>JADMIO011276635.1_pt1 | contig 15877 bp, 12 predicted proteins | sample 8958161 | NCBI WGS metagenome assembly JADMIO01 (sample SAMN16585339, study PRJNA669376) | soil metagenome | isolation source: Crop rotation soil | place: USA: Cullars Rotation, Alabama | collected 2011
GGCGGCGAGGACGTGTGGGTCGAAGTCCGGCGGTGGAAAGAGACGCCGCCGGCCGCCGCCGAGGAATTGCCGCACGCGAGCGTTGACAGCGACGCCTTTGCCGTTCCGACCGAGACAGCGAGCGCCTCGCCCGACTCCTCTGCTCCGCCACTATCTGAAACTCCCGCCGCGGTTCTCGACAGCATCACGCCGGAGCGGATCGAACCCTCGATCGAATCACCGCGGGCCGAAAGCCAGCCTGCGGCGGAAATCTCTCGCGCTGAGGTTGAGGAACGGATTGCGGCGCTCGAGCGGGAAGCTGCGGAAACGCTGGCAGCGCGCGAGGCGGAGCTCGCCGCGGAGGCCGAGACGGCGCTCGCGGCCCGGCGCGCGCAGCTGGAAGCAGAAAGCGCGCGGGCCTTGGCTGAGCGGGAGACATCGCTCGCATCGACAGCCGAAGCCGCAATTGCCGCGCGCGAAGCAGAGTTGATTCAGCGAGTGGAAGCATCGCTCGCGCGACGGCATGCGGAGCTCGAGGCCGAGAGTGCGCGCGTGTTGTCCGAGAGGGAAGCGGCGCTGGCCTCGACCACGGACGCGGCAATCGCTGCGCGCGAAGCGGATCTCATTCAGCGAATGGACGCGGCGCTCGCGGCGCGGCGCGCTGAACTGGAAGCCGAAGCGGCCAGAACGCTCGCCGATCAAGAAGCCAGCCTCGCCTCGAAACTGGACGCCGCCATCGCCTCGCGCGAGGCGGAGCTCTCCGAGCGAACCGAAGCGGCAGCCGCCGCGCGGCGCGCGGAACTCGAAGCGGACCTGCAATCCACGCTCGCGGCTCGCGAGGCCTCACTTCGCGACGAATTACAGCGCGCGATTGCGGCCAGGGAATCTGAACTGAAGGCGAGTTCGGATGCGTTGCTCGCTGAAAAAGATGCGTTGCTTCGAGCGCAAGCCGCCGCGGCTGAGGCGGCGCGCGAAGCAGCCGCGAAAGCAGAGGCACAGGTCGCCGCCATCAGCGAACGGGCGCAGGCGGCTCTCGCTGAACGTGAGGCGGCGCTCAAAGCCGAAGTCGAGACGGTGCGTGCCGGGTTCGCGTCGGCAGTGGCCGCCGAAGTCGATCGCATTCTGTCGGCGCGGACCGCGGAGATCAGCGCCGACGCCGAACGGTCGATCGCGGAACGGGAAGCCGCGCTGATCAGGGAATCGCAGGCGGCGATTGCGGCGCGTGAGGCAGCGATCGCTGCCGAAGTCGAGCGCGTGCTCGCCCAGAAGCAGGCGGCGCTCGAAGCCGAGGCGGAACGTACGCTGAGAGCGCAACAGGCGGCTGCCGAGGAAGCGCGAGAGTCGCTTGCCGCGAGGGAAGCGGCGTTGAAGGCCGACGCTGAACGGCAAGCCGCCGAGATTGCGGCACTGCGTCGTCAATTCGAAGAGAAGGAATCGGCGGCCGCTGCCGAGGCGCGCCGCGCCGCCGAGCGCGAGGCCGAGCGCGTCATCGAGCTTCAGCGGACGCTGGTTCAGAAGGAAGCCGCACTCGCGGCGCAGGCGGCTCGCCTGGTCGAGAAGGAAACGGCCCTCGCGGCGGACGTGCAGCGCGCCCTTGCCGAAAAGGAGTCTGCGATCGCGGAGGCGCGTCGGCTTGCCGAGAAAGCGGTTGGTTTAGTCGCCGAAAAGCAGAGCGCCCTCACTGCCGAAATGCAGCGCGCGATTGCCGCGAACCGAGCATCTCTTGCCGCGGAGAGCGAACGCGCGATCGCGGAGAAGGTTGCGGCGCTGGCCGAAGACGCCAGGCGGGCGCTCGCGGCGAAGGAAGCAGCGCTTGCGGCCGATGCGGCTCGTGCACTCGGCGAAAGAGAAAACGCGCTCGTCGCCGAGGTGCAGCGGCGACTGGCGGAACGGGAAACCGCACTTGCTGAAGAGGCCAGGCGCACGCTGGCCGAGCGCGAGGCCGCCCTGGCAGCTGCGGCACAGCGAGACCTTGCCGGGAAAGAAGCCGCGCTCGCCAGTCGATTGCAGGAGATCGCGGATCGCGAGGCGCGGCTCCGGACGCTCGAAGAGGAGCGTGCCGCCGCTGAACTCGCTCGTCGCGCCGAGCTCGAAGCGATGCAGGCCGCCGATGCCGAAGCAGCGCGGATCGCCGAAACTCTCGCCGTGCTCAGCGCCGAGGCGGACGCCGAACGCGCGGCCGCGGAAACGCGGATCCCGACGCCGGTTTCCGTCGAGCCACCATCGCAGCCGTCACTGGCCGCGGTCGTGACGCCGATCGCGCGTCCGCCGCTGAAGCTGCAGCCGCCGCAGCCGGCGGCGCCCGCCGCTGCCGCATCGACCGAGGCCTCGCTCGTCGAAGTGTTGCGCGCTGCCGCCGACCACGGTGCCTCGATGGTGTACGCCGTGGTCGACACGCGGCCGATGATGCGTCTCTCGGGCGAGATCGCGCTCGTCGGCACACAGGCGCCGGTGGCGGCCGGCGACGTCGAACGTTTCATTTTCCAGTTTGCGCCGCGCGAGCTGATGGCCGATGCCACGCCGGAATGGACCTGTGCCGTGCCGGATGTTGGACGCGTGCGATGCGTCGCATTCCACGATCATTCCGGAGCCGGCCTGATCTTCCATCTGCCGTCGCGCGAGGCGGTGGTTGCCGACGACGTCAGCATCAGCGACCAACTGCGATCGCTCTGCGGCGAAGCGGATGGCTTGATCGTTGTCGCCGGGCCGCGCTCGAGCGGCAAGTCTGCGCTGCTTGGCGATTTCGTCGACGTCATCAACAGCACGCGATACGATCACGTGATTACGATCGAGTCACAGATTCGCCGCGTGCACGAGAAACGGCTGTCGTTCATCAGCCAGCGCGAGGTCCGGGGCGACGGTGACACGATCGCGAGAGCCGCGCGATCCGCGCTGCGCGAAGGACCGGACGTCCTGGTGATCGAAGATTTGCGCGCTCCTGAAGCTCTGGTCGCTGCGCTCGACGCCGCCCGTGCCGGGCGGCTGGTATTCGGATCGATTTCCGCGCAGACCACCACCGGCGCGGTTGAACGGTTGATTGACGCGTTTCCCGCCGAGCGGCGTCCGCAGGTGCGCGCATCTCTCGCCGGCGCGCTGCGCGCCGTCGTGGCGCAGATCCTGGTGGCGAAGAATACCGGCGGCCGCATCGCGGCACGAGAAGTGCTGCTGAGCAGTCCGGCGGTTCGAAAAGTGATCCTTGACGGTGCCATTTTGCAGCTGCCAATCGCGATCGAAAGCGGCCGAAACCTCGGGATGCGAACGATGGTCGACGCGTTGGGAACTCTGGTGCGTGATGGGATCGTAAGCATCGCGGCCGCGTGTGCCGCGGCGCCAGATCGCGGCGCATTGATCTCAGCGCTCGAACGCGACGGGATTGACGTCTCGGGCGTCGAGCGGCGGGCCTGATCGCCGTGGGGATCTCAGAGGTCCGGCGACGGCTGCGCGCCGCGATCGAAAGAGCGCGCAGGGAATCGGCCGAGCGTCGTGCGCGCAACGACGCGGCCGCGCGCGATTATGAGACGTTCCTGTCCGAGCGCGCCGCTCCAGTGTTCCATCAGCTCGCCTCCGCGCTGACCGGCGAAGGTCACCAGTTCAAGGTCTTCACTCCGACCTCATCGCTCAGGCTCGCCGCCGAACGCTCGCCCGAGGAGTTCATCGAGTTGTTTCTCGATACCTCTTCGGATCCGCCAGCGGTCGTCGGTCGAACCACGCGCGGACGCGGGCGCAGAAGTATGAGTGCCGAGCGCGCGATTAAGGACGGCGCGGCGATCGCTGATTTGACCGAAGAGGACGTGCTGGCGTTCTTGCTGGAAGAGATAACGCGTCTGTTTGCAAGATAGTTGTCGGTTTCCCGTTACGACGGACAGCCTTCCAGTTCTACTCAGCGCGAAACGCCGCCGGTTCGACAGTTCATATCGACTTACTTGCGCGCAGCGAGGCGATCTCCGCAGGCGACAGACCACACTGCATGAGAATCGGATCGGTGTGCTGTCCCAGCGCCGGAGGAGGAAGTCGCACGGCCCCTGGCGTATCGGACAGCTTGATCGGAACCCCGAGCAATCGGATCGCGCCGGCGCTGACGTGATCGATCGTCTCGATCATCGCCCGTGCATCGAGATGGGGATCCGAAAGCACTTCGGCAACGTCGCGGACGGAACCACACGGCACACCCGCAGTCTTCAATTCGCGCACCCACTCCTGGCGCGTACGAGTCGCCAGGCGATCGGCGAGCAATGGCCGAAGTTCGGCGTAATGAACGACTCGTGCGCGATTGGTGGAAAAGCGTTCGTCCCCAGCCAGCGATTCGGCGCCAATGATGGCCGAGAAGCGGCGGAATTGCTCGTCGTTGCCGACCGCCACGACGAAGTCTCCGTCCGCTGCGTGAAATGTCTCGTACGGCACGATCGTCGGATGCCGATTTCCCATTCGACCGGGTGTCGAACCGGTCGCGAAATAAATTCCAGCCTGATAGGTCAGTAGCGCCGCGGTCGCGTCGAGCATGCCGATGTCGACGCGTTGGCCACGTCCCGTTCGCGCCCGGGCGAGCAACGCGAGCGTGACCCCCTGGGCGGCGAACATGCCGCTGACGATGTCCGCAATAGCGACGCCGAGCCGATACGGCGGGCCGCTCGCATCGCCGGTGATGCTCATCAGTCCCGCTTCCCCCTGAATCACTGCGTCGTAACCCGGCTCTTCACGTCGCGGCCCCGTCTGGCCGAATCCGGAGATCGAGCAGTAGACGAGACGCGGGTATTTCGCCGCCACCGCTTCGTACGAGAGACCGAGACGTTCCATCGTGCCCGGCCGGAAGTTCTCCACCAGGACGTCGGCACGCGCGAGCAGCGAGTCGACGATGCCCCGTGCAGAGGGCTGCTTGAGATCCAGGGTGAGGCTTTCTTTGTTTCGATTGATGCTGAGGAAGTAAGCGCTCTCGCCGTTGACGAACGGCGGCCCCCAGGCTCTGGTGTCGTCGCCGCGGCCGGGTTGCTCCAGCTTGATGACGCGCGCCCCCATATCGGCGAGCAACATCGTGCAATAGGGACCCGACAACACCCGGGTGAAATCAAGCACCGTAAGCCCATCGAGAGGAGCGGCGTCAGTGGACATAGAATTGAATGATGGCGGCGGAGATCATCGTATACACCGGATCGTATTGACTGAGCTGCGATCGGGTGAAAGAGTTTCTTTCACGAGAAGGGCGGGCGTTCACGCTGCGAAACGTCGAGGATGACGAGTCGGCGTACGAGGAGCTGACGTCAAGAGGATTCCGAGTGGTGCCTGTGACGTTCGTCAACGGCCGGGCGATCAAGGGGTTCGACGAGCCGGCGCTGCGCGCGGCACTCGCCGAGTCAACACCGTGACGAGGTCGCTCAACAGCGCGTACGCCGTGTGCCTGAGACTGCCTTCCAACTGACAAATCGCAACCTCTCCGAGCACGTCGGTATCGAGAACGAGCGCGTTTGCCTTTCCATCAAGCGACGCCAGCAGGTCGACGGCTGGAAGCTCGAGCGGCTCGACCACAACCGAGACCGAGCCTGAGGGCGCCCGTGTCGCCGAGGCGACGAGCTTCAGGCGGCGGCCGTTGGCGAGCGCCTTCTGCGCCCGCTCCGCGTGCGACTGTCGAATGCCGGTACGCCGCACGTTGAGCGGCGTGACGCGAGCGTCGAGCAGGACGTTGGCGAGCGCCGATGCCTTGGCCGCAGCGTCCCACCCTTCCAGATCCAACGTCGGATCGGCCTCGGCAATGCCTTCCGCCTGCATCCGTGCGAGCGCCTCGTCGAACGGTTCTCCTCGTTCCATCGCCGTCAGGATGTGATTGGTCGTGCTGTTGATCACGCCGCGAAATCCGCGAACCTCGACCATCGGCAGTGTCTCGCGAACCAGATTGAAAATCGGAATCCCGTCCATGACGGCGCCTTCGAACAGGAAGTGCACCCCCGCTGCTGATGCTTCATCGCGAAGGCTCGAGTAGGCGAAGGCGACCGGCCCTTTGTTCGCAGTGACAATGTGGCAGCCCGATTCGATGGCCGCGCGCACATGATCGATCGCCGGCTGCCCGTTCTTCACGTCAAGAGTCGTCGTTTCGATCGCGACCCGGACGTCGGCATCCGACTGGCCGAGCTGTTCGATCACCATGAATGCATTGACCGAGGAATCGAGCGCCGGCAACGGATCGGTCAATCCCGCTGTGTCGATTCCGAGCGGGTCATAGTGCGACCCGTGCCGCCGTGTGGACACGCCGACGATGCGGTAATGCAGATCGAGATCGCGCACCATCCGGTCGTGGTGTTCAGCCAGCAGCGCGACAAATTGGCGGGCGACGTTGCCGTATCCAATCAGCGCGAGCTCGACGCGAACCGGTCTGTTCACTGAATCGCGTCCAGTACTTCGCCGACGAGATCCAGCGCCGAGGCCACGTGTCCGGGGTGGTTGCCGAACCCGATGCGAAGGTAGCCGTCCATGTTGAAATGATCGCCGGGCACCACGAGAACGCTCTTCTCGCGGCGAATCCGCTCGACGAGCTCGGTCGAATTGATGCGGTGCCGGTATCGAGCCAGCAGGATGGCACCGGCTTCCGGCGCGATGTGCGTGAGCCTGGGTGCGCGCTTTTCGATCCACTTCCGGACGAGCGGGTAATTCGCGGCGACGATGCCACGCGTGCGCGCCAGGATCTGGGCGCGGTGAGACAAGGCGATCCGGCCAAGACAGTCGTTAGCGGCGCCCGGCGCGATCGACGTGTAGTCGTGGACGCCCCACAAGGCGTCGACGAGCGACCTCGGCCCCGCAACCCAGCCGAGCCGCAGCCCGGGGAGACCGAACGCCTTCGACAGGCCGGAAGTCACAATCACCCGCTCGTACCGTCCCCAGATGGTCGGCGTCTCGATGCTATCGAGCTCAGCGCCGCGATAAATCTCGTCCGAGAGAACCCAGCTGCCCGCACGTCCGGCGATCCGGCAGATCTCATTCAGTTCATCCGACATCAACCGCGCGCCGGTCGGGTTGTTCGGATTGCATATGACCAGGGCTTTCGTTCGGGGTGTCACGAGGCGATCCAGCTCGGTCAAATCCGGACGCCAGCGGGTTTCCGCCTCCGCCAGCATCCACGGGACCACCTTCGCTCCAAGCGCCCGCGCGATGCCATCGATCTGCATGTAGTTCGGCATCATCATCACGACCTCGTCGCCCGGTTCGATGAGATGCCACAGGACGATGCAGTTCGCCTCGGAGCCACCATTGGTGACCTCGATCTGATCGACGCCGGCCCCCGGATACTGGGCGGCGATTCTTTCGCGCAGCTCCGGCGTTCCGTTGGTCTGAGGGTACCCAAGTTCCTGGGTCAGCAGGGAGTGCCGCTCGGCGTCGGTCACCGCCACTTCCTCGACCCGAAGGGGATGCACCCCGCTTTCCGACAGGTTCCACGCGACCTTGTTCTCCCAGATCGACTGCCACCGCTCCAGCGCAAAGGTGTCGAGCTTCATATCGCTCGAAAAGTGTACTTGAAAGCATTTCGTTTAATAGCGGAGGTCGCCTGCGTTATCCTGTCAGCTCATCTTCTGCATGCCTGCTGACCTGCTGCCAGAACTGGCGCTCATCCGCTCTGGTGATTTCGTCATGGGGTCCGACGATGCAGACGCGGATGAGAAGCCCGCCCATCGAGTCCACCTCGATGACTTTCTGATCGCGGTTCATCCGGTCACCAACGGTGAGTACGAACGCTTCGTCCGTGAGACCGGGCATCGGGCGCCCGCCATTTACGAATTGCCGCTCGTCGTAACTGCGGGGGGCGAGGAACGCGAACGTTCGTTCCGAGCCAACGGCCAGCCATATGTGTGGCTCGATTCCGAAGCGCCGAAGGATCGTCTGAACCATCCCGTCACGTTGGTGCGCTGGGAGGACGCGATTGCGTATTGCGCGTGGTTATCAGGAGCGACCGGTCGCATCATCCGCCTGCCGACCGAGGCAGAATGGGAAAAGGCGGCGCGCGGCGGTCTCGAGGGAAAACGCTATCCCTGGGGCGACAGCATCGAACGCGACAAGGCGAACTTCCTCGCCGATCCGTCGACAAAAAACTCGCACGGGACGACGCCGTGCCGGAGTTTTCCGCCGAACGGATACGGACTGTTCGACATGGCCGGCAACGTGTGGGAGTGGGTGCACGACTGGCACAGCCCGTCGTACTACGCTGCGTCGCCGCTGAATTCACCGACCGGCCCGCGCGACGGCACGCTTCGAGTCGTTCGCGGGGGCAGTTGGCTCGTTTCGGATACGCGTATGCTGGCGTGCAGTCACCGGCACAAAGTCCCGCCCGACACCTACTCGTATGGGATTGGATTCCGAGTGGCCTGCACAGCGTAGCCGGTGTCCGGCTGCCTGGCTTCTGGACTTCACATTTTGCAGGGCGCGGTCTCGAGCCGGCCCGTGAGAGCGAATCATGTTGACGAGTCTCTTCGTTCCACTCTTACTTGCGCTCGGCACCCAGATTCCCGCCGCCGCGACAGCCAACGAAGGCCCGGTCATCGTCACGACCGGCGAAGGTGTCGTCAAACTGGCGCCGGATCGTGTGTGGGTGACGATTGCGGCGGAATCGCGCGCACGAAGTCCGCGCGAAGCCCAACGGGCAAACGCTGACGCGATGAAGGCAGTACTGGACAGACTGAAAGCGGTCGGGCTGCCGGCAGATGCCATTCGAACCGCCGGATACGATCTGCAGCCGCAATTCGACTACGTCAACGGCAAGCAGTCGCTGCGGGAATACCTGGCCCGGAACACTGTGGAAGTGCGCGTCGACGATGTCGCCCGTGCCGGCGAGGTGCTGGACGCCGCGGTGGGTTCCGGCGCGACATCGGTCAGCGGCGTTCGCTTCGATCTCAAGGATCGCAGTGCCGCTGAACGTGACGCCCTGCGCAAAGCTGTCGCAGACGCCAGAGGACGCGCTGATGCGGCGGCGGCTGGCGCTGGTATGAAAGTGGATCGAGTGGTGAGAATTGAGGAGCAGCGCGTGATGCTGCCCGAGCCCCGCCCCATCTTGATGACGCGTCAGTCGATGGTTGCCGAAAGTGCGGGGCCGCCGATGTCACCCGGCGAGCTGGAGGTCAGGGCTACCGTGACAATGACCTCGAGCATCAAGTAGCTCAGACGGTTTTTACCGGGTCGTTCCGCGTAGCTCGCCAACGGAGTCGGCGAGCGAAGGGGGATCGACCAGTTCTCCTTCGATCAGCAGCGATTCCTGCGTCGGGACACGCAGTTCCTCCGCTCGCGGTTCACGGATTTCCATTGACGCCGGCGGAAGCGTATCGGGCATTTCCTTTGCCGCGCTCACGCCGAGCTCGCGGAAGCGCCGTGCTGAAACCATCACGCGCGAGTCGAGCGATCCGACGAAGTCATCGTACGCGGCGCCGGCCCGCTTGAGCGCCGTTCCTACCTGCGAGACGTGATCCGCCATTGTCGTCAGCCGCTCGTACAACTCGCGGCCAAGCGCCTGAATCTCCTCGGCGTTTTCCGTCAGCCGCTGCTGCTGCCACGCGGTTGCCACGGTCCGGAGCAGGGCGACCAGCGTCAAAGGAGACGCCGGTATGACGCGCTGGTCGATCGCGAATTCAAAAAGTGAAGGGTCGCTTTGCAGCGCCGTGCTCAGTAACGGATCGCCGGGCAGGAACATGACGACCAGTTCTGGTGTCGGCGAGAACCGCGACCAGTAGCTCTTTGCGCCGAGCGTCCTGATGTGATCGCGCACCTGCCGCGCGTGCTCCTTGAGGAGCGGCTCGCGGGCGGAATCATCGTGCGTGTCGGCGGCGCTCAGGTACGCGTCGATTGGCACCTTCGAATCGATCACGATGCACGCGCCGTTGGGCAGCTTGACGATCATGTCCGGCGTCAGGCGCCTGCCGTCGTTCGACACCGACTCTTTCTCGACGTAGTCGCAATACGGAACCATGCCCGAGCGTTCGACCACGCTGCGCAGCTGAACTTCACCCCAGCGTCCTCGCTGATTGGGCGACCGAAGCGCGCGCACCAGCTTGTGGGTCTCGAGCTGAAGCGATTGTTGCGTGTTTGCCAGCGATCGAAGCTGTTCGTCGAGCTTGGCGTTCGAGCCGGCTCGATCTTTCTCGACGTCCTGGAGCTTTCCGTCGACGCGCGCGAGCGATTCCTTCAGCGGCTGAACCAGATCCGCAATCGCCTTGTGGCGGCCGTCGAGCTCGACACGAGCGGATTGCTGAAATTCTCCGAGCTTGGTTTGCGCCAGGTCGAGGAACGCCTTGTTGTTGCGATCGAGTGCATCGCGTGACAGCGCGGCGAATGAATCGCGCAGGAATTTTTCACGGTCGGCGGCGCCGCGCCTCTCGGCTTCGAGTTCGGCACTGAGGCGGGCGCGGTCCTGTTGCACGACCGCCAGCTCCTGCTGAGTTCTGGTGAGGGCGCCGTCTTTTGCGAGGAGTTCGTGGTCGCGACGGCGAAGGTTGGAGCGCGCGGCAAGCGCGAGTCCCCCTGTCGAGACGAGCCCGGCTGCAAGTCCCACTATAAAGACGGCTGCCGAAGCGGTATCCACTCGCACGAAGTTTAGGCGAAAGGTCGACTAAACTCAAGCGCTCATTTGAGTTGAGCAGATGAGTCTGCCCCCTTGCGTCCGGTGCACGCGGAGGACTAATATAGGACTGTTCTGGTCGTAGATATGGACCAGAGAGATGGTGACGGGCTCGACCAACCCAGGAACATGCTTCAAATCAGCGACAACGCCGCCGCCCTGATCAACAAGATGACCGCGCGGCACGGCATCCCGGATGGCGGACTTCGCATCGGCATCAAAGCCGGCGGGTGTTCGGGTTTGAGCTACACGTTTGCCTGGGAAGCCGGTCCGCGCGAAGGCGACCACGTGTTCGAAGGCGCACAAGGCTCGAAGGTGTTCGTCGATCCCAAGAGCTATCAGTTCATTCAAGGCACCACGCTCGATTACGACACGGCGCTCGTCAGCCGCGGGTTCATCTTCAACAACCCGAACGCGAAATCGACGTGCGGCTGCGGGACGAGTTTTAGTATTTAGTTCTAGTTACCAGTTTCCAGTTTCCAGTTTCCAGTTTCCAGAAAGTCACTCCGAGCTAACTGGTAACTGGCAACTGGTAACTGGAAACTGCCAATTGACATCACATGAGCACATCAACCCAGACGATCGAAGAACTTGCCACTCGCGAATACAAGTACGGCTTCGTCACCGACGTCGAGACCGAGAGCATTCCGAAGGGGCTGAATGAAGACGTCATCCGGCTGATCTCGCAGAAGAAGAGCGAGCCGGAATGGCTGCTCGAGTGGCGTCTGAAGGCCTACCGGATGTGGCTGACGATGAAGGAGCCCACCTGGCAGAACGTCAAGTACGATCCGATCAACTACCAGGACATCGTCTACTACTCGGCGCCGAAGAAGAAGAAGACGCTGAACAGTCTCGATGAAGTCGATCCGGAAGTCCGCAACACGTTCGACAAGCTCGGAATTCCGCTCGAAGAGCAGAAGCTTCTTTCCGGCGTTGCCGTGGATGCGGTCTTCGACAGCGTGTCCGTGGCCACGACCTTCAAGGAGACGCTCGCCAAGCAGGGCATCATCTTCATGTCGTTTTCGGAGGCGGTCCACCATCACCCGGAGCTGGTCAAGAAGTATCTGGGTTCGGTCGTGCCCTACACCGACAACTTCTTCGCCGCGCTCAACTCGGCGGTCTTCAGCGACGGGTCATTCGTCTACATCCCCAAGGGCGTTCGCTGCCCGATGGAGCTGTCGACCTATTTCCGCATCAATGCCAAGGACACCGGGCAGTTCGAGCGCACGCTGATCATTGCCGACGAGGGCGCGCACGTGAGCTACCTCGAGGGCTGCACCGCGCCGATGCGCGATGAAAATCAGTTGCACGCGGCGGTGGTCGAGCTCGTCGCGCATGATGACGCGACGATCAAGTACTCGACGATTCAGAACTGGTATCCCGGCGACAAGGAAGGCAAGGGCGGGATCTACAACTTCGTCACCAAGCGCGGCCTGTGCGCCGGGCGGTCATCGAAGATCACCTGGACGCAGGTCGAAACCGGATCGGCGATCACGTGGAAGTATCCCGGCTGCATTCTGCAGGGAGACAACTCGATTGGCGAGTTCTACTCGGTGGCGACGACCAACAACTGGCAGCAGGCCGACACCGGCACGAAGATGATCCACCTCGGCAAGAACACGCGCAGCACGATTGTCTCGAAGGGGATTTCCGCCGGCCACGGGCAGAACACCTATCGCGGCATGGTGCGTGTCGGCAAGAACGCGAAGAACGCGCGCAACTATTCGCAGTGCGACTCGCTCCTCATCGGCGACAAGTGTGGCGCGCACACGTTCCCATACCTCGAGATCCGGAACACCTCGGCGCGGGTCGAGCACGAAGCCTCGACGTCGAAAATCGGTGAAGACCAGATCTTCTACTGCCAGCAGCGCGGACTGACCACCGAGGACGCCGTCAACATGATCGTCAGCGGGTTCTGCAGGGAAGTGTTTCGTGAGCTGCCGATGGAATTTGCTGTCGAAGCGCAGAAGCTCCTCAGCATCAGTCTCGAAGGATCGGTCGGGTAGACAGGACTCAAGAAAACAACATGCTCGATATCAAGAATCTCCAAGTCATCGCCGAAGGCAAGCAGATCCTCAAGGGGATCGATCTCCATGTCAACGCCGGGGAAGTGCACGCCATCATGGGGCCCAACGGTTCCGGCAAGAGCACGCTCGCGCGCGCCCTGGCGGGCCATCCGCAATACGAAGTCACCGCCGGCCAGGTCACCTTTGATGGAAAGGATCTGCTCGATTTAGATCCGGACGAGCGCGCCCGCGAGGGCGTCTTCATGGCCTTCCAATACCCGGTGGAGATCGCCGGCGTCAACAACGCCTACTTCTTGAAGGCGGCGGTGAACGCCAGGCGCAAGCACCAGGGGCAGCCCGAACTCGACGCGATGGAGTTCATGCAGCTGATCAAGGCGAAGTCGAAGCTCCTCGACATCGATCAGAGCATGTTGAGCCGGGCGGTGAACGAGGGCTTTTCCGGCGGCGAGAAGAAGCGGAACGAAATCTTTCAGATGGCTCTGCTCGAGCCGAGGCTGGCGATCCTCGACGAAACCGACTCGGGCCTCGATATCGATGCGTTGAAGCTCGTCGCCAACGGTGTGAATGCGATGCGCAGCCCCGAGCGCGCGATCATCGTGGTCACACACTACCAGCGGCTGCTCGATTACATCGTGCCCGATTACGTGCACGTGCTCAGCGCCGGACGGATCGTCAAGTCGGGCGGCAAGGAGCTCGCGCTCGAGCTCGAGAAGAAGGGCTACGGCTGGATCGAAAGCGGCGCGCAGCCGGTCGGAGCATAAGGGTGATGGCTCAGGTCGTGGAAAAACTTCAGCCCTGGCTTCAGGCAATCGAGCGGCGGCCGCACGGCGGACCGCGATGGCTGCAAGATCTGCGCGATCGCGGCGCCACCAGGTTCGCGGCACTCGGGTTTCCGACGGTGCGCGACGAGGAATGGCGGTTCACCAATATCGCGCCGATTGCGAATGCGGAATTTGTTTCCGCGACAGATGCGCCGCCGGTCACAGCCCCGGATTTCGCGCGCGTCCCATACGGTGATGCCCCCAATCGCGTCGTCGTCGTCAACGGCCGGTTTTCCCAGCAGCTTTCACGCGTCAATGGATTACCGACTGGCGTCCGGGTTGGTTCGCTGGCCGCCGCCGTCACCGACCATGCCGACGTCGTTCCGCGCTATCTCGGACAGCTTGCCGACTTTGGCACCAAGGCGTTTACCGCACTCAACACCGCGCTGGCGGCCGATGGCCTCTACGTCTACATTCCTGACGGAGCGATCGTCGATCAGCCGCTTCACCTCGTGTTCGTCGGCGCGCCAGGTGCAAGCGCGACCCCGATGATGGCGAACGTTCGCGCCCTCATCGTCGCCAGCAACAAGAGCCAGGTCCGCATCGTCGAGACGTATGTCGGCGCCGGCTCGGGCGGGTATTTCACCAACGCGGTGACGGAGTTGTTCGCCGGCGAAGGCGCGGTCGTCGATCACTACAAGGTGCAGCAGGAAAACATCGACGCGTTTCACGTTGCCAGCATGCACGTGTATGCCGCCCGGAGCGCCAACGTGTCGTCGCATTCGTTTTCGCTTGGCGGCAGAATCGTTCGCAACGACGTGTCGGCGCACCTCGACGGCGAAGGAGCGGAGTGCACGCTCAACGGGTTGTATCTCGCCGACGGCGATCGTCTGGTCGACAATCACACTGCCATCGATCACGCGAAAGCGCATTGCCCGAGCCACGAAGTCTACAAGGGCATTCTGGGCGGCAAGGCACGCGCGGTGTTCAACGGCAAGATCGTCGTTCGCCAGGACGCGCAGAAGACGGACGCGAAACAAACCAACCGCGCGCTGCTCCTTTCCGATGGCGCCTCGATCAACACCAAACCGCAGCTCGAGATCTTTGCCGACGATGTGAAGTGCACGCACGGCGCGGCGATCGGGCAGCTGGACGACGACGCAATCTTCTATTTGCGTGCGCGCGGGCTGACGTATTTCGAGGCGCGTGACATGCTGATTCACGCCTTCGCCGGTGAGATTCTGGACCGGGTGAAAATTGAGCCCTTGCGGGTCGCGCTCGAGACCGAGCTTTACGCGCAGCTGGCCAAAGATCTTGCGGAGCTGGACGCGGCATGACCCCTTCAGCCGCCACCGCCGCGCGCGCGTCATTCGACGTCGCAAAAACACGCCGTGATTTTCCGATTCTCGCAGAGCGTATCCATGGCAAACCGCTCGTCTATCTCGACAGCGCGAACACCAGCCAGAAGCCTCAGGTGGTGCTCGACGCGATGGACGAGTACTACCGCCACGCGAACGCGAACATCCATCGCGCGACGCATCTGCTGAGCGAACGCGCGACGGCGCTGTACGAGGGAGCACGGGCGAAGGCGGCATCGTTCATCAACGCCCCGGATGCCAAGGCGATCGTTCTGACCAAGGGGACGACCGACGGCATCAATCTGGTGGCGCAGAGTTACGGCCGATCGGTGCTGCGAGCGGGAGATGAAGTCCTGATTTCGTGGCTCGAGCATCACTCGAACATCGTGCCGTGGCAGCTGGTGTGCGAACAGACGGGCGCACGGCTCCGGGTCGCGCCGATCAACGAGGCGGGGGAAGTCGACCTCGACGCCTACGCCGAGCTGTTGTCGCCGCGGACGCGAATCGTTGCCATCGGTCATGTGTCGAATGCGCTCGGAACCGTCAATCCCGTTCGCCAGATGATCGAGCAGGCGCATGCGGCCGGCGCGGTGGTGCTGGTCGATGGCGCGCAGGCGGTGCCGCACTTCGCGGTCGATGTCCAGTCGCTCGACTGTGACTTCTACGCGTTCTCCAGCCACAAGATGTTCGGCCCGACCGGCGTCGGCGTGCTGTATGGCCGTCCGGCGCTGCTCGAAGCGATGCCGCCATATCAGGGCGGCGGCGACATGATTGCCTCGGTCACGTTCGAGAAGACCGAGTACAACGTCGTCCCGTACAAATTCGAGGCGGGCACGCCGAACATTGCCGGCGTGGCCGGGTTCGGCGCGGCGGTTGACTATTTGTCATCGATCGATCGCACTGCCGCGCTGGCGCATGAAGACGACGTGCTCGCCTACGCGACCGAGCGTGTCGGCGAGATCTCGAATGTGCGCATTGTCGGAAACGCCCGCCATAAAGCGGGCGTGCTGTCGTTCCTGCTCGACGGGGTCCATCCGCACGATGCCGGAACGATTCTCGACAACGAGGGCATCGCCGTGAGAACCGGCCAGCACTGTGCCCAGCCGGTCATGGATCGATTTGGAATCACGGCGACGATTCGGGCGTCGTTCGCCATTTAAGATCGGAAGA
>JADMIO012779229.1_pt1 | contig 15877 bp, 14 predicted proteins | sample 8958161 | NCBI WGS metagenome assembly JADMIO01 (sample SAMN16585339, study PRJNA669376) | soil metagenome | isolation source: Crop rotation soil | place: USA: Cullars Rotation, Alabama | collected 2011
CTTTCCCGGCGACCACGCGGACCAGCCCGCGCGCCGCCAGCTGCAGCACGAAGGCCAGCACACAGAACCCGGCGCAGACGATGAGCCCGACGCGAAGGGATGACGCCTGCCACGCGGTGAGCCCGACCAGCGCCACCGAGACGAGCACGGTCACGATGAGTCGCGCCCAGTCGCGCGGCTGCACGATCGTTTCGTCGCGAAGCAGGAGCGACGGCTTGACCGCGCGAACCTGCATCAGCGGCACGACCGAGAACAGAAGCGAGACGAGCACGCCGCTGCCGACACCCTGAAGCGCCGCGCTCCAGGTGACGCCGTACTTGACGCTCGCGAGCAGCGTGTTCGTGCTGGTGTCGAGGACGTACGGAATGCCGGCGATCGCGAGCCGCGCCAGGCCGACGCCGAGCAGGCTGCCCGCAAGGCCAAGCGACAGCACCTGCAGCATGTAGATCGTCATGATCTGACCGCTCTTCGCGCCCAGGCATTTGAGCACGGCGATGCCGCGCATCTTCTGGTGCACGAACACCCGCGTCACACTCGACACGGCGATGCCGCCCAGGATGACGACCACCAGCCCGACGAGGCTCAAATAGTTTTCAGCGCGATCGAAATCCTCGCCCACCGCATCGTCGGTGGCGCGGAAGGACCGGACGTTGATGAAGTCGTCCTTGAAGTCGGCGCGAATCGCCTCGACGAGCGTTTCGGTGCGGCCCTCGGGTACGCGAATCAGCATCGCGCGGCGGGCGCGGCTGCCAAACGTCAGCAGTCCCGTCGACGCGAGGTCGTCGTAGTCGATCAGGATCCGCGGCCCCATGCTGAAGTTGCCGACGCTGCGCCCCGGCTCATTCACGATCACGCCGCGGATCGTGAACGGCACCTGTCCGATGACGATCTGCTCCCCCACCCCGACATTGAGCGACGCGAGCAGTTCCGGGCGGACGAGCACGCCGTGATTCTTCAGCAGCGCATGTGAGTACATGACGCCGCCTTCGAGGTCGAGCGTGCCGTAGAGCGGAAAGCCCGGCTGGACGGCGCGCAGTTCGACCATCCGCGCCACGACTCTCGAACGGTCCGCCGGACGCACCATGGTCGGCGTCTCGATTGTCTCGGTCTTCTCGATGCTGCCGACTTGCTGCAGGTGCTGCGCGATTTTCTCGCGTGGCTCCGGCGTCCATTCACGGTTCGTGGAAATGATCACGTCGGCCGCGATCAACGACTTCGCCTGATCGTTGAAGACCGCGCGCACGCTCTGGATCACCGAGCGAATGGTGACGATGGCGGCGACACCGACGGCGATGCAGACGAAGAAGAACAGCAGGCGCCGCCACGAAGAACGCGTCTCACGCAGCGCCATGCGCAGCACGAACATCAGACGACCCTCCCGTCGCGGAGCGTAATCCGCGTGTCCGCCAGGGCCGCGAGCTCGGCGTCGTGGGTGACCAGGATCAGCGTCGTCTGACGCACGCGATGGATATTCGTGAGCAGCTCCATGATGTGCCGGCCGTTGGCGCTGTCCAGATTGCCCGTCGGCTCGTCCGCGAGGACGATCGGCGGATCGTTCGCAAGCGCCCGCGCCAGCGCGACGCGCTGCTGCTCGCCGCCGGACAGCTGCGACGGGTAGTGATGCGCGCGCCCGGTCAGCCCGACTTCGTCGAGCAGCGCCCGCGCCCGCTTCGCCGCGCCCGGGAGGCCGCGAATCTCCATCGGGACGGAGACGTTTTCGTATGCCGTCAGCGACGGGATGAGGTGGAAAAACTGAAAGACGAACCCGATCTTCTCGCCGCGCAGTTTCGCCAGCGCGTCCTCGTCGAGGCCCGTGATGTCAACGCCGTCAATCCACACCGAACCGGCCGTCGGCGCGTCGAGGCCTGCGATGAGTCCGAGCAGCGTCGATTTGCCGCTGCCCGAGGGGCCGACGATCGCCACGAACTGGCCGCGATCGATCCGGGTTGTCAGGGGATGCAGGATGGTGAGCTGCTCGGTGCCGCTGGTAACGGTCTTCGTCACCTCACGCAGTTCGATCATGAAGTCTTGAGCACGGGCAAAAGGACACTCCACACGGTGTCGGCGACCATCCTTGCACCTTCGGCGGTCGGATGAATGCCGTCCCGCTGGTTGAGCGTTTCAATACCGGCGACGCCCTGCAGCAGGAATGGAATAAGGGGAACGTGATACTTCCTGGCCAGATCGGGATAGACCTGGTGGAAGGAGACGATGTAGTCACGGCCGAAGTTCGGCGGCGCCTCCATCCCGGCGAGGATGACGCGAATCTTCTTCGCCTGGGCGCGCTCGATGATGGTCGAAAGGTTGCGTGACAGCTCCTCCACCGGCAGGGCGCGCAGCGCGTCGTTGCCGCCGAGCGCGACGATCAGCACCCGCACGTCGCCGTCCAGCGCCCAATCGAGGCGGCTCAGTCCGCCGGCGGACGTGTCGCCCGAGACACCGGCATTGACGACCTGAAACGGCAGCGACTCCGCGTCGATGCGGCGCTGCAGCAGTGCCGGGTAGGCGTCGACGCGGTCGAGGCCGAGGCCGGCCGTAAGGCTGTCGCCGAGGATCACCACCCGCGGCCGCGTATCGGGAGAGGGCGCGGGCCGTGGCGGCGCCGTGGACACAGACGCCGGCGGCGGCGCCGCAGCGGTGTCAAGACGCGAACCCCCGCGCGGCGTTTCGCCGGACGAGCAGGCGCCCAAGACGATCGCGACAACCGCGAGCAGCATGCGCGCACGGCCGAGAGCCGTCATCGAACTCCGCGATCCATACGGTATTCTACCGTGATGCATCGCACCGCTCTCCGCAGTGGGTTCCGTCTCGCAGCGGGTCCGCTCGCCGATCGCCTCGCCGCTGACGTGCCACGCGCATCGCAGGCCGCCGCCGGCCTGTTTCGCCGCGATCCGGCGACATGGAGCAGCGATGCCACCGTTCAACGCACGATCGCCAATCGCCTCGGATGGTTGACCGCGCCGCTGCAGATGCTCGACGCGGTTCAGCGGATGACGGAGACTGCCATCGCCGTCCGCGATCGCGGCATCACCGACGTCGTCCTGCTCGGGATGGGCGGTTCCAGCCTCGCACCGGAAGTGATGCGCGCGGTTCTGCCAACGGACAGCGGCTGGCCGCGGCTCCATATGCTCGATTCGACGGATCCTGCCGCGGTGCGGGCGGTCGCCACGATTCCGGAAACGACGCTCTTCATCCTGGCCAGCAAGTCCGGAACGACGATCGAACCCAATTCGCTCGCCGCGCATTTCCGCCAGGTGCTCGAAGAGGCGGGAGTCGCGCACTGGGCGCAGCACTTCATCGCCATCACCGACGAAGGCACGACGCTCGAAACGCGCGCGCACATCGAGCGGTTCCGGGGACTCTTCGTCAATCCGTCCGATATCGGCGGCCGCTACTCTGCGCTGTCGTTTTTCGGGCTGCTCCCGGCGGCGTTGATGGGTCAAGACGTGATCGAGATGCTGACGTGGGGCATCGCGATGCTCGAAGAGGCCCAGGAGGCACGCGACCCGTTGACGAATCCCGCGGTGGCGCTCGGCATGCTGATGGCCGCGGGCGCGCGGAGCGGCCGCGACAAACTGACGCTGATCACGCCGCCGGCGCTCGAACCTTTCGGACTGTGGGTCGAGCAGCTGGTAGCCGAGAGTACCGGCAAGCAGGGCGTCGGCGTCGTGCCGATCGCCGGCGAGACGTTCGGCGAGCCGGGCGTCTACGGAGACGACCGCGTGTTCGTGCGCCTGCGCGTCGCGAACGATCCTGACGAGGAGCGCCGCGATCGCGCCGTCGACGCGCTGGCGCCGGCGCCGATCATGACGATCGATTTCGCCGAACCCGAGGCGCTCGGGGCCGAGTTCGCACGCTGGGAGATCGCCACCGCCGTCGCCGGTGCGCTGCTCGGCATCAATCCGTTCGACGAACCGAACGTAAAGCAGGCGAAAGACGCCACCAACGCGCTCCTCGACCTCTACAAAGTGGACGGGCAGCTGCCGATGCCGTCGCCGAACGTGACGACGGCGGACGGCGTCGCGCTGACGCTGAGCGGCACCGCCCGCTCCCGACTGGGCGCGGCGGACGCGCGCGCATTTCTGACGCTCCTTGCCCCGGGCGACTACGCCGCCACGCTCGCATATCTCGGTCCCGATCCCGATCTCGCCGCGGCGCTGCACCGCTTCCGCATGTCGATTCGCGATCGGAGCCGGCGTGCGACGATGTCCGGCTTCGGCCCGCGCTACCTGCACTCGACGGGCCAGCTGCACAAGGGCGGACCGAACACCGGCGTGTTCGTGCTGGTCACCGCCACACCCGTCGTGGACGTCGAGATTCCCGGCGAGCAATTCTCGTTCGGCACGCTGGAGCTCGCGCAGGGCGTCGGCGACTTTCAGTCCCTCGACACCGCGGGACGGCGTGCGCTTCACATCCACCTGCCGTCCCCCGATCCGCACCTGCTCGATCGCATCCTGTCGGAGCTGATCGATCAGGGGCTCGCACGCCGGTCGAGCTGATCGCCGCGGCCAGCCAGGTCGCAGCCGGAGATTTGCATGCATCTTGGATTCGTCGGTCTGGGCAAGATGGGTCTCAACATGGTGACGCGCCTCGTCCGGGGCAACCACCACGTCGTCGCGTTCGACCGCGACGGCGAGGCGGTGTCGAGGGCTCGCAGCGCCGGCGCGGATGGCGTCTCGTCGCTCGAGACGCTGGTCTCCAGCCTGCCGCAGCCGCGGGCGATCTGGTTGATGGTGCCGGCGGGAAATCCGACCGAAGCGACGATCGCCGCGCTGGCCGATCTGCTGTCGCCCGACGACGTGATCATCGACGGCGGCAATACGAACTTTCACGACGACGTCCGGCGCGCGGCGGAGCTCGCGGCGCGAGGTATTCAGTACGTGGACGTCGGCACGAGCGGCGGCATCTGGGGACTCCAGGAAGGCTACTGTCTGATGATCGGCGGCGATCCCGATGTCTGCGCGCGGCTGCGTCCGATCTTCCGCATCCTCGCGCCGCCCGAGGGCTATCGGCGCGTCGGCGGACACGGTGCGGGCCACTACGTGAAGATGATCCACAACGGGATCGAGTACGCACTGATGCAGGCCTACGCCGAGGGCTTCGAGCTGATGCACGCCAGCGACTACCAGATCGATATCGGCAAGGTGGCTGCGTTGTGGATGCACGGCAGCGTCGTGCGTTCATGGCTGCTCGAGCTGTCGGCGCGCGCGCTCGAGCAGGATCCGGATCTCGCCGAGATCTCCGGCTACGTGGAAGACTCCGGCGAGGGGCGCTGGACGCTGGACGAAGCCGTCAAGCGAAGCGTCCCGGTGCCGGCGCTGGCGGCGGCACTCTTCACGCGCTTCCGTTCGCGCGGCGACAACCCGTTCGCCGAACGTCTACTTGCGGCGCTGCGGCAGCAGTTTGGCGGACACGCGGTGCGACCCGCCGACGCCGGACACGAACCGAAGTCCACACCCGCATCGGAGCCGCATGGCCACTGACGCCACGACGGAACCGGTCACGCTCGTCATCTTCGGCGGCCAGGGCGATCTCGCCCACCGCAAACTTCTGCCGGCGGTGTACAACCTGCACCTCGACGGCCTGCTGCCCTCGCCGTTTCTGGTGGTGGGAACGGGACGCAAGGCGCTGAGCGACGAGAAGTACCGCGAGTTCGCCCGTGACGGCGTCGAGAAATACTCGCGGCGGCCGTTCGACCAGGAGGCGTGGACGACGTTCGCGAAAGCGCTGCACTTCACGACCGCCGTCATCGACGGAACCGATCCGCTGGCGACACTCGGGTCGAAGCTCGACGCCCTGGAGCACCAGGCCGGGCTTCCCGGCAATCGCATCTACTACCTCGCGCTGCCGCCGCCGATGTTCGTGCCCGCCATCAAACAGCTGGCGCGCGCGCGGTTCGTCGCCAAAGGCGATCGGCGGCCCTTCGCCCGCGTCATCGTCGAGAAGCCGCTCGGCCGCGATCTCACGAGCGCGATGGCGATCAACGATGCGCTCGCCGCGGTGTTCGACGAGACCCAGATCTTCCGGATCGATCACTATCTCGGCAAGGAAACGGTTCAGAACATTCTCGTCCTGCGCTTCGCAAACACCTTCTTCGAGCCGCTCCTCAATCACCATTTCGTCGATCATGTGCAGATCACCGTCGCCGAATCGGAGGGCGTCGGCGGGCGCGCCGGTTACTACGAGCAAGCCGGGGCGCTGCGCGACATCGTGCAGAACCATCTGCTGCAGGTGCTGGCGCTGGTGGCCATGGAACCGCCGCGCTCGCTCGACGCCGAAGTGGTACGGACGGAGAAACTCGAAGTCATCCGCTCGCTCCGTCCGCTCGCGGGTACCGACGTGGATACGTTGACGGTCCGCGGGCAATACGCGGCGGGACAGATCGAGGGCGAGGAGGCGCGCGGATATCGCGACGAGTCCGGCGTCTCGCAGGCATCGGCCACCGAAACCTACGTCGCGCTCGAAGCGTTCATCGACAACTGGCGGTGGGCGGGCGTCCCGTTCTTCCTGCGGACCGGCAAGCGGCTGCCGAAGCGCGCCAGCGAGATCACGATCCACATGAAGGACGTGCCGCCGATTCTGTTCAACGTCTCGAAAGCGCTGGCACCCAACGTGTTGAATATCCGGATCCAGCCGGACGAGGGCTTCGCGCTGAAGATTTCGTCCAAGGTCCCCGGGCCGCACGTCGAGATCAATCCGGTCGAGATGGACTTCGACTACAGCCGCGTGTTCGGTGCGACCTCACCCGAGGCATACGAGCGTCTGTTGCTGGAGGTGATGACCGGCGATGCCACGCTCTTCATGCGCCGTGACGCGGTCGAAGCATCCTGGCGGTGGATTACCCCAATCCTCGAACGGTGGGCAGAGCACGAGGAGCGGCCCGCGACCTACGCCGCCGGATCGTGGGGGCCGGATGCCGCCGAACGGTTGATCGGATCGACGGGCCGCCGCTGGCATTGCCCGTGACACGCTGAAGGTATACTGCGCGCGGTGCCGCCGTCTTCCCTGCAAGCACTTCTCGCGCGTGCGGCTACGGCGCTCGAGCAAGGCCGCGGCATGGACGCCGCGCAGATGCTGGCGCCGCAGCTGCGCTCGTCCGCGCTGACGCGCGACGACGAGCTCGCGGTTCGAGCGGCGCTGGCGCAGGCATGGCTGCTGCAGGACGACGTCGATCAGGCAGCGACCGCCCTCGGGCGCGCCCCCGATACATTTCGCGAAACGATTGCCGCGGCACGCCTGTCCACGCTGTGGCGTCTGCACGGACGTCTCGCCTCGTCGCGCGGCGATCAGTCGCGCGCGATCGCGCTCCAGGGACGCGCGCTGAAACAGGCCGAGCTCGCGCACGACTCGCGCGGCATCGGCCTCGCGCACTACGAGCTGGCGCAGTGCTACCGCCAGGTGGGCGACATTGCCATCGTCCGCGAGCACATCACGAAGGCCGCGTCGGCGCTGCTGGCGGCCGGAGATCGGCGTCATCTCGCGCTGGTCCACTCGCTATCGGGCATCTCGCTCGCGCAGCAGGGTCGCTTCGAGGAAGCGATGACGGCGCTGCGCCAGGCGGAACGGCTCGCGTCGCTCGTCCAGGCCGACGACGTGCTGGCGACGGTGTGCGGCAATCAGGCCAACGTGATGATGCTCGAGCATCGTTACGACCAGGCGCTCGCGCTCGCCGAACGTAGCGTGTCGATCCACGAAGGACACGGCTCCGGCCACGGCCTGGCCGTCGCCCTCGCCACGCTCGGGCAGATCTGCGTACGGCTCGGCGATCTCACGCGCGCCGAAGATGCCCTCAACCGCGCGCTGCAGGTGCGCAGTCCGATCCAGTTTCACGAGACGACCGGCGCGGTGTTCGACACGCTGACGCAGATTCACCTGATGCGCGGCCGCTATGACGCGGCGAGCGAATCGCTCACGCGTGCCAGCGAGGAGTACGGCGCCTACGGCCGTCAGAGCAGCAACTGGTACGAATGGTCGGTGCGCGTCCTCGGCGCCCGTCTGGCGCTGAAGCGCGGCGACCTCGACGAGGCGGTACGGCGGGCCGAAGGCATTCGCGCCGAGGTCAACGTGCCGCCGCTCGACGCGCTGCAAGCCACGCTCATCGCGGCTGAGGCGTTGACCGCGGCCGGGCGCGTCGAGGAAGCCGGCGAGCGTCTCGCGGCTGTCGCCGACGCCATCGATCCGGGAACATCGCCGGCGACCTGGGCCGAGTATCTGCGCCTGCGCGGCGGCCTTCAGGAGCGTACGGGCGCGCTCGCTGACGCGTACCACGACTTCGCGCAGAGCGCGTCGCTCCTGGATCTGCTCGGCGAACGCTATCAGACGGCAATCAGCCAGCTGGCCATGGGCCGGCTCGTCGCGCGCAGCGGCGCACGCTCCACCGCCGAACGTCTGCTCGAGCAGGCGCGGTCGGTGTTCGCGCGGCTCGGCGCCGAGCGCGATCTGGTCGACACGACGTCGGCGCGAGCGTTGTTGACCAACATCGGCACGGGCGAGGATCTCATCTCACCGGCCAGCGCGGACGATGCGATCGTGCGCCGGATCGTGGACGCGGCGGCGCTGCCCAATCTGCTCGGCCGTGAGACGGCGGCGGCGCTGCTCGAGGCCGCGCTCGGCGACGCCGCGGTGGTGTTCGTCCATCGCGCCGAGGGTCATGTCGATCTGGTCGCCTGGGCGGGCTGTGACGCGGACGCGGCCATCGGCTTCGCGCGCGCCGCGGTACAAGGTCAGCCGCCGGCACGCGGCGCGTGGTTTCGCGAGGGGCTCGGTCGCGTGAGCGGCGGGACGCGGATGGCGGTCGTGACGTCGGCGCGTCCGCTCGTCGGACCGGTGGAGCGACGGCTGCGGATGATTGCGACCGTCGCGCGGCAGGGGTTCGCACTGTGCGCGGCGCGCGATAAATCCGACCTGGCGATCGGCCCGCCCATCGATCGATCCCTCGAGCCGCTGCTTCCCGGCTTCCTCTCGGCCAGCGCCGCGATGGCCCGCGTGACCGAGCAGATCCAGCGGCTGCAGGGCAACGACCTGACGGTGCTGATCACCGGCGAGAGCGGCACCGGTAAGGAACTCGTTTCGCGCGCGATTCACGTCGGATCGCACCGGAACGCCGCCACGTTTCTTCCCTACAACTGCACGACGACCGGCCGCGAGCTGGCCGACAGTCAGCTCTTCGGCCACCGCCGCGGGGCGTTCACCGGCGCGATCTCGGATCAGCCGGGCCTCATTCGTACCGCCGGCGGCGGGACCCTGTTCCTGGACGAGATCGGCGACCTGCCACTCGACGTGCAGCCGAAGCTGCTGCGTTTCCTGGAACACTCGGAGATCATGCCAATCGGCGACACGCGGCCGCTGCGCGTCGACGTGCGCGTCCTGGCCGCGACCAACGCGGACCTCGAGCAGCGCGTGGCCGAGGGGAAATTCCGCGAGGATCTCTACTACCGGCTCTCGGTGATTCGCATCCACGTGCCGCCACTCCGCGAGCGCCGGGAGGAGATCCCGCACTTGAGCACGTTTTTCCTTCGCGAGGCCGCCGAGCGGCTCGGAAAGCCTGACATCCAACTGAGCTCGGAGACGCTGGATGTCTTTGCCCAGTACTGGTGGCCGGGGAACGTCCGGCAGCTCAAGAACGAGGTGCAGCGCGCGGTGGCCCTCAGTCCGGCGGGGGGAACCGTCCAACCCGGTCATCTGTCGCCGGAAATCGGCGCGACGCGGCTGTCGACGCCGACGCCGTCGCGGCGCCCGACGCTGATGCCCGCCAACCTCGCCGCGGCTGTCGAGCAGATCGAGCGCGAGCTGATTCAGTCGACGCTGGATCGCACGAGCGGCAACATCTCCGAGACGGCGCGAAACCTGGGTCTTACCCGCCGCGGGCTGTATCTGAAGCTTCGACGGCTCGGGCTCGAGTCGCGATCCGAAGCCGACGTGTAGGCGCTACCCTGGATACTGGATATCCTCTTTACAGCCTAGCCGTATACGAGGTATGCAGCCAGCAGCACAACAGTGCAAAATCAGGAATATCCGTAAGTGATTCTGATAGTGTGCCTTAACCAGTTACTGTTCCGATCTGGCGCAGCGCTACACGCACGGCGCTGAACTTGATAAGCACACTGGGGAAACCTCTACACGGGAGCACCCAGTGATCACTTCCAGCAACGCACTTGGAACGCCTCGCAGACAGCAGCGCGCTGCCGAGCGGCACGCGGTGGTGCTTCCGGCTCGCCTCACGTGGAAGGACCAGAGGGGCGCGACGCGGTTTGCCAGCGTCGTGACGCGGAATGTCAGCGAATTCGGCCTGTTCGTCGAGGCCCTGTCGCCGATTTCGATTCCGCTGTACCGCGTGGTGCAGATTCAGCTGGAACGTGAAGGCCGCGATACGCCAGGGGTTCCGGCTTCGCTGAAAGATGGCCGCATGTTGTCGGCCGTGTACCGGGTGCTGCCCCCGACCCGCGACGGTCGTCAGGGATTCGCACTGCGCTTGATGGTGGATCCGAAGCGATACCACGCCGTCGACGTCGCCGCCGCGCGCGCCACGGCCTGAATCAGGCCGCCGCGCGCTTCCGCCAGTAGCGGGCCAGGCCGCGCCAGTTCAAATCGAACCGCCCTGCTGTTTCGTACACGGCGGGATCTCCATTTCCGCGGTGGCGTTGCAGCTCGCGCCGCATCTCGCTGACGAACCACTCGGTTCTTGTGTCATCGTCGCCGTCCACGTCGAGCGATTCTTTCGCGAGGCGGCCGACGAGCGTCAGATTCTCGCGCAGCTCCTGCATGTGCACGGCGGGCGTGGTGACGGCCCCGAAGTGCGAGATCAGCAGCGTCTCCGGATGCCAGCCTTCGATCCGATCGATGCTGTCGCGCCAGATCTCCAGATCGATGTCGGGCGGCGGCGTCGGCGGGACGACCATGGCGGTCGCGCCCATCTTGACGCCGGCGGTATCCCCCACGAACGCGACCCGCGTCTCCGGGCAAAAGTAGCTGACGTGATGTGACGCGTGGCCAGGGGTGTACGCCACTTCGTAGCGCCGCCCCGCCACCTCGATCGTTTCGCCGCCGCGGAGGATATGCAGCGCGCCGGACGGCACCGGTACCATCTCGCCCCAAAGCCGCTCCATCGCATCGCCGTACAACCGCGCGGCGCTCGCCATCAGCCGCGACGGGTCCGCCATGTGCGGTGCGCCGTTTTCGTGCACGAACACCTCGATGCGCGGTTGCTCCTGCACCAGCGTCCCCGTCGCACCGGCGTGATCGAGGTGGATGTGCGTGAGCAGGATCGTGGTGATGTCGGCGACCGAGGATCCGGCGCGCTCGAGCGCCGCCCGGAGCGTTGGCAGCGTGCTCGACGGTCCGGGATCGACGATGGCGATGCCCCCCGGCCCACGGAGAAAACCGCTGGCGATCACGCCGGGCCGGCTGCGGAAATTCAGGTCGAAATAGGCCATTCCGGCCGCCAACTGCTGCATCGAGGCCACTCTAGCACGCACCGATTCTGGCGCCCGCGTATGATGCCGCGTGGCCGCCCGAACACCCCGGGTCCGCTTCGATGCCGTCGTCGACTCGCTCGCGCTGGCGGTTCTCGTCTTCCGCAACCACAAGCTGGTCTACGCGAATCCCGCCGCGCAGCAGCTGCAGGAGCGGCTGCGCACGAAGCAGCGCTCCGAGCTGACGGTGTTGCTGCGCGATCATCTGCTCGGTCTCGACGAAAAGAAGCCGGGCACATCGTCCATCAGCCTGCTGACCGGTCAACGCGGCGAGCCGTTTCATCTGCACATCACGCCGATCGACGCGCGCGGCGAGGAAGTGGCGGTGAGCGTGCGCGAGCTGGGCACGGCGATGGGCGCGTTTCGCACACGGTATCGGCTGTCGACGCGCGAAGCCGAGGTCGTGGAGCTCGTCCTCCTTGGCTACCGCAATCGCGACATCGCGACACGCTCGGTGCATCGCCCGCGACCATCAAGAAACATCTGACGCACATCTTCGACAAGGTCGGTGTGGATACACGGACGCAGCTCGTGGCGAGAATCGCGTAACGGTGTCCAAGTTCCGATGCCTCTCCGCTGGTCGGTGATCCTGATCGCTGCGAGCACGATCGCGGCTGCGTGGCGCCAGCCCGCTGCCACCAGGCCCTGACCGGCCGTCAGACAGCGCAGAGCGCGGAACGCTGTTCACCGCCGTCCAGGAACGGCTCGGTCTCAAGCCAGTACCCAGGAAGGGACCGGTCGACGTGCCGGGTCATCGACAGCATCGAGCGGCCGTCGCTCGACTGAAAACCTAGCGCAATCGCGGGTGATTCAACGCAGTTGATACCACCTTAGTCGTATGAATATACTTGACTCACCATGGTAGTTCCTCTAGACTTCTCGCATGGTTACCGCACGCGAGCCACGCACTCTTCTCGAAGCCGTTAAATTCTTCTCCGACAAGGAATTCGCCTTTGAGTTCATGGTTGGAATTCGATGGCCGAATGGGCCTGCATGCCCGCGCTGCGGCGATGCCCGCGCCTACTTCCTGAAGTCGCGCAAGGTGTGGAAGTGCAAGGGCTGTCAGAAGCACTACACCGTAAAGCTCGGAACCATTTTTGAGGACTCTCCGATCGCCTTGGAAAAGTGGTTGCCCGCCATGTGGTTGATTGCGAACTGCAAGAACGGCATCAGTTCGCACGAACTGGCGCGCGCGCTCGGAGTGACCCAGAAAACCGCGTGGTTCATGCTCTCGCGTCTCCGGCTCGGTTTGCAGGATGATCAGACCGGTGGCAAGTTGTCGGGCAGCGTCGAAATTGACGAGACTTTCATCGGCGGAAAAGCGCGCAATATGCACGCGAATAAACGCAAGCGCGTCATCGCTGGCAATCGTGGCGGCACCAGCGGCAAGGTGGCCGTCATGGGGCTGTTGCAGCGGCACGGCGGAGACGGCGATCCGAGCAAAGTGCGTCTCCACATCGTGGAACAGGTCCGCCGCGATCACCTGATGCCGCACATCGACGCTAACGTCGCGCCGCTCGCGACCGTCATCACCGATACCATGGTGTCCTACGCGGCGATGCCCGACTCTTACGCTCACAAGGTCATCAATCACGCTGAACGCTATGTCGATGGGCAGGTGCATACCAACAGCATCGAGAATTTCTGGTCGCTGCTGAAGCGCACCCTGCATGGCACCTACGTCGCCGTCGAACCGTTCCATCTATTTCGCTACCTCGATGAGCAGGCGTGGCGCTTCAACAATCGCAAGTTGAGTGACCGGTCGCGTTTTATCGAAGCCCTCAAGGGTGTCATCGGCAAGCGCCTGACTTACGACGTGCTGACCGGTTCGGGGTTGCCGGAAACGTGCTGAAAAAGCGAAACCACAACTCAGGAGAGGCGCACGTCAAAGACGTTCCAGCCGATGACCCGTCCGACACACTTGATCGGCTCAGGCAATTTTCAAAAAGAGTGTTTGCCGCAGCCAAAGAGAAAACCTCAACCGGTAGGCCTCAATCGGACCAACAAGCGGGCACTTCACGCACCGCCGCCAAAAGCCGTAGACCTTCCTCGAGCGAACGGAGTTGAACCGTAGCTCTGGCTCTCTCTTTCGTCGCTCGTGCTCGGTATCGCCAGGATGGGCGTGGTAGTCGCCGTGGTGCTCTTTGAGGTAGAGATTCTTTGGGTCCTTCATGCCGCTCCCAAGGATGTTGCCTTCGCTGTCCTCCGCCCATTGCAGCCGCACTACGAGTTCCTTTGAGCCGCGATAGGCGTAATAGAACTCAAATGTTGAACTCCCATCTGGTCGGATCGCAGATTGACGTTTCCAAATCGGCTCAAGAATACCCGCGTCGATTTTTTCCCAGATACGGTAATGGCTGCACAGGCAGCGCAGGGTCCAGTTGTCCACTTCCAGCCGCATAGCGCCGGCTGCCGGCTTTGGTCTAGGATTGCGTGGGGGAACTGCCATGATTCAAGCCAACGCGATCCGTGAGCGCCTCATGGCCGTTCTTCGCCGGGACGATTCTGTCGGTGTATTCGAGCGGTGGCTGAATTCCGAGAGCTTTGACATGTTCCAAGACGCGGAACACAGCGCGATCGAAATGGTCAGCGCGATTCATCTGCTTTTGGGCGACTACTACGACCGGCGACTCAGTGAACAGGACTTTCGCGCAGGGCTGGAATCATTGGTCGATAACATCGTCGTCTGCGAACCCGTAGACCTTCCGCGAGAGTGTCAGATCGTATTCAGCTTTGTAGCGAACGCGAGTCCTCGACCGATTTCAGTTCCTCAGGGTCTTGCAGCCTAAGAGGAATTCGCGTCAGCAACACACTCTCCTGCTCACCAAAAAAGACGTCGAACCAACAGAGGCCGTAGTTCTTCACTCCCAGAGGAAATTCGAGCCTGATATTCACGCCGTGCTCGCCGCCCCTAAACACGACCGGCCAACCCCCGGCGGGTGATAGCGTCTTTCGTTCTCCCTTCGGATTTTCAAGCACCAAGCTGATCCGGTGCTCGCCCACAAGGTCGCCTGCCCTCAAGGAGATCAAGCCCTTGACCACGACGGCCGGGAGTGCTCCGGGCGGTAATTGAACCGGCGCCGGAGGCGGCGTTTTGTTGACGGTGTACGTGTCCACAATCCGAATGATGGACAACACGTTGTCCTTCCCCTCCAAAACCGCATCGCAGAGGGTCGCCACCGACACGAACGGAATCGTATTGGCCATATCGAGACACACCAGCAAGAACAGGCTCGCGCTGCATGGATGATCGTCGCGCGACGCCAGGCCAGAGTATACGCCCGCGATTGGTGAGTCAAGTATATTCATACCACCTTAGTGGTATTGTCTGGCCGCGGAACGCACTCGTATAGTCGGGTTTACCTCTCTTCTTCTCATGATCCGGGCTGCGGCGGTCTCTGACGTTGGACGTGTACGCAAGACGAACGAAGACTCGTTCTTCTCCGATCCGGAGGCGCGTCTCTTCATCGTGGCCGATGGCATGGGCGGACACGGCGCCGGCGAAGTGGCGTCGCGCCTGGCTGTCGAAGCCACGGCGGGTTTCATCAAGCGCTCGGCGGCCGACACCGATTTTTCGTGGCCGTACGGGCTGGACGGAACGCTCACGTTCGATGGCAATCGGCTGCGCACCGCGATTCACCTGGCCAACCGCCGCGTGTTTCGATCCGCGGAGAGCAACGACGACTACAGCGGCATGGGCACGACGATCGTCAGCCTGCTGGTGAACGGGTCGAAGATGGCCGTCGGCCACGTCGGCGACAGCCGTCTGTATCTCATTCGCGGCCGCCAGATCGAACAGCTGACGCAGGACGATTCGTGGGCGGCGACGGTGCTCGCGCACGATCCGAAGGCGCGCGTCACCGACATCGCCCATCATCCGATGCGCAACGTGCTGACCAATGCGCTTGGCGCGCGCGAGCAGGTGGACGTCCATCTCGGTGAGCGCGATCTGCAGCCCGGCGACATCATGCTTCTCTGCAGCGACGGCCTCCACGGCGTGCTCGACGCGGAGGCGCTGCGGCAGGTCATCGAAGCGCAGCCCGACGTCGAGATCGCGGCGCGCGAGCTCGTCGAAAGCGCAATGGAACTCGGCAGCCGCGACAACATCACCGCGCTGGTCGTGCGCTACGAGGACGGCCTGTGAGTCAGCTGCCCGTCCCGATCGCCGACTCGCAGCCGCACGTCGGTCCGTACCATCTCGTCGAGCAAATTGGTGGCGGCGCGACGAGCACGGTGTTTTCGGCCCGCGATCTCCGGTCCGATCGCCTCGTCGCGCTGAAGATGATCGCCGCCGAAGTTGAAGACGAACCGGAGACCCGCCAGCGTTTCATCCGCGAGGCATCGGTCACGGCGCAGCTCCACCATCCGCACGTCGTGTCCGTTCTCGATATCGGCGAGGATCGCGG
>JADMIO011319592.1_pt1 | contig 15876 bp, 14 predicted proteins | sample 8958161 | NCBI WGS metagenome assembly JADMIO01 (sample SAMN16585339, study PRJNA669376) | soil metagenome | isolation source: Crop rotation soil | place: USA: Cullars Rotation, Alabama | collected 2011
GGGGTCGCGCGGCGCGGACTCGACGAGCCGCAGGAACTCGTCGGGCGCCGGCAGTTCGCTATAGAGGCGCCACGGGTGGTGCGCCGCCAACTCCTCGACGTCGTAGCCGCCGGTCGCCACCGCGATCGTGCGCACGCCGATGGCGTTGGCGCCCTCGATGTCGTGCGGCGTGTCGCCGATGACGAACGCGTCGGCGTCGGCCACGGGGCCGGCCTGCCGGGCAATCACCATCGCGCGCGCGGCGATCGCGGCCCGCGGTCCAGGGTCCTGGGCGAACGCGCCCGACGGGAAGAACGACCACAGGCCGTAGTGGGTCAGCTTGGCCTCGGCCCCGCCGCGGGTGTTGCCGGTCAGCAGGTACGAACGAACGTCCTCGCGACCGTGCAGGCTTTCCAGGATCTCCCGGACGTAAGGCAGGACGTGCCCCTTCTTGCGCGGCAGGCTCGACGGCAGCAGCGACTCGTAGCGCCGCACCAGCCGCTCGACCAGATCGTGCTCGGGTTCGAGACCCAGCGACTCGAGCGTGCGGACCGCGATCTGATAGTCCGTGAGGCCCGGAATGCGCATCGAGGCCAGCTGGAAGTCGCGGCCGGTGATCTCCTTGACGGCGTCGTCCCACGCGAACACACCGCCCCTGTTGGTGGTGAGCAGCGTCCCGTCGATGTCCCAGAACAGCACCGTCATCGTGACACCAGCGGCGCGCACACGGCGTCGAGCCGGGCCAGCAGCCCGGCGGCGTCCAGGCGATGGTGCGCCAGCACCTCGTCGTTGGTCCCGCACTCGGGCAACGACTCGACGCCGATGCGGGCGACGCGGACGGCCGGCTCGAGGCCGAGCGCCGCGACAGCCGCCGCCACCATCTCGCCCTGCCCGCCGTGCAGGTAGTGGTTGTCCAGGGTCACGACGAGGCGGCGCGACCCGATCGCGCTCCGCAGCCAGCCCGGATCCACACGGTTCAACCACGGCAGGGCGACCAGTTGCACCGACAGGCCCGTGCGCGCCTGCAGTTCCTCCGCCGCCTGGAAGGCGTTGGCCATCATCCACGGTCCGTAGCCGACCATCAGGATGTCGGTGCCTTCGCGCGCGACCCAGCCCTGGCCCACCGCCACCGCCTGGCCTGCCGGGTAGGCGAAGGGCATCGGCCACTTCACCGACACCAGCCGCAGGTAGGCGCTCTCCGGCGCGTCGAGGAGCGAGGCGAAGAGCGGCGCCACCTCGGCCTCCACCGTCGGCTCGGCCATGAGCAGGTGCGGCACGGCCGCCAGCGCCGAGATGTCGCGCACCGACTGGTGCGAATGGCCCGGACCGCCGGGCAGCAGGCCCGCCAGCGACCCGACGTAGACCACCTTCGAGTGCTCGCTGCACTGGTTGTAGATCTGCTCGTTGGGCCGCGCGGCCAGGAAGCAGGCGAACGAGTGCACCACCGGCAGCGTGCCGCGGCGCGCCATGCCGCCGGCCATCGACACCATGTCCTGCTCCGCGATCCCGCACTCGAAGAAGCGGTCCGGGAACGCGCGCGAGAACGAGATCAGGCCGCAGTCCTTGATGAGGTCCGCGTCGAGGGCGACCAGGCCCGGGCGGCGCTGCCCTTCGGCCACGAGCGCCTTCTCGTAAGCGCCGACCAGGTTGTCGGTCTGCCGCGGCTCGCGGCGCGGATTGCGGACGGTGATCTCGGTCGGCACGGCGCCCAGCCCCAGCGCGGCATAGGCCGCGGCGGCCTGCGTCGAGAGCTGCGCCAGGCCCGCGAGGTAGTTGGCCTCGCTCGGCGCGCCGGAGTGGTAGCCGTACAACTCGCCGGCCTTGAGGGCGGGTCCTTCCATGAAGTCGACGCCGCGGCCCTTCACGGTGTCGGCGATGACGACCTTCGGCAGATCGGTCACGGTGTCAAGCGATCGGAAGGTGTGCTCGAGCGCGGCCACGTCGTGCCCGTCGCACCGGGTCACGTGCCAGCCGAACGCCCGGAACTTGGCCTCCACATCGCCCAGATCGCTGACCTGCCGCACCCAGGTGTCCGACTGGATCTTGTTGTGGTCCACGACCGCCACGATCTCGCCGAGCTTGTAGTGGACGGCCGAGGCCAGCGATTCCCACAGCTGGCCTTCCTGCAGCTCGCCGTCGCCGGTCAGCACGAAGATGCGGCGCGGGCGCCCGGCCAGCCGGTTGGCGAGCGCCATGCCCTTCGCCTTGGAGATGCCCATGCCGAGCGACCCCGTGTTCGCCTGCACGTACGGCGTCTCGATGTGCGGGTGCCCCGGCAGGCCGCCGATGCGCCGCAGACGGTAGAGCAGCTCGCGCGGCAGCAGGCCCATGCCGATGAGCACGGCATAGAGCGCGGGCGCATCGTGCCCCTTCGACGAGAAGAAGATGTCGCAGGCTTCAGGGCCACGGTCGAGGTCGCGCAGCTCGTTGAGGAAGATCCAGCTCATCACGTCGAGCGAGCTGAAACTCGTGCCGATGTGGCCCGACCACGCGCCGGCAATCATCGACAAGGCATTGATACGGGCCAGCGCCGCGAAGGCCCGCGCTTTGGCGGACGCGGGGCCCGCCGAGGCCCGCACCGCTTCGAATGCCGCCGCCGGCACGAAGGTCAGTTCGAGGCTTTCGCCCTGGTCGGTCTGCAGATCACCCATCTGATCGAAGTCTCACACGCGATACGGCGGCTGGGATACCGGCGGCAGCATCACGCCGCCGTCGGCCAGGAGCCGCTCGGCCACCATCCAGTCGGTGGGGTCGTTGATGTCGAATCCCTCGTAACCCTCTGTAAAGAAAGGCACCAGGGTGTTCCCGGCGATGGTGCGGGTGTCGAAGACCACCCGCGTCCACGCGATTTCGAGCGAAGCGTTCTGCACGTAGACCGGCGGCAGCGCCTGGTACGGCGTGCTGTGCCACGGCTGGCTGGCCGGGCCGTGCCCGGCCAAGGCGCCCCGGGCCTCGGGAGGCAGCAGCGGCACGATCCGGTCGTCCCGCACGACCCACATCTTGCCGGGGTGCTGGGTGCACTTCTCGACGGCCCGCAGGGAATCCGCTCCATCGGCCGCCGTGAAGACGCTCCAGGCGCGCTGGATCGTCGCGGCCGTCCGGAACGGACTGGTCGGCCGCAACAGGCTGAACGCGTCCCAGGTGCGCCCCTGACCGCGCAGCGTCGTCAGCGCGTGCTCCAGCCACTCGATGTCGGGCGACGTGTCACCGGCGAAGGCCGGCGGGCGCAGGAACGGCACCTCGGCCCCGTAGTGCCGCGCGATGGCCGCCGTCTCCTCGGAGTCGGTGGACACGATCACGGCGTCGAACACGCCGCTCGCCAGGGCCGGCGCCACCGTATAGGCCAGCGTCGGGTGTCCGGCGAGGGGGCGCGTGTTCTTTCCGGGTACGCGTTTGGACCCGTGGCGCGCGGGAATGAAGGCCACGGCGCGTGGACGGCCTGCTGTTGTCACGATGTAGGTTGCCGGGACGCCCCGTGGGCCCCAGGCCGTCTAGCATCGTATCGGTTCTGCAGGTTGGTAGCTAGGGGGTGGAAGTGGGTGCGAACTGTCGATGGAAGTTGGTACCGAGGGGCTGGAGGTTGGTGGTTCCGCCAGGAACACCCCTCATTGCTGGACCGTCAGACCGAGACTCGGCCGCAGAACCACCAACTTCCACCGAGAGACCGTACCAACCTCCACCGACCGTCCGTACCAACTTCCGTCGATAGGCGGTACCAACTTCAGTAGAGCGTGGTCGCGTACGACTTGGCGATCAACTGCTCCAACTCGCCGGTCGTTTCCCGCATCGACGGCACCTGGTCCTTGAGCATCTGCGCGTAGGACGGGAGGGCGTCACGATCCACCTTGTAGTCGTCCTCCCACAGCTTGCTGCGCAGGAGCGCCTTGGCGCAGTGCAGGTAGGCCTCGGTGACGCCGACCTTGAGCACCGAGCGCGGATGCCGCTCGTTCACCGTCCAACGGCCGATGAGCTCGGGCGCCGTCGAAATCTCCGCCGTGCCGTTGATGCGGAGCGTCTCGGTCACGCCGGGGACGAACAGGAGCAGCGCGACACGCGGATTCTCGACGACGTTGGACAGCGAGTCCAACCGGTTGTTGCCCGGCCAGTCGGGGATGAGGATCGTGCGATCGTCCAGCACATGGACCCAGCCGGGCGCATCGCCGCGCGGCGTGACGTCGCCGCCCGCCTCGCCCGAGGTGCCCAGGCAGAGGAACGGCGACAGCGCGATGAAGGCGCGCATGTGCCCGTCCAGCGCCGGCAGGGACTTGCGGACGGACCGCTCGACCGGCGCCGGGTAGCAGGCTCGGAGAGTGGCGGAGTCCGTGATCGTCATGGAGGACATGGTAGTAGGTACGGACTGTCGGTGGAAGCTGGTACGGACTGTCGACGGAAGTTGGTAACGAGGGGACGGAGGTTGGTACGGACTGTCGGTGGCCGTTGCGACCGAGGGGCTGGAGGTTGGCGCGGACTGTCGGTGGCCGTCGCGACCGAGGGGCTCCAGGTTGGCGACTTGTTGCAGTTCCGGACCTACCAACTCCCACCGACAGTCCGAACAACCGTCGACATCCGCAACTACCACCGATAGTCCGAACTGCCACCGATAGTCCGAACCGGCCACAGCCTACGTTTTGTCGGGGCTATGGTTGATGTATATCGTCTTGGCGTCCGAGTAGACGTCCAGCGCCTCGGTGCCCGCCTCGCGCCAGCCGTTGCCCGACTGCCGCAGGCCGCCGAACGGCATGTGGGGCTCGCTGCCGTAGGTGCCGCCGTTCACCACGGCCACACCCGCCTGGATGCGGTTGAGGAACGTCATCGCGCGGTGCAGGCTCTGCGTGTGAATCGACGCCGTCAGGCCGAAGGGCGAATCGTTGGCCAGGCGCACCGCTTCGTCGAACGAGCTGACGCGATAGAGGCACGTGATCGGCCCGAACAACTCGCTGCGCGAGATCTCGGCCGTCTCGGCGACGTTCTCGATCAGCGTCGGCGCCACGAAGTAGCCGCCGTCGTAGCCGGGACCCGTGAGGCGATGGCCGCCGGTCAGCACCGTCGCGCCCGCGGCCTTGGCGCGATCCACCGCGGCGATCATGTTCGTCATCTGCTCTTCGTTGATGACGGGACCGAAGTCGTCCGTGTCCGCCGTGCCCACCTGCAGCGCCGTGGTCGCTTCGACGAGCCGCGTCTTGAACGCGTCGTACACGCCATCGAACACGATGATGCGGCTGCCGGCCGCGCAGCGCTGGCCGGCGTTGCTGAACGCGGATCCCAGGGTCCACGTCACGGCGTTGGCCAGGTCGGCGTCGTCGCACACGATGAGCGGGTTCTTGCCGCCCAGCTCGAGGCACGTCTTGGCGAGGCGGCGGCCGGTCGTTTCGGCGATCCACCGGCCGACGTCGCACGAGCCGGTGAAGCTGATGACCGCGACGTCCGGATGCTCCACGATTGGCGCGCCGGCCTCTTCGCCGAAGCCGTGAATGGTGGCGTAGACGCCGTCGGGCACGCCGGCCTCGCGCGCCAGCACGCCGAACGCCCAGGCGGACAGCGGCGTGTCCTCGGACGCCTTCATGATCGCGGCGTTGCCGCAGAGCAGCGCCGGAAACGCCTTCCAGGCCACGTTGGCAATCGGCGTGTTGGCGGCGATGATGAGGCCGGCAACGCCGAGCGGCTGGCGCACGACCATGGCCGTCTTGTTCGGCACAGCGCTGGTCGTGGTGTGGCCGTAGAACCGCCGGCCCTCGCCGGCCACGAAGAAGCCCATCTCGATGGCGGCGTCGGTCTCGCCCAGCGCGTCCTTGCGCGACTTGCCGGTCTCGCGCGCGACCAGGTCGGCCAGCGTGGACCGGTGCTCGCGCATCAGCCAGGCGATCTGCCGCAGGATGTCACCGCGGCGCACCGGCGTGAAACCGGCCCAGGCCACCTGCGCCTGCTTGGCGTGGGCCACGGCCGCCTGCACGTCGGCGGCGCCGGACCGGGCCACGCGGCACAGTTCGCGCCCGGTGGCCGGATCCAGCTTGGCGAACGTGCGGCCGTCCGAGGCCGGCGCGTCCTCGCCGTTGAGCAGGTTGGGAATCGTGCCGGGAATCGTGCGCAGGTCCGCCGCGGTGGCGCGGGACGTGCGGGAAGCCGAGGTGCTCATGGCCCAGAGCCTTTCAGTGTTTGCTGCTGGAACGCCTGTGGCGTTCCAAAGTCGCCCGAAGCCCCCTCAGATCGCGAGCCCATGAGGCGACGGGAATCCGGTTGGATGCGCTCACCACGCGGTGAAGCCGCCCTCGACGCGCAGGTCGTGGCCGGTGACGTAGGACGAGGCGTTCGACGCCAGAAAGATCAGCGGTCCCTTCAAGTCCTCGGCTTCGGCCATGCGGTGCATCGGCACGCGGGCGCCGTACTTGGCCTTGAACTGCGGGTCCTGGCCGGCCAGCACCCCGCCGGGTGACAACGTGTTCACGCGGACGCCCGCCTCGGCCCAGTGGGTCGCGAAGAACTTGGCCAGGTTCACGACGCCGGCCTTCGATGCCCCGTAGGCGGGAGACTTGATGAAGGGCGCGTTGCCGGCCAGGTGCTCGTAGAAGTGGGGATCGGGTGAGACCGACGCGTACAGCGACCCGATGTTGATGATCGAACCGCCGCCGTGCCCGGCCATCAGCGCACCGAACACTTGCGTCACCTGGAAGGTGCCCAGCAGGTTCACCTCGACCATGCGGCGGAACGAGTCGAGCGGCAGGTCCTGGATGTGATGCCGGCCGGCCGGACTGTCGGGCGGCTGGTCGATGCCGGCGTTGTTCACGAGCACGGTCGGCGCGCCGAGCTGAGCCACGACCGCGCGCGATGCCGTTTCGATGGACGCCCGGTCGGTGATATCGCAGTCGAGGCGCAGCACCGATGCGCCGGCGCGTGCCGCCACCTCGGCAAACGCGGGCGACGGCGGTGCGGACGGCAGATCGAGCGCGGCGACGCGTGCGCCGGCCTCGACGAGGGCGTCCACCCACACGGGGCCGAGCTTGCCGCACGCCCCCGTCACGACCGCCACGCGGCCGCCGAGGTCGAACCGGCCGGTCACGAACGCGTGAGCTGCGGCTTGGCCGCAGTGATGACGTCGTAGGACAGGAAGTCGTCCGCGTGCAGCGCACGCGTCGTGGTACGCCCCAGCACGGCCGACAGCTCATAGGGCGGAATGCCGCCGCCCGGCGACTTCATCACGACGTCGGCGGCGGTCAGCACGTGGCCGGACGGCAGGTCGCGGGCCACCACCAGGCTCTTCCCCATCTTGACGATGGGCGCGCGCTCGCTGTCGTAGATCTTCTTCTCGCCGTCGCCCATCGCCTTGTAGGTGCGCTCGAGGTCCCGCACCATCTTGCGCAGGCCGACCGGCTCGAGGGAGAAGGAGTGATCGGTGCCCTTCATCGCGCGGTTCAGCGTGAAGTGCTTCTCGACCACGCGGGCGCCCAGCATGTAGGCGGCCACCGGCATGGCGATGCCGTTGTCGTGGCTCGAGAACCCGATCACCGCGCCGGGGAAGCGCTCGCGGTACGTCGCGATGACGCGCAGGTCGAGCTCCTCGAACGCTGCCGGGTAGCCCGCCGTGCACTGCAGGATCACCAGCTTCTGATTGATCGGCATGATCGTGTCGTAGGCCCGCTGCACGTCGTCAATCACGGCGCCGCCCGTGGAAATCACCATGGGCTTGCCCATGTGCGCGACGTGCGTGAGCAGCGGCGTGCTCTTCAGGTCGCCCGAGGCGATCTTGAAGGCCGGCACGTTCAGCCCCGCCAGGAAGTCGGCGCTCTCGATGTCGAACGCCGTGGAGAAGAAGTCGACGCCGAGCTCCGCGGCGTAGGCCTGCAGCTCCTTGTATTCGGTGAGGCCGAACTCGAGGAACTCCCGGTGCTCACCGTAGGTGGCGCCGAAGCTGTTCTCGTTGTCGTAGGGCTTGTCGTAGGCCGCGCGCGTGTACAACCCGCGGTTGTTCCGCTTCTGCAGCTTCACCGCGTCGGCGCCCGCCAGCTTCGCCTCGCGGAACAGCTCCCGCGCCTTCTCCAGGCTGCCCTGATGGTTGTGTCCGATCTCCGCGATGATGTAACAGCGGGTCTCGTCTCCGATTTCGTTCGCCCCGATTTTCAGTGTGCCTGCCACATTCGATCTCCCGGGGCGGACGGCAGCCGCCCCATTGCCATGTAAGGGCTACTTCGCGGGAACCACGGCGCGCAACTGCGACACCAGCTGGTCCCAGCCGTACTGGCCCAGGGCCACCGATCGCGCCGAGCGCCCGATCCGTGCGCTTTCCTCCACCGTGGGCAGCCGATCGCACCGGTTGATGTCGATGACGTTGTGCAGGTGCGTCAAGCCGGCCGGCGAGTGTTCGTCCAGGTTGGTGATCACCGTGGAGCCGCACTCCATCGCGGCGTTGACGGTGGTGTTGTTGGCCCGCAGTCCCTTTTCGAAGAACGCGGCCAGGTAGGTGCTGTCGAGCAGGTGGTTGAAGACCGCCGTGTCGGACAGGTAGCCCATGAAGTAGACCTGCCCGTTGAAGATGGACTGCAGTTCCTCGAACGTGACCACGAACGAGCCGTCGAAGCTGGTGTTCTCGTGCAGCGCCGTCGACACGTAGACCGAATAGGTCTTCCCGGTGGCGTCCAGCAGCTGCTGCAGCCGGCGGTACAGCGGCACGCGGATCTTGTGGGCCATCCCGAAGGTGAACACCGAGATGTCGGTCTGCATGAATCGCTGCGGGTTGAGGATCGTCCCCGGACAGAACAGCTCCTGCACGTCCGGACGCACCGGAGCGAGGTCGCGGAACAGTTCGGCGTTCCCGACGTAGACGCGGGCGGCGGCGGCGACCATGCGCTGCTCGATCGCCGTCCGGTCGAAGGCATGGAGGAACAGCTCGAAGCGGCCGCGGTGCGCCGAGGTCCACAGGTCCAGATCGGCCGCGTCGCGGTCGCTGAACTCCGAGATCTTGATCGACAGCAGCGGCCGATCGTAGGCGCCCAGTTCCACGGCGCGGATGCCGACCACTTCGACGTCGAGGTGCTTGGCGAGGATGGCATTGAACTTGGCAATGCCACACGTCCACGGATTGAGGTGGTATCCGGCGATGCAGTCGATCACAGGTGGGCGCTGACGGGGTGAAATTGGGTCAAAAGAGCTGTCATTTTATATCGTTCTGCCACCGGCCGAGTCTCTCGGGTGGCGTCCGGCCAGCCGCTCGACGAAGTAGGCGGGACGGCCCCTGGCCTCGTCCAGCCCGCGCGAGACGTAGGCCCCGACGATCCCGAGTCCGACCAGCTGCACGCCGGTCATCGTCACCACCAGGCCCGCAATCGCGACCAGCCGGCCGCCGGGTGCGGCGAGACCGGCGACCAGGCCCACCGCGCCCGCCACGAACAGGACGCCCCCGCCGTAGGCACACAGCCTGAGGGGGAGGTCCGAAAAGGCCGTCACCGAGTCTACGACGAGCTTTACCTTCCGGGCCAGGGTCCAGCCCGACGCGCCGGCCGCCCGGGGCTGCTTGTCGTACTCGATGACCGCTTGCGGGAACCCGAGCCAGGTGATGAGGGCCAGCACGCTCACGTTGCGCTCGTCGCACTGGCGGAAGGCGTCGATGGCCAGCCGGTCGATCAGGAAGAAGTCCGCCCCGCGTTCCGGCATCTCCGTCATGCCGACGACCCGCCGCATGATCCAGTAGTAGATCGCGGCGAACCCGGCATGCGCCTTCTCGCCCGGGCGGACCCGCCGCGTGGCCCAGACCACGCGGGCGCCCTGGCGCCATTCCGCCACCATCGCCTTGATCACCTCGGGCGGATCCTGCAGGTCGGCCGCCATCATCACGGCGGCGTCGCCGCGCACGCGGTGCAGGCCGCACGTGATGGCCACGTGCGAGCCGGAGTTCCTCGACAGGCGGACGCCGCGGACGCGCTCGTCGGCGGCCGCCAGACGCTCGATCACCCCGAAGGTGTCGTCGCGGGAGTGGTCGTCCACGATGACCCACTCCCAATCCATGTCCAGCGCCCGCATCGCGGTGGTCAGCCGGTCGTGCACCGCCTCGAGGTTGGCCGCCTCGTTGTATGCCGGCGTGAGGATCGACAGCATGCTCACGGCCGCGCGAGCGCCCGCGCGAGCGACGCCACCACGGCATCCTGCTCGTCGAAGGTCATCTGGTGGAAAAGCGGCAGGACCACGGCCTGGCGGTGCGCCCGCTCGCTGGCGTCGAGGGTGCCGGCCGCGCGCCACGTGCCCTCGGGGTAGGCCGCCTCCTCATGGGCGTTCATGACACCGCGCCGCGTGGCCACGCCGTCGTCCAGCATCCGCTGCATGACGGTCTTCTGATCGGCCTGCTCGACCCTGACGGCATAGCTCTGCCAGTTGCTGCGCGCCCACTCGGGCTCGCGTGGTGGACCAAGGCCGTCCACGCCGGCCAGCAACCCGGCGTAGCGGGCGGCCAACTCCCGCCGGCGCGCCACCACCTCCGGCAACCGCTGCAGCTGCTCGCGGCCGATGGCCGCCTGGATGTCGGTCAGCCGGTAGTTGAAGCCCAGCATCGGATAGCTTTCGAACACGACCGCCGCCGAGGCGTGCCGCACGGTGTCGGGCACGCTCATGCCGTGCTGGCGCAGTGCCCGGCACGTGGCATCGAGGTCGGGCCGGGCCGTCGTGATCATCCCGCCGTCACCGGTCGACAGCAGCTTGCGCGGATGAAACGAGAAGCAGGCCACGTCTCCATGCGGCCGGCCGATGCGCTGCCATGCGCCGTCCCAGCGCACCTCGCTGCCGATGGCGCAGGCCGCGTCTTCGATCACGGCGACACCGCGGGACCGGGCCAGTGGGAGGATCCGTGCCAGGTCGCAGGGCATGCCCAGCTGGTGGACGAGCAGCAGTGCCTTCGTCCGATCCGAAAAGGCCCCGGCGATCCGGGCCGGGTCGATGTTGTAGCCGTCCGCTTCCACGTCGACGAACACCGGCCGCGCGCCGCAGTAGCGGACGGCATTCGCGGTCGCGACGAACGAATGGCTCACCGTCACCACCTCGTCGCCGGGCGCCACGCCCACGGCCAGCAGGGCCAGGTGCAGCGCCGTCGTGCAGCTGGACACCGCGCAGGCATGCGGCGCGCCGACGGCCTGCGCGAACTCGCGTTCGAAGGCCTGCACCTCCGGTCCCTGCGTGACCCAGCCCGAAAGGATCGCCCGCCGCGCCGCCTCGGCGTCTCGTTCGTCGAGCCACGGGCGCGCGACGGGAATCCGCGGGCCGGCCGGACTCATGTCTGGGAGGGCACCGGCATCCCCGAGGACGATGCCGTCCCAGTGGACGGAGGCACCCAGTTCTGCAGCCGGTCGTGCTCGAGCAGCTCTTCGGGCGACTCAGGCAGCGCGCGGTACCAGTCGAGCAGCCGCCGCAGGCCGTCTTCGAGGCTGATGCCCGGCTGATAGCCCAGCAGCGCTCGCGCCTTGCCCATGTCCGCGTACAACCGCCGCACGTCCCCGGGGCGATCCGCGTGGTGCTCGACCGGCGCCGGCTTGCCCACCACGGCCCGCACCACGCCGGCCAGCGTGTTGATCGACACCTCCGCACCGAAGCCGAGGTTGATCGTCTGGCCGACGGCGGCATCGGACTCGCCCGCCGCGATGATGCCGGTGGCCGTGTCGCTGACGTAGGTGAAGTCGCGCGTCTGCTCGCCGTTGCCAAACACGACCAGCGGCCGGCCCGCCAGGCAGCGCAGCATGAACTTCGGAATCACTTCCCCGCTGTCGCCTTCGTGGTGCGAGCGCGGCCCGTAGGTGTTGAACGGCCGGACGACGACGGTCGGATAGCCGTAGCTCACGTGGTAGGCCCGCGTGTAGCATTCGCCGGCCAGCTTCGATGCCCCGTAGACGGTGCACGGGAACGCCGGATGCTCCTCGGTCATGGGCACCCGGGTGGCGGTGCCGTAGATCTCCGAGCTCGACACATACACGAACCGCGGCACCCCGGCGTCCCGGCACGCGGCCAGCGCGCGCAGCGTCGCGGTAGCGTTCACGTCGTGGTTCTCGAACGGTGAATGCAGCGAATGGCGAACGCCGAGGCAGGCCAGGTGGTAGACGCACGCCGTCCCCGGCAGGATGTCGGCCCACGCGGCCAGATCGCGGATGTCGCACTCGCGCAGCGTGACCGTGTCCGACAGCACGTCCTGAAGATTGCGCCGGTGCCCATTGACCAGGTTGTCGATCACCACGACCCGCCGGCCACGTGCCGCCAGCTGCCGGACCAGCTCGGACCCGATGAAGCCGGCGCCCCCGGTGACGACGACGGTCTCGCGCGCGATCGATGCGCCGCTCATCGGCCGGTGTCCTGGCCGGGTTCGTAGCCGTCCCGCCATTTCAAGAACCGTGCGGGCACACCCACGACGACGGCAAACGCCGGCACGTCGCTGGTCACCACGGCCCCGGCGCCGACGATGGCTCCCTTGCCGATCGTCACGCCCGGCAGCAGGACGGCATTGACGCCGATGTCGGACCAGGCGCCCACGTGGACGGATTGGATGCGGAGGTCGGTCTGCATGATCGGCACGTCGACGGGCTGGCCGGTGTGCTGCGATCCCAGCACCTTCGCGCCAGGACCCCACCCCACGCGGTCTTCGATCACCAGGTCGCGGGCATCCAGGTAGCTCTGCGGCCCGATCCACGTGTGCGCGCCGATCACGCAGCGTCCGTCGAACCGGCCCTGGATGAACGTCTGCTCGCCGATCACGACGCCGTCGCCGATCTCGAAGGTCTCCGGATGCTTGGCCAGCGCGCCGCGGCCGATGCGGATCCCGTGGCCGAACCGCCTGGCCAGCGCCCGCCACACCGCGCGGCGCATGCGGGCGTCGGCGGCGTTGTCGCCGTGCGCGTGCGCCGAGGCCAGGTCGAGCAGCTGTTCCCGCGTGTGCTCGCGCCGGAGCCGATCGGCCAGTTCCAGTTCGTCCGGGCCGTCCGGTTCCACCGCCTGCCTCGCGTGCACGGCCGGGACCACACGGACACCCGAGGTACTCATGACGGTCAGGCGGGCGACGCGGCCGGCATCGGGGCCTTGAGCACGGCCGCAATCTCTGCAATCTGCTCGGTCGTCAACTCGGGGAAGATGGGAAGCGAGAGCACGCGTGTGGCGGCCTGTTCGGCGACGGGAAAGGCCCCTGCGTCGTAGCCGAGATCGCGATACGCCGGCTGCAGGTGCACCGGAATCGGATAGTGCACGCCGGTCTGCACGTCCGCCTCGGTAAGGCGCGCGCGCCACGCGTCCCGCTCGGGCAACTCGACCACGTAGACGTGGTAGACGTGCCGCACGCCCGGCCGTTCGACGGGCAGGCGGGCCGGCGTCGTGGCCAGCTGCCGCGCGTATTCGGCCGCGCGCGCGCGGCGCGCCTCGGTCCACCCTTCCAGATACTTGAGCTTCACGCCCAGCACGGCACCCTGGACGCCGTCCATCCGGTAGTTGAACGCGCGGTACTTGTGCTCGTAGCGGACTTCTTCGCCCCAGGCTCTCAGCAGGCGGATCTTGCGGGCCATGGCCGCGTCGCTGGTCACGACCGCGCCACCTTCGCCGTAGGCGCCGAGGTTCTTGCCCGGATAGAAGCTGAAGCAGCCCAGGTCTCCGATCGAGCCGCAGCGGCGTCCCTTGTACTCGGAGCCGTGCGCCTGACAGGCATCCTCGATCACGGCCAGACCGTGGCGGCGAGCGATGTCGAGAATCGGATCCATGTCGGCCGGCTGGCCGTAGAGGTGCACGGGCACGATGGCCTTGGTCCGCGCCGTGATCGCCCCTTCGATCTGCGCGGGGTCCATCGTCCAGTAGCCGGGTTCGACGTCCACGAACACCGGCCGTGCGCCCGCGTACTCGATCGCCGCCACCGTGGCCACGAACGTGTAGGGCACCGTGATGACCTCGTCGCCCGGCCCCACGCCCGCGGCGAGCAGGGCCAGATGCAGGGCGCTGGTGCCGCTGTTGACGCCAACCGCCTCGGTGGCGCCGCAGAACCTGGCGAAGTCGGACTCGAACGCCGTCACGGCGGGGCCCAGGATGAACTGCGCATTCTCGAGGACACGAATGACGGCCGCGTCGATCTCGGGCTTGAGCGCGCGATACTGCGCCTGCAGGTCGACGAAGGGAATCATGCCCGCACCCCGTCGAGACTGACCAGCTGTCCCTGCTTCTTCATCGACTCGGTGGCCGCCTCCAACAGCCGCACCACCCGCCAGCCGGCCTCGCCGTCGGTCAGGGGCACGCGGCTGTTGGTCACGCAGTCCACGAAATGCGCCGCTTCGACCGACAGCGCCTCGGTCACGGCGAGCTGCGGCGCCCACATGTCGCCGGTGCGATAGCCAATGAGCATCTGGTAGACGTTCTCGGGACTGGGATTGACGGAGATGCCGCGGTCGTAGACCTTCACCTTCTCGCTGGCCTCGAGATCGTCGAATACCACCATCCGGCGGCTGCCGCCGAGCAGCGTGCGGCGCACCTTCACGGGCGACAGCCAGTTCGCGTGCACGTGCGCGATCAGATTGCCGTCAAAGAACATCGACATGTAGGCGATGTTGGGCGGCCGTCCCGTCACGTGCGCCAGCCCCGTGGCCGACACGGCGACGGGACGTTCACTCAGCACGTAGTCCATGATCGCCAGGTCGTGGACCGCCAGGTCCCACAGCACGCTCACGTCGTGCTGGAAGAGGCCTAGGTTGATCCGCACCGAATCGTAGTAGTAGATGTCGCCCAGTTCACCGCCCTGGGTCAGTTCACGCATCTTGCGCACGGCGCCCGTGTAGACAAACGTGTGGTCGACCATCAGGACCAGCCGGCGCGCCGCCGCCTCGTCGATCAGCCGCGCCGCGAGATCGCTCGACGCCGCCATCGGCTTCTCGACGAGCACGTGCTTGCCCGCTCGCAGCGCTTCGAGGGCCAGCTCGAAGTGCCGGTCCACAGGCGTGGCGATGACGACGGCGTCGACGGAGGGGTCCACGCACACGTCGGACGGCGACGACGTCACCTGTACGCCGGGATAGCGCCGCGTGACCAGCTCCAGACGCTCGGGACGCTGATCGCACACCACACGCACCGCGGCACCCTGGCACTCCGCGAAGTTGCGGACCAGGTTCGGCCCCCAGTAGCCGTAGCCGATGACGCCGATGCCGATCATGCCTCGATCGCTCCCCCGCTCCGCGGCCGCAGCACTCGAGCCGGCACGCCTGCGACCGTGGCACCGGGCGGCACGTCACCCGTAACGACGGCGCCGGCGCCCACCATCGCGCCCGCGCCGATGGTGATGCCGCACATCACGACGGCACCGCTGCCGATGGAGGCCCCGCGCGCGACGCGGGTGGGCACGACGGCCCAGTCGGCGTCGGTCTGCAGCCGGCCGTCCGCGGCGGTGGCGCGCGGATGGCGGTCGTTGATGAACATCACGCCGTGCCCCACGAAGACGTCGTCTTCGATGGTCACGCCCTCGCACACGAACGTGTGAGAGGAGATCTTGCAGTGTTGGCCGATGACCACGCCCTTCTGGACCTCGACGAAGGCGCCGATCTTCGAGCCGGCGCCCACGCGGCATCCGTAGAGGTTGACGAGAGTGGGATGAAAGATCGTGACCCCTTCTTCGAGGGCCACCTTTCCAGCACATTGGGATCCTAAGCTTAGAATTCCACGTGGACAAGTTGTCGCGGCCGCTTCTATAGTGTCACCTAAATACTAGTGACTCCAGCGTAACTGGACTGGCCACAGTTAGGCCGCAAATGTAATCACACTGGCTCACCTTCGGGTGGGCCTTTCTGCGTTCGCGAGTGGACCCGATAAGCTCATGGAGCGGCGTAACCGTCGCACAGGAAGGACAGAGAAAGCGCGGATCTGGGAAGTGACGGACAGAACGGTCAGGACCTGGATTGGGGAGAGATCGGAAGAGCA
>JADMIO012752977.1_pt1 | contig 15875 bp, 15 predicted proteins | sample 8958161 | NCBI WGS metagenome assembly JADMIO01 (sample SAMN16585339, study PRJNA669376) | soil metagenome | isolation source: Crop rotation soil | place: USA: Cullars Rotation, Alabama | collected 2011
CTTTCCCCGTCGCAGATTGACACGAAGAGCTCGAGCCGCTCGCGCGCATCCAGGTGATATTCGCGCGCATGCTCCAGGAGGGTTCGTCCCTGAACCAGCTCCATTGCGAAAAATGCGCATGCCTCGCGCCCGTCGCCGGTCGAACCGGCTTCCAGGATTTGCGCGATCGCCGGATGCTGCAATCGCCCCAGGATCTGCGCCTCCCGCTGAAATCGCTGCAGCAGGTTTCGTCCGCCCGCGAGCTGTCGCAGCAGTTTCAGCGCCACGCGGCGGCGCGGCTGCTGCTGCTCGGCTTCGTATACCGCCCCCATGCCGCCTTCGCCGATCTTGCGAACGATCCGATAGCCCCCGATCCACGCCGGAGTTCCCGTGTGCGAATCGGCCGTATCACCGGCGGCGTCCTCCACTGACACGAGCGCCGGCCGATCGAGAAAGCTCTCCTCCTGGTCGTCGGCGGCGAGCAGGGATTGCACTCGCGCGCGAATGGAGGACTCATCGCTGCATTCCTGAGTGAGATAGGCCTCGCGCGCTTCGCGCGGCAGCGCGCTGGCCGCTCGAAAGAGCGCATCAATACGCCGGAATCGCTCCTGATCGCTCACGCCACCTCGTCCCGCAGCGCATCGTAAAGCCATGCCCGGGCCATGCGCCAGTCTTCGGCGGCAGTGGAGCGCGCCATTCCGATGGCGTCCGCCGCCTGCTCGAGCGTCAAACCGCCGAAAAACCGCAGCTCGACCAGCTGCGCCTTGCGCTCATCAAGTTGCGCGAGGCGCGCCAGTGCGGCATCGATTTCCTCGATCGGCAGCTCGTCGGCTTGCACGGCGATCGGGCCATCGTTCAGCGTGACGCGCTGCCGATCGCCGCCGCGCTTTTGCCGCCGCTTGCCGCGCGCATGGTCCACCAGAATGCTCCGCATCGCCTTCGCCGCCACTACGAAAAACTGGTTGCGGCTGGACCACTCGATCGATTGATCGACGAGTTTCAGGTACGCCTCGTGAACCAGCGCGGTGGGCTGCAGGGTGTTGTCGGGCCGCTGATCGCGGAAGAAGGCCGCTGCCAGGGCGCGAAGTTCGTCATAGACGATTGGCAGCAGCTCTGCCGCGGCGGAATCGCTCCCGGCGGCGGCGCGATTGAGAATCTGCGTGACCGTGTGCTTGTGATCCGTAAAAAAGCCCTCGGCGAAAGTGACTTTCATTGTACTGCAATCGAAGGGGTCCGCCCCGTCGGACGAAGCAGCCAACTCCATTCCCGGTCGCTTGACCGGCGTTTTGGGAATTCTCCGAAGATTTTCCGGGCGCGCCGGCGCCGAACATCGTCCGTAGGGGCGGCCAGGTCGGCCACCGGAGAAAACCCCATGCGTTCGATCGTTTTTGCGTCAATCGTTGCAGTGGTTGCGGTTGCCGGCTTGGGCACGCCACCCGCCCATGCGGACATTCTGGATGACATTCTCGGAATCGCGACCGCCGCGCGCGACCGCGCCACGCAGGCGCGCGATAACGCCGCCAACGCCCGCGATCGCGCCACGGAGGCCCGAAACTATGCCCAAACCGCGCGTGACAATGCCGCGAACGCCCGAGACAACGCCGCATCTGCGCGCGATAGCGCCATCACGGCCCGCGACACGGCGATTGACATGCGCAATAACATGCAGGCCGGCCTTTCCGCACTCAGCGCCAACATCCTCAACGCCATCGATGAGGCGATGGAGGATCTGGAAGCCGACATTCAGAACGAATTGGAAGGCCGCGACGCATTTGTAAACGGGGGTCAGGCCGAGCCATTCCGCCAGAACCTGATTCATCTCTTCCAGAGCACCGCGACCCTGCTGAACACCGAATATGACCTGGCCGGAATGTCCGGCGCGCACGTCGACTTCAGCAATCTCATTTCAGTCATTCAGGCGCTGCCGGCCCGTGGCCTGTATCCAATGTTTCGCGCCACCAGCGTGGAAACGAATCTATTTGGCGGTGGGGGACTCACGGCCCAGATGGACTCAACCGTCGCGAACCTTCAGATCGTCGCCCCCATCCTTCAAAGATTGAATTGCGACGAGGAGGCGCCCATCCTGGATCAGGAGGTGTGTGAGTGCTCTCTTGTTCTGGATCATCTCAGCGCGATCAAGCATGCATCAAGCGGTTTGCGCCTCGCCTCGTCCGCGCTTACGCTCGTCGGACGATATCTCGAAGCGCACGGCGAAACCCACATTCACAAGCAGGGCGCGCTCTGGGGCTGGGCCGGCGTCAGCATCGAGGAAAACACCAAGAAGAAGGTCGGGATCTTTTTCGAAGGCGCGGGCGAATCGGTCCACATCGTCGGCGAGTTCGTCGAGACCCGCATCAACCACTGTACGTCAGTCGCCATCGCCCTCGAAGCCCGCGAACGCGAACTCAAGATTCTGGCCAACCAGGAGGATATCCTAAACCACCTGAAGAACGTGACGAGCGACCGTTGGTAAGCGGTCAACATTTGAGAGAAACGGACTCGCCGGCGGCTCGCATGCGGCCGGCGAGTCCTGTCTGTTATCGATGAAGAGTGGCGCGCCGAATTACACCCTCGCCGTTGCGGCCTCGCTGGCCGGCACTTCCGTCGTCGCCATGATGTCGAGAATGCGGTTCACCTCGTCACGGAAGAACCACAGAAACGGAATATTCGGGATGCGCAGCACCTCTCGCCGGTCCTGATCGATAATCACCAGATGCCCCGCGCCGAACAACACGATCATCTCGAGCAGGTCCGGCCAATCCAGCCGCACGCGATTGATATTCAGCGGCCACGACTCGCTGGCCCGCAGGAAGTGCCGGTGCGTTACTTCGCGAGATGAAATCTCGTGCCGCCCGTCGAGCAGCGCGTGCACGACGACCACAAATAAGACAATGAGCAGAACCACCGAGGTGGCGACCGCGGTGCCCTTGTCGAATTGAACGTTCAATCGAGCAAAGTAATCGTAGATGTTTCCCAACACCGGAATGTGATATTGCGCGTTGACGAATGCGCCGCCGGTTATCAGAAGCCCGATGACCAGGATCCAGACCAGCGCGACGTTGCGGCTCACATCGGTGCCGAGCACGACCAGCGTAAACAGCACCGTTATCAGCCATACCCATCCCATGATCGAATAAGCGGTGTCGCCAGGATGTGCTGAAGTCGGAGCGTGAATCACGCCCCACGCATCCAGCGCAGCACCGAGGAACCCGACAATGATGATCGGCCAGCAGTAGATCAGCGATCCAAAACTCGTAAACAGCGCGATCTGCGTTCCCGCCCGTTCGCTCGTGCGGAAAATCAACGGCCGGAAAACAAAAATAAACGGCAGCAGCGGAATCCGCAGGATGTTCCCGATTACGCCGAACGCCTTCGACGGCGCCCCGCTAAAATCGCGCCCGGCAGGCGCTTCATGCCCCGCAAGAACCGCGCGCGGCGTCTCGAGCGACTGGGTCGAAGGGCGCGGTGCGGGCGGCGCATCGGAAACTGGATCGGCCATCGCGGGGCTCCATGGGCTGCAAGACGAATTCCGTCCGCAATGGCGGATATTCGGCAGCGACCGCGAAACGTAACCACGATATTCCCCCTAAACAAGGCCGGCGCTGTGCCGGACAGGCCGCCTGCGAATGTGCGCACCGCTCGGCTGCGGTCGCCGGCGCGCTACACGCCGCGCGTCGCCGGCGACCAGATCAGCTTGTGCAGTTGCAATCCGAGCCGCACGTCCAGCCGGTCTTCGAGAATCCAGGTCGCCAGTTCGACCGGCTGAATCGCATCAAATACCGGGTTCATCAGAATCGGGCAGCGTGCCGTCAGGCCATACCGCAGAATTACGTCTTTCGACCACTCGTAATCCTCGCGATCGCCGATCACGAATTTCACCTCGTCACGCGGCGCGAGCAACTCGATGTTAGCCCAGTGATTTCGCTCGGCTTCGCCCGAAGATGGGCACTTGATGTCCATGATTCGGATTACGCGCGGATCGACTTTGTCGATCGCGACCGCGCCGGACGTTTCAATCATCACTGTCGCATGCCGATCGCAGAGTTGCTCCATCAGCGGATAAACCGCCGGCTGCAACAGCGGCTCGCCGCCGGTGACTTCGACGGTCGGGCATTCAAATGCCGCGACACGCTCCAAGATCGCCGGCAGCTCCATCCACCCGCCTTCGTAAAACGCATATGCCGTGTCGCAATACGCGCAGCGCAGGTGACATCCGGTCAGCCGCACGAAAACGCAGCGCGCGCCGGCGCGCGTGCCTTCGCCCTGAATCGAGTGAAAAATCTCGTTGATGCGCAGCCGCGGCGTCATGACGCCGATTGTAGCTGCTCCGTCGCCGCGCGCGCCGGCCGATGATGTACGAGGGTCAGCCGGATCGCGTCATAACTGACCGCGCCTTGCAGGAATTCGAAAATGGGCCGCAGACCCGGTAATTCGACCTTCTCCAGCGCCTGCAGGACACATTCCTGCTGGGCCGGCGGCACCCACCGATCGATCGATTTCGGCCGCTGCGCGCCGACGTACTGCACAAGGTATCCGCAGACCGTGCTGCGCGCCCGTCCCATCGCCTGCATCACCTGCTCGATCGTCTCCCCGTCGTCGAAATGTGCAAAGGCCGCATACGCTCCCGCCGGGATCTTCCGCGCTGCGGATCGCCGCGACTCGCGCTCGCGGACCACGGCATTCGCCATCGCTACATTCATGCTGACATCGTTGGCGCGGCAGTATTTTGCGATCTCCGAAGTGAAAACCGCGCCGAACTCCGCCAGCTTCTGCTCCCCGAACCCCTTCATGCGCGAGATCGCCGCCAGCGTCGTCGGGCGATACCGCGCCAGCTCGCGCAATGTCGCATCGCCGAGAATCACAAACGGCGGAACGCCGCGCTGGTCCGCCTGGCTGCGCCGCACCTCGCGCAGCCGCTCGAACAGCCCGCGCTCCACGCCTTCCCAGGCATCTTCCTCCACCGCCGCCGGTCCGACCGCATCCGGCGGCCGCACGAGCTTCACCGTTCGCTCGCCGCGCAGCACCTCCCACGATTTCGCGTTCAGCTTCAGCACCGGCCGATCGCCCGGCGAGCGATCCAGCAGACCCAGATCGATTAACTGATAGGCCATATTTTTGATCTGTTCCTCGGGCGTGTCTTTCAGAATGCCGAACGTGCTCAGTTTTTCGTGATGGCATTGCCGCACGGCCGCGTTGCGCCCGCCGCGCAGGACCTGGACGACATGCCCGAGTCCGAAGCGCTGCTCGACCCGCGCGACACACGACAGAATCTTCTGTGCCGGAATGGTGGCATCCTCGCCATCGGTTTCATTCAAGCACACATCGCACGCGCTGCAATTCGCCTTCGGGTACTTCTGCCCGAAATACTCCACCAGGCCGCGGTGCCGGCAAAACAGCGCGCTCGCATACCCGCGCATGTGTCCGAGCAGTTCGCGATTGGCCGTGCTCACCTCCGCCGGTCGCTCCGCTTCGCCGGCGCCGCCTTTCGCCGGGCCGGCCATCACCTTTTCCCAGCGCAGCACGTCCGCCTGGGAATACAGCAGCACACACTCGGCCTCGAGACCGTCACGCCCCGCGCGCCCCGTCTCCTGCTGATAGTGTTCGATGGATTTCGGCATCGCCGCGTGAATCACGCAGCGCACGTCGCTCCGGTCGATCCCCATTCCAAACGCGACCGTCGCCACGATCACGTCCACCCGCTCCTCCGCAAACGCGTCCTGTGCCTGCCGCCGCGCATCTGCGTCCATGCCGGCGTGATAGTGGGCCGCGTTCACGCGCAGCCCGCGCAGCGCCGCGGCCAGCTCCTCGGTTTCCTTGCGGCTGATGCAGTAAATGATCGCCGCCTGTTTTTCGTGCCGCCGCAAGACCTGAATGCACTGCTGTACGAGATCGACTCGCGGCACGACCCGATAAACGAGATTCGGCCGGTCAAAATCGCCCACCAACACGCGCGGCTCGCTCAGTCCGAGTTGCACCGCGATGTCGTTCCGCACGCGCTCCGTCGCCGTCGCGGTAAACGCGTGTACGCTGGCGCGCGGAAAAGTCGTCTTCAATCCCGCCAGCCGCCGATATTCCGGCCGAAAATCGTGCCCCCAGTGGCTGATGCAGTGCGCTTCATCGATCGCAAACGCGGCAACGTTCATTCGCCACACCAGATCGAGATACTTTGGCGTGAGTAGCCGCTCCGGCGCCATGAAGATCAGTCGATAGCGCCCCTGCAGCATGCCGCGCTCGATCTCGGCCTGGTCGTCCCCGCGCGTGCCGGTGTACAGTGCGGCGGCCGGATAGCCGCACTGCCGCAGGCCGTCCACCTGGTCCTTCATCAGCGAAATCAGCGGCGAGACGACGATGTCCGTGCGGTTCGCGACCACCGGCGGAATCTGGTAGCACAGCGATTTTCCGCCCCCAGTCGGCATCACCACCAGGCTGTCGCGCCGCTCCAACCCCGCGGCAATTGCCTCGGCCTGCAAGGGCCGCAGCGTGTCATATCCCCAATACCGCTTCAAAACCTCGCGCACGCCGAGGTGCGTTTCGGCCTGCATTCCGCGCTCCGGCAAAACGGCAGATTCCACGCAACGTCCTCCTCAGCGGCACTTTCCTGGGCGGCCTTGGAACGACAGAATCCTAACTTATACCGAACTCGGGTCGGCCGGGTCAAGTGGGTGATGAAAAAAGCCGGCAATCTCAGACTTACAAAATGGAGGTGCTGGCGTAGGAAGGCCATCAGGTGGGGCAGCTTCGGCCGAAACGTTGAGCGACATTTCTTTTGAGGATTTTGCGTTCAAACTACGAAGCCCGCGTTCTCAACGGGGAGTTCATCGCACGCTGGGTCGGAGGGCGGAAGAGCGGCGCAAAGGCGCGGGCCGTTGACGGTGGCGAGCGCTGAGACCTGCGTTTGCGCGCGGACTTGGATGGCGGAGCGTTGGGGGGCGGCTCCAGCGCCGGGAGGGAATCATCCGGGTGTCGAGTCGCGAGCGCGACTTTCTGAGATTGCGTCGAAGGTGCCAATGAGCTGCGCGGGCAATGGCGCAGCTCCCACTCGAAACAATCTGCTCGGGCAGACCAGGCGGCGCGGCTTCCGGTGACGCACGCAGTGCGCCACGCCCGCGGCGAGGGGCCGTGGGCGAGAACCGCTTCCTTACGGGCGCGGCTCTGAACAGGGCGCGCGGGGCGCGGTGGCTGCGAAAGCTTTCGAGCGAAATAGCTCGATGGTTGCGGTGGACCACTTCGGGATCATGTACCGCGTGGGTGCTTTCGACGCGCTTTGCGCGGGCCTGCTGGCGCAGGGGGACCTTAGGGGCCGCGGGTGGCGAACGCAGCGAAGGGACGAAAAGGACCAAAAGGACGAAAGGGACTCAAAGGACGGACAGGGTCCGTGTCCCGTGGGTCGTCCGAGGTCCGGTGCGCCTTTGCCGGGGCGCGCTTTCGTCGGCTCATTCAGCGCGAGTGCGCGGAATTAAGACACTGCTCGAGAGCAGTGGCACACATCATCGTTGCGTTCGCGCAGCGCAGCGGGGTTCCTCGGCCGGCCTAACGGTTACGAACGGTGGGCGGTCGGGTTCGGCCGACGCCACTTCGACTGGGGTTGTGCGCAAGGCACAACCAGTGCGACGATTCGCGCGAGTCTTTACGACTCTGAATCGCCGGCCGGGCGCGCGTGCTTTCGCACCTCAAGGTGCTTCGACTGCGGCTTACGCCGCGTGGCGAAGCGGGTTTGTTGCGCGCCGTCGCCATTCGTCCGGTCGCCGCGGTTGCGAGCAGCCGCTCAAAGTCGGGTCGCGATTGCGCAGCGGGAGTGCGCCCGAGATGGTGCGGGAAGGGATTCCCGCGGCGGTGGGTGCGAGAAAGGAATCTCGCACCAGCCAACACCTCGGTATCTGTGCGCCATGAGCCCGGCGGGGTTAGCGCCTGGGAACTCCAACGCCGGGGAAGACCGGCGGGGCGAATGGGGCCGTTCGTCCGGGCCGGCGTGGGTGCTTCACCATCCACGCCGCCGGGTCTGCCCGGGACAGAGCCGGGCAGAGACCTCCCCTAGCGGGGCGGGGCGCGGGTCAGTTCAAAGTGGAAAGTGGAAAGTTCAAAGTTCAAAAAATGCGCTCCTTTGAGTGTGCTGGCGGCGCGGATGCGCCGGTTATCACGCTGGGAGCAAGTCTAGGAATGCTTGCGGGCGGTGCAAGAGGGTGAAATGAGGATTGCCAGCGTCGCCCACATTTGGACAGGCGTCGCGCGCCGTGGACGCTACTCTGCGTTGAAAAATTTTCGGGTGGAAGTGGCCCGGACGGGATACGCAGTGCGGACGGTTATTCCCTTAGTTCCCATGTAGATTGACCGAAATCTGGCCATGATTTCAATGAAAGGAGCGGCCGTGAGCGACAAAGATCGCGCGATCGACATGATCCGGCAGATGCCGGACGCGAAGCCATTTGACGAAATTCTGGCCGAACTCTATTTCCGCGAGAAGGTGGCGCGCGGCCTCGACGATGAGCGCGCCGGCCGCGTTATTTCCCACGAAGAAGCCCGGCGGCGGCTGAGCCGATGGCTGCGACACTCGCCGACTTGAGGACGTGATCACCGATGAGCCGGACTAGGCGGATCCCGAGCCGTAGAGGTACTCATAACCGGGGCGGATCGTCTTACGGTGCTATCGACTGCCCGCATTCCGGGCAGACGCCGGATTCATTGCGGAATAGAAGATAGCCGCATTGAGCGCAGCATCCACGCCGTTGGCGGGAAAGTGCGCGCAGTTTGCGAAACGCGCGAATCCAAAAGAGTGCGAAAGGACCGATCATCAGGCCGACGACGATGTCAATTGCGGCGGCTATCGGCATCACGTGCCACACGGAGCCGCCGATGATGGCGTAGTAGGCGTGAGAGTCGTGCATGTCCTCGACGAGCCACGAGTTGACGCGGTATGGGTCGAGCGCCTTCTGCTGCAGGAACGCAATCCACTCATCGCGCCAGGCGCGATCGACCGCGGCCGTCGCCGCGCGGCCGCGCATAATCACCAGCCCATCCCAGGTATAGGGTGATTCGCTGAAGCAGATCAGCGGCCAATTGCAGGCAGAAAAAACGAGACCCAGGCCGAGTCCGGCGACCGAAGCGAAAACGTATGCGCGTTTGCGGCGGGAACGCATATCGACTTGTACCGACGAGGTTCGGCGAGGATTGCAGATAGACGTTAGTCAACGCCATAGTGCGTTATTGCGACCATCAGTCAAGCGTTTTCAGTATCGACGTTCCGCATTCCGGGCAGATGCCGGACTCATTTCCGATCAGAAGATATCCGCACTGAATGCATTTGTTAGCTTTGGAAGCGCGCGGTTTTTTGGCGAAAGTGAACGGGCGTGCAATCGAATCGAGTGCGAAAACGAAGCATGCGATCAAAGCCATGTTCATCCAGATTGACGTGAGTGAGATGTGCCAGACGATGTTGCCAATGATCAGAAAGACCCCGCCAGGCGGGTCGGCAAAGAGCCAGGGCGTGATCGCGTTCGGCCGGTTCTGCGGATCATGCAGGCGCTGGATTTCAGCGCGCCGCATAATCGCAAGGACGTGAGGAACGGGGCAGGAAACGTTCCGATGCGCTAAGGAGTCCTCGACTACCGTGAACGGCAGGCCGAGTTTCCACCCCTGCCCGTCGTGTGGTATGCATGAGGCAACAATTCCAAGCAGAAGACCGATCACTAACGCGCGGCTGCGCATTTTCCAGTAGGCGCGATTGCCGAAGACGAATTCCGCGGGAGTCATGGCGTTGACGCAACTCCGCAATCCGGACAGGCGCCGATTGCGGTCGAATAGAACAGATAGCCGCAGGTCGTGCATTTGCGCGCGGAGCGACCCGGATCATCCGGACTCCACTTCGTCAGGCGATACAGCGTCAAACCCATGATGAATAATCCCACCCACACCGCAACATTTTCCAGGGCGATCAAAGGTGAAACCCGCCAGACGTGGCTGCCAATGATCACGGAAAACACCGCCGGATCATTCGGCTCGCGAAACAGCCACGATGTGACGCCGTATGGCGCCATGGCGGGCGAATGCAAGCGTTGAATCTCATCGGCGATGAGTCGATGCAGAGTCTCGTCGCTGATGTCATACGCTTCGCGCGTGATCAGTGGATCTTCGGCGGTGCAGAGTGGCCATCCAATCGTTCGGGTGGGCAACAGCCACGGGACACATGATGCTATCAGTCCGACAAGTGCGCCGATTAGCGCGAAGCGCCGTAACTGTTTGAAATATCTTGCGAAATAGGGCCTGACACCCATCGCGCGGTTCCGCCTGAAGGCCTACGCACGCCTGTGTTCCCGCAGGATTGTAACCAGCCGCCGCAGCTCCGGCGGAAATGGGGCTTCGAGCGACATTTCATTTTCCGTGATCGGGTGGCGGAAGGAGATTTGCCAGGCGTGGAGCGCCTGGTGGTGCAGAAGCGGGTCGGTTGAGCCAGCGCCGGTGAGGTCGAACTCGCTGATGAGCTTTCCGCCGTAGAGCGTGTCGCCGACGATCGGTCGGCCATCTCTAATCGCATATTCGACTTGTACAGCCATGCTTCGGCGAGGATTCTCTGGATCGTTCCCGTCGCGTGCAATCTCTCAGAGCTCGACCAAGACTCCGCCACCTTGCGCGATGGTGCGTGCACCACTCGGCGCCGCGACCTCCCAACTTTCATAGCCCGATGAAAGCGGAATTATCTCCAGGCGTTCGCCTGACTCAAAGCGCAGCACGATATCTCCAGTGTCCTCGCGGACCTCGGCCGCTTCGATTCTTCGCGCACATAGCAAGGAGCGAACCTCTGCCTCTGCATCGATCGGTGCTGGGAGGCCGAATTGTTGCCCGTGATCTTCGCTGGTCCGCGCAATGTGTCCCGCGATGATGATCCGCCACGCGCTTTCGGTGCGCACCGTCCCGCCGCCAGAGAATCGGAACCACCAGGTCTCAGGGGCTGAAAAGCTGATCCCATCTATCGCACGACCGACCATCCACTGGATATCAAGCTTCATGCAACTCCTGCCAGTGCGCCATGGGCGAACGTTAGGGCGGGGACGAAGACGCGGGAAGGGATTCCCGCGAGAGTGGGTGCGAGAAAGATTCTCGCACCAGCGGGATTGCCAAAAACAAACTCGCGCGCTGTCATGTTTTTGTCAGCGGTCGATGCTCGCGCAGCAATGTGACGAGCTTGCGCAATTCCGGCGGAAATGGGGCTTCGAGCGACATTTCCTTTTCCGTGATCGGGTGGCGGAAGGAAATTTGCCAGGCGTGGAGCGCCTGGTGGTGCAGGAGCGGGTCGGTTGAGCCAGCGCCGGTGAGATCGAACTCGCTGATGAGCTTTCCGCCGTAGAGCGTGTCGCCGACGATCGGGCGGCCGATGTGGGACATGTGCACGCGGAGCTGATGCGTGCGGCCGGTCTTCGGAAACAGCTTCACCAGCGTGAAATCGCGGAAACGCTCGGCGACTTCGTAATACGTGACGGCGTTTTTCGCCGCGTCGATTTTGTTTTCCTTGATCATCACCGCGAATTTTTCGCGTACGACCGGGTGGACGCCGATGGGGGCGTCGATCATGTCGCGGTCGAGCTGTATTTTGCCTGCTACAACCGCGACGTACGTTTTCTGCACCGTGCGGCGCTCGAATTGGAGCGAGAGACGCCAGTGGGCCTCGTCGGTTTTGGCGATGAGCATCACGCCGGTCGTGTTTTTGTCGAGGCGATGGACGATACCGGGGCGAAACGGGTCGGAGCCGTGGCTCAGCTCATTCGCGTAATACATGACTGCGTTGGCGATGGTGCCGGTCTGCTCGGCGCGGGCCGGATGGCAGATGATGCCGGCGAATTTGTTGATCGCCAGCATGTACTCATCTTCGTAAATGATGTCGAGCGGGATGTTTTCGGGGATGACCTCGCGCGGCTCGGGCGGCGGGACGACCAGATCGATCACGTCGCCGCCGGCCATTTCGTAGCTGGATTTCGTCGGTTTGCCGTTAACCGTGATCGCTCCCTGCGCGATCAGGCGTTGAATCGCCGTGCGCGAGAGGCGCGGAAAACGGCCGTGCAGATATTTGTCGAGCCGCCGGCCCGGCAGTTTGCGGCGGATGCGGACGCGCACGCGGTCGGCGTGGTCCTCATCGATCGGGATCGGGCGTTCGAGAATATCCTCGTCGTGCTCGGTCACGGCGTTGCGGGTGCGGACTCCGGCTGCTTCGGCGGCGCGGGCTCCGCGGCTTTCGGCGGGGCCGGATTCTCGGTGGTGCGCAGTTCCGAGGGAAGCCCACCAGACGCCGCAGCGGGCTTCTCCGCTTCCTTCGTCGGCGCAGGAATCGGCGGATTCGCCGGTGCAGCCGGGGCGCCCGGCGGCGTCGGCGGGAAGTATGGCGGGCCGACGAAATTCGCGTCCAGAACCGGCATCGGCTTGGGCGTCGCCTCGATCACCGGGACCGGCGCTTCGCCGGCGACCAGCTCGACCGGCTTCGCGACGCGATCCAGAGTTTTCAATTTGTCGGCGGCCACGTCCCTGACCGGATAGCCGTCGAATTTTGGATCGGTGCTGAGCGTGGTGTACAGCTCGCGCGCTTCGTTGAACTGATTCAACGCCTCATCGACACCGGCTAGCGAAAGCATCGCCGCGCCGCGCATCGGGAGCGCGGCGGCGTTCGACGACGTGACGTCCTTCAGCGCGCCGGCCGCCTCGTTCAACAACTCCTGCCGCCGCTCGGGCGTGTTGAGCGCCTGCGTCCGAAGGGCCGCCGCCAGGCGAACGCGGGCGCAGGCCTTCAGGGCGTTATCCGAAGTCGAAGAAATCACCCCGCGGAGCTTTTCGGCGTTCGAGCCATCTTCATCGCCTTGCGCGGTGAGCGTGGTGAACGAAATCTGGCCCCACTGGCTCTCCAGTTTGCGCTGGGCGCTGCTGCGCCAGGCGCGAAAGGCGATGATGGCCACGATCACGACCGCGAGGCCGACCAGCACGAGGCGCATGCGGCTGTCGAAACGCACGCCGCGCAAGCGCGTAAGGGCCTCGGCGAGCTCGTTCTGCTTCAGTTGATGGCGTGTCTGGGCGTCCATAGCGACCTTTCAAGAATCTCCAGTCCCGTAGTTTAGCGAAAAATGGGAATTGTCGCGACCGGCGAGGTCCGGCTTGAAACCCCAATGGGGGCCCATATTGCGTGGGGGCAACCGTTATTCCAGCCGCCGGCGGGCGCGAGCCGCGAGCTTATTTCGGTCGCGACGGCGGCGGAGAATTTGGGCCAGCAGGCGGCTCGGCTTTGGGAAGGTCGCTCGGCAGCGTCTGCGGAAGGGGGCCGACATCAAGTGTTAGCTCGGTGTGCCAGTGCGTACGCTTCGTGTTCACGACGCACTCCTCGGTCGGCGAAGTGAAGCGGAGATAGGCGCTGCCTTCATCGAACCGTTTCTGCGTCTGGTTGAAGCCGGCCTTGGGCATTTCCTCTTCGTAGAACTGCATTACGCGCGGGACGCCCATCGAGCCCTTGAATTCGTACTTCGCGACGCGCATCGCTCCCGAGAAACGGCCGACCGAGCGGTCCGGAACGAAATCAAATCCGTCGGGAACCGGGATGCCGGGCAGAAGCGGATGCTGCATGGCGCGCACGTGCGGCGGATTGGTGCCGCCGCCGAAAATCCCGCAGCCGGCGAGCGGGATCAGTAGTACGGCTAACATTCCAAATCGGGCGAGAGCAAGAACCGGTGTGAGACAATTGCGCGTTGCGCGTCCGTCCATGGACCTGCCTCCGAGGGTTGCGCGGAATTGTCGCTGGCGCGCCGCGGTTCGTCAAATCGCGGGGCGGCGGCCGAAACAAAACTTCCCCGGCGGCGCGTTTGCGCTGCCGGGGAAGCGAAAGGGTCGGAGACAAACCGTGCGGACTTACGGGCAGCCGTGCTGGACCACGCAGATCACGAACGAGTCAATGTCGAAGTTGTTCACCAGGCCATCCTGGTTCGTGTCGTTGCGGCACCGGCAAAGCGGATTCGCCGTGCAGGCGGCCGCATTGGATACGGCCAGCACGAAGGAATCGATGTCGAAGTTATTCACCAGGCCGTCGCCGTTCGAGTCGCCGCGCACGCAGCTCGAGAAGTTCACATGCATCACCGCCACTCCGTTCCCCAGACTGAATCCGAAGTGGCTGAGCCGAATGCGAACCGTCTGGCCGGCAGTGAGCGACTGCGAAAGGCGCGAGTCAAATCCGGCACAGCCGCCGCCGCCGCCGGAATCATCGTTGCAGCTCAACTCATTGCCGATGTTGCCGGGGCAGCCGGAGTAAATCGCCAGTACGGTGTCCGGTCCGCCCGCGGCGAGCGTTCCGCAGCAGTCGAGCGTCAGCGTTCCACCCGACGGCGCGGTAAAGCGGTACCAGACGTCCGGATTGCCGGTGGATGCGCCGCAGGCGGATTCGCCTTCGGCGCCGGCGCAATTCAAATTGGCAATCGGCGCCGACCCATCCGACACGACGGCAGCGTTGCCACACAGATCATTTCCCGGCGGTCCCGTCGGCACGAAATTCGAATTCAGCGTGAACAGCCCGTTCCCGAGGGAGGCGGCGCTGCTGCCAAAGTGGGACACACGTATCCAGACCTGCTGCCCGTTGGTCAGCGCCACAGACACCGACGAATCGAAAAGGTCGCAGCCGGGGCCGCCCGTATCGTCATTGCAGGCCAGTTGGTTCGCCGTGGTGCCCGGGCACGCCGAATGCACCGAAAGCACGGTATCCACGCCCGTCTCGTCGCCGTGTGCATCGCGCGAGCCGCACATATTGACGTTCAACGTGCCGTTGCAACTGGCTATGTATGTGTACCAGACGTCGCGGTTGGTCGCCGCGCTCCCGCAGGTACATGTGCCGTCCTGGGTGGCGTTGTGCAGGTCGGCATCCGTGATGGTCGTTCGTTCCTGAAGCTGAATTGCATTTGCACAGGAGTCGTTGCTGGGTCGAATCGGGTTGAATCGATAATTGTTGGGCGGCTCGTCGGCGTTCGCGTTGCCGCAGTTCGGGCCGCAATCGCCGGAAGTGCCGTTGTAGTTTTCCAATCCGATCGTAGCGTCATCGACGGTGTCGCTGATCCACGTCGGGCCATAGTGAAACTCGACGCGGTCGCGCGTTTCATAGAGCTTGACCTGGAAGTAATGAAACTCGGTCGTGCTGCCGCCCAGACGGCTCATCGAGTTCCACTCGACCGTAAAGACCCGGTCGCCGGCGGCGCCTTCGGTCTTGTACGAAACGCGATCCGGGCTCGGCTGATTCGTTGCGACGAACAAATCGTCCCACCACGGCCCCGCGAATCCGTCCGGATCGGTCGTGGTCGGAATCGGGTCATTGCTGAAATCCGTGCCGTCCGTTGCGCCGCCGCCCTGCTGGAAGAAACTGATGTATCCGTTGGTGGACACGCGCACCGTGTCGTTATTGTCGTTGTCCTGGCAGTTGTAGAAGAAGAAGATCGGAAAGCCGGTGGCAATGTCGGCCGATGCGTCGTCATCGCCGCTCTGCACCCAGATATCAGTCTGGCCGGTGAGTTCCGTCATGCCCTGCGTGAAAGGCGTGTTCGAATAACAGAACGAGGGCGCGCCCGCGATTCCCCCATTCTCCGGATTGTCGATCCGCAGCACGTCCTCCATGGTGCGGCCATGCGCGTTGATGAACGCGGCAATCGCGGCCGGATAGACGCTTGGCACATAAACGTAATCGCCGTCGACCGCGTGCGCGTATTTCAGATTCTCATAGAAATGCAGGTACTGAATGATTGACTGGGCGACGCCGTCGCTCACCACGGCGGAGTCGTCGAGCCGGGTAAGGTCGTCGAACGCGATGTCGCGGACGATCGCCTGCCCGATCAGGTTGCCGAGAGTGCCGTTCGGCTCTCTCAGATCCCCGCCGGCTGCGGCCCGATCCGGGAAAG
>JADMIO010634629.1_pt1 | contig 15874 bp, 18 predicted proteins | sample 8958161 | NCBI WGS metagenome assembly JADMIO01 (sample SAMN16585339, study PRJNA669376) | soil metagenome | isolation source: Crop rotation soil | place: USA: Cullars Rotation, Alabama | collected 2011
TTTTCTTTCGAGTTGAGCGGTTACAAGGGTATCTGTCCCGCCTTGCACACAACGGGGAGGTATTGCCGATCGTGGGGAATTAGAATTCCGTCCGGGCGGAACTGCTGCCTGGCATTTTGATAAAGTTAAATATTAAGAACTAAGCTGGGGTTTATTCGTCGAGCCCCGAGACACAGCAAAGCAGAATTACCGCTGCTGATTGCTCCAATGTCAAGCCCCACTATTGGCAATTCCAATGTTGGCTGAAGTGTTTTACGAATATAGATTTAGTGGAAGTTCAATTGAATAACCAAGTCGCCATTGAAAGATTTCCCCTAATTGTCTTTGAAAGTGCCAATATTCCTCTTTTGTCAAGCCGCAATTTTTGCCAAAGTGCATCTCTTCAATTTTCAATTGTGGTAATTCTGGTCTGTTGAAAGCAAATGTGTCATCAGTTCTCTTATTGATATCCAGAGTTTTTAAGTAAGAGGATTCTGGGTCAGCCCAAAGCTTTAAAGGGATGTAACTAACAATTCTATTTCTTCCATTTTCAATCTTTAATTCCTTCCTGACATATCTTAAGTATTCCGATTCACGTTTAAAAGGGAAAATGCAAGACAGTCGAATTTCTTTTTCGTCTTTATAATGTTGTTTTTTATAAAACCCTGCAAAGCGCCATATGTCATTCATGAATGTTGGGCCATTGTTATATTTTTGTTTTAGTTGCTGGATTTCGTTTTGAAAATTTGCAAATTTTGAATCTAATTCATAATACACATCTGAAAGGAAAAAGCTTTCCCATTGCTCTCGGTTGTCTACTAACGCAAAAACTATTGCGACCCCTGCATAATTCTTGCCATACTTGTTCCATAAGTACTCACTATTTAGATTATCATACGCACAAAACGAAGCTGTAAAGTATCTATCCTTAATTGCAGCAATTTGTTGTTCTGACAGGGATAATAGTTTTCCAGCGTAAGAAAATTCATCTTCATCCTCGGAGTTTATGAGATTATAGAGTCGGACTTCGCTATTATTAATTATTGAGGAAAGATTTGACAAACTTGTCCAGTGAACAAATTTCAATTCTCCCGTATAATAAAAAGGTGTCCGCTTGTAGTTTCTAAAATACTTAGAAATTGTCGAATGGAAATTAGGCCCGCCGTATCCCATCCCGTCAATAATATCAGGATAGTATTTGTCTAAAATAGCTCTGTACTCGTCAAGTACTTTGTCAAGAATGTCTTGTTGTGTAGGATTCTCCATAACATTTCAGCCAACGGTCAAGGCTTTCTGTTGTGCTTATATTCTGTGATTCGTCAGGCCGAACCGAAGCTGAGTAAAGTTAATGCAGTTGATGTATATTCTGTTGCCCGGCCATATTCATCAGCCCGGCCTGCAGATGATAAGCGAACGGGACGTTCAAGATATATTCTTCAGCCAACATAGCAGAAACCCATGTTAGCCGCAGCTATTCGATCTGTAAAAATTGCATGTATATCTTAACCAATTTAAAGTTGGCTTTATAGATTTGTTTACCAAGATCATACAGTTCCTTGTTATCCATAGATAACATTATTTCTGTTTGTGCAATTCCGTCATGGGATTTATGCCCCATAACATTATTTCTTAAAATTTCTAACTTCCTGAAATGAATTTTTTTTAATTCGTTTAAGCTTTTTCCTGCTTGATTGATGTTTTCCAACAAATACTCATGAGTTGAATTTGATAAAATTGATCGAACATTTGCACCAATAGATTTATTTAAATGATTTAATACTTCATATGAATGTAACCCAACGGCTCTTGCAAAATAATTAGCTTCATAGGCATTACCCACATTAGTGCTCAAGTCCAAATATTTTAGGCTAATTAATAAATCATTTTGAACTAAAGCGATATATAAGCACTTATCAAGAATTATGCACTGATATATATCAGCTTCTCGTGATAGAAGTTTGGGATATATTTTTAACGACTTAATATTGGAGTTTACAGCAGTGATAAGCCTATCGTAAACTGCTATCGCATCTAATATATTATCAGGGCGAGTCAAAGTAATTACAATTAATTAATAGGTTCAATTAGTTGCGGCTAACGGCCAGGGCTTTCTGCTGTGCTGATATTCTGTGATTCGTCCGCCCGGAACTGAAGCTGAGTAAAGTTAACGCAGTTGATGTTATATTCTGTATCTCAGCTTTATTTGTTCAGTACGGGCTACAGATGATAAGCTAACGGGATGATTAGTATGTATTCGTCAGCCAGCATAGCAGAAAACCCCATGTTAGCCGATCGCGCTGTAGTCTTTCTTAATACTCGCTAGTATTGCTTACAAGTCTTCTCCGTTAGCTTTGTTGTACACATTTTCGTAGAATATTGTGATATAATATTTTCCATAACGCTCGCCGATCATAAACCAAACAGTTTTGTCCAAGCTCTTGAGTGATTCTTGAAATATTTTTACAATTAAATCGGCTATTTTCTCTCCATCACTTTCATCCCGAGATTTTTTTGTCATGAGAATATCTTTTCCTGCAGTTAAAGAATCATATGCTGCTGTCTTTTGATAGAAGACTGCTTGATACCGCTTCTTATTAACTGTTAATCCATAAGAAATATCCTCGTTTTCAGGTATAGTATACTTTAATATGGCAGAGTCTGAACTAGGTAAATAATTTTTATTGTTTTGAAATTGTTGCAAGAGATTGTTGAATCTTATTTTAATATTTTCCTCGCTCATATCATTGGCGTCCATTATTGCAATTCGCCATACTTTATTGTTGTTTGTCCCAACAAATATATTAACATCTGTTCCATTAAATTCACCATCCAAGACATCTGCCTTATGCGGATTAATTGTAAATCCCTTAGATTTCAACTTTTGTATCATTTCAGATTTGTACCCATCAATAGGGATGCCGAGGAACTGCGTTACGTCTTTTTGAGCATACAAGGTCGCTGTGACCATTGTCATGACGAAAAAAAGTACAAACTTTGTAAAATATCTAATCATATAGATTGTGATCCTTTAAGATGTTCATTTGTAGTGCTGCATTTGTTTCGAGTATCGGCTAACGGAAAGGGTATTGCCGAAGGCGGGCAATTTCAGCAGTACCGCAAAACACAAGAAATATAATTAAAAAATGCTTCATAATGTTGTTGAGATTAATATTGGCCACCTAAAGCCTGGTATAATTCTAATGTTCGTTTGAAGCTATTAATTTGCTCTTGTGAAATTGTTTTAATGTCGTAGTACTGTCTGCCGATTAGTTTCATCTTTGCAGTCTTGGCACTTGCAAGAGCATTAATTAATTCTCTGTCAGAGGAGCTAACCGATTCGTCAAACCATTCCCAAATGTAACCTCCATTCCCTGAGTCTGTTTCAGTATTTGAAGGAATGTAATCGTATGCTTTACCGTCAATTGAAAATTGGACTCGGCTAAAAAATAGCCATTCGTCAGCGTAGTATTGTAGTCTAAATCTAAGATTGCTTGGCATTCCATCCTCAGTCTGGAAATAAAAATAAATACCGTTACGGTTAGTGTACTGCGGCGCATTCTTTGGTTCGTACCATGTTTTGTTGTTGTTTGAAAACTCGTCTTTCCGTTTCCTGAAGTATTTTTCAAGGTCTTTAATTTTAGAACTGTCAACCGAAACAGTTTGCTTAAACGATTCAACTTTCTCTTTTTTATTTCTGTCAACTGATTCCTGAATTGTATTGCTCATTGAAAAAATTCGGTCTTCAATTTCTTTTTCCCTTTTGTCCTTGTCAGCAAAAAATATGGAATTTGTTATGTCGTCACCTTTGTCATTGTAAAGTTTAAAGTCCTTTGGTGTTGAGTAAACTGTTCCTAAAGACTGTTTCATGTCTCTGTTTACTTTTAAGGAAATACAGAAACTTTGGTAGGCTTCTAAATAAGCGACTGAATCTGTCGCTGCTTTAATTGTCTTGGGGTCTTTCTCTTTTGTGGTTGTCCCGCCCAAAAGTCCCTCTTCGTTTACGACCTCAACATATTTGTAACTTTTTTTGCTGTCACACGAGGTGAGAAATGAAAGTAGGATAAGGGCTGCAAAAAAGGGTCTTGTCATATTGCTGATAGTTTTAGGTGCTGCTAATATGCTTGCAGGCAACGGGGAAGGCTTGCTGCTGTGCTGGCATTCATTGCACCTCGCAGCCCGTCCTACAGCCCAATATTGTTACAAATGTTGAGTTTATATCCTAATGCTAAATAGCATCCCGCCTGTCTGTTTCTTCTGTTGAAAAGAGCACAAAAATCCATGTTTCACTCCTAAGTCAGCATAGCAGCAAACCCAATGTTAGCGGTCTTTTACAGGTCTTGTATTTGCTCGTAACCAGGAAACGATCCCATCGAACTTTAGAGCGCCGGATGCAACATCTATCACAAATTCATATTTATTGTCTTGGGAAGACATGATGTCCATATTATTTTGGAGTAAAAATAGCCTTAATAGGGTGTATCCAGTTCTTTTGTTCCCGTCCAAAAAAGGGTGATTGATCAGCATACTTTCGAGTAGTGACGCTGCCTGTTCTATTACTGAAGTGTATAATGGTTTACTGTCAAATGTCTGAAAGGGCCGTGCTAGAGCCGACTCCAAAGCTGACCTGTCCCTTACTCCACTAATCCCACCAAACCTTTCGATCAGAATCTGGTGGATCGCTTCCACATCATTTATAGGTATCATTTGGCCAGCTTCTGTAGTAATTCCCTATCCTCTTGTAAAATCTGTTCGAGCTGTGCCCGGTCAGAAAGCGAAAAAGATTTCTCCCCTTTCACTCCCTTTAGAAAAGAAAGAATATCCTGAAGCGTTTTGTCAGATAAATGCTCAAGAACCTTGTTTATTTCTTGCTTAATTTCCTCTTTGGACATACTTAAAAATACAACTTTAATTTGGTTTTTTGCAATTGCGCGACCAATGACCGCTAACGGCCAGGTATTTGCGAAGACTTGTATTGTTGTTTGTCCAGCCCGGAACTGAAGCTGAATAATGATTAGAAGTACAAGTTAACGATTAACTGCCGAGTAGCATTCCGTCCATCCCGGATGCCGTACAGTAGCGATTTCCAGTCGATTGTTCTTCCGTCCCCCAAGCTTTTGCAAATACTTTTGTTGCCTGCAGTTTATTGGCAGTCTTTCATTTTCCTTTCCACCCAGTCTTGTTTTTTCTGACTCCAGATGTAGCAGTGCTGCTCTACCAAAACCATCTTGTTATTTACAACTTTATATTTTGCAGTTGTGTGTTGTCGACCTGCACAACATTGGTTGTGTTCTGAAATTAGTTTTGTCTTTTGGTCAAAGTCTAATGAAACACCTTCAAATTTAGAATCAAAAAACTTTCTTGTTTTTGGATTGTATAAAAAGTAAATTCTTGAAGTATTTGGTCCAGCATAGCTTGATTCAAAAATTGAAAAGTCATTTATACCGTCAAAATTATAATCGTCAATCTCCAAATTATCCAGACCAGAAAGTTGGCAATCTATTTTGATGAATTGAATTAAACTGTCTGTCTGCTTTTGCAAAATTTTTATACCTGAAACGACTGGATAAAAAGAGTCAGCAGTCTTTGAAATAACCAACTTGAAATAGAAATGTTTTAATGAAACTTGTTGAATAATTTCTCTGTCTTGCCAAGCAATGCTATCTCCATATTCAAGTTCAAACTCCTTGTCTAACTTAATTGGAAGTTCTTGTTTTGTCTGCAAATTTTTCCAAGTCCCAATTAAAGCGTTTTTCTTTTCGTGAAAGTTCAAAAATGTTAGAGTAGCAGTAACTTTCCCTTGTTTATCCTTCTCAAGCAAAACCAATGTGTCTTTAAGTTGTCTGCCATTAATAACAATTGGGTCGTCAAACTTTTGATAGGTATAAATTGCTCTTGCATCTCCATCTGAATAAATATAAGTTATTAACTCGATTGGATATTTGTCAATGTAACCCTTGTAATTTGTCTGTGCAAAAAGTTTAACTGAAATTGATAAAAATAAAATTATGATTAGAGGTTTGAGCATAGTGAGAAAAATTGCAGGCAACGATCAGGGCTTGCTGCTGTGCTGGTATTTTATAACGTCCAGGCCGAAACTGAAGCCCCATAGAATTACTGATGATGAAGATAAGAACTAAAGCCGAATAGAATTACGTCTGACCGAACCGCTGCTGATAGCGAACAAAAAGTTGAGGATTTATTCGTCAGCCAGCATGGCAGCAAACCCCTGTTGCCTGCGGTTTTTTTAATTTGGTGTGATCCACTTCCCACTAGATGTTACCCATTCTCCACCAGTTTGAGGGGATACGACTTCTCGCTTAAGCTCATTACCTGCTTTATCTGTCCAACGATACAATGCTTTTTTGTAATTATTTTCAACGTAAGAGGCATAAAATATTTGCCCATTAGTTAGCCATTTTTTCACAGGGAAATCTTCTTCACCATTCCATGTGCTTAAAATCTTTGTAGTATCGCCTTTGTCATTAAAATAATAGACATAACCCGTTAATGTATCTTCTTTAAAAGTTTCAAGTTTGTAAATACTCCCAGATTCATAAAATGTCTTTGTAACACCATTTTGTTTATTGTCTTTGTAATGCCTGATTGACCAAATTTTTCCTGAACTATCACTGCCATATAAGGTGACTAATCCATTTGCCGAACCATTTTTGTTATCGAATGTTTGGTCAAGTTTGCCATTACTATAGTACTTTGAAACTTTTCCGTCACAGCAACAAAAATCAAGATCGCAAGGATTTGTGAGGCTGTCAACTTGTTTTAAATTTCCATTTTCAAAATAACTTGTTTTAACACCTATAAATTTTTTATCGTCCACCGTTGCTTTGAATGAAATTTGGCCGTTGTTATAGTATTCGATGATGTCGTAATTGGATTCGTTATTTTTATCTGGATAGATGTACTCAACTCTTGTCTTTCCGTCAGAATAAGTCTCAATAGTTTGTTTGTATTCCTCCGTCCCACAGCCGGGAAAAAATGTCACGAATAATATGGGTATGAGGGCTCGCATAAAATAGCAGGCAACGGTCAGGGCTTTCTGCTGTGCTGATATTCCGTGATTCGTCAGTCCGAACCGAAGGTGAGTAAAGTTAGTGTAGTTGATAATATATTCTATCGTTCGACTTTATTCGTTCAGCCCGGACTACAGCTGATAGCAACGGGACGATGAGTATATATTCGTCAGCCAGCATAGCAGAAAACCAATGTTGGCTGCCGTTATTTTTTATTAGATATTACCGGGTAAGAAATAGAAAGCATACCAAAGTATAGGCAAAGCCAGCCATCCGATTATGTTACATAAAATGCCAATCGGTCTTTTAGGCATGTTTCTTAAATTGATTTTTTGACCAGTCTTAATTTCAAAAATTAAATCAGGAATTCGTGAAATCATAAGCATAAGGGCAGCTATAACTACTCCGATATTCCAAAAGTGATATAGAGCATATAGGTAAGCGATACTAATTAAGAAAAAGATAACTGTTACGCCGATACTTTTGGGTTCGGAAACATTTTCAGAGAATCCTCCATGATTGGTACTTGGCTGAACAATTCCGCGGACGACTGTTCCGATTAGATTTGTTCCTACGATCATCAGAATAAAATATCCAACTATTGCTTTAATTATAGATATTGCTAAAGGCATAGTTATCTGTTAAGTTGCCCAAATTCCCAGTTTGGTTGTTCCATATGTTTTGGTGTTGAAGATAATGGCAGCCAACGTTAGGGCTTTGTGCAGGTGGGGAATTAGCATTCCGTCTGCCCATAACTGCTTCCCAATTTATAAATTATAGTTCATTGTGTATTCTGTTGCCGAATGTAGTTCGTCACGCTGGAGCAACTGCTGATACTTGCACATAGCTGAAATAACAACGTCGTGCCCCGCTTGCACAAAACCGCCTGTTAGGTGCTGTATTAGTCATCATATGAAATTTCCACAAATGCAGTTTTCCCGCCTCTTGCCAATAAAGCTTTGGTGCCAATTATAAATGTCTTATGTCCGTAATTGGTAGGAATAGGTTGTCGGTCAAAACCTGCCGCTGCAAAATCAAAATGAACAATGACTTCTTTCGTGTTCTCTTCAAAACCATAGTGATAGTCGTTCTTTCTCAAAAGTCCTGTTTCGTCTTGAGCTTCGTATATGAGGAAAAAGCCACTGAAATCTTTTTTAGAAACAGTTAGCCTACCCGTTTTGTCAGCGAATTGAGGGATGGCCTGAAAACTCGAAGCATTCTTGTAAATGAGTTCGACCATAAAACTTTTCATTGGCTTGTCAAAATAATCAAATGCTTTAATGGTTACACTGTCGACAGGATTGTCTGCGTTGATGTTGTCCACCGTAGCATTAGGAAATGCTTTTGTGCTGTCAAAGCCATCCAGATAAAGTTTATTCCTTTCGATATGCCATTTCCCTTTCCCGTAATACTCTTTACCACATTCACATGAAGTATAGAAAAAGAATAAACTGTCTGAGCTCAAAATTAAATTGTCAATGATAAACTTGTTCTGATTGTTTAGGTAGGATTTATATACGACTGGTCGCTGCTGAGCAAATGCAACGGTTGCAAAAAGTAATAACAATGGTGGAAGTAGTCCTTTCATGGTTTGGGAAAGCGTCATAAATATTGCACCTAACGGTCAGGGCTTTCTGCTGTGCTGATATTCCGTGACTCGTCAGCCCGAACCGCTGCTGAGTAAAGTTAATGAAGATGATATTATATTCTGTTGCTTGGCTTTATTCGTCCAGCCCGAACTACAGACGATAAGTGAACGGGACGATCAGCATATATTCTACAGCCGGCATAGCAGAAAACCCCATGTTGTATGCCCGCGGTAATAATTAATTTTTTTCATTACTACAGAAGGTCCTCTTTATAACCAATAATGTTAATCTGATCTTTCCTTTCTTCCCAATTCAAATATAGCACCCACCATTGCGGGTATTGCAAATGTAATGAACCAAATGACTTTATTTTGGTTGGTGCTTCCAAAAACAGTGGCTGTTAAAAATGATGCAAATAGTAGACCACCGAATACTTCTACAATAATATGAAACCACCTTAATTGAATATGTTTTTCCTTCAATTGTTTTACGTAGAAAAGAGCTAAAACAAAGGCTAAGATTATTCCGGTGCTTATCCCAATATTTATGAAAACTTCATTGGCAATCCTGCTCCAATTCATCTTTGCAAACTTCATTTAAGAGATGGTATTTAAGGAAAATTTTTGGATCAAGGAGAGGATAAGATTGATTATATTATCCTGGCAATTTTACAATGAACTCATATGTAGAGTCGAATTTGTTACTGCCTTACGGACTAGCTGTATCGCAGTCAAAGCCGCCATACAACGGGGAGGGCTTGCTGCTGTGCTGGCATTCATTGCTCCGTCAGCCCCACCCTACAGCCCCAATATTGTTACTAAAGTTTAATTTATATCCTGACGCTAAATAGATTTCCGTCTACTTGGATCTGCTGCGGAAAATAGCCCTTGAGTTCATGTTTCATTCCTCAGCCAGCATAGCAGCAAACCCAATGTTGCCTGCAGTGCTTATAGATTGAGTAAATATTCTTTAAGGGTCAATATCCTCGTCTTTCCAACTTTCTTCAGCACTAGAAGGTCTTTATCACCTGTGATCAAGTGTGAGGCTTTGCCATCCTTTGCCAATGCAAGAAGGAGTTATCTTTTGGATCGCTGCAAGTCTCAACCACACTTGATACCTCGATAAATTGTGCTCGGCGGCTAATTGCCAATAAGAGAAGCTGTAAATCCTTTGATGTAAAGTACTTCTTAAATTTGGGTCTTTGGGCTACCTCAATAAACTCGTCAATAAGTTGCTGGCTATAAAGCAAGGTTATGAGTTTCTCTGAAAGAATCTTGTCCAATTTGGAGTATTCGTTTGTAATAAGGAAACTAATCCACAGATTGGTATCGATGATAACTCTATCTCCTGGCTTTGGCATATCGCTTTGCTCTAACCGATTCAACTTCTTTAGTTATGTGATCAAACGACATCGGGCTTTTGTTGCCCTTATTCCTAATGCGTTTAATAACCTTCAAAAAAACATCATCTTCCTTCAACTCGGTGATGGCAATAAGGTTTAAATCAGCAAGATCTTTGAGGAGTTTGCCGGCTTTGGGGTTTAATATATCCACCTGAAGTGATGCCATGATTCAAACATAATATTTTTCCAGCATTAATGCATCCCCGAGGAGCATTGCAGGCAACGGGGAGGGCTTGCTGCTGTGCTGGTATTCATTGCACTGTCAGCTCGTCCCACAGCCCAATATTTTTACTGATGTTGAAATTAATTACTAAAGCTAAATAGAATTCCGTCTGCATGATTCTTAAGTTGCTAATATCCCTGCAGCCCATGTTTTATTCATAAGCCAGCATAGCAGCAAACCTTATGTTAGGCGCCGTGGCTGTAAATCATTTTTTTGATCTCACCACAGCAAAAAACTTGGCTCTATAGTTCTTCAACCTCTTCATCTACAATAAACCTAATATTTTTATCATCCTTCAACTCAATCCTCGCCTTCCCCTTTTTCATTTGAATCTTGCCTGTTACAATAATAACGCATCTTTCAAACTTTTGATTTTTTAAAAGGTAATGCTGCCCTGCGGGTTCTCCATTGTCAAGGATTACCGCCAGCTTTTCGTTTGGCGATTGCCCACCGAGATAAATAATAATCTTCTGGTTTCTACCCTGTCCAACAGAAGAAATCTTGACCACTTTGCCATTAACTTCCACCACCTTTCCGTTATAGTTTCCAACGGAATCCAAATCCACTTTTTCTTGGCCGGAGGCGCAAAGAGCCAAAATGAAAAGAAAAAACGTCAATGTTTGCTTCATACAAGTTCCTTAGTAGAGTTATATTCTATAATTAGAGAGAGAATATGGCGCCTAACGGCTAGGGCTTTCCGCTGTGCTGGTATTCTGTGATTCGTCAGCCCGAAACCAAAGCTGAGTAAAGTTAATGCAGTTGCTATTATATTCTTCTGCCCAGATTTATCCGTTCAGCCCGGACTGCAAATGAAAGCCGAACCAGACTCTCAGCTGTCTTCTCGGCCAGCATAGCAGAAAACCCGTTGTTAGTGGCAGCCGGTCAATTTAAAGTCACCTTTTTTAAACTGTCAATCTCAATATTATATCTCGTTGGATGACGTCTATAATAGACTGGTTGTTCACTTGCAATAATAAATTTAAGTATTTGCTCTGGGTCTCTAAGATTTGTAATGGTGTCTGTAATTTTAAATTCTTCGCAGTATTGGCTATAGCGAGCTGTCATTACATAGTCGAAGCATCTTTCTGGCGAAGCGTCCTTATTAATACGAAATGCCAATGACATAGGGGCATCTCTATATCTGTGGCCCTTATATTTTTGCAGTCCTGCAGCTATATACTGCCAATTATTTTCCAAAGGATAGTTTAGCATTAAAAATTCGTTCCAAAACCATTTGAAATATCTTGTAGTAATCCGTTCGTGTCTGTCTTTGTATACCTTGTCATAAATAAGATAAAAGCTATCATTAAGAATGGGTGCGGAATTTATTGTCACAATTAGATTTTCCACCTGCTGTTTGGGGTAATAATTTATCCACGCAAACCGATAATAAAGAAATAAGCCCACGTACAAAATCAGGATAACAACAATCCCAACCTTAAAAAGTCTAATAATTATTTTTATAAAACGTTTCAAAATGTGCTGCCACTAGGTTGCCACTAACGAGCAGGGCTTGGCGATGTGGCCGTATTTGAAAATCGTCAGCCCGTAACCGCAGCTAAATTTATAAATAAAAGTTCATTGTTTATTCAATTGCTCGGTGTTATTCGGTCGGCTGGTACTGAAGCCGATTAGCGAACAAAAGTTGAGAATATATTCGTCGCCCCGCCATATTGCCAAACCGCCTGTTGCCTGCTGGCCTTTTCTGTCAACCGTTCAGATGTTGCAAAATTTCATTATCCTGAAATGTCTGAATGTTGTTCGCTCTGTTCTTGTCAAAGTAAGACCGATATTTTTTTGTAGTCATTTGTTCCGCAATTTCTTTTGCAGTTAATAGTCGCTTTGGTTTAGGAACTACTGGTGTAGCGATTAAAAAGTCAAAGTCATTCATTTCAATTGTCCACGGTATTTGGAGAAAACCGTCTTTGTCAATAACAGGAACTTCATTGTCGTCAATTCGATATTGCAAATGATTGAAAGTCTCATTATATTTTTTATAAAGTTTTGTCCACCAATTACGGACAACATCAGCATTCCGTTTGTCTTTTGTATCAATGTTAGGATTAACTAATAAACCAACTGTCCCCCAATTTTTATTTATGGATGGACTTTCTGTTGTCCAAAAACCCTCTGCTGCCCCTAAAGCAAAAGCTTGACTTTCTAAAATTCTTGCATTTTTAATTTCGTCTTTGAAACCCAAAATATAACCTTGCCCTGGCTGTGTCGTGCTATGGTTGGAAAAAATCATTGTGTAAGTGTCACTACGTGTTGATGATTGTCTGCCGTAACGAATAGGCACAGAAACAAATTGTTTGAGGTCAACACTCTCTAAGTTAATCGCCTTCCACTTATGTCGAATGGGCGTGTCCTCCCAAAGTAAAGAACCAATAATTATTACACCTCCTTTAAAGTTCATATTATGATGATGGTCGTTTAGGCTTGCAGGCAACGGCCAGGGCTTTCTGCTGTGCTGATATTCCGTGATTCGTCAGCCCGAACCGAAGCTGAGTAAAGTTATGTAGTTGATGTTAAATTCTGTTGCTGAGCTTTATTCGTCCAGCCCGGACTGCAATTAATAAGCGAAGGGGACGATGAGTACATATTCGTCAGCCAGCATAGCAGAAAACCTCATGTTAGCGGCAGGCATTCGTTATTCGAAAAGATCGTCTGCAATAAGTTTAACGTATTTGTTTAAATAAAACATATCGGGATTATGTTTCGACGCACGAACTCTTATTTCAAAGTTTGGATTTTCCTTGTCTGAGTTGTTGAACAGGATTAGTCCAATTCCAAAGATCATTGATAAGCTGTCTAACCGGTCTATGTCTTCTTGAAGTGATTGCTTAGGCACAACAATATATGATTTGTGGCTAAAAATCTTATATGAACAGGCTTGTCCAAAGGCGGTAATTAGCCCGACGGTATCTGTCTTAATTTCTACCGAAATCACTTCAGTGGCAAACTTAATAATATCACTTTCTTTTGCTCTATTTATACCAATCACATCTGGAGTGCCCCACTTATCTCTAAACTTATTGCCGCCAAGCGGTATAGCCTTTGTACATTCTTCAAGTTCATTTGTTATCCATTCTGCGAATGATTCATAAAAATCTTCTTCTTTAATCTTTGTAAATACCTCCGTAGGAATTATCACAGGTTCAACAGGCATAGAGACATCACCAAATTCTCTTAGCTTAAAAAGTCCTCTTGCAGCTTTTATTACCTTATCCGACACGGTTGCATCTAGATTCCAAATGCTACCGGTTACTGTTCCATGAGGATACTCGGGATTTTCTTGCAAAATCTGATTTACTAGACTTGAATATCTTACTCCCTCTGGATTACTGCTAAGGATTTCAAGTGCACGCTGTTTAATCTTATCTCTTTTTGTAGACATATGGTTGTTATGCTTGCCGCTAACGTCAGGGCTTGGCGATGTGGCGATATTCCGTGTTACGTTAGCCCGGACTGATGCTGAGTAAAGATATGAAGATGAAAATATATTCTATTGCTTGGCTTTATTCGCCAGTTGGATTTGTCGCTGAGTAGCGATATGTCGATGAGGATATATTCGCAAAGCCGCCATATCGCCAAACCCCTTGTTGTGTGCAGTTTTATTCTCGTCTATTCAATTTGGCTTTTTCAAAAATGAAGGAATTGCAAATATTGTCAATGCAGGCAATAGTGTATCACTTGGGTCGCCTAATTGATGGGAACCCATATATGAAAAACTAATTGTAGTGTCAGTTCCAACTTTTAATCCAGTCATAAAGTTAAAAAGAGAGTCAAAATATTTTGTCATTGGTTTCGTAAAAGTCAACCCATACTGAAATGCAACATTTTCTTTGTTATGAAACTTTGTAGTGACTGTCAAGTCGTTTGTAATTACTGTGTCAACATGAACATTAATACTGTCAATATTATTAGCCGACAAATAATTAAAGATCTTCAAATTGTACTTAGTTGTGGTGCTGTCTTTTAAAATACTTGTCCCGGCTGCCTGGTATTCAAGTTTATAACTGTCAATCAACTTCTTTAAGTCAACTTCTATCTTTGACAAATGCAACTCAGGCGAATCCGTTCCTTTCTTTTTGTCAACACACCCAAGTAAGGCAACTAATGTCAAGAAATAGATCAGTCTCATTTTTAGATTTCAAGGATTATAAGGAGTCGAAAAAATTGCACACAACGGCCAGGGCTTTCTGCTGTGCTGATATTCTGTGATTCGTCAGCCCGGTACTGTCGCTGAGTAAAGATAGAAAGCTGATGGTATATTCCAAAGCTTGGTTATGTTCGTTCAGTTGGAACTGCAGCTGATATTCGTTATATCGATCAGGATATATTCTGAAGCCAGCATAGCAGAAAACCCCTTGTTGGGCGCAGTTTTTCATTTACACTTATTGTGCCGATTGCGTTAATCGCCCTTGGAGTCGAAATCCTATTATTTTTTTTCGTTTTGATTTGTCAACAGCAATAAGGATTGAATGAGTTCTCATATTGTTTCTCGGATAATACCATATTTCGACGACAACAGTCTTTTTAAAAGTATTGTGATCTATGAGCTTTAGAGTTTTATCAGTTGAGAATACGCTGTCAATTATCGAGACGTTAAGGTATTTTGAATCAGAGAACTGAATTTTTGCTTGGTGTTGGTTGACAAGAAGGCTATCATCGTTCCAATCAAATGGAATTGCTGAAAGGTTTAGGAACGTTTTTACGTCCACAGTATCAGACATAGAATTAAGCCACTTGACTGCTGACAGCTCCTCCTGATTCAAATAGAGAACTTTGTCGCTGTTGGTCACATATTTTTTTTGTCCGGATGCGATCAGGCTAATTAAAGATGAAACAAATAAGAATGTAATTTCTTTCAATTTTAGATACGATTAAAATTGCGCCCAACGTAAGGGGATTGCCGAAGGCCGGCAAATTATTTGTTTTTTCCGGCCGAGCCCCACTACTATGGCCGATTTATTTTGGGGCGAGGCCAGCACGCCACAGGCTTTTGGCAATCCCGGGTTAGCTGCTGCGGGTTATCCTCCAGGTTCTTCGGACCAGAAATGGAAAGCCTCTGGTATTATTCTGCCATCATCCTTTCAATCCATAACTGACCTCAGTGTTTCTTTCATTTACCTGTCTCTAACCAGTCGAGCCCGTTCAAATGACCTAGCTGGTTAAAAGTTCCTTTCAGTTCAACAGGTACGCCGATCATCTCATCATGGCGTGGCAAAACTTTAAGTCTTCAGTCAAAGCCAGGTCGAGAGGCCAAGTTGAGATGACGAATATCCTGCTGTCGACGTTCTCTCTCTTTGCTGTAGGTACGATCTTGCTGGTATCGCAGGGGTGACTTCCCGTGGCTGTCTTGTTCGAATGATAACGGACATGATCGAAATAAAGTCTTCGCAAAAGATCTGTTCAGCCAGGCAAGGCGCCTCGAAAATCTGTCTGCATTGCAAACGATCCGATATCGCATGGAAAGCGACAATCCGCAAACACTACCCTACCTGGCAATCTGACAATCATAAGGGAAGGCTAGTAAGCAGCTAACGGCCAGGGCTTTCTGCTGTGCTGATATTCTATGTTACTTCAGCCCGCTAATGTTGCTGATCAAAGATAGAAAGCTGATGGTATATTCCAAAGCTCGGTTATATTC
>JADMIO011294231.1_pt1 | contig 15873 bp, 14 predicted proteins | sample 8958161 | NCBI WGS metagenome assembly JADMIO01 (sample SAMN16585339, study PRJNA669376) | soil metagenome | isolation source: Crop rotation soil | place: USA: Cullars Rotation, Alabama | collected 2011
CCGACACCACCGCGATCACCAACTCCGCCACGGCGATCGCCAACACCGCCGCGGTCGCCAACGCCGCCGCGATCACCAACTCCGCCACGATTGCCGACACCACCGCGATCACCGACACCGCCGCGATCACCAATACCGCCACGATTCTGACTGCCCAGGTTGCCACCCTGCCGGCCAAGATCTCTTTGCGCGGCTCTTTGCCGGTTTCCTAACGAGTCGCCACGCGCAGTCCCGCCGAATCTGTTGGCCGTATTTCGATCACCATAAGGTGCGCCGCCGCGGTGTGATGGATTGTGCTGCCATTTGTTGCCGCCGCCACGATTGCCGCTGATGTTGTTCACGCGGTTGCCGCCGCTGATATTTGTATTGCGGTTGAAGTTGTTGTTCATGTTGACGTCGATATCACCGCCTCCCCAGCCGCAACCCCAACCCCAGCCGCCTCCCCATGCAGCACCCATCGCCAAACCAACGCCAAACGAGATCGCGCTTGCTGCTATCACTGCTCCGGTCGATGGTGGATAGTAAATCGGCGGGTAGGGATAAGCCGGTGCGCCGTAAACAACCGTCGGGTTGTAAGAGGGTACGTAAACAACTTCCGGGCTTGCCTGTTCGATCACGATCACTTCCTTGCTTTCGATGACCTGCGTCTGCACTTTCTGCTGCTGGTTCGACGCCAGCGCTCCGGTGTCCTGCGCCTTATTGCGCATACGCTGGATCGAATCCATGACGTCTTTCTGCTGGGCCAGGAAAGCGTTACCCAGATCGGTGGTCCATTGAACGTCGTCCGCCAGGCGCTTTACTACGTCGGGCAATGCAGCCATCGCCTGAATACTCGCGTCCCACGGTTGTTTCTTGACCGCTTCTGCTAATTTCTTCTGGTCCTTGGCGAGATCCGGATTTCGCTCCAGCCATTGCTGGAGCTGAATAATCTCCAGCGGGTAAGTTGAAGCAACCAGAGTTTGACTGAGCAGGTTGTCCGGATACAGCGCAATGGGCGCCACCAGAGAATCCAGTTGCTCCGGGGGAATCTTTACCGCCGTGTCGTCCGCCGGCGACATCGGTGCGGATCGTGCGAACAGGAGTGGTTGTCCCGGCACTAACACGCACGTGCAAGTGATCGCCAGGACGTATCGAGTTAATCGTCGTATTGTTAGAACCTTGATTTTCATTTCAACCTCCGCTGTTGCTGGAACCTGCTCCTTTAACGTGCGCTTGTTCCCAGTGCCGCACCTTGCGCCTGGCCTCGTCGAAGATCCGCTCGTAATTTCCCTTGCGCACTTTCTCGCTGGCTTCCGGAGTGAGCAGCTTCCAAAAAGGCGCGTACTGGTTGTAGACGCGCAAATACTTTTCCTGATCCGGCGGGGCCACTTCGTCCGTGCCAAACAGAAATCGATCCGGATGTTTATTCACGACCGCCGCTGCATTCTTTGTAGACTCGGGAGTGGAAACGACGTACTTCGCTACTTCGTCCCACGAGATGTCGAAATGGACGTGGTCCAATTGCGGATCGTTGATGATGTCTTCGACTATGGCAGCCTGGTCTTTGACCGGACGAATGATTCGACCGACCCCGATGTGGGCCCAGATGATCGTCGTCCGGGGATGTCTCTTGAACAACGCCTTGATCTGCTTCGCGTAGGCCGGCTCAGATCCAGGCTTTGCAAACGGAACATCCACATCACAGTGAATAAGGACCACCAACCCGACCTCACCCGCGAAGTCTATTAATCGATCGAGCGCCTGGTCCTGAAGGCTCGCCACTTCCCCGGCGATCTTCGCTGAGACAAATTCTTTATGAATTGTGAATTCGCCAATCCCGCTGAACACTCCCGGAAAAGCACGAAGCACGCGTCGAACATGATCCGCGGCATACATGTCTGTCGGATTGAATCCGGTAATCATCGGATCAAAACGCGCCTGGTCTTCCTTTCGAAGTGACTTGTAGGCAGTTGCGATCCACGCATCTGTGAACGAGTAGTAGTAGAGAGGCGCGTCTGAATTCAGGTAATAAGTTGGTCCACGATCCTCATCCACGCGATATGACCATTGCTGCTGCAACGGAATTCCGAAGAGCGCGACGCGGCCGACTTTGTTTCCCATGACCTTCAGGAAGTCTTGAATGTCGATGCCTTCCTGGATGTAGTTGGTGAGATGAAAGTGGGAGTCGTTGAAGAGATAGTCGTTCCCAGGCGCCTGCGCGGTGATCGACGGACTGAGTAGAGTGATGGTAAGCGCAATCCAGAGAAAACCTCTCACGCAAAGACGCAAAGCCGCAAAGTTAAGACCTTCGGTTGCCCGGAGGGTCTTCCTTTGCGGCTTTGCGGCTTTGCGTGAGTAGTTCTTCATGATCAAAACGCCAGCTCCAAACTTGAATGGAACACGCTTCCTCTGGCGCCGACGACGAAAGGCACGGATGAATACCCCACAGGAGAGTTGCGCAAGTAGAGCCATTCCGTGTTCCAGCGCACCACTTTGTTCTTCCACGGAAACCAGTTCACGCCGGAACGAAAGTCCCACGGGTCTCCGAATTGCCCGTTTATTCTTGAAGCACCAACGTACAATTGCAGGGCCCTGGGAACCACCATCGCGGCGCCCTGTAATTGAAAGCCATGATCGAAAAGCTGTGGGAGACCCTCTGTGCCGGGTCCCTTGAAGTTATCGAGCCAGCGCCAGTAATACTCACCTTCCAATGAGAACCCGCGATATTTCACACCGCCGTCAAAGTCCAGCATTCGGTAGCGAGCGTCGGTGATGCTGATGCCTGGTCCAAACAGATCCGGAGTAAAAATCACCGTACCGTCGGAGAGCCGGAGTTGAGTATTTTCAAACGAATCGTTGTTGGGCTGGCTCTCTTTGTTTTCGTCGCTGCGACTGAAGTGCGCGCCGAGGCGAGTGGCCAATGTCTTGTGATTTTCAAAGTCGCCAAAACCTGGACCATATTCACCGGTCGGCGTCCAGACCAGGGCGGTGGCAAGAGTATTGAAGCCATTGTCGAGCCGGGCTGCGCTGACTCCGAGCGTGCTCAGATTGTTGCCGAGCATTGCCTGGTATCTGAGCGTGTCGGTTATGTTGCCCTTTACCCAAACGCCGGAGGTATATGAAGGGCGAAAGAACTCGTCCGCAATGTGACGGCTATCGACTCCGAGCCAGAACGGGAAGTTGCCTTCAGTGGTGCGGACACCGGGAAGCGAGGTGATACCGGCGGATAGAGTGACGTACTTGTTAAATGTGTAGTTCAGGTTCCCTGCTACTACAACCTGCGCACCCTGGCCCTGAGTTGGATTGGAAGTCCAGGTATAGATGAAGTAGCGAAACTTAGGATCGTAAATCCAGCCGAGCAGCTTGATCTGGACTTTTTGCAGTTGAAAATCCTGACGCTCCTGCACGCTCTTCGTGTTACCGAACGCATCCTGATAATTACTGTTGAGGCCGAGTTGATTCAGATAGCGTGCATAGGTGTAGACGCTGATATTGAGATCGCCATACTCCGTGTTGACCACTTTGAAGCCGAAGTTGGGTGTATACCGGCCGAAAGACTTTTCATCATCATCTTCATCGTCGCTGTTTTCGGTGACGACGGGTGTCGGGGTTTCGACCGCCGGGCTCATCTCTGGAGTGGGCGCTGGAACCGCCGTGACGGCGGGAGCACCATTCGCGGTTTGTGCGGCCTCCAGTTTTTCAACACGTTCCTGAAGGCTTTTGATTAGTTTTAGAAGCTCGGCGCGCTCGTCTGCCGGTGTTTTCGCCGCAGTAGGTTTCGAAGCTATTGGCGGAAGATTTTCCGCCTGACCGGCACATACAACGTTCGTAATCAACACCGTCACAACCAGCAAGGCGGCGCGCAGCAGCAAGCCGCGACGCCGCGTTGCAAGGCTGGTTTGAGAAGGAGTAGACGTCATTGACACCACCCTTGTCCTGATCGCTTATTCGCCTCTCAAGCCGACCGAACGAGGCGAGAACAGATTGAAGTCGAGCCGGTTGGCTACATACTCGATGACCTTCTGCGCCTTCACGCTGTTACCCGCCTCGTCCAATGGAGGAGCAAAGACCGCAATCGCCCCCTTCCCAGGTACAACTGCAACGATGCCCCCGCCGACTCCACTCTTCGCAGGCAGACCGACGTGCCAGGCCCACCCCCCTGAGCCGTCGTAAAGTCCAGCCATGATCATCGTGGAGAGAATGTGTGGAATGTTCTCAGGCTTGATTACCTGCTCACCCGTCGCCGGGTTTTTTCCATTGTTCGCCAGCGTTGCTCCCATGCGAGCGAGTTGGACCACATTTACGCCGACCGAACATTGCTTGGTGTAGACGTCTACTGATTCAAACGGATCCGCGTAGATGCGATCGTATTTCGCGAGCAGCATCGACAGCGCTTTGTTACCGGTGTTGGTAGCTGCCTCCGATTTATAAACTTCGTCGATGAGCTTGAGCTTCTCGCCCGCGGCGCGGCTGTAGAAATCCAGGATCTTGTTCCACTTCTCATCCGCGGTCTTTCCGGAAATCAGGCTAACCGTCGAGATGGCCCCGGCGTTTACATACGCATTGCCGGTGTGAGTCGGCATGTCGGCGACCGCAAACACCGAGTTGAAGGCGCGGCCGGTCGGCTCGGATCCAACCTTCTCAAAAACTTTATCTGGTCCAAGCTCCTCCATGGCCAGTGCCTGTGAGAAGACTTTGGAGATCGACTGGATCGAAAAGGAGTAACTGATGTCTCCCATCGACAGCATCTGGTTGTCGGTAGTGACTATCGCAATCCCGAAAAGTTTTGAGTCAACCTGGGCCAGGTACGGAATGTAGTCGGCATTCTTTCCGTTCGTGTCGTTCTTGAACTTCTCGTACGCTTCGCGCACTACCGCTTCAACTTGCGCACGCGGCGGCGCGACCGGACTTGTTTTCTGTCCCCAGGTCGCCAGTGGCGCCGAGACGAATGTCAGCACGACAAACAGCGTGATAAACATTCGTGTATGAAGTCTCTTTCTCATGACATTCTCTCCTCCTCGCATGGATCAATCAGGTCCACTCGTTTTCTCCGATCAGAAATTGAACGATTTCGAAAAGTTGTACTTAAACGAAAACTGGATGCGAAAATCGTCTGACTTGAAGCCATCCAGGAAATTCTCTCGACGTCCCCATTGAAATTCCCCGCCCACCATCGCGTTCTCAACCGGATAGAAAAGCAGATTAGCCAGGCCGTAGTGACCGCGGTGGTACGCATCGGGCGCTTGCCCGTTGGAATTGTCGATGTCCATGAACGAGTAGCCGACGGCAGTGCTGAAACGTTTGTTCCAGTTGTGATCGAGGAACGCCACCATGCTCCACATCGGCAGGGCCACGCCTCGGATTGGCCGGCGTGGATCTCCTCCGGGCGTCAGCTCGATGCCGATGTCAACCGGCGCGTCGTTCATGTAGTTCTGAATGCCCTGGCCAAACACAAACGCAAACCGGCCGGTGTCATTCGGCGTGAACTTGAGGTTGGAGGTGAAGTTGAGACCGGCGCCGACTTCCGATCCGCCCAGATCGACATTGTCCTGGACTACGTCTACCCATTTGATTCGCCTGATCATTCCGGCGGCCTGGAAGTAGCCCCAGTCGCGAGTGAAGCGAACGTTTCCGGAGAAATCGGGTAGATCAAACTTCGGCCTGATCCCCTGCAACTCGATGCGATCGGCAAACACTCCCTGATCGCCACTCGCGCCGGGACGTTCGAGCGCAAGTGTTACCGAGTTGCGTCCTTTCAGCGGCATCCAGCGAACCTGCAGGTTGCGAAAGAAGACCATTCCGTTTGGTCCCCAGTACTCGAGTGAGTTTGGAAACACGTCGATATCCATAAATGGACTCCACGTCTGCCCCGCGCCGAATTGGCCCAACTCACCGTAAGCGTGTCGTAATCGGAAAGTTGTTTGACCCGCATCGACGCCGGTGCCGAAGAGTTCAAACTCAAACAATGCTTTCAGCTCGCCATACTTGGTCGGCGTCGTCGCCTTCACGCCGAGACGGCTTTGGCGAACGCCGTAGTAGGTCTTTCCGTCCGGAGCAAATTCATCTTTGAACGCGGGCAACTTGGTGGGACGAATCACGTCAAACCAGTCCGGATGGTTTTGCTTGAACTGGTAACCCGCATCGAGCATTGCAAAACCGTAGATTTGAAAAGTGCTTTCTCCCTTGCCGCCGTTGTCCTGAGGTTTCGGGGATTCTGAGGGCGCCGCCTTTGCGGTTTCCGAATAAGTGGCATCTATTACTGCCGGCGCCGGAGGTTTTGATTTTGACTCTTCGAGCGCATTGATTTGACCTTTCAGATCCGAGACTACCTGCTCGAGTTGTTGGAGACGTTGCTTCAGTTGTTCAACTTCCGGCGTTGGCTTCCCCGTCTCCTTCGCTGGTTCCGGTGTTTGTGCCAGGGCTAAGCCACTGTGAAACAGACACAGGGCAACCAGCGCCAACGTGAATCTCACAAGAGTCTTCAGGCATGATCGACCTATCGTCCTCATACTTCCTCCTTCAATCAGCTCCAATGTTTCGATCGGGCGGAGTTTTCCTCTTGTGTGAATCTAGCGAGCAGTAGAAATGGCGGGAACTAGCAAAACTTACAGGGCAATTAAATCTGAGCCGGCGCTGACCAAAATACAAAAGAACCTGTCAGAAGTAACAGTCGAGTAGCGCGGGCACACTTAATAGAGTGGCGGCATGTCCACGCTGCAAACAGATTATGAATTGGCCCAGGCGGTATCACACGGCGCCGTTTCGTCCATTGCGGATTTGTACGAGCGGCACAGGCGGATGGTCTTCGCTTTGTGTTTGAGAATGACAGGCAATACCTGGGAGGCAGAGGACTTGACGCAGGATGTTTTTATCCAACTGCTCAGCAAGGTCGGAACATTTCGTGGCGAGGGCCAGTTTACGACCTGGCTTTACCGTTTAACTACCAACCAGGTGTTGATGCACATGCGCAGCAGCATTCGTCGTAGAGAATTTCCGAGCCTGCTGGACGACCTGGCAAACACACATGTCGTGAAGCGTTCTTTCGGCCGTCAACTGGCGGACCGCCTGACCCTCGCCGCTGCTTTGCGGCAACTGCCTTCCGGTTATCGCTCGGTCTTCGTAAAGTACGACATGGAGGGTTATAACCATCGGGAAATCGCAGGATTGTTTGGCTGCAGCGTCGGTACTTCCAAGTCGCAACTTCACAAAGCACGCCGGAAGCTCCGAAAACTACTACAGCCGAAAGCCAGTCAAAGTTTGCGCACTCCCATCAAGCGAATAGGCTGAATACCATAACTCTCCACGTCGATCGATTTTCCATCGAGCACCTTGATCTTGGCTGAGTAAATAAGCGCGCCTTCTCCTTCTTCTTTACCCTTGCTGTTCGTCTTCAGATCGAGCTGGAGAATTCCAAACGGATAATCCAGGGATCGATTCGAGGCGTACACTTCCAGGAAACCAACCGGTCGATCGCCTACGGCATAGATGCGTCGTCCCGTCGGTGTCTTATGAGAACGAATGAGCTTCAGATCATAAAACCCGACGCGGCCGGTGAGAGTTATCCTGCCTTTTGACTTCCCTTTCTCGAGAGCTTTGAGCAAAGCATCAGGGCCGGCTTCGAGCAACACGCCGGCCATTGATTTCGCTTCTTCGTCGCTCGTGTAACTGTTGACGTATAAATCAACATTAACTCTGGCGCCGGCGCCAACCATTGCGGGACCGGCTCCCGCAGGCAAATATGCGAGCGCGCCAAACTTCTCCTTTTTGGGTTTTGACTCTTCCTGCGCGGGCGCCACCGTGGTAAGAACCAACGCGCCGGCAGTTATCACGCAACAAATAACCCAGACTGTCGCTCTCATGCTTACTCTCCTTCCAACTACTTCACCGGTGGCGGGTACTTCTTGAAGAGTTTCGCCATCGCCTTGTTCAAATTCTTCTCGACCTTTTTCGGATCCTTACCGGAGCCCAGGGTCTTGCTCGCGTCACCGCGCCAAATCTGCTTCTTCGCGCCTACATCGTAGATGTCGCAACTGAGCGTTCCGATATTGATCGTTTGACTGGTGGTCGTCGTAGTTGACATTCCGCCCAGACCGCCCCAACCACCCCAGCCCCAGTAGTCGCCGCCAGTGCTGTAGGAGTTCCACTGTTTCTCCTGATTGACGGCGGCCTGGTAAGTGACGTAGAGGTCCGGATTCTCTTCCGTCTTACTCAGTCCTTTCATGGCCAGTTGAGCATCGATGGCCCGCATGATCTGTTCGTCGAGAATCTGATTCGGATACTGGGCGTTTGGCACGCGGACCCACTTGTATGTCTTGTACTTGCTGAAGTCAGTTCCCTGGACGTAGTTGAACCGTATGTCCTGAGCAGACGCAACGGCACACCACGCGAGTAGTAGTCCAATCATTAAACTCATTCGAATGCTAGTGGCCTTCATTATCTTCGTCCTCCATCTGCCTGAAACTTGAGTGATTAAAACGGATTCTAGCGGTGGGGTTAGAAGGCGAAACTGTCACTTTTTACAGGCGGCGGTCTTTGCAATGGTTTCTTAAGATCGGCGACGAACTTTGCCGGTCTACACAGGAGGTCGTGAGTAATGAAGAGTTATGTTCGGACCTTGAACTGTTGGAGCGCAGTCGTCTTTCTCATCGTCTTCTGCACCTCAACAACATTCGCGAAGCACGACGACGACGTCGTGGTGTTGAGGAACGGCGATCGGTTGACCGGCGAGATTAAAGGTCTGCAGCGCGGCGAGCTTAAAATCAAAGCAGACTACATGGCCGAAGCAGTTAGGCTTGACTGGGCCAGGATAGAACGGCTCGAGAGTAAATCCACGTTCATCATCTCGCTCGTCGACGGCCAGATCCTGACGAATGTTGTGCGCCTGCTTCCGGCCAACTCCGTCGAGGCAGCCAACTTCGTCATCGGCTCAGCCGACAAAGCCTTCCGGGTTCCGCAATTGGACGTAATAAGAATAGTTCCGGCCGAGCCGGGCTTCTGGAAACGACTGGAGGGCTCAATCGATTTTGGTTTCAGTTTTACGAGCGGCAACGACCAGTATCAGACGCAGTTGACCGCTACAACAACTTATCGCACCGGAGAGCACTCTTTTACGACTTCGATAGATTCCGCTTTCAGCGGTCAACCCGAAGGAGACAGCACCACCCGCAAGCAGTTCACTTTTGATTATCGAAAACAGTTGACGTCACGATTGTTCGTGGGAGGTATTTTTGATCTCCTGCAAAGTGACCAGCAGAGTCTCGAATTGCGTACTTCGGTCGGCGGCCTGGTGGGACGCAATCTTCATCAAACCGAACGCTCGCGGCTGTCAATCTTTGGCGGCATCGTTGGCACTCGCGAGCACTATTCCTCATTGATAGGCCAGCCGGAGAGTACCAACGCAGACGCCCTCGCCGGCGTTGATTTCACCACTTTTCGCTTCAAGTCCACCGACATCAGGACACGATTCAATTTATTCCCGAGCCTCACCACAACAGGCCGCATGCGTTTGCAAGGGACGTCCGATCTGCACATCAAGATAGTGAAGGACCTGTACTGGGGTTTTCATGTTTATGAGAACTTCGATAGTAAACCGCCCGTCAGGGCAGACAAGAACGATCTCGGCGTCAGTACATCCCTTGGTTGGAAATTCTGAGCCTGTCAATTTTGCCAGTGGGTCGGTGATCTATCCACGCCTTAAAATAACGAGTGCGTTGCACACTCGACCAACCTGCTCAGGCGTCTTCAGCCGACAACAGACGCTGGTCCAGCAGCGAGCGGAGTTGGTTATCAGGTGTTCTCGCCTGAGAACACCTCTGATCCCCGGTCGCGTAAGGGAGAGCGCGCGCATCGGGCGCTCGGGGAAGAGAGCGTGACCGGGGATTCCTCTTTGCTGGAGTATCAACATGGACCACCATGAACCAGGCGCCAACTTGTACGATCCTTTGACCCGAACATGGACTACTTTGAGTGTGGATCTTGGCTCCGCTACACACCCGGGCCACATCAGGGAAAAAAACGAAGACAGTTATCTCGTGATGCGGTTCGGACGCTCACTGGAAAAACTGTCTACCAACCTTGACGAGAATTTGCTCGAGTCAAATTACAGTCTGACGGGACACGGAATGCTGGTTGCGGATGGCATGGGGGGCCTGCCCGCAGGTGAAATGGCGAGCCGCCTCGCGCTCGCCAAACTGATCGAGCTCATCGTCGACACGTCAGACTGGACACTCGCGCTCAAGCGAGAGAGAGACGTCAAAACCGTCATGGACCGAATGACCCGGCGCTTCTTTCAAATCGACGAGATCCTGAAGGAAGAAGCGAAAATGGATCCCGCCCTCGATGGGATGGGCACGACTCTCACTGTTGCCGGCATCCTGGGAAATGATCTTGTGATCGGTCACGTCGGTGATTCGCGCGCCTACTTATTAAGAGGAGATCATTTCCGGCAGTTGACGACGGACCATACTATGGCCCAGGCGCTTATCGATGCCGGTGTGGCTACCTCCGGCGATCCGGCGCCCCGATCGATGAGGCACGTCCTGACGGCCGCAATCGGCTCTTTGGACAATCGCATTCTGCCTCAGGTGCAGCGCTTCAGATTGAGCGCCGGCGATCAACTCCTGCTTTGTACTGATGGACTTACCGAGATGGTAGACGAGGACATCATTACTCGTATGTTACTTGAAGCGGAATCCGCGCAAAGTGCTTGCGAATCTCTAATCGATCTCGCGCTGGCAGCCGGCGGCTCTGATAACATCACCCTCATCCTCGCCCGCTTTACCGAAGCTACCTAAAACTGTTTAGCCACGGATGACACGGAGCTCATAAACAGATCCGTGTAATCCGTGGCTAAAGTTAGTTACTTACGCTTTAGTTTCCCGTAGTGCCGGCTATCCCCTTGTTAACCATCAACCTGATCTCAACGCGACGGTTCTTGGCGCGACCAGCTTGGGTCGTGTTCTCCGCGGTTGGTTCCAACTGTCCATAGCCGAACGGTTGGACCAGGCGGCTCAACGGCATCTTGTACTTACTTACAATGTAGTAGATAACCGCGTTAGCGCGCCGCTCGCTCAAATCGATGTTTCGCTGCGAGTTGCCGGTGGAGTCAGCGTAACCGATCACCGCCATCACCCAACCGTTCGTGTTCTGGGTTTTTACCCACGCGGCGGCTTCATCGATCGTCGCTTTCGCCTTCGGACCTAAAGTCGCTTTGCCACTGGTGAAGTGAACGGTAACCGTCTTGATTGGATCGAAGTCGTCCAGCCCATTGATGCGGTTGTTGGCATGGTCCGCTGTAGACTGCGCTTTCCTGGCCGCCTCCGCGGCTGCATCCGCCGATGCTTGTGCCTGTGCTGTTAGCGCCCGGTTCTCCTCGAGTTGACCGGCGAGCCGTTCCTGTTCCTGTTGCTGTTGCTTTAGTTTTTCATTCACCTCCGCTTCGACGGGATCGAGAGTGGCCTTCAGTGCCTGGGCAGTCCTCAGATCCTGCTCGTCGAAACGGATCTTATCCGCCACGATTTGGCCGTCGGAATTTCTGACGCCGTCAACCTCGAGTCGCAGCCCTCGCAGGATGTAGCTTGCGGCATACTCTTTCGATCCGCGGAAGGCGCCTCGCTTGTGGCTCTTTACTTCGGTATCGGCCGTTAAGATGACCGTTGTTGTTGGTCCACCGGTAGTCTCAGACATCGTGAACGCATCCGGTTCGCGCTTAACAACGACTCCCTTAAACTTCTTCACTTGTTCCTGAGGCGCGGTGCGCACCCGCGGAGGTTCATATTTAGTCGCCAATGATCCGGCGGCGAACGCGGTACCAACGCCCGCCGGCAAAAGAACGAAGGCGACTGTCATCAGTCTCAGTATCTTGCTGCTGATTCTCATTTGTTTGCTCCTTGTTGGATTGGGTTTAAGCACGAGTCAGCCTTCTATTCTTCGAGCAACGCAGTTGCACCTTAAATGTGTTTCTGCATTTGCCAGCCCTGGGGCCGACTTGCTGTTCAGCAAACAAATGCTAGCCGCACGTAACTGCTCGTAACACTGTCAATTCTGACAGTACATCTAATGTAGGCCGTTAAATAGGATTGATCTCGAACGCACTCATATGCCGCCGACCCACTCCATCAGGATCATCAAACGTAAGCAGCGAGAGCTGCTCGCAGCCCGGCAGGAAGAGCCTGACTGCGAATTGAAGACAGAGAGTCAAACACGACGCGATATATTCGAAACCATCACTTCGTGGATTGATGAGCAACGGGAAACGAAGCGGGCGCTACATCAAGATCACAGTTCGCTCTCACGCCTGCTAACAGGGTGAGAGGAACGTGCGGCCGGCCAGGACTTCTCTTATCGCAACGATCAAATCTGCTGCCATCCGGGTCTTGAATACATACCCTTCCGCGCCACTCTTAAATGCCGCGCCAACGGAATCTGAGTCGTTGTGAATCGTCAGGAAGACTACTTTTGTGGGCGAGTTGCTTTTCTTGAGATGCGTAGCGGTTTCTATGCCGTTGAGACGCGGCATTGAGATATCGAGTACGCAGACGTCGGGTTTTAAGCGGGCCGCGGCTTCTAGGAGTGCTTCGCCATTTGTAACCGCTTCCAGCACTTCAAAATCGCGCCTTAGCAAACGCACGACTTTGTTTCGCATCAGCTCATGATCTTCCGCTATTAAAATACGTGCCCGGGTCTGCATAGCAGCAATGAATCTACGACTAGTCTCGTAGGGCACGAACTAGCAAAACTTACAGGTCGCCGCTATTTCATGCGAGAGCCGGTGAGCTTCTCAATGCGTACTCAATAAGCTCTGCGCTGCTTCTGATATGCAGGTGCTCCATCATCGTGTATTTATGAAAAGCAACCGTACGCGGAGACACGTTAAGGACAAAGGCAACTTCCTTCATCGACCGGCCCTCGGCCAGGAGTTGAAGAACTTCCTTCTGGCGAAGCGTTAACGAGTATTTGTTTTTCCTTTGTTTGAGATTCTGCACAAACGATCCGTCCATTCCTTTCGTCAGGAGCGGAGTGACGTAGAGTCCGCCGCGCACCACCTGTCTGATCGCCTGGAGAAGCTCGGTTGCCGCCGAGCTCTTGAGCACAAAAGCTGAAGCGCCCAATCTGAAAGCCTCGCCGGCGACATCCGGATCCTGGTTCATGGTTAGATAAACCAGCTTCACCAGCGGCAATAATTGCTTGAGCCTTTGCCCGGCATTCAAACCGTTCATTGTCGGCATGCCGATGTCGAGCACAATCACGTTTGGATTTAGCTGTGGCGCTGACTCAACCAGCGAGTGACCGTCAGCGAAAGTGGCGACGACTTCAAACTCCGGCTCGATCAAATTTTTGAGGGCGTCGAGCAGCAACGTATGATCGTCAGCGAGAATAACCCGGGGGCATTTCATAAGTCCTCCTTAAGCCTTTAAGTGCGACAGTTCAACGGAACCGAAGCATCGATTCGAGTACCACGTCGGGGCTGCGAGTAGATTTTGATTTCTCCACCAACGAGACGCAGGCGTTCCTGCATGCTGATGAAGCCAAGGCCCTTTTCCATGAGGCCTGATCTGGTATTGAAACCACAGCCGTTATCGGAGATCGCGAGACGAATAGCATGATCCGTTTTCGTGAGCACCACTTGAACAAACTCCGCACCGCTATGTTTGACGCAATTTCGCAGCACTTCCTGCGAGATCCTGAAGATGCACAACGTCGTATCTTTGGGAAGGTCCGCCGGAATCCCGCTTTGATGAAAGTGAACTTTAGGCTTGCCATTCTGAACCAGAGACACTTCATCACATAAGCTCTTCACCGCGGCCGCCAGTCCCAGGTGGTCCAACTTGGAAGGATGAAGCTTGTAAGATAACCGGTGAATGTCGCTGGCGATCTCCTGAGCTTGAAACTGCAGGTTGTGAATTCGCTTGCGAAGATTAAGCGGCTTTTCGATCTTCTGACCCAACTGCTCGAGCTCGATCGACAGTACCGCCAGGCGCTGGCTCAAGTCGTCGTGTAATTCCCGAGCCACTCGTTTGCGTTCCTCTTCCTGGGCGACAATAAGCCGGCTACCGAGATACTTCAGAGCGTCTTCAGCACGCTTGCGCTCGGAAATATCGATCATAAAACCGTGCATTCTTCCCGCAGTGCCGGTTTCAGGCGTGACGCTGACCAGGTTCTGCACCCAGGCGATGCGATCATCGTTACCCAACATGCGAAAAGTAAGATCGAAATGCTCCGCGATTCGAGTTTGTTTCGCGTAAGTATTCAGCACTCGCTGTCGATCCTCAGGATGAATGTGAGAGGCCAGGAAGTTGGGCGCGTACCAGGCAGTGGCCGGATAGCCCAGCATCCTTACTACCTGCTCACTCACGTAAGTGAATCGTAGACCTTCAACTTCACCTTCCCAGGCCATGACCTTGGTCGTCTCGAGCAACTGAGTCAAACGTTCTTTTGTGTGCCTGACATCCTCTCGAGCTGCGGCAATGTCATCATGAGTAATCAAAACCCTGAAAGGCGCTCCCGGCAGGTTCAGGCGTGCGGCGTGCATTATGAAAGGCCGGCCGTCATTAAGCAGGTGGCAGTAATACTTGCGATGAAACTCCTTCTCCTCACCGAGTAGAATCTGCCGCAGATCGTCCTCCAGGGTAACGTCCGCGTCGTCCTCAAATTCCGACTCAGTCAGTCGTTTACAACTTTCAAAATAGTAAGGTGCGAGATCGAAGCGTTCCGCTTCGGGAATACTCCCCTGCTGGAATAGACGCCACGCTTTGCTCGCGTAAAGAATTTTGCCTGTCTCATCGAGCACCGCGACGTTCGAGATACAGGCATCGACGATGGCGCGCAGAGGATCATCAGACGCTTTGTCGTCTTTAGGATTCTTCGCAATTTGGTCGGCCGGGTTGAAAATCATAAGAGGAGACCATGTTCGCTGAGTTTGAAATTTCCACTGTGCTCGAACCGGATATTTCCTGCGCTCGAACTGTTCTGTCATGGCTTCTGCATCTACCTCACGAGCGCTCAATATGGCACGCTGCTGCTGATCAGGTCGTGCACGCTTTCAGATGTCAGGTAAGCTTTAGAGTCAGTGCTGCCGACGCTCAGGACCATGATTGCACCGCGAAGAATCGCGAAATCATTCGAGCGAACATAACGGTCAAGATCTGACTCTGTGTCCCACTCGCTGAGCAGCAGCGATGAATTCTCATCGGCAGCGTCTAAATAAAATCGAATCGTCCGGCATCCTTTAACGTTCTTGATCGGCCCAAGCAAACGGCTAATCGTTTGCACGAGCTCAGTCCGCTTCTCAGGTTTCACCATAATCTTTGTTGTCTTTATGATCACGACGAGTCACCTTTCTCAATCACCAGGGCACACTGCCACACTCGCCGCACGTTACGCTTCTTTTCAATCTGTCATCGTGCTGAGCTGAGTACTACTGGGAGGAGAATCGGATGCACTACATAGAGCAAACCGCATGCACAAAGGGAGGATGAGTTAATGAACGCAGCTTATCCTTTTATTGTAAGAGACTTATAAAGTCTTGTTCGTTTGATTGTTAGTACTGAGACGTACAGCCAGCCGTTATATTTCGCGGGATCCGTTTAACTCCACGGAAATCAAAGAAGACTCTGGATTGATGAATGGCAGGTCGCATAATGGCGCGGGGTGGCTTGCACCAAAAGTCCGAAAGATGCCACGGGCTTGCCCCGTGGAGATTCATGCTTGCCGCTACACAGAATCCAAACTCGCGTCTCCAGATGCCACGGGCTTGCCCCGTGGAGATTCACGGTTGCTGCTACACAGAATCCAAACTCGCGTCTCCAGATGCCACGGGCTTGTCCCGTGGAGATTCACGGTTGCTGCTACACAGAATCCAAACTCGCGTCTCCAGATGCCACGGGCTTGTCCCGT
>JADMIO012610882.1_pt1 | contig 15872 bp, 12 predicted proteins | sample 8958161 | NCBI WGS metagenome assembly JADMIO01 (sample SAMN16585339, study PRJNA669376) | soil metagenome | isolation source: Crop rotation soil | place: USA: Cullars Rotation, Alabama | collected 2011
GCCCGCCGCGAGCCGGGCGTCGAGCAAACCGGCCCCATCGTCAACCAGCAGGGCGACGTCCTCGGCGCGCACACCGGCGTGCACCGCTTTACCGTGGGTCAGAGGAAGGGACTCGGCATCGCCGCCCCGGCCCCCTTGTATGTGCTCCGGCTGGAACCCGAGACCGGTACCGTCGTCGTCGGCCCGCGCGCGGCGCTCGACCGCACCGGCCTCGTCGCCTCTGGCGTGAATTGGATCGCCTGCGAGCCGCCGGCGGACTGGCTGGCGGTGTCGGCCCAGATCCGCCATCGCCACGCCGCCGCCCCGGCGCGCGTGCGGGCGATCGACGCCGGCCGCGCCGAGCTCATCTTCGACGTGCCGCAAGCTGCCGTCACGCCGGGTCAGGCTGTCGTCTTCTACGACGGAGACGTGGTCGTTGGCGGAGGGTGGATCGATTGAGGAAATGAAGTTCGAAGTGGCTCGACCGGCCGGAGACTACGAGCTCTCCGGCTCGCCATCTGTTCCGAGCACTTCACCCCGCGAGTCACCTTCAACGTCACTCAGCACTTCCGTTCGAACGTCACTCTGAACTTCTTCACTGTGAACTTCAGGTCGAACTTCGACGTTCGACGTCTGCACTTGTGCTTCCTGTTCCTTCTGGACGAAGAAGAACAGCGCGTCCATCGTGATCCGGGGCGCCTCGGCGAGCTTCGAGCTGCCTTCCGGAATCCCCAGCGTCGCTTCGAACTGCAGCCTCTTCATCGCCACCCAGGGCGGGCCGTTGCGCTTGGTCTTGTGCTGGTGCAGCACGAGCACGTCGCCGATCTGCATGTCCTCCCACATCGCCCGCACCTCGTTGTCTTTCACGAACTCACGCTTGGAGGACACGGCGGGAGATGGCGGGGCTAGGCCGGTGTCGGGGTCGAGAAAGATGAGCCCCGGCGTCTGGGTGCGCGCCTTGATACGCTGCCGCACCAGCTCCAGATACTTCTGGCGGTTCTCGAAGGGTTCCGTGATCACGTCGAGCGGCACCGGAGACTGGAGCTCGGCGATCGAGACGGCCCGGCGGAAGTGGTCGATGACGGCCGGAGGAATCTGGAGCTCTTCGCCGTCCACCTGAACGGGGGCCCAGCCGTTGGTCCGGTAGTACATGACGTGCAGGATGTGCTTCGCGTCGTAGCGGTCGGCGAGCTGGAGCAGCACGCCCCATTTGGCCAGGTCTCGATTGTCTCCGTACCAGTGATCGCGCATGTCACCTACCCTGGAACCAGCGTCTGTGCAGCCGTCTAACTGCCATCCCGGATCACGCGGCAGGAATCGACGTCGAACGTGACCTCACCAACCGTCAGCCGGGTCTGGTCGCGGAACCCCGACACGAACTGGACGAATCGATGCACGTCCTCGAAGTTGCTGACGATGCCGAGCGAGGCGCGAATGGCGCCGGCGCTCTTCCCGCCGCGATGATGGATGACCTGCAGGAAGCGCGGCAGCGTCATGTCCACGCCGCCCGCGGCGCCCGCCAGCATGTCGTCCTCGGTCAGTCCTTCCGCGGTTTCCCCGGCTCCGGGGTTGCAGAAGCATCCCGTCCGCAGCGAAATCCGTTCCTGCGCGGCCAGCTCTTCGACCCGCCGATAGTCGATCAGATGGCCGTCGGGATCGTAAAGGTTGAACGTGATCGTCCCGCCGCGCATGTCGGTCTTCGCGGGACCGTAGATGCGCACCATGTGACGGCCGTTGCCGTGGTGCAGCTCCAGCAACTGGTCCAGCACCCAGGCGGTGAGGCAGTGCACCCGCGTGTGGATGACGTCGATGCCGATCGCCTCGAGATGCCGCAGGCCGATGCCCACCGCGGGAATTCCGAGGTAGTTCATCGTGCCGTCCTCGAACCCGGCTTCACGAGGCGCGAGGATGTGCGCCTCGCCCTGCACCGTCGCGAAGTTCACGGTCCCCCCGGCGAACCAGGGCCGGTGAAGCTTGGCGAACATCGCCTGCCGCACGAGCAGGCAGCCGACGCCCGTGGGATAGCCGAACATCTTGTAGAACGACACGCTGACGAAGTCGGGGTGCACCGCGTGGAGGTCGAGCCGGTTGGTCGGCACGAAGGCGGCCGCGTCGAGCAGCACGTCCCAGCCCTTGCCCTGCGCCTGCGCGATCAGCTCGCCGGGATGCCTGACGCCGGAGAAGTTCGACTGCGCGGGGAACGCAAAGAGGTTGGGGCGGCCCGGATCGCGATCCTCGAGCAGCGCGTCGAGACGGGCCCCGTCGATGCGGAGGTCGGGAACCGTCAGCGGCGCGTACGCCACCCCCGCCCCGCGCGCGTGCGCGAACTCGCGGATGCCGTTGACGGAGTTGTGATTGTCCACCGTCAGCAGGTAGCGGCCTCCCGGGCCGAACGGGTACGACTCCCCCACGAGCTTGAGCGCCGCGGTCGCGTTGGCGGTGAAGACGGCCGTGTATTCTCGTGGATCGGCGTTGAAATACGCGAGCACGTCGCGGCGTGCGCGCTCCACCAGGGTCGTCATCCGCGACGAGGCCGGGTTGGCGGAGTGCGGGTTGCCGAACACCGTCCGCCTCAGCATCTCCGCATGCTGCTGGAGCTGGCTGTCGGCGTAGAGGCTGCCGCCCGTGTAGTCGAGATAGACGTGGCCGTTTTCGTCCAGGCGGGCGTAGTCCGTCCGGCGCCGCTCGTCGAGCACGGCCGTCCCCGCAAACTCGGGATGAGCTCGGAGGAAGTCCTCGTGGGCCGCCTGGCGATCGACCAGAAGTTCAGGCACAACGTCTCAAAGAGGGCGGGCAGTCATCCCGAGGGCAGCCCGTCTGGCGCCTCGGCTGTGTCCTCATCAAATGACTCCCGACCCCCTTTATGCCACACCGCTGCCAACCAGCATAGCGGCTTGACATGAGGTGAACACGTCCTTACCGTTGTGTGTAGCGTGAAATTGCGCTCCAAGCCGCTGGCGCTGCTGTTCGTCCTCATCACCTTTGCGGGGACGAACAATTTCTGGCATTCGGCGGACGACGTCGATTTCGGCCAGCCCGTCGCGCATAGTCACAGCGCTCACCACGAACGCCTGCGCGCGCCATCGGGCGAGGCGGGCGCGGGCCACTGCGCCCTCTGCCACTGGCTCCAGTCGCTCCGTGCGGGCTGGATCGACGAATCACCCGCGCAGGCGATCGACACGGTTCGCCCGGCGCTGCCCGGCACTACCCTCGCCAGCCACCGGTCGGTCGGTCTTCTCCAGCGTTCTCCCCGCGCGCCTCCTGTCTAGCCCCGGGTCATTCCGTGGTGCGTTGCACGCGCCTACAGGCAGGCGTGTGCGTCAGGAGGACGTTCATGAGTATTTTCTGCCGGCCGCGCATCTGCGTCGCCGTCGCAGCGGTCCTGCTCGCAGGGCCGGCCGCGGCGTCAGCGCAGACCGCGGAGACGCAGGCGCTGCGTCAGCAGATCGAGCAAATGCGGAAGGACTTCGAAGCGAGGATCAGCGCCCTCGAGGCGGCGTTGGCCGCCGCACAGGGTGGGCAGACGGGTGCCCCCGCGCCCGCCGCGGCTCCGCCGGCGCAGGGCGGCGCTCCCCCGTCGGCCACGGCCCAAGTACCGCCGGGCGCTGAAGGCGCCGGCGGTCCGAGCGGCGCGCTGCCCGTGTACGGCGGAGCGGCGCTCGGGTCGTCGAAGGTGTTCAACCCCGACATGGCGATGATCGGAGATTTCCTCGGCGCGGCCGGCCGCAACCTGGTCAACCCGAATCCCGCGCTGGAGATGCACGAGTCCGAAGCCTCCTTCCAGGCGATCGTCGACCCGTACGCGCGCGGCGACTTCTTCGTCTCGTTCGGAGAGGAGGGCGTGGAACTGGAAGAGGGGTTCGTCACCTTCCCGGCGATTCCGGGCGGCCTGCTCGTCAAGGTCGGCAAGATGCGCGCTGCGTTCGGCAAGGTGAACGCGCTCCACAATCACGTGCTGCCCTGGACCGACCGGCCACTCGTCACCGAAAACCTCGTTGGAGGCGAAGAAGGGATCAGCGACGCCGGAATCTCCGTCGCGCGGCTGATCACCAATCCATGGTTCTTCCTCGAGGCCACCGGCCAGGTGTACCGCGGGGATTCGGGCGACCTCTTCACGTCCAGCAAGCGCGGCGACCTCACCTACGTGGGCCACCTGCGCGGCTATCAGGACATCACCGAGGACAGCAACATCGACGTCGGCGCGTCCTACTCGCACGGCCACAACGCCTCCGGCGTCGTCGGCGGCGTGGATGTCGGGCGGTTCACGACCGATCTATGGGGCCTCGACGCGACGTTCCGCTGGCGTCCGCTGCAGCGTTCGATCTACCACTCCTTCATCGGTCGCTCGGAAGTCATGTGGAGCCGCCGCGAGCAGCCGTCCGGGCGCGAGCTCGCCACGGGCTACTACCTGTCGGGCGACTACCAGTTCGCCCGGCGCTGGTTCGCCGGCGCGCGCTTCGACCGATCCGAGCGCGCCGACGAGGCGTCGCTGCACGACACGGGAGGTTCGCTCCTCCTGACGTTCTGGCCGAGCGAGTTCAGCCAGATCCGCGGACAGTACCGGCGCATCCGGTACGCGGAAGCGTCAACGGCCAACGAGCTGTTGTTCCAGTTCCAGTTCTCAATCGGCGCCCACGGCGCCCATCCGTTCTAGGGTCCCGGCGGGCCAGACGGCCCGCCTTACAAGGGTGTTTTGACATGAGGAAGATGACACGACTCGTTGCGGCGCTCGTCATCGTGCTCGCCGCCGGCAGAGAGGCCGGCGCACAGGGCAAGCTGAACGTCGTGACCACCACCGAAGACCTCGCCTCGATCGCGCGCGAGGTCGGCGGCGATCGCATCTCGGTCGAGGCGATCGCCAGGGGGTATCAGGATCCGCACTTCGTGGAAGCGAAGCCGAGCTTCATCCTGAAGCTCCAGCGCGCGCAGCTGCTGATCGTGGTCGGCCGCGAGCTGGAGATCGGGTGGCTGCCGCCGCTGACGCAGCAGAGCCGCAACGCGAAGATCCAGCCGGGCGCCGAGGGCTATCTCGACGCTTCTCTGCACGCGAGGATTCTCGAGGTTCCCCAGGGTCAGCTCACACGGGCCATGGGCGATGTGCACCCGCAGGGCAACCCGCACTACTGGCTCGACCCCGAAAACGGCAAGATCGTGGCCCGCGACGTCGCCGACAAGCTGTCGCAGCTGCAACCGTCCGATCGGGCGTACTTCACCGGCCGCCTGAACGACTTCACGGCGCGTCTCGACGACGCGGGAAAGCGGTGGGCCGCGGCCATGGCGCCCTACAAGGGCAGCAAGGTGGTCACCTACCACCGGTCGTTCCCGAACTTCGCCGACCGGTTCGGCCTCGACATCGTCGGCTACGTGGAGCCGCGTCCGGGCATTCCCCCGTCGCCGCAGCACACGCTGGATCTCATCAACGAGATGAAACGGCAGAACGTGAAGGTGGTGCTCGTCGAGCCCTACTTCGACATGAAAACGCCGAACGCCATCGGACGCGCGACCGGGGCCACCGTGCTCGTGGTGCCGCCGTCGGTCGGCGGCGTGAAGGACGTGCCGGACTATTTCAAGCTGTTCGACTACGACATCAACCTGGTGGTCACCGCACTCAAGACGGCGGGCGCGACCATGAGCGCACGGTAAGCCGATGGACCATTCAATGATTGCGTTCCTGGCGGCGCCGTTCGTCGCCAGCCTGATCCTGACGGGCATCCACGCCTACCTCGGCGTCCACGTCGTGGAGCGCGGCGTGATCTTCGTCGATCTCTCGCTCGCGCAGATCGCGGCGCTCGGCGCAACGATCGCCATCCTCATCCCCGGCACCAGCGGCGACCCGCACGCGCCAATGGTCTACTGGATCAGCCTCGGCTTCACGTTCATCGGGGCCGCGGTGTTCTCGACGATCCGCAGCCACCGCGCGCGCATCCCGCAGGAGGCCATCATCGGCATCGCCTACGCCGTGGCGTCGGCGGCGGCGATCCTCGCGATGAGCAAGGCGACGTCCGAGAGCGAGCACCTGAAGGACATGCTCGTGGGCAACATCCTCGCGGTGTCGTGGGGAGAGGTGGCCAAGACGGCGGCGCTCTACGGCGGCGTCGGCCTGTTTCACTACATCTTCCGCAAGCGGTTCCTGCTGATCTCGATGGACCGCGACGCCGCGGAAGCCCAGGGCCTGTCGGTCCGGTTGTGGGACTTCCTCTTCTACGCCTCGTTCGGCTTCGTCGTCACCTCGTCGGTGTCGATCGCGGGGGTGCTGCTCGTCTTCTGCTATCTGATCGTGCCCTCGGTGGCCGCGATGCTCTACGCCGACAGCGTCGGCAAACGCCTGGCCATCGGCTGGACGATGGGGACGATCGTGTCGGCGGCAGGTGTGTACCTCTCGCTGCGGCTCGACCTGCCCACGGGCGCGACCATCGTCTGCACGTTCGGCGTCGCGCTCATCGCGATGGCGCTGGTGCGGCCGCTGTTCCGCCGCGCGACCGTACCTCAACCGCTGCCGAGACACGCTGTGCGCGCACGGTAGCGGCGGGAGGTCGCCGAACCCGCTCTATCGTGCCGTGATGGACGACGTCGAGAGCACCTCGGAGGAGGACGACGACATCGACTCGTAGTAGCGGACGAACCGTCGGGTTTCGATGGAATCGTACGGCCGGAGGTTCTGCGCCCACCGGTACCCGACGACCTGAAAGCGCAGTTCGACGTCGACCACGAACGGGCCCTCGTGGCCCGTTACATCGATCGCGTAGCGAACGCGATCGCGTCCGCCGGTGAACTCGGGCGCGGTGGCCGCCCCGCCCACGACCGCGATGTTCGGCTCGGCGGTGGCCTTGTCGAAGCCCCGTGGCAGCAGGCGATTGTCCTTGAGATAGCGCACGGCCGCGAGCAACGCGGTCGTGGAACGGCCTGCCGCGTCGCCCATCACCGATTCGTAGATCTGCACCTGATCGGGCCGGACGATCTCCGTGTAATGCGGTTCGGCTCCGCCACCCTCGCTGTCGTTCTCGTTGCCACGAATCGAGCCGTCCGGCGCGAGCGCTCCCGACTCGAACACGTTCCGGCCGCCGCGATCCCGAACCGTGAGATGAATCCAGGCGCGCCGTGACGGATAGCCCGTCGGGAGCTTGTGACCCGTCAAGTTCTCCACGGTGACATCCGCCCGCAACCGGCCGTCCACCACCTCGGCCTGGGTCACGGACACTGCGGCTGTGGCCGTCCGCAGGTTCTGAACGGTCCGCCCCGCCGACATCTCCAGTTCGCGTGGCTGCGCCGCCACGCCGAGCTCGTGTCGAAACTGATTCAGGATCCTGAGCATGAAGAAGTTGCCGCCGACGAACGTGTGGCGCGCGACGCTCTTCCGCGGCACGCCCAGCACCGAGGCCACCGGCGCATCCTCGGCCACCGGCGGCATGTGGCACGACTGGCAGCTTCGCTGCTCCCGGCTGAACGCCCCGTGGCGCCACTCGAGGAACATCACCTGTTCTGGAAGCTCGCCGATGACTTTCCCGTCGGGGCCGAGCGCCCTGGTGATCAGGGTGTGACAGGTCGCACACAATTCGGACTGCCCGAGGTGCGGTGATTCGACCGGCCGGTACTCCGTCGCCGAGTGCATGACGGCGGAGAGCCCTTTCTCGATCTCGAAACGGCCGAAGATGGTGCGGGGATCGCCGGGCGTCGGTCCGGCCGGCACGCGCGGCAGATTGACGACGTAGCCTCCCGTGAAGCTCGCGGGCGTGCCGAGGTTCTCCCCGGTGATCTGGTGGCACATCGTGCAGGACACGCCGTCGTGCGCGAGACGATCTTCCCCGCCCGCGTCCGGGCGGACCGGCAGATGCCTGAACACCTCGCCCTCCAGCCCCGCGGCCCTGGCCTCGGTTCGGGCCATCGGCATGTGGCAGATCGAGCACTCGTCCTGGATGGCGGCTGATGCGCCGGGATGATCGATCGTCTCGCGCCGGACACTCGCCTGCCAGTACGGGTCGCGCGCGGAGTTGGCCATCATCGAGGCGCGCCAGCTCGACCCGATCGACACGTCTTCTCCCGAGGCGGTCGTCATGCCGTTGTGACACGCCATGCAGTTGTCCGAGGTCTTGAAGAGCACGCCAGAATGGGAACGGCCGCGAGGCTCCCGTCGCGACGCTGACCCGGCAGGCGCCTGGGTGCCCCGAGCGTAGCCGAGGGGCGACGCCATCTCGACATCGGCGACCACCATCACCGAGGCGAGCACCAGCGCGGCGGAGAGCAGCCGCGGCGGCACACGAATCGCGCGCGCCCTACCAGCCCGACAGAATTCCGCCATCGAACCAATCCCAGAGCAGATACAGGAGGACGCTCGCATGCCGGTTCTCGCGCTCGTTCAACGGGAACCTGACGCCGGCGTTGACCAGCATGTGCTGCCGGGTGCTGAGGCTCACCTGCACCTGCGGCAGGAGATCCCATTCCGGCGTTCTGCCGCTCACCAGTTCGCGCGCCGCGAGCAGTTCGACCATCGGGGACCACGCCCGTCCCCAGCGATGCTCCATCACGCTCCTGCCGACAGCCACCCGCCAGAAGGCTTCCTTCGCCACGCGGCTGCCGTCGGCCGGCACTTCCACTCCGGCGTGCGCGTGGAGGAACCCATCGCGAGGCAGCGCCTGGCTGACGGTGCCGAAGGCCTCGAACACCGTGGTTCCCGTGCCAAGGCCTGCCGCTGCCTTGCCGGTCGGCAGCGTGATTTCTCCGCCCGCGGACACGATCGATCCGCTGCCGAGGCTGTCGAAGAGCGCGTGCTTGTACGCCGCCGCGACGTCGCCAACGCCCCCGCTCCAGCGCTCGTTCGCACGCTGCTGCAGCTCGAACGGAACGTTGATCTCGTACTGACCGCGCCGTCCGACCCGGCGCTCGTAGAGAAATTCGTTGCCGATCGATGCGTCCGCACCCGAGCCGATCGTGGTCGTCAGGACCGCTTCGTTTTCCGGAAACGCTTTTTCGGTGATGAAGGGACGTGGCAGGTTGAGGTCGCCGCGGGGCCAGCCTCGTTCCGTGCAGAACCCGCGGACGTAGCCGATGATGCTGGCGATTTCCCCGTCCGACAGCGCAGCGCCGAAGGCCGGCATCATGCGGTTGAACGCTCGAGCTCTGCCTCCGAGGTGAACGATGGAGCTCCAATCAAGGTCGGCCTCTGGCGTCGAGGTCTGGCAGTCCGTGAAGTCCGGCAGGTCGTGATCGAACCCCCGGACTTCTGGCGGCACGCCGCGGCCGTCCTGGCCGTGGCAGGCGGCGCACGCCGTCTGGTACAACTGCTTCCCCGTCATCCCCTCACGGACTGCGGTCTGGGCAGACACCGGGGCGCCGTCGCAGACGAGGCAGGCGATCCACACCAGCGCCAGAAACAGCACGGGACGGAGCACGGACCAGGGGCGCATCGAACCGCGCCCATCCTGGCACAGCGCCCGATACATCACGAAACCTGAGATTCATTCTGAGAAATGGTCTCAACTACGCGGCGACGACGACCGCGTCGCGAGAGCCGGGCGGGATTCGATTCTTGGCAGGTGTACGGGCCGGCTGTCGCCGGCCCGGCCCTCGCGTCCTACGACGAGCGCAGCGTCTCTTTCTTCAGCGCTTCCATCCGCTCGCCGAGATCTTCCAGCTCGCTGCGGTCGAGGAGGGTGCGCGCTTTCTTGAACATGTCGCCTTCCTCTTCCTCGATGTGATGCTCGATGCCTTCCTTGAGCACCTTGAACTTCGCGCCCCACCGCTCGTCGGTCAGATCGGTCTGGTGGAGCTCCTTGATGAGCACGTCCGCGACGTGGTGCTCCTGGTAGCCTTCCAGCACGATGTCCTTGGCTTCCGCGTGCTCCTTGAGCACGGGATAGAGAATCTCTTCTTCAATCCGCTCATGCGCGCGCAGCTCGTTGGTGAGCCGGTCGAGCAGCTCGGTGCGCGTTTTCACAGCCCGCTCGGTGGTGTCCTCGCCGGCATCGAGCATCTTCTTCAGCTTCTGGTGATCTTCCTTCAACAACGTCAACGCGTTCATGCAGGGTCCTCCATCGGTCTGGCTGTGCAAGCCACAGACCGCTCCGCTGCTCAGCTGAAATCAGGAGGAAGAAGGAAGTAGGTAAGAAGGAAGAAGAGGGGCCGGTTCAGGTGAACCGGCCCTTCGAGGGATTACTTGGCGAGCGGGTCGGGGCGCATCTGGAACTTGATGACCTTGCTCGTGTTGCCGCGGCCGCCTTCCATGTGGAAGGGCGCGCGGGTGCTCACGGTGGACCAGAGGCCCTTGCCCTTCCAGCCGGCATTGGGATCGTCCACGCGTCCGTCGAGCCACTTCGTGTAGTAGCCCATCGGATACGGGACGCGGAGCACGATCCACTTGCCGTCCTTCAGCACGAGGAGCCCTTCGGCGCCGTTGCCGGTATTAATCGGCGTGTTCTTCCCGAACCCGCTGACGTCGAACCAGTCGGCCCAGGTGAAGTAGCTGGCTTCGGCACTCCCTGAGTCGGTCACGTTCTTGAACTGGGGCACCGGCTCCGTGTAGAGCGTCCATCCCTCCGGGCAATGCTGGCCCGTGGCGCCCGGCCCTTTCAGCGGGTTCTTGCACTTGCGGCGATCGAAGCTCGCCATGTGGCCGCTGGCCAGCGCCGCCCAGTACACGCCGTTGCGATCGACGTCACCGCCGCGCGGTGAGTATCCCTGCACGGACGCCTTCGGGTTGTTCCAGGGCAGCTCGTAGTTCTCGGCGATGGCGGTTTCCGGCGGGTTCGATCCCGGCACGAGCCTGACGACGGAGCCCGGGAAGCCGAGCACGGTGCCCCAGATCGAGCCGTCGGGAGCCGGCGCCACCGCGTAGAAGGCGCCGCCGATGCGCTTGTCCTTGGTGGGATCGACCGGCTCGTTCGGCTCGACGTAGGCGTCGCGCTTGCCGTTCCCGTTCGTATCCATGACGAGCGCCGTCCACCCCTGCGACTTCACCTCGTCGTGCGTCTCGTCGAACATCTTGGTGTTCAGCCAGCCGACGACCTGACCGCCCCCGCTCGTCCACAGCGTGTTGTTGGCGTCCTCGGCAAACATCAGGTGGTGCGTGCCGTAGCACGTGCTGATGTGCGTGAGCTGCTTCGTGACCGGGTCGTACATCGCGAGATGCCGCCCGGCATTCGCAATCGGAAACAGCTTGGCCGACGGATGCGTGGAGCCCGCCTGACAGAAATCAGGGTTCGTCGCGGGGCGCACCGCCGACGTGATCCACACGCGGCCCTTCTCGTCCATCATCGGGTTGTGGACGTTGTTCTTGCTGGTCCAGATCACTTCCTCGCCGAAGTACGGCGACGGCTGCGACATCTGCGGCGCGGCGGCCGGCGGCGTCAGCGGATCGCGCACCGTGAGCTTGACCTGACCGATCGTGTGCCGCACCGGATCGAGCGTCGGCAGATAGTCCTGGCTCAGCTCGAGCGAACCGTAGATGAGGCCGTTGGCGTTGATGCGCGGGTTGCGGCGGTCGGTCGCCACCTCGTCGTGCAGGTAGGCCCGCTGATCCGCCCAGTCCCACAGCGTGAGCACCACGTTGCGCTCGGCACCCTGCGGGCGCGGCGGCGCCTGCGGCAGCTCGCCGGCGGCGATTCGATCGGTCCAGTCCGCGAGCATCGCGAGCGCGCGCGGCCGGCCCAGCTGGTTCAGGATGCCGCTCATCTGCGCGCCGGCCTGCCCGGACTGCACGCGGCGATCCCATGCCGCCGCAGACGAGGGGAAGGCGCCCAGTGACTTCGGAATCTCGCGCGTGCCCTTGCTGCCCAGCTGATGGCAGATGGTGCAGTTTCCCGTTTTCATCTGCCGGATCCACTCGGCCTGGCTCTTGATGTTCTGCGACACGGCGTTGCCGCCGGTGCCGGGGAACTCGGTCTTCTCCGGCATGCGCATCAGCGCGAACCAGTAGCCGGCGGGATAGTATTCCGCCGCCGCGCGCGGGGTCGGTGCGACCACCGACGTGAGGTTGAGCGTCTTGCCGGGCGCCGCCTGCACCTTCTGCGAGTCCACCAGCCCGTAGCCTCGCACCCACACGCTGTAGTTCGCCTTCGGCAGATCGGGAAGCACGTAGCGCCCCTGATCGTCGGTGACGACGATGCGCGCGAACTTCGTCGGCAGGTCGGTGGTCTCCGCGATCACCCAGACACCGGCTTCCGGACCGCGGGCGCCGGTCACCACGCCGCCTATGTCGTCGGCGTCGATGCGCACCGCCGCGGCGTTCTGACGGGCGCTCAGCCCCGACAGCGACAGCATCGTCAACACGGCCACCGCGGCCAGGCCGGGATAGAACACTCTGGTGGGATTCATGTCCGCTCTCCTCGCTGCGCGATCCATGCGGTACGGATCAGCGGCCAGCGTTGTACGGGCCAATTATTGGCCCAACGGGCCGATTCGTCCAGACAACTTTCCAAGACGTGCGCAAGGCGAGCGATCACGCCACGTGATCGCTCGGCTCGCGCGCCGGGTGCGTCAAGAATGTCGATGAAAAGGGAACGGCGTTATGGCTTCGGGGCGGGCGTGACTGCCCAGGCTTCCGCGTCCGTGGTCTCGACAGCGTCGGGAATGCCGTCGAGATAGCGCTCGGCGTCGAGGGCCGCCATGCAGCCCGACCCGGCGGCGGTGACCGCCTGACGATAGATGTGATCCTGCACGTCGCCGGCGGCAAACACCCCGGGCACGTTCGTGTGGCTGCCGGCATGCGTGACGATGTACCCCGCCTGGTCGAGCTCGAGCTGACCGCGGAAGAGCGAGGTGTTCGGGGTGTGGCCGATGGCGATGAACACGCCGTCGAGCGGAAGCTGGGTGCGGTGCCCCGTCTTCACGTTCCTGACGAGGATGCTCGTGACCTCGCCCTTCTCCACGTCGTTGACCTCGGCCACTTCCGAGTCCCAGATGAACTCGATCTTCGGGTTGGCGAAGGCCTTGTCCTGCATGATCTTCGACGCGCGCAGCGTGTCGCGCCGGTGGATCAACGTGACCTTCGTCGCGAACTTCGTGAGGTAGATCGCCTCTTCCAGCGCCGAGTCACCGCCGCCGACCACCGCGATCGGGCGGCCGCGGAAGAAGTAGCCGTCGCAGGTCGCGCACGTCGACACGCCGTGACCCGACAGCTTGCGGTCCGAGCCGATCTCCAGCCAGCGCGCCGACGCGCCCGTCGCCACGATGAGCGCATCGGCCGACCACTTCCGCCCATCGGACATGGTCACGGTGAACGGCCGCCGCTGCAGGCTCACCTCGGTGACCTGGCCCTGCACGACCTCGGTTCCGAAGCGCTCGGCCTGCACGCGCATCTCGGTCATCAGGTCGGGGCCCATGATGCCGTCGCGGAACCCCGGCCAGTTCTCCACCAGGGTGGTGAGCATCAGCTGACCGCCGGCTTCGAGTCCCTCGATCAAGAGCGGCTTGAGGTTCGCGCGTGCCGCATACAGCGCCGCCGTCAACCCGGCCGGACCCGACCCGATGATGATGACCTTCCGATCGGCTGGCATGGGCTCAGAGCTGCTTCTCGAGCTTGCCGGCGAGGTCTTCCTTGCTCGCCAGCCCGACGATGGTGTCCGCGAGCTCTCCGTCCTTGAAGATCAGCAGCGTGGGAATGCCGCGGATCTGAAACCGGCCCGCCACGCTCGGATTTTCATCCACGTTCAGCTTGGCGACGACTGCGCGGCCGTCGAAGTCGCTGGCCAGGGCGTCCACAGTCGGCGCCAGCCGCCGGCACGGGCCGCACCACTCCGCCCAGAAATCGACGAGCACGACACCCGTCTTCGTTCCCTCATCGAAATTGCCATCGGTGAACGTCTGCACTTTTTCAGAAGCCATCTATCGTCTCCAGTTCAGTCTCCAGCCTTCGTCCACGGTTTCGCAGCGGGGCCACACTCACGCGCATTCAGTGTTCGCGCCGTGCCGCGCGCTCGTACACACCAACGTACTGCCGAGCCGACGCAGCCCACGAATGATCCTTCCGCATGCCGGCCTGCTGAATGCGCGTCCAGGCCTTCTTGTCCTGGAACACCGTCAGCGAGCGCTGCAGCGCCTCGAGCAGCGCAGCCGGCGTGGTGTCCACGAACGCGAAGCCGGTGCCCGTGCCGGCTTGCTCGTCGTAGTCCTGCACCGTATCGTACAAGCCGCCCACGGCACGGACGACGGGCACCGTGCCGTAGCGCAGGCTGTACATCTGGTTGAGCCCGCACGGCTCGAAGCGCGACGGCATCAGGAAGATGTCCGAGCCGCCCTCCACCAGATGCGCCAGCCCCTCGTCGAAGCCGATCCGCACGCCGATGCGGTCGGGATGGCGCGCGGCCAACCCCCGCCACATCTCTTCGTACCGCGGTTCCCCCGAGCCGAGCACCGCAAACGTGGCGCCGAGCTCCGGAAGCTGAGGCGCGAGCGCCTCCACGAGATCCAGACCCTTCTGGTCCACCAGCCGCGACACCATCCCAACCAGCGGCCGCTCCGCCACCTGCGGCGTAACCGGAAGCGCCAGCGCTTCCAGCAGTTGCCGTTTGGCCGACCGCTTTCCTACTAGGTTTGACGCACTGAACGGTTCAGGCAGGTGCACGTCACGCAGCGGATCCCACTGATCGTAATCGATTCCATTCAGGATCCCTACCAGATCCGGGGATCGCTGCCGGAGGAGGCCGTCGAAGCCGAACCCGAATTCGGGGGTCTGGATCTCCTCGGCGTACCGTGGACTTACCGTCGTCAAAAGGCGGGAGAACCGGACGCCCCCCTTCAGGAAGCTGATGCGGCCCCAGTACTCCAGCCCGTCGATGTGCATCAGGTCGGCGCCGAGCCCGATCGGGCCGAGCGAGCTCGCGTCGAAGAGGCCCTGATAGGCGAGGTTGTGGATGGTGAACACGCTCGGGAGACCGCCGAGCTTCGGGTGCATCGCGTAGTCCCGGGTCAGCAGCACCGGGACGAGGCCGGCCTGCCAGTCGTGGCCGTGGACGACGGCATAGGGCTTTTCGTGGGCCGCAAAGGCGAGCGCCGCGTGCGCGAGGAACGCAAAGCGCTCGGCGTTGTCCGGATAGTCGCCTGTAGGAGGCCCGTAGAGATACTCGCGGTCGTAGTACTCGGGCCGGTCGACGAAGATCATCCGCAGGCTGTCGGTACGCGTGGCGTAGAGATCCGTGCGCCGCGTCACGCCGTCCATCGACACCACCACATGTCCGAGCCGTCCGGTCACGATGCCGCGGTACCGCGGCATCACGACGTCCACCTCATGGCCGAGCCTCACGAGCGCGTAGGGGAGCGCACCGAGCACGTCGGCGAGGCCGCCGGTCTTCGCGTACGGCACGGCCTCGGAGCCCACCATCAGGATTCGCATGGACTCACGATACACAAGGTTTCGGGTTTCGGGTTTCAGGATGTCTGGGGGCGGGATTCGGGATTCGCCACTCGCCCTTTAACGGACTTGATGAACGCGGAGTACCGAAACAAGTAAAATTCAGCTGTGGCCGACCAACCTGTTCGTCCGCCGCGCGGGCGCGCAGACTCCCGCGAGATGGTGGAATTGCGCGCGCTGAAGGAGCAACATCCCGAGCTCGGCGACGCCGTGGACATGCATCTCGCGCTGCTCGAGCTCCAGCGGCGGATACAGCCGCGGATTCCGCTCCCCGCGTACGAGCTGACTCGCGACAAGATGGCGTTGCATCAGGCGGAAGGACGGCCCCTGCTGCGCTTCGAGGACATTCCGCTCGACCTGACCGACTTTCGGTTGATGGTCCGCCAGACCGCGGACGTCCTGCGCCGGTTCGGCGCGATCGAGGAAGCCGATTACGCGTACGCCCAATCGCTCGTGCGGGACATGAAGCTGGTCACCGTGGCCGGTAACTGGTATCGGCGGACCGCGGAGCGTTCGGTCAGCGCGGGAGCCGGCGCGGCGGCATCCGCCACGA
>JADMIO010549112.1_pt1 | contig 15870 bp, 15 predicted proteins | sample 8958161 | NCBI WGS metagenome assembly JADMIO01 (sample SAMN16585339, study PRJNA669376) | soil metagenome | isolation source: Crop rotation soil | place: USA: Cullars Rotation, Alabama | collected 2011
CGCGACAACTTGTCCACGTGGAATTCTAAGCTTAGGATCCCAATGTGCTGGAAAGTTGAGCAGGTTGTAGACGCGGTCCTCGCGGCCGAGCTTCCCGCGCTGGGAGGCGTAGAACGCCGCGAGGATCATCGCCGCGCCGACGAGGGAGACGAGTTGATAGAGCATGCCCGTGCCGTGAGATTCGTGGTATGCGCTGGCTCCGCCTCGTCCTGGCCCTCACGCCGCGCGCGCTCGTGCGCCCCGGGCTCGCCGTCGACCTCGCGCGCGTCGCGTGGCGGTTCCGCGCACGCGACTGGTGGAGGCACGCGCCGTTCCTGCCGGTGCCGCCGGCGGAGTACGTGCGGTGGCGCATGTACACGGCCTACGGCGACGAAGAAGCCGTGCCGACGGCGGAGGAGGTCGTGCGGTACGCGCGGTGGGTCGGGAGACAACGATAATCGGCGCCGCCGTGGGGTATGAGACGGCGATGCCGACCGACGCCCCGCCCCTCTCGACCGAGTCGTTCCTTAAAGCGCAGGCCTACGGGTTGGGCTTCGACCTCGTCGGCATCGCGCGCCTCGGCCCCGCCGAGACCGCCGAGGCGTTCGACGCGTGGCTGGCCGAGGGGTACGCCGGCGAGATGGAGTCGTGGCTCGCGCGCGGGGCCGAGAAGCGGCACGACACGCGGCGGCCGTTCGACGGCGTGCTCAGCGCGGTCGTCGTCGGCATGAGCTACGGCGGGCGCGAGCCGTCGGGGCCCGTGGCGCGCTACGCGCGCGGCGCCGACTACCACGACGTCATGGTCGACCGACTGCGCGAGCTGCAGCGGCTCGTGGGCACTCGCGTGGGGCGCGAGGTGGCGGGCAAGGCGTACGTCGACACGGGGCCGGTGCTCGAGCGCGACCTCGCGCGGCGGGCGGGGCTCGGATGGTTCGGGAAGAGCACGATGCTCGTCAACCCGTCGTTAGGCTCCTTCTTCTTCCTCGGCGCGCTGCTGCTGGATCTCTCGCTCGAGCCGGACGCGCCGTTCGAGGCGGACCGGTGCGGCACGTGCACCCGTTGCCTCGACGCGTGTCCGACGGGCGCGTTCGTGGGGCCGCGCTCGCTGGACGCGACGCGGTGCGTGTCGTACCTGACGATCGAGGCGAAGGGGGCGATCCCGGAGGCGCTCCGCGAGGGCGTGGGGGATCGGATCTACGGGTGCGACGTGTGCCAGGACGTGTGTCCGTGGAACGTGCGGTTCGCGCGGGATCTGCCTGACGACTCGCCGTACGCGGCGCGCGAGGCGTTAGGCGGGCGCGACGCGCGCCGGCTCGCGCGCGATCTGTTAGGCATGACGCAGGCGGCGTTCAGCGCCGCGTTCAAGGGCTCGCCGATGAAGCGCGCGAAGCTGCGCGGGCTGAAGCGCAACGCGGCCGTGGTGTTAGGCAACGTCGGCACGGCGGAGGACGTCGACGTGCTCACGCGCGCGCTGGAGGACGACGAGGAGCCGCTCGTGCGCGAGCACGCGGCGTGGGCGCTGTCGCGGCTCGGCAATCACCCTCCGACGACGCCGTAACGCAGCCAGCGCACGTCGCTGCCGAAGGTCGCGGGAAACACGTTGGAGGTTCAGGATTGGTCCCGCAATGCCTCCGTCGGCTGAATGCCGAGCGCCCGTCGCGTCGGGACGACACAGGCGAGCAGGCACACCCCCAGCATGAACGCCGCGTAGACGACGAGCAGCGCGACCTGGCCGAGCGAGAGCGAGATCGGCGCGTTCTGGAACTCCGTGCGAGACAGGACGTCTGCGCCGAGGTAGATGAGGGCGGCACCGACGGCGATGCCGATGCCGACCTGCGTCAGCGGCCGCCGGAACACCGCGGCAATCACGGTGCGCCGGTTCGCGCCGAGCGCGACGCGGACGCCGATCTCGCGCGTGCGGCGGGCGACGGTGAACGACAGCACCGCGTAGATGCCGGCGAGCGAGAGCAGCAGGGCGACGGCGGTCATCACCAGCGTCGCGCGCAGGAACATCTCCCAGGTCCACACCAGGTCGTCCCCGATCCGGTCCATGCGCTGGAACTTCGAGAGCTCGAGCGTCGGGTCCAGCGCGCCGGCGATCGCGCGGACGCGCGGCACGAACGCCATCGGGTCGCCCCGCGTGTGGACCAGCAAGTAGGGCTCGAAGGCGCTCCCGGCCGCGGCCGGCAGGTAGAGCCCGATCCCGCGGTCGGGCTCCTCCACCTCGTCCATCCCGAGATCCTTCACGAGCCCCACGATCTGGTAGAACGGAAGCGAATCGACCTGCGGCCCCGCGATGGGCGTCGTGCCGAGGTTGATCCGCAGCTGCAGGCCGATCGGGTCGCGCCCGAGCAGCATCTGGTCGACGAAGCCCTGATCCACGATCGCCACCCTCGCGCCGGGCGCGAGGTCGGCGGGCTGGAATCCCCGTCCCGCGAGGATCGGCGCCCCGAGCACGTCGAAGTACGACGGGTCCACGTACGCGATCTTCGTGGAGCGGTACGCACTCTTCCCGAGCCGGTCGCCCGCCGCGGCGATTGACGCCGAGTCGTCCAGGAAGACCCGGTGGAAGCCGCGGTTCGTCCGCGGCAGTCGGTCCGCGAAGGTGACGCCGACCACCCCCGGCTCGGCCGCGACGCGCTGCCGCAGCGCCTCGACCAGCGTCGCGAATCGCGCGCGTTTGGCGCCGGCCGCCAGCGTGTCGGCTTCCGCCTCCGCCTCGGGCGCCGCCTCCCTGCTGAGCTGCACCGACAGGTACCTGTCGGCCGCGAACCCGACGTCGTACGACTGGATCCGGCGCACCTCCCGCACCTCGAGCAGGGTGATCGCCGGGAAGGCGACGGTCACCGCGACCTGCGCGACGATCACCGCCGTCCACACGCCGCCGAACCGCACGGTGCCGCCGCCGGCGCTGCCGCCTCGCAGGCGCGACCCGATGCCGCGCGTGACCTTGAGGCCGGGCATCGCGCCGGTGATCGCCGCGGCGACCAGCGTCAGCACGCACGCGTACAGCACCGTCGCGGGCAGGAGGCGCGGGTCGATCCAGAAGGGGACGCTCCCGAAGGTCGCCTCCAGGAACGGCCGCCCCACCTGGCGCAGCGCGGCGTGGGCGGCGGCGAGCCCGACGGCGGCCGCCACCCCGCCGAGCACGAGCGCCTCGGCGAACAGCTGCGAAACGATCCGGCGGCGGCTCGCGCCGAGGGCGCTCCGCACGATGATCTCGCTCTCGCGCGTCGCCGCCCGCGCGAACAGCAGCAGGGCCACGTTGCCGCAGACGAGCACGAGGAGCATCAGCACGAAGGTCTGCAACAGCCCCAGGACCCCGAGCTTTTCGGCCATCGACGACCCCCCGCCGAACATCTGCGCGTAGGGCATCACCTGGGGCTGCAGGTACCGGTGCGTCTCCGGCAGCTCCCTGGCCGCCCGCTGGCCGAGCCGCGCGAGCTCGGCCCGCGCGTCGTCGAGCGTCGCGCCGGGGGCGAGCCGCCCGAAGATGGTGATGTCGGGCCCACGGCGCGGCGCGTCGTCGCGCACGGTCGGGCGGAACGGCGTCCACGCTTCGTGCGCGACGGGGAACCGGAAGCCGTCCGGCATCACGCCGACCACCGTGGCGTACGCGTCCCCGAGCTGCACGGTCTGTCCGACGATCGCCGAGTCGGCCCCGAATCGCGCCCGCCACACGGCGTGGCCGAGGACCACCACCGGCGGCGCGCCGAGCTGCTCGTCGGCCGGCACGAGGGCGCGGCCCAGCAGCGGCGGCGTCGCCGCGACGCGGAACCCCGACGCGGTGATCGCCGCGACCTGCACCGGACGGGCCTCTCCGTCGCGCCCCTTGAGGTTGCGCACGACGTCCTGCCACGCCCCGAAGTCGGTCACCGACCGCATCGCCTGGCGCCAGACCACGAAGTCGTGCAGCGCGCGCGGCTCCACGTGGTTCGCCTGTACGTCCCAGTTCCGCAGGTGCACGATGCGGTCGCCCTGCGGCAGCGGCAGCGTGGGACTGACGAACAGCATCACCATCTCGAAGGCGACGGCGCCGACCCAGATGGCGAACGCCATCGCGAGTCCACCGACGACCGTCAGCCCGGGGTACTTCACGAGCAACCGGACCCCGAGCTTGAGGTCCAGCGAGAGGCCGCCGAGCCACGCGGGCCCGCGGCCGTCGCGCATCTCCTCCTTGTGGCGCTCCACGTAGCCGAACGCCAGCCGCGCCCGGCGCCGCGCCTCCGGCGGCGCGAGCCCCGCCTCGCGCACGAGCCGGTCGGCTTCCATCTCGAGGTGGAAGGCGATCTCGTGGTTCATGCGCTCCTCCGCCTCGCGGCGGCGGAAGAGCAGGCGCGCGCGGGCGCGCGCGGCGTGGATCCAGCGCATGCGGCGAGTCCGGGGGGGAGCGGGTGGGGCCTTCTGTCGACGTCTAGAGGAGTACGGGGCCCGCGCCTGAAAGGATTCAGCCGGGTGCGCAGCGGCCACGGGGGCGCGCTCAGGTCGTGCGGAGGACGGCCTCGAGGCCGGCGGCGAAACGGCGCCAGCTCTCCAGCTCCTGCCCGAGCGCGCGCCGCCCCGCCGCGGTGAGCCGGTAGTAGCGGGCGCGTCGGTTGTTGTCGGTCACTCCCCACTCGCTCGTGATCAGCCCCGCCTTCTCCAGCCGCTGCAGCGCCGGGTAGAGCGAGCCCTGGTTCACCTCCAGCACGCCGTCGGAGATCTGCTGCACGCGCTGGCTGATCCCCCAGCCGTGCATCGGCTCCAGGGACAGCGTCTTGAGGACCAGGAGGTCGAGTGAGCCCCGAAGGGCGTCGCTCTGCGGGCGGGTGGTCACGAGCGGCTCCGTGCGTGGGCTCCTGTCGCCGTCTGCAGGACGATAGACTCCGCTCCTGTAGCCGTCAAGAGAAGCCGAGGACGCCGGGCGCTACCTGCGCCGCCGTCCGCGGAGGGGGTTCCGGCCCGTCGCGAGCCGAATCTCAAAACGGGTATACCGCCAGACGTCCCAAGACGTCTGTCCGTACAACGTCAAGTTCTCGCGCGCGCGGAGGACTCGCCATACGCCGCGCGTGATGCGTTAGGCGGCAAGAATGCGCATCAGATCGCGCGCGAGCTGTTAGGCATGTCGCGGCCCGAGTTCAGCGCGGCGTTCAAGAACTCGTCGATGAAGCGCGCGAAGCTGCGCGGGTTGAAGCGCAATGCGGCGGTCGTGTTAGGCAACGTCGGTACGCCCGACGACGCCGACGTGCGCACGCGCGCGCTCGACGACCCCGAGCCGCTCGTGCGCGAGCACGCCGCGTGGGCGCTCGCTCGGCTGCGCGACGGGTCCGACGCCCCCGGCGATGACGATCCTCGGGTCGGCCTAGTCGACCCGCATCGCCACGACCGGCTCCACCCCGAGCGCGCGCCGCGTGGGGACGACGCAGGCGAGCAGGCACACCGCGAGCATGAAGGCCGCGTAGGCGACGAGCAGCGCGATCTGGCCTAACGAGAGTCCCTTCGGCCAGTCCTGGAACTGGTAGGTGCGGGCCAGCCCGAGGGCGCCGAGGGCGATGAGGGTGGCACCGCCCGCGATGCCGAGGCCGACCTGCGTCAGCGGCCGCCGGAAGATCGCGGCGAGGACGGTGCGCCGGTTCGCGCCGAGCGCGACGCGCACGCCGATCTCGCGCGTGCGGCGGGCGACGGTGAACGACAGCACCGCGTAGATGCCGGCGAGCGAGAGCAGCAGCGCGACGGCGGTCATCCCCAGCGTCGTGCGCAGCCACATCCCGATCATCCACAGCAGGTCGTCCGCGACCTGGTCCGCGCGTCGAATCTCCGAGAGCCGCAGCGTCGGGTCCAGCGCGCCGGCGATCGCGCGGACGCGCGGCACGAGCGCCATGGGTTCGCCCTGCGTGTGGATCATCATCTGCGGCGGGAAGCCGCTCCCCGGCGCGGCCGCCCGGTAGAGCCCGATCTCGCGCGTGGTCTCCGCCGCGCCGATCATGCCGAGGTTCTTCACGACGCCCACGATCTGGTACCAGGCTAGCGAGTCGGCGCCCGGGCCGTCGGGCATCGTGCCGCCGTTCTCGATCCGCACCCGTCGGCCGATCGGGTTGCGCCCCTGCAGCGCCTGGTCCACGAAGCCCTGGTCCACGATCGCCACCCGCGCGCCGGGGGCGAGGTCGGCGGCCTGGAAGCCCCGCCCCGCGAGGATCGGCGCCTTCAGCACGTCGAAGTACGACGGGTCCACGAACGCGACCTTCGTGTAGCGGCGCGGCTGCCGCGCCCCCGGTGCGCCCGCCGCGGCGGTCGCCGAGTCGTCCAGGCCGATGCGGTAGTAGTCGTAGTTCATGCGCGGCAGCTGGTCGACGAAGGTGACGCCGACGACCCCCGGCTCGGCCGCGACGCGCTGACGCAGGGTCTCGGCGAGCATCCCGAGTCGCGCACGGTAGGCCGCGGCGGCCGCCGCGTCGCCGGCCGCGTCCACTCCGGGCGTCGGCTCCAGGTCGAGCTTCACCGTCAGGTACTCGTCGGCCGCGAACCCAGCGTCGTACGACCGGATCCGCTGTTGCTCCCGCCCCTCCACCAGGACCAGCCCTGGGAAGGCGACGGTGACCGCGACCTGCGCGACGATCACCGCCGTCCACACGCCGCCGAACTGCAGGCCACCGCCGCCGCCGGTCGTGCCGGCCCGCAGGCGCGAGCCGATGCCGCGCGTGACCTTGAGCCCGGGGAGCCCGCCGGCGATCGCGGCGCCGAGGACGGTGAGCACCGCGGCGTAGAGCGCGGTGGCGGGCGTGACACGCGGGTCGAACCAGAACGGAAGCTGATCGTAGTTGATCTTCAGGAACGGCAGCGCCCACCCCCGCAGCGTGATCTGGGCGGCCGCGAGCCCGACCGCGGCGGCCACCCCGCCGAGCACGAGCGCCTCGGCGAACAGCTGCAGGATGATGCGGCGGCGGCTCGCGCCGAGCGCGCTCCGCACGATGATCTCGCTCTCTCGCGTCGCCGCCCGCGCGAACAGCAGCAGGGCCACGTTGCCGCAGACGAGCACGAGGAGCATCAGCGCGAAGATCTGGGTCAGCGCGACGACCCCACCCTCCTCCGCCGCCGACGACGCCCCCATGATCATCTGCGCGTACGGCTTCACCTGGGGCTGCAGGTACTTGTGCGTGTCGGGCAGATCCCTGGCCGCTCGCTGGCCGAGCACCGTCAGCTCGGCCCGCGCGTCGTCGAGCGTCGCGCCGGGGGCGAGCCGCCCGAAGATCGTGATCGCGGGGCCGCGGCGTGGCGCCTCGTCCAGCACGGCCGGGCGGAACGCCGTCCACACATCGTGCGCGATCGGGAACCTGAAGTCGGCCGGCATCACGCCCACCACAGTGGCGTACACGTCCCCGAGCTGCACGGTCTGCCCGACGATCGCGGAGTCGCCACCGAAGCGCGTCCGCCACGTCTCGTGGCCGAGGACCACCACCGGCGGTGCGTCGGCCCGCTCGTCCGCCGGCACGAGGGCGCGGCCCAGCAGCGGCGGCGTCGCCGCGACGCGGAACCCCGACGCGGTGATCGCGGCGACCTGCACCGGGCGGGCCTCTCCGTCGCGCCCCTTGAGGTTGCGGCTGACGTCCTGCCACGCCCCGAAGTCGGTCACCGACCGCATCGCCTGGCGCCAGGCGACGAAGTCGTGCAGCGCGCGCGGCTCCTTCGCGTTCGCCTGGAGGTCCCAGTTCCGCAGCTGGACGATGCGGTCGCCCCCCGGCAGCGGCAGCGTGGGATCGACGAACAGCATCACGACCTGGAAGACGACGGCGCCGACCCAGATGGCGAACGCCATCGCCAGCCCGCCGACGACCGTCAGCCCGGGGTACTTCACGAGCATCCGGAACCCGAGCTTCAGGTCGAGCGACAGCCCGCCGAGCCACGCGGGGCCGCGGCCGTCGCGCATCTCCTCCTTGTGGCGCTCCACGTAGCCGAACGCCAGCCGTGCCTGGCGCCGTGCTTCCTGCGGCTCGAGCCCGTCCTCGCGGACGAGCCGGTCGGCCTCCATCTCGAGGTGGAAGCGGAACTCCTCGTTCATGCGCGACTCCGCGTCGCGCCGGGCGAACAGGAGACGCAGGCGCGCGCGCGCGGCGTGGAACAGTCTCATGCGGGGCTCCGAAGGGGGCCGGAAGGGGGAGGCCGATCAGGTCGTGCGGAGGACGGCTTCGAGGCCGGCGGCGAAGCGGCGCCAATTCTCGAGCTCCGCACCGAGCGCGCGCCGCCCGGCAGCGGTCAGGCTGTAGTAGCGCGCCCGCCGGTTGTTGTCGGTGGTGCCCCACTCGCTCGTGATCAGCCCCTCCTTCTCCAGCCGCTGCAGCGCCGGGTAGAGGGAGCCCTGGTTGACCTCGAGCGCCCCGTCGGAGATCTGCTGCACGCGCTGGCTGATCCCCCAGCCGTGCATCGGCTCGAGCGAGAGCGTCTTCAGGACGAGCAGGTCGAGCGAGCCGCGAAGGGCGTCGCTCTGCGGGCGGATGGTCACGAGCGGCTCCGTGCACAGGTTCCTGTCGCCGTCTAGAGGAAGATGCGGCTCGTTCCTGTAGCTGTCAAGAGAAAGATGGGAGACCACCGTCGTGCGTGGTCTCCCAGGGACTCCACGGCCCAGTCGAATCCGTTCGTCCGGCTCAGCCGCGGCGCCGCAGCTTCCGCAGTGTCTCGTCGACGGCCCGCGTGGCGGCGACCACCGCGCCCGCGAGGTAGCCCGGCTCGCTGGGGCTGGTCTCACTGCCGCCGAGCGCGAGGCACGCCTGCCACGGCCCCGTCACCCAGGGCGCGAGCTCCGCGGCGGGGTGACCGCCCCCGGCGCCGTCGGCCCCCGTCGCGGTCAACGGGTCGGCCGCCCAGTCCTTGAACAGCGTCGCGCGAGGGCGCCGCGCCTCGGGACCGAAGAGTCGCGCGAGCTGGTCGAGGCACGCGTGGGTCAGGGCCGCCTCGCCGAGCGCGGCACGCTGGTCTGCGCCGACGCCGAGGAAGCCGAACAAGGCCGCCTGCCCCGACGCCGTGGTCGCGTCGTGCATCTCCGGCATCGGCCCGACCATGCTCTGCGCAGTGCCCGAAAGCCCGGCCTCGCGCCAGAAGGGCCGGTCGTAGAGGGCGAAGAATTTGGCGTGCGGCGCCATCCAGGTCGGCGTATCGCGCCAGCGCCGCGCGTCCGGCGGCGCCTGGCGGGGCGTGAACGACACCGTGGCTTCCAGGAGCCGGGGCGGCAGCGCGGCGATCACCTGTGCGGCGATGAGCGGCTCCGTCGTGCCGTCGCCCCGCCGGACCGTCAATTCCACACCGTTCGCGCCGTCCGCGCCGCCGCCGACGAGCGCCATGGCCATCACCTGGGCGCCGAGCGAGACGCGCCCGGGCGCGAGATCCCGGACCAGCGCGGCCACGAGGGCACCCGTGCCGCCGACGAGTCGGAACGAGAGCGCCTCCTGCGCATCGCCGTGGTAGCGCCGCGGTCCTTCACGCGACATGCGCTCGAAGATCACGTCGCCGTCGCTGTGCTGCGCGAACGCGGCGAGGCCGAGCGCCGCGACCAACTCGGCGATCGCGGGCTGCATCCGCGGCCAGAACCAGGAAGGGCCGAGATCGAAGCCGTCCTCGGCGGGCCGTCCAGACGCGTCCGCGGTCAGGATCCGCCCGCCAAGGCGGTCGCGGGCCTCGAGAAGCTCGAACTCGACGTTCGCCGCGCCGAGCAGGCGAGCGGCGTGCAGCCCGGCGAGGCCGGCGCCGACGATGGCAACCTGGGTACGCGGCATCGGACCAAGCTACGCGCCGGTCGCTCCGCCGGCGCGCTACCGTAGCTCGACCCGCCCGCGCGGGCCGTCGATGTCCGCGACCAGCCCGGCGCGCTCCGCCCGGGTGACGGTGACGTCGAGGTCGAGGACCCGTAGCATGCGCTGCACGCTCGCGACGTTCGGATGCTCGACGCGAAAGTTGACCAGCGACGCGCCCTGCGCGGCCACGTCGGCGCGCGCGAGACTCGTTAGGCACGTCGCCGGAGGATGTGAGCGCACCATCGCGCTCACGCGCGGCGCCCCGATTCCGACGGCGAGCCCGATCCCGTCGCGTGGAACTGTGTGATCGCGCTGTAGACACCCAACCCGAATCCTCGCGCGAGCTGCGCCCGCTCGAAGGCGTTGTGCGCCAGGAAGATCATGATCGACTGCTCGACCGGGTCGACCTGCCACCATCCGCCAAACGCGCCCGGCCAGCCGACCGTGCCGACGGCGCCCTGGCAGAGCGTGGGCGCGGCCTTCTCCGGGTGCAGCACCACGGCCACGCCGAGGCCGAAGCCATGCCCGGCGAAGAGGGGTCTGCCGAACATCCGCGCCGACACGCGCTGCTGCTCGCCGAGCCGGTTCGCGGTCATGCGCGCCATCGTCTCGGGCTTCAGGATGCGCACGCCGTCGACCGCTCCTTCGCCCAGGAACAGACGCGCGAAGGCCAGGAAGTCGTCCACCGTCGACCAGAGGCCCTGCCCGCCGGCCTCGAAGGCCATGTCCTCCGGGCGTTCGGCCATGAACGCCCCACCTGGGCCGACCGGACGCTCGGCGAGTCGACCGCTGTCGTCGAAGCCGTACATCTTCGCGCGCCGCTGGCGTCGTCCCGGCGGGACGGTGAAGCTCGTGTCGGTCATGCCTAACGGGCCGAACAGGCGCCGTCGCATCACCTCGCCGAGCGGAGCGTCTTCCATGCGTGCGAGCAACAGACCTAGCAGGTCGGTGCAATGGCCGTAGTGGAAGCCCGCCGCCGGTTGATCGATCAGCGGAAGGGAGGCCAGGCCGGCGATCCAATCGTCGGGCGCGACGGGGCTGTCGATGGTGCCGCCGAGCGCGTCGGCGTGAGCGCGAGCGAGCGGACCCGTGTGGAAGTCGCCGTAAGTGAGACCGGCACGGTGGGTCAGCAGATCCTCGAACGTGATCGGTCGTGCGGCGGGATCGGTCGCATGCAGCGGCCCCTCCGGGTCACGCAGGACCCGCATGCCGGTGAACTCGGGTGCCCAGCGGCTGATCGGCTCGTCCAGGGCGAAGCGCCCTTCCTCGAGAAGGGTCAGGGCCACCACCGACGTGATCGGCTTGGTCAGCGATGCGATCCGGAAGATCGTATCCCGCTCGACCGGAAGCCCCGCGCCGACGTCCCGCCAGCCGACGGCGGCGGACTGCTCGACACGTCCGTCGCGCCAGGTGAGCGTAGCCGCACCGGCGAGCTCTCCGGCGCTCACGATCGGGTCCAGCACAGCTTCTACAGCGTCGATCAGGGGCATGGAGTCGTTCCGCGTGAGTGGTGCTGGGATTATAAAATAGGCATTTTATAAAACAAGAGTGAATGCAGCGAGGGCAGATGGATCGCGCAGCTTCGACGACCGGATCGAAGGCAGGCTCACGGCGCCGCCAGCCCAAGGGCGACAAACGGGAGCGCACCCGCGCGGCGCTGCTCGACGCGGCGCTGGCCCTGACGAGGGAGAAGGGCTTCGAGCAGACGACGCTCCAGGACGTCGCCGAGCGGGCCGGCATGACCACCGGCGCGATCTACGGCAACTTCAGGAATCGTGACGAGCTCTTCATGGCGCTCGCCGTGCGGCAGTGGGCGCCCGTCGTGCCCCGCTTCACTCCCGGTCAGAGCTTCGCCGAGCTGATGCACGCCATGGCCGACGCGGTGCTCGCCTCGATTCCGGACAGGCGGCCGGCCGCCGTGGGCGCACTGACCTTCCGGGCGTACGCGCTGCGTCACGAGACCGTGCGTGAGGCCTTTCGCGAGGAGATGGCGAAGGGCCTCGCGGCCGGCGCGACATGGATACAGGCCGTGTTCGCGGTCGACGACCTTCCGATGCCTGCGGAGATCCTGGTGCGGGTCATCAACGCGCTCATGGAGGGGCTGTTGTTCCAGCGCTTCCTGACGCCCGAGTTGATGCCGGACGAGGTGTTCTACGCCGCGTTCGCGGCGCTGGCGCCGAGGTCGTCGGAGAGCGACGCCCAGCCACCGACCGAACCTTGAGCCCGTGGGCTCGGCGCACGGAGCGCACCGCGTGCGCACGCGATCGGCACGGGCGCGCGGCGATCGCTCAGTGCGGGATCGACACCACGTACAGCTTGCTGCCCGACGGGATCAGCAGCTGCGTGCCGCCCGGCAGCGCCGCGATGCCGTGTCCGCCCGGCGCGATCATGCGACCCGTGACGCTTCCCTTCTCGCGATCGACGCGCGCGAGCGTCGGCTGCCGGACGTTAGGCGCGGGCACGACGAGCATGTCGACCCACAGGCCGCCGGGCGCGAGCGCGATCGTGTACGGCTTGCCGGCCGGCGACCACTCGCCGATCCATTTCCCGTCGAGCGTGAAGCGCTGCACGCGGCCGTTCTCGCGGTCGGCGACGTAGACGACGCCCACCTCGTCGATCACGATGGAATGCGGGACGTCGAACTCGCCGGCGCGCGCGCCTCGCGTGCCCCACTGGCGCACCACGCGCCCGTCCGCCGTGTACTCGACGACGCGCGCGTTGGCGTAGCCGTCGGCGACGTACACGTGACCGTTAGGCCCGAACGCGATGTCCGTGGCGCCGCGCGTCTGCCACGCGCAGGCGGTCGGAACCTCGCCCACCTCGATCTTCAGAAGCTCGCGGCCGTCGGGCGAGAACTTCCGCACGATCGACGTACGCGCGTCGGTCGTCCACACGTCGCCGTGCGGGTCGATGCGAATGCTGTGCGGCACCTCGAACAGGCCCCTGCCCCACGAGCGAACGACGCGCCCCTCGCGATCCACGACGACGACCGGATCCGCCTTGTCGCCGCGCTGCAACAGGTAGATCAATCCGTCGCGGTCGGCGGCGACCCAGGAGATCCGGCCCATCTCCCAACCGTCGCGCGGCGCGGAGAGCGGCAGCTCGGTGACCGTGCCGCCGAGAGGGGGTACGCCTTCCGGCGGCGCCGCCACGGTCGTCGTGGGCGGCGGCGGACAGCCGCCCGTGACCGGTGGCGGAGCCTGACCAAGGCCGACGGCGGGCAGCGCGGCGCACACGAGCCCCACGACGCGGCGCGCGGTCGCGATGCCGGTCATGACCGAAACGACGCCACGACGCGCGCGGCCTTGCCGAGCAGGGGCAGCACCCGGCCGGCCACCGGCTGCAGGAGCGGCATGGCCGGGCCGAGCATCGCGCGCAGCGTTCGCGCCCCGCGTGTCGCCCCGGCGCGCCGCCCCGGTGCGGCGCGCGCCGCGGCGCTCACTGCCGGGTCGAGCCCGAGCTCGACCGACGGTCCACCGACCGGGTCGTCGATCGCCTCGAGCGCCGCGGCGAAGCCGCGGTAGAAGTGCGCCTTGGCCTCCTTCCGGATGGGCTCCAGCTCGGCGGGCACGAGGCCCATGGACGGTCGCCGGCCGCGACCGATCGTGGGGTTGAGGTTGATCTCCCACGTCTGCACCCGGCCGTCCTTCATCGCGTAGTCGATGCGCCCGTACTCCGCGCCGGCGATCGCGAAGATCTCGCTCAGCTCGCGCTCGTGCGGGTTGCCGAGGATGTAGTCGCGCTCCTCCAGCACCATCGGCAGCGTGAACTCGGTGACGCGATGCTTCAGCATCCACGACGTTCCGTAGGCGAGGCTGCGCGGCACCACCCGCCCGCCGACGACGAAGGCCGCGTACTTCCGGAAGTGGCCGTCCGCGTCGGCCGTGGAGCAGAACTCGACGACCAGCAGCTCGCGCAGCGTGCGGCCCTGTAGCACCGCTCGCCCGGCTGCCGCCTCCACTTCGGCGGCCGAGTGGAGCAGCGGCGAGAGCGCTCCGTCGTGCGTCCGCTCCGCGCGCAGGAACACGGGATAGCGCAGCCCCCGCACGTCGTCCGTCGCGCGCACCGCCCGGAACTCGTTCCGGCCGAGGCGCCGCAGCTCGGAGAGCAGCTCGAACCGGCAGAGCGTCCGGTCCGGATCGTTGTAGATCGCGCACCCTTCCGCCTCGAGCCGGCGGGCCGCCGCCGATGCCAGCCGCAGCATGGCGGGGCTGAGCTGGTCGAGCGCCGAGAACACGTACGCGCCGCGGTCGAGGCGGCTGCGGTCGGGGAGACCCTGGTAGGGCATGATCCGCACGCGGTCGGCGAGCCCGAGGCCCTCCGCCGCGAGATAGTCTCCCATGCCGAACGCCTGCTCGGCGGGCACCAGGAAGTGGATCATAGCGCGGCGGCCTCCACGCCCGCGGGCGGCTCGTGCGCGGGCGCGGCGGGTGCGAGCGGCACCGCGGCCCGCGCGGCGCGTGAGAGGAGCGTGGCGGCGCTCATGTCTCCCGTGACGTTGAGCAACGTCTTGAACACGTCGGGGATGGTGTCCACGGCCTCGAGCATCACGATGCCTTCGATCGGAATGCCGGCGGCGACGTATGCGGGCAGCGTCTTGAACGCGGAGCCGCCGCCCGGCACGCCGACGCTGCTGAAGCTCAGGAGCACCACCGTCGCCAGGAAGGCCGCCAGCGTGCCGGCGCTCAGCGCGATGCCGTAGAAGTGCGCGAGGAAGAGCAGCTTCACCGTGGCCGACACCGTGCGGTTGACCTTGAAGAGCGAGGTGCTGAGCGGGAGGACGAGACCCGTCGCGGCCGGTGGCAGGCGCAGGACGTCTCGCCCGCCCTCCACCAGCGCGGGCAGCGCAGCGATGGAGGACCGCGTGCTCACCGCGACCAGCTGCGCGGGCGCGACCGCCCGGGCGAACGCGCGCAGGGAGACCCGTCCCACGCCGGCGCTCAGGGGGTAGAGCAGCACGGTGCACAGCAGCATCAGCCCCGACTGGACGACGACGAAGGCGCCGAGCATCCCCATCGCCCCACCACCCATCCGCAGCGCCAGCACGTAGACGAGGGCGAACACGCCGATCGGCGTGAACCACAGCACCCACCGCACGACGATGAGCATCGCCGCGGCGACTCCCTGAATCGCGCTCGTCAGCGGCGTGCGCTGCGCGTCCGGCAGGCGCGTGACGGCCAGCGCGAAGAGCGAGGTGAAGATCAGCAGCGGCAGGATGTCGCCGCGCAGCGCCGCCTCGAGCAGGTTGCTCGGGAGCAGCCTGGCGAGCGAATCGCCGAGCGATCCCGACGCGGCGGTCCGCCGCGCGAGCCGACGCCGGCACCATCGTGGCGGCGTTCATCGCCGCCACCGCGCTGGCGTCCACGCGATAGAGCGCGATGAGCGGCGGCGCGACCACCATCGCGAACAACCCGACGGCGACGAGCATCGAGACGAACAGCAGCACCGCGCGCCCGCCGAGCGCGCCCACCGTGCGCCCGTCGCCGACGCCCACGATGGCGGCCAGCATGTGGGCGATGACGAGCGGCAGCACCGTGGCCTGCAGCGCCGAGATCCACAGCTCGCCCAGTGGCCTGGTCGCACTCGCGATCGCGCCGAAGAGCGGGCTCGGGACCGCGTGCCCGAGGGCCCCGAGGGCGAGACCCACTACGAGCGCGCCGAGCGACCACGTGGTGAGGGACGCGTTGCCGAACGACCGGCGGGGGCGGCTCAAGGCGGGGCGAGGTGCGGGGGAGGCGCGGTCGGTGGGCCCAGCGTACGTGTCAGCGTCCAGCCCGGCAAGTGGCCGCGCCGTCGCCGGGCCGCGGGCCGGATCGGTCACCGGTTGTACTCGGACAGCCAGTGGAACTGCCGCTCCGCGAGCTGGAAGTGCCGCGCCGAGCGGGCGAGCTGCACGTGCACCGAGTCGCCCCGGATCACGCCGTCGAGCCGGATCGTGCGCGCGTCGGGCACGGCGTAGCGCAGCGCGAACAGGTACGTGCTGTCGCGCGGGATCGTCGACGTCTTCCACACGTCGATGGTGTGCCTAACGGTGTCGGCGCGGAAGCGGAAGTAGCCACGCCCGTAGCGCTGCCAGCTTTCCAGCACAGTGGGATCCGAAGCTTGGAATTCACGTGACTTGAAGTCGCGG
>JADMIO011718056.1_pt1 | contig 15867 bp, 15 predicted proteins | sample 8958161 | NCBI WGS metagenome assembly JADMIO01 (sample SAMN16585339, study PRJNA669376) | soil metagenome | isolation source: Crop rotation soil | place: USA: Cullars Rotation, Alabama | collected 2011
GCCGCGACTTCAAGTCACGTGAATTCCAAGCTTCGGATCCCACTGTGCTGGAAAGGTGCCCGATTTATGCACGCGAACGATGGGACCCCTATCGCACGTGCAAAACTCAGACAGGTGGGGGACGAGGGACGAAGGGCCGGAAGCAAGAACCCTCACCTAACCTCTCCCTAGAAGGGAGAGGGATTATTGGAAAAAACCTCTGGCCCTGACCCCCCGACCCCTGACCCCTCTCCAAAAGTTGACCGACCAACTGATGAATCATTAAAATACGGGACTCCCACCCACTTCGCCCCGCGAACAACCCTTACCGCTTACGCCTTAAGCCTTACACCTTTCCCCCATGTCCATCTCCTACAACCAACTCGAAGAAGTCGCCTACGAACTCAATCGCCGCGCGGCCATTGCTGTGCCGCTCGATGCCAAAGAGGCGTTTGTGAAAGCTGCCGAGCGCGAGAGCCATCCGGATGCCAAGCGGGCCCTCTTGGCCGTGATCAACAATGCCGACGTGGCGGTTGGCCAGCAGAGTTCCATGTGTGGCGACACCGGTCTGCCGCGGTTCTATGTGAAGGCCGGGAACAGCGTGCAGCTCGAAGGCGGCTTCGTCGCGCTGGAGAAAGCGCTGCGGGCGGCAACGGCCCGCGCGACGAAAAACGTCCCGCTCCGCTCCAATCGCGTGCATCCGCTCACTCGCCGCAACCCGGGCGACAACGTCGGCGTGATGGCGCCGAGCGTCGATTACCGGTTCGAGCCCGAGGGCGACTGGATCGATCTGACGGCCGTCCACAAGGGCGGCCTGTTCGGCAGCGATTACCGCATGCTCTTCCCCGGCGACGGCATCCCGGGCATCAAGCGGTTCTTTGTCGATACGCTGGTCTCGTTCGGGCATCGCGGCCTGTCGTGTCCGCCGGTGATCGTGGGCGTCGGCATCGGCGGCTCGAAAGACCAGTGCGTCACGCTCGGCAAGGAAGCATCGTGCCTGCGCGTGGTGGGCGATCGGCACCCCGATCCGCTGGTGGCCAAGCTGGAGCTCGAGTTACTGGAGCTCGGCAACCGCACGATGATCGGCATCATGGGCTTTGCGAGCGACACGCCCGTGCTCGACGTGCATTGCGAGATCGCCTACGCCCACACGGGCGGCCTGCCGATCGGCATCAGCGAATTGTGCCACGCCGTCCGCCGCGCGACGGCCCGCATCTTTAACGACGGCCGAGTCGAGTACCGCAACGACCCGCAGTGGTTCACGCCGTACTACCGCCGCGAGGGGATCGAGTTTGATCCGAAGGCGCCGCAGCCTTCGACGCGGGGCGGCGAAGGGATGAAGGGGCTGGCGGCGATTGAGAAGCGACCGCTGGCGGTCAGCATGAACGGCACGGGAAACGGCAAGAAATCCCCAGCCCCCAGCCCCCAGTCCCCAGCCCCCGCGCAGCGCGAGGCGCGCGAGTGGCACCTCACCATCCCGCTCAAAGACAAAGAAGTCCGCCAGCTTCGCGCCGGCGACGTCGTCTACCTCACCGGCGGCATCTTCACCGCCCGCGATGGCGTCTTCAAATACATGATCGACGAAGGGCACGAACCGCCGATCCAGATTCGCGACATGTACAACGTCAGCACGCAGTCGTCGCCCGCCGGCACCGAGGTGAGCCCCGGTAAGTACATGGTGAACTCGCTGCAAGCCACCGCCGGGTTCCGCTACGCCCAGTGGATGGACCGCCTGTTCGAGCGGCACGGCGTGAAGGCCGTTCTCAACAAAGGCGGTATGTCGCAGGAGATGTACCAGACCGTGTTCAAGAAGCACGGCGCCGTGTGTCTCTCGACGATGCCGTACGGAATCGGCGCGATCTACGGCAAGGCCGTGAAGGGAGTGAAGGATGTTTATTGGAAAGACAAGCTCGGCATCAGCGAAGGCATGTGGCTGCTGGAGGTCGAAGAACTCGGCCCGCTCCTGGTCGATGGCGACAGCGAGGGCAACAGCTACGTCGCCGACCACGCCGAGGAAGTGAACGCGCCGCTCCTGGAAATCTACAAAGAGCTGCCCGAGCTGATCCTCAAGCGCTTCGGCGAAGTGACCGACCCGACGCAAGAGTTGATTAAATAGAACTTCGAACTTCCCAACGCGAAATACATAGCTGGATCCGACCGTTCACGGCGATTGCCAATCTTCGATCAGCAAGCCGGGCACTCTGCTGAATTCGATCGAGTTGTGAGTCACCAGCGTGGCGCCGCGGCTGCGGGCGATCGCGGCGATCATCGTATCGTTGGGACCGATCGGTTGGCCGGAAAGCGAAAGGTGCGCTCGAATAGACGCATAATGGCGAGCAGCCGAGTTGTCGAATGGCAGTGATTCGTATTTCGCCTCGAGTTGATCGACAATGGCAATGTTGTTAGCTCGGCGATTAGGATCGCTCCGCTCGGCGCCGTACCACAGTTCACCCAGAACGACGGAGCATAAGAAGATTTCGTCTGGCGGTTGCTGCTTGAGCCGGGCCACAAGGCCGGCATTTTGCCAGCGCAGAAACGCGATCCATGCATCGGTATCCAGAACGTAGCTCAAGACAGCGGCTCGCGCGTTTCATAATCCCCTTCATTGGGGCCTACGAATTCACCCTGCCATCGACCGGCGAGACCGTCGATCCATGTCTGGTAATCTGCTCGGTTCTGGGTGTCGTTCGCCGAGCCGCCGTTATCCTCTTGAATTCGCAGATGAACCCGTGCACCCTGCGGCAAAGAGAGCGGCTCGATGGGACGAAAAACGCCGTGATCGTAAATTGCATGGATGTTGTGAGTCACGTCACAATTATACTGTTGCGAGTGGCCGCAAGCCAATACTGCGAAGGAGTCAACGTGACGTCAACTTCTGATTATTTCGTTACGCACCTGGAGTGTTCGCTGAACGGTGATCGCTACAAGGCGGGGCAGCTTCATAATCTGTCGAAGGCCGGCAAGCCGCTGCTGGTGCGATACGATTTGGAGCGGCTTGCGGCCGCCGTCAGCAAGAAAAAGCTGGCGTTGCGGCCGGAGGATATGTGGCGTTACCGCGAGTTTCTGCCGGTACGGCGGGATGAGAATATTGTCAGCTTGGGCGAAGTTCGTACGCCGCTCATTGAGTGCCCGAATTTAGCCAGCCGCCATAAATCGCGGCGGATCATTATCAAGGACGAGGGGCGGCTGCCAACCGGTTCGTTCAAAGCCCGCGGATTATGCCTTGCCGTTTCGATGGCCAAGGAGCTTGGTGTGCGCCGGTTGGCGATGCCGACCAATGGCAACGCGGGCGCGGCAATGGCGGCGTATGCGTCTCGGGCTGGGATGGAGTCGTTTGTGTTTTGTCCGGATGACACACCGGCGGTGAACGTCGGTGAGATCGCGGCGCAAGGCGCGCATGTGTGGCTCGTCAACGGGCTGATCAACGATTGCGGCCGGATCGTTGGCGAAGGCAAAGAAGCGATGGGCTGGTTCGACGTCTCCACGCTCAAGGAACCGTATCGCATCGAAGGCAAGAAAACGATGGGACTCGAGCTAGCGGATCAGCTCGGGTGGACGCTGCCAGACGTTATCTTCTATCCGACTGGTGGCGGAACGGGTCTCATCGGCATGTGGAAGGCGTTCGACGAGCTTGGCCGCATCGGCTGGATCGACAAGAAGCGTCCGCGGATGGTGGCGGTCCAGGCTTCGGGCTGTGCGCCGATTGTTCGAGCATTCGACGAAGGGCTCGATCACGCACCGTTGTGGGAAAACGCGCACACAGTAGCGGCCGGCATTCGCGTGCCCGGCGCGGTCGGCGATTTTCTTATGCTCCGCGCGATCCGAGAGTCGAACGGCTTCGCGATTGCCGTCGATGACGACGCGATTTTGGCCGCGCGCGACGAGGTAGTAAATGCCGAAGGGCTCTTGATGTGTCCTGAAGGCGCGGCGACATACGCGGCGTACAAAGATGCATTGTCCAGCGGCCGCGTTTCGCCGGAGGAGTCCGCTGTCCTATTTAACTGCGCGATCGGCGTCAAATATCCATTGCCCGCGGTGACGAAGCATCTCGATTGCCGTAAACCTGTAGACTACGCAGAACTAGCTGCAGAGATACACAAATAGGCGATGCGTAGCTTTACCGGCTGTTTTTACCGGAATCTTAAAGGCCTCTTGCCAAAACCGCTGTATTTCCGGCAAAATGATGGGTTCTCAGGTTTAAACGTAGGCCCGCCGAGCCGAGGCGGGCATTAGGGATTCCGATCAAAGTTGGCGCCAAACGTGCCGCTCGGCTCGCGGCAGCTACTGGAGAGTTTTGTGGCAGTTTGCATTCGCATGAAGAAGATGGGGCGGTCGCACCAGTCGTTTTTCCGGATCTGTGCGTTCGATCGGCGCGCACCGCGCGGCGGTCGTCCGCTCGAAGAGTTGGGAACCTATGATCCGCGCGTGCCGGAAACCGATGCCCGCGCCATATTGGTCAAGGATCGCGTTGACTATTGGCTGGGTGTTGGAGCACTGCCGTCAGATAAGGTAGCCGTCTTGATCAAGAAGTACGGCACCAACGGCACGCATCTTGACGCACAACAAAAGGCGCTCGAGAAGCTCGCGCAGCCGAAGACGATACCCGATCCGGGTGCGCCGGCCAGTTTGCCGAAGCCGAAGAGGGCAAAGGGCGAAGCGGCGCCGGCGGCAAGCGCCGAGGCTCCAGCAGAGAAAGGCGTCGAAGCGGCGGCACCAGAAGCTGAACCGGCAGCGGAAGGAGCGTGAAAAAAGATGCTGGATGTTAGATATTGGATGTTTGATATCCAACATCCAGCATCGAACATCCAATATCGATTTTGGCGCCGACTTCCATGCGGATCGATGTTCTGACTCTGTTTCCGGAAATGTTTTCCGGCTATTTGGGTCAGAGCGTATTGAAGCGAGCGATTGTTGCAGGGTTGATTGGCGCCCACGTCCACAACATTCGCGATTGGGCGCAGGGCAAGCATCGGCAGGTAGACGATCGGCCATTCGGCGGCGGCCCCGGCATGGTGCTGCGGCCGGAGCCGGTCGTGGAAAGTGTCGAGGCAGTGCAAGCGCAAGGCGACGAGCCGGGACACCTGATCCTGCTTTCGCCCCAAGGACGCCGGCTCGATCAGCGAATTGCGGAGGAGTTGGCCGAGAAGAAAAGATTGGTATTGATATGCGGCCGGTACGAGGGCGTGGATCAGCGAGCCATCGACCTGCTGCAACCGGATGAACTGTCAATTGGCGACTATATACTCGGCGGCGGCGAAGTGGCGGCGATGGTGGTCATCGATGCCGTTGCCCGGCTGATCCCGGGCGTTTTGGGCGACGAGGAGAGCAACAAACAAGATTCATTCTCGGGCGATCAGCTGCTGTTGGAGTTTCCGCAGTACACGCGACCGAGAGAATACCGAGGACTAACAGTGCCAGATGTGCTGATGACGGGAAACCACCCGGAAATCGCCCGCTGGCGAGAACAACAACAACTAGACCGCACGCGCGAGCGACGGGCCGACTTGCTTGGCGATGACGCGGCCGAGCGGCGATCGGATGTCTAAAACAAACCACGACGGCACGACGGGCACGACGTAAGAATCAATCTATAAAACGTCGCGTCCGTTGTGCCGTCGTGGTGAAAAAATCAAATTCAATAACTAGGAATAAGCCATGAGCCAAGAAATCCTCGCACTTGTAGAAAAGCCTGTCCTTAAATCTGAAGTCCCCGATTTTGCGATCGGCGATACTGTCGATGTGCACACGAAGATTCTGGAAGGCGACAAAGAGCGGATCCAGGTTTTCACCGGCGTGGTGATCGCCCGCAGCGGCTCAGGCAGCCGCGAGATGTTCACTGTGCGGCGGATCGTGGCCAATGAAGGCGTGGAACGGAAATTCCCGCTTCACTCGCCGAAGATCGAAAAGATCGAAGTGGTCCGAGGCGGCCAGGTCAGGCGGGCCAAGCTGTACTTCTTGCGCGACCGCGTGGGCAAGGCGGTGCGGCTCAAGGAACGGCGCCGCGAGACGGCCGAATGATTTTGAACAGGAGGGAACGGAGATAACAGAGAAGATTGCAAAATGAACATTGCAAACTGCAAAGGCTAGGCTGAAACCAGAACAAATTCTATTCGCAGACTTACGAATTCTCCGTTCCCTCTGTTAACTCCTGTTCAATATGTCTTTGTCTTCGCGAGTTCGCGAATTCATTGCCAGGCGATTTCCGAAGAAGTCGCTCGGCGATCGCGGCGAGGACGCGGCAGCGAAATATCTTAAGCGACAAGGCTTTCACATTCTGGCTCGCGGCGTCGATTCGCGGCTGGGTGAGCTGGACATCATTGCCGTGGACGGTCGCACCGTCGTGTTTGTCGAAGTGAAGACCCGCAGTTCCGGTGATGCGGGCCATCCTGCCGAGGCGATTGATCCGCGCAAGGAGCGGCGGATGACGCAGGCCGCGTTGGGCTATCTGAAGTCGAACCGACTGTTGGATTATGCATCGCGGTTCGATGTCGTGGCGATCACCTGGCCCGATAACGCCCGTACGCCAACGATTGAGCACATCAAGAATGCCTTCTCCCCTGTGGGCGCGGGTCAATTCTTCAGTTAGAAGCTCTCACGCGCGCCGAGACGATGGCGTGCCCAACGTCGCCCAGGCCGAGTCGTACGGTCACATTCTTGGACCCATGGACTTTGATCGACAGTTCCTGCCGCTGGCCGGGATCGAGTTTTAGCTCACTCTTCTCGCAAGATGCGCCTTGTAGGCCTAACTTTCCATGCGCTGGTATATTGCCAAAGTTGTATGCGACAAGTCGCAGTTCGTTCGCTTTGTCGAGTAGAAATGAAGACTGCTTTTCATCACCGTGGCCAATCAATTGCAGCACGACCGGGCAGGCATTTCCGGCGCGCCATTTTGCTTTTGCAGGCGGCGGTTGGACTTTCATTCCTTTCGACCAGCCGCGCGGTCCAACAAGGAACAGGGGCGGTCTGCTAAGTTCTACCTTTGACGAGTTTGATATTTCGCGGCCGAGATAATCGTAGGCCTTCTCAAAGGGGCGAAACTTGACGGTCGTTGGTTTCGTTTCGCTCCAAGTGACTAGCGTTTCTCGTTCGGCACCGTCGACTTGTGTTTTGAAAACGTAGCCCATTAACTTTTCGTCACCGAGATCGACGCGGCCGATCGGCTGGGCTCCATTGAGCAGCCGCCCAACCGCGGCGAATGCAACGTAACCTGGCCGCGGCGTCAGGTCGGCGTGCACAATTCCGTAGACAATTTTTTGTTCAACGTAGTGCCCGAAGATAAAATAAAACGCCTTTTGTGTTCCCTCGTGAAGCGCTTCGGCAAAGGCCTTCGAGATTCGGTACGCCTGTATTCGCAGGTCCTCGTCGGACAGCTCCTTCGTTTTCTCATCGGACCAGAAGATGTTGAGGTTGAACTCGGTCGTCCACATCGGCCGTCCGCCGCTTATGGCCCGGTGGCGTCCATAAGCCCGCGGAAAATCGGCCAGCTTGATGTAGTGGTGCAGATCGTACCGGTCGAAATAGGGGTAGACCTCGTTCGCGCCGAACTCATCGAGTGTCTCGGCGCGATCGATCGCGAAGACGGACAGGTTCACTGGCCAATCGGGATCGCCCGCTTTCAGTCCGAGGTAGGCCGCCTTCTGAAAAGACGCGATTTCGCAACCGGTCTGAGAACCGAAGGGGTCGATGTCTGGCTCGTTCCATGGCTCGATCGCGTCGGCCAGCCCGTGCCAGCGCTTCGCCAGGCCCTGGTAAAAACTGTAGACATCACGCAGGTCGTCCGGAAAGTGCTTCGTCCGGATCCAGAAAGTCCATTTAACGACGTCGTGAACATCGCGCAGGTCGTCCGGGAAACGCAGGGGGTCGCTAGGCGCCCAGGGCGGTGGAATGTGATTCACTTGAAGAACCTTCAGCCCTTCCTCGTGTTCGATCCGCATCGCCCGCTCGTAACGGGTGTCGCCGGACCACATGCCGCGGGCGTTTTCGATCTCCGGCCAGCTAACGCGGTCGCGAACCCAATTCACGCCGGCGAGACGGCAAAGTTTGCATGCGCCGCGTATTTTTTCCGGGTCGGAGTAAAACCAGGACATCGCGGCATCGATGGCAATCGGCGTGTTTTCGACGGGGGCAACTTTGGCGAGAACGGCGGCGGTGACCAAGCCCGTGCCGTCTTTTTCGTGGACTTCGAAGTAGCCGATGGGCAGTTTACCCAGGTCAGCCATGTCTTTATGGGCGTCGCCGTGGCCAACATCTTTGCGATCAATGTCGATCGCGCGCCATCCGACCCAGGTCTTCGGTATGGCGACCCGCACGTTTTCACCCGCCAGGAACACATTTCCGGGGTGGTCAGAAGAAAGCGCGGATTGCGCAAGTGATATCACGAGAGAGAGAATCAGTGAGTGCCTCATAGGACCAATTCTGTCTGCGTGAAATGCGCGAAGCAAGATGCCCGGTTGTCGAAAAATAATCTCGTACCGTTGTTTTAATCTACGGGCCGAATAATCCAGCGGGACCGCGGCCGATGGCGCATTGCCCGTGAAATCGTGCCCTGCTCAGGGTCACGCACGCGTATTATAATAAGGCTGATTGATCGAGCGCAATGGTGCGCAGTTTGAATGGAAATTTTCTACCAGGAAGGTTTTACGATTTATGGCGAAACACATATTTGTCACCGGCGGCGTGGTCAGCTCTTTGGGCAAAGGGCTGACGAGCGCGTCGATTGGCATGTTGCTCGAAAAGCGCGGCCTCTCGGTGCGGATGCAGAAGCTTGACCCGTACATCAATGTCGATCCGGGTACGATGAGCCCGTACCAGCACGGCGAAGTGTACGTGCTCGACGACGGAAGTGAGACCGATCTCGACCTGGGTCATTACGAGCGATTCACGCAGAGCCCCCTCACGCGGGATTCCAATTACACGACCGGCCAGATTTACCTGTCGGTGATCAACAAGGAACGGCGCGGCGAGTTTTTGGGCAAGACCGTGCAGGTGATCCCGCACATCACGAACGAAATCAAGAGCGTGATCGCGAAACTCGGCGAAGACTGCAATGAGCGAGTGGATGTCGTAATCACCGAGATCGGCGGCACAGTTGGTGATATCGAGAGCTTGCCGTTTCTGGAGGCCATCCGCCAGTTTGCGCTCGATGTCGGCAAAGAGAACTGCCTGTATATCCACCTGACACTTGTGCCCTACTTGAAGGCGGCCAAGGAGCTGAAGACCAAGCCGACGCAGCACTCAGTTGGTCAGCTTCGGCAGATCGGTATCCAGCCAGATGTTTTGATCTGCCGCACCGAGCATTCGCTGTCGCGAGAAGATCGCGAGAAGATTGCATTGTTCTGCAATATCTCGATCGAAGGGGTGATCGAGGAAAAGGACAAGGATTTTTCGATTTACGAAGTGCCGTTGAGTCTTGTGGACAATAACCTCGATCGTTTGATTGTCGACAAGCTGGGGCTGAAAACGGCGGAGCCCGATCTGACGGATTGGCGTGAACTGCTGCAAAAGCTGCGGAACCCAGAGCGGGAGATCAGCATCGCGATCGTGGGGAAATACGCCGAGCATCACGATGCGTACAAGTCGATTTACGAAGCGCTCGATCACGCCGGAATCGCGCACGGCGCTCAGGTGCGAATCGGCCGCATCCGCAGCGAGGACGTCGAAACGGAAGGCCCCGAGCGGCTGTTGAGCGGATACGACGGCATTCTGGTTCCCGGCGGTTTCGGTGAGCGCGGCATCGAAGGCAAAATCAACGCGATCCGCTACGCCCGCACGAAAGGCATTCCATTTTTGGGACTTTGCCTGGGGATGCAATGCGCGGTGATCGAGTTTGGCCGCAATGTTTGCAATCTGGCAGACGCGCATTCCACCGAGTTCGACAAGAATTCGCCACACCCAGTGATTTGTCTGCTCGACGCGCAGCGAACTATTACCGATAAGGGCGGTACGATGCGGTTGGGCGCCCAGCCGGCGCGGCTGGAACCAGGCAGTCTCGCGGCAACCTGCTATGAGAAAACTGAGATCTCCGAACGGCATCGCCACCGTTATGAATTCAACAATCGCTATCGGGATCAATTCACGGCGCATGGCATGCGCTTTTCCGGGACCAGTCCGGACAACTCGCTGGTGGAAGTGATCGAGCTGCCGGAGCATCCTTGGTTTCTGGCGGTTCAATACCATCCGGAGTTCAAGTCGAAACCGACATTACCCCAGCCGCTGTTTGCCGGCTTTATCGGGGCGGCCGTCGAGCGCAACAAGCCGCGCGGTGAGCGCGCGGCAGTGAAGAAGCCCGCGGCGAAAGAGCAGCAAGCCACGCCGGCCGATCAGCCCGCGTAGTCAGTAAGTATGTCCGACGAAAAGAAAATCATCATCGACGAGGATTGGAAGTCGCAGGTACAGGCCGAGAAGGAGCAGGCGGAGAAGGCGAAATCGGCCCCAGCCACGACAGCGGCCGACGAGCCGCCCCAAGCAAACGATCCGCAGATGCCGCCGGCGTCGTTCGAGTTGTTGCTTACGACGTTGGCGACTGAAGCGCTCGTCGCGCTGGGGCAAGTGCCACATCCCGCCACTGGCAAGCCTCAAGTGCAGCGCAATCAGGCCAAGTTTTTGATCGATACGCTTGATGTGCTTCGCGACAAAACGAAGGGAAATCTCGCCGCGGGCGAGCAGCAGTTGCTCGATAGCCTGCTGCATCAAATGCGGATGGTGTTCATCCAGACGGCCGACCAGCCGGTAAGCTGAAATCCACACCCAGCCGGCACGACGCTGGCAACCAATGCCAGCGAGGCCGCAAACGGGTACTTGCACTCCCATCCGCTGGACACCGGCGGATTCTTTGGCGGCAAACGGGCCGCGCTGGGTGTGGATGCTTCTCGCCAATCGCCGCCCGCGACCACCAGCGTCGTGTTGCGGTGCGATTGCGGATGTATTGTGACCATGTTTGCGGCGTATGTTCAAGCACTTATTTCTATTCTCGTAATAATTTCTTGAGAGTCGCAACTAGCATTGCTAGCATCGATTGCCCTCACGATTCGGTTCGCCAAACGACGATCTAAAGTGGTGAACTCGTCGTTTTTTCTGTATAGATTCGTCGCTGATTTTGCAGTCTCCCGCGAAGCTACGCGTCAGGCGGCAACGCACTAAAAGCTTCGATTGGCCGACTCGTCTTCACGTGTGCTGCCACCAGCTTGCCAGGGCGATTATCGATCCGTGCACCATCGACCTTCGAACGACGATCGCGTAGTGATCACCGGCATCGGGCTGGTAACGGCGATTGGCCACTCGCGCGAGGCCGTTTGGCAGGCGATCCAACGGGGCGAATGCGGCGTTCAGCGGCTGACGAATGTGCCGGGAATTCCCGACGGCCTCATGCTGGGCGCGACGGTCGATATCGATGGTGAGTTTCCCGGCCAGCTCAAGAATATTCCGCTCTGCCGGCAGTCGGCCGCCGAAGCGATCGCCGACGCCCGCATCCATTTCGGCAATGTCGATCGCGACCGGTTTGGCTGCTCGATCGGCGCCCACATGGGAGACACGGATTACGTGGTCGAGCGGCTGTCACTGCAGGAAAAGCTTATTCCACCCGGCAAGTGGCCGTGGTGGCAACAGTGGCTTCCGAACACAGCCTGTGCGATGGTCGCCCGCGATTATGGACTGAACGGACCTCGCCTGAGTAACTCGACGGCTTGTGCGAGCGGCACGATTGCGATTCTGAAGGCGGTTCGCGCCATCCAGGATGGACAGTGCGATTTGGCGTTGGCCGGGAGCTCCGAAGCGATTCACCCGCTATTTGCCGCTGGTTTCTACAACATGGGCGTGCTCGCGGATCATGTGGATCCTGCACAAGCCTGCCGGCCGTTCGACATGAATCGCACCGGGTTTGTCATGGGTGAAGGGGCCGCCATGTTTGTGCTGGAGCGGCTCGATCATGCGCAGGAGCGCGGAGCGACGATTTACGCCGAAGTGCTCGGCGGTCGAATACTGAACGATGCCCGGCACGTTACCAGCCTCGACGCCAACAGCGACGCATTGCAGGAACTCATTCGCGTCACGTTGCGATCCTCGAACCTCGTGCCGCGGGATGTGACATACATCAACGCCCACGGGACCGGCACGAAGCAAAACGATTTGCTCGAGAGCCGTGGCATTCGCGCTGCCTTTGGCCGGGCCGCCAGTTCGGTTTGCGTAAGCGCAAACAAGGCGATGCTCGGCCACTTGGTGAATGCCTCGGGCAGCGTGGAACTGGCGATCACCGCGTTGGCACTGCGCGACGGTTTCGCGCCGCCGACGATGAACCTGACCCACCCCGACCCGGAATGCGACCTCGATTGCATTCCGCTCTTTGGTCGCGAGCAACCGCTTGAACACGGGCTCAAACTCTCTATCGCATTCGGTGGTCACCTGGCCGCCGTCGCGCTGCGGCGCTGGACGGGCCGCGAAGCGCGACAGTCGCGGGCCCTCTATCGTAAGGCCGCCTAGGTATCAAGCGGACGGTGCGCGTGTTTTGTGTGCCACTGCTTGCAACCAACCAAACGGCATTCCAAGAGTGTAAGCCTTTGCTCCAGACACTCGTTTCCTGCGCGAAGGGAAGCAAGCCGTGCCAAGCAACGACGATGTGTGATTATCGACGAGTCGCTATGAATTAAGGGGGCTAGCTTACTCGTCCGCATCTTGCGAAAATCCCGAAATGCATGCCCCGATCTTTCTTACGGCTCTTCCGCGTAAGCGAGTGCGTCATTTCGATTTTCCCGGCGACGCCCACTTCCTCACTTTTTCGTGCTTCCGCCGGCTGCCGCTATTGAGCAAGGATCGAACTCGCAAATGGCTCGTGGAATCCATTGCCGATGCTCGCGAGAAGCATCAATTCGATCTGTGGGCTTGGGTCATCATGCCCGAGCACGTTCACATGCTGATTTATCCGCGACGAACGCAATACGCGATCTCCAGCGTTCTCGCTGACATCAAACGTCCTGTCGCTCAGCGTGCCATCGCATATCTTGTTTCGCGCAAGTCTTCCTTTCTGCGACGATTGACGGTGCAGCATAAGAATCGGACTCATCGCCGATTTTGGCAGGCTGGGCCGGGACAAGATCACAACATTTATGAACCAAAGACAGCGCACCGCGTGGTGGAGTACATCCATAACAAACCCTCAATGTCGCGGACTGGTGGCACGCGCGGAGGATTGGTATTGGTCAAGTGCCCGCGATTGGAATGGTCAATCGGACGTGCCGATTTGCGTCGATCGGACGCTTACGGCGGTTGTCAAAATTCCTTCGAGTTAACAGCTTGATGCCGTGGCACTGCTTGCCTCCCCACGACGTTGAACATTCATTTGCAATTGAAGTGAATTGTGTTGAGGGATTATTTGGCTAGTTGCAAGCAGTGGCACACACCTTACGATTGATTCTAGGAGGCATCCATGAACGCTAAAGACGCAGCTCGCACGGCGATGACGATTGCCGACTTTATGGTCGAAACCTTTTTGGGCGACATTACCCCTGAGGAAATGCTCGTTCGTCCGGCGCCCAATGCCAATCACTTGGCATGGCAACTGGGCCATTTGATCTCCGCCGAATGCAGGCTCGTCGAAGCTGCGGCGCCCGGTTCGATGCCGCCGCTCCCTGCAGGATTCGCTGAACGTCATACGAAGGAAACGGCCGGGAGCAACAACGCGGCCGATTTTTTCTCGAAGGACGAATACATGAAGTTGGCGAAAACCGTGCGGGCCAGCACGCTGAAAGCGCTCGACAGCTTGGATGACTCTGATCTCGATAAGCCGGTGGCCGGTCGAGTGCCGCCGTTTGTTAAGCGTGCCGGAGATTGTTTTGTGACGGTCGGCAGCCATTGGGTTTTGCACAGCGGACAATGGGTTGTGCTGCGCCGCAACCTTGGCCGCGACCGGAAGTTCTAACTCCATTCTGGAGACGACATGAACGGAATGAAGGTATTCGCCGCCGTTATCGTTTCGACTTTGCTTCATACGGCAGCCGCTGAGGACTGGCCGCAGTGGGGCGGGCCGCAGCGCGATTCAGTGTGGCGAGAGAGTGGAATCGTTGAGAAGCTGCCGGCGGTCGACCCGAAGACCGGCATGTTGCCGCGGGTTTGGACAGCGAAAATTGGCTCAGGATACGCAGGGCCGGCGGTCGCGAATGGTCGGGTATTCATCACCGATCGGCTGGCTGACCGACAGCTCGAGCGAGTGTTGTGCTTTGACGCGGAAACCGGCAGTGAACAATGGAGGCATGAGTATGAGTCTCGCTACACAATAAGTTATCCACTCGGCCCGCGGGCAACACCCACCGTCGATGGCAACCGTGTTTATACGCTCGGAGCGATGGGTGATTTGTTCTGTTTCGATGTGTCAAATGGCCACATCGTTTGGCAGAAGAATTTTCCGGCCGATTTCCACACCGATGTGCCGGCTTGGGGTATGGCCGGCGCACCGCTGGTCGACGGCGATCAATTGATCGTGCTCGCCGGCGGCAAGCCGGGGGCGATGGTAATTTGCCTCGATAAACTAACTGGCAAAGAACGTTGGCGGGCGCTCGATGGACCAGAGCCGGGATACTGCTCGCCGGTAATCCTCGAATTCGGCGGTCGTCGGCAACTCATCATTTGGCATCCGCAAGCCGTGGTTGGTTTGGATCCGGCCGGCGGCAAAGTTCTGTGGCAAGTGCCGTTCGACGTGAAATCGGGACTCACAATCCCGACGCCGCGCAAAATCGGCAAGCGGCTGTTCGTCACGAGTTTTTACAACGGACCGCTGATGATCGACCTCGGCGACGACGGAGTCTCGCCCAAAGTGCTGTGGCAGACGGGTGCAAGCAGCACCGAGCGGCAGAACGACAGCCTGCATGCAATCATGTGCTCGCCAATCGTGAGGGAAGATTACCTCTACGGCGTCGGCAGCTATGGCGAAATGCGGTGCCTCGACACCAAGACCGGCCACAGCAAGTGGGAAACCTATGACGCCACCGGCCACGATCGCTGGTGGAACGCTTTCCTTGTGCCGCTGGGCGATCGCGTCGTCATCTGCAATGAGCAGGGCGAAATCATCTTCGCCAAACTTTCGCCGGCAGGTTACCAAGAGTTCAACCGAGCGAAGCTCATCGAGCCGACGCAGCCGATCCTGCGGCGAATGACGGTCTGGTCTCACCCGGCGTTCGCGATGCGGAGTGTGTTCGCGCGGAATGATGGCGAGTTGATTCGAGTAAATCTAGCGCAACCATGACGCAAGAATGAATTTGCGGTCGTAAAGTGGAGGACATGGCGCTTCGTTTGCTGCCCTATTTCGGCTAGAATAAAACGGTAGTACGCCGCTCGCGCTAAATTTGTTTTGCCCGACATCAGGTGCAGCAATGGCGACAGTCGCCCCAGTCAAAATTCCCGCCCCGGAATACGAACACGTGTATTTGCCAGGCGTGTCGTACGATACGTATGAAGCTCTGGTCAAAGAGATCGAAGGCCGCCGCCGGCTGCGAATCACTTACTTCCACGGTGAGATGGAGATCATGTCACCACTTCAAGACCATGAAAGACCCAAGAAGTTAATTGGCCGGATGATTGAGGTGCTGACAGAAGAGCTTGGCATGCCGATCATGAGCTGCGGCTCGACTACGTTCAAAGACAAGCTTTTGGATTGTGGACTAGAGCCGGACGAGTGCTATTACGTTCAACACGAAGCCGACGTGCGCGGCCGAACCGTCGAAGTCCGCGTCGATCCATCGCCCGACCTGGTGGTGGAAGTAGACGTCACCACGAACGTAATCGATCGCTTTCCGGTTTATGCCGCTCTTGGTTTCCCAGAAATCTGGCAATATGTGGACGGCGAGATCCTTTCCAGCACATTGGGATCCTAAGCTTAGAATTCCACGTGGACAAGTTGTCGCG
>JADMIO011251707.1_pt1 | contig 15866 bp, 9 predicted proteins | sample 8958161 | NCBI WGS metagenome assembly JADMIO01 (sample SAMN16585339, study PRJNA669376) | soil metagenome | isolation source: Crop rotation soil | place: USA: Cullars Rotation, Alabama | collected 2011
GTGCGGCCGGGGCCGCCCAAACCGCGGCCGCCAGCACCGGCAGCGGCCGGCTCCAGCCCGGCCGGCGCGAAACCCGCGAGCGACGCGAGCAAGCCGCCCGACAAGCCGAAAGAGGCGGCCGGACCGAGCAGCGAGGCGCTGATCGCGCGCTACACCGGGATCGTGCTGGCCCAGCCGGGCGCAGATTTCCCGTTGCAGCGCCTGATAGAGCTCTACCGCGAGCGCGACGGCAAGCTCGACGCGCTGATCGCGGATCTGGAGCAGCGTGCCGGGCAGGGTGGGGCCACGCGCTACGCCGCGCTGATCGCCCGCGCCGGCATCGAAAAGTTCGACGGCCACCCCGAGCGCGCGCAAGCGAGCTACGAGCGCGCAATCGGCGAAGACCCGAAGAACGCGATCGGCATCCTCGCGCTCGCGCGCATGCTGCAAGAGCGGGGCGATAAAACGCAAGCCCGGCAGCGCTTCGAGCAGGCCTTACCGGCCATCAAGGACGACGCGGAGCGCGAGCAGGTGCTGCGCACGCTGCTCGGTCTGTGCCTCGATCTCAAGGACTACGACGCCGCCAAACGCGCGCACGAGGAGCTGGTCAAGCGCGCGAACGGCTCGTTCTTCGTGCGCGCCGAGCTCGGGCGCGAGCTGCTCGGGCGCGGCGAATACCAGCGCGCAGCCGCGGAGTACAAGCTCGTGGTGCGAGCAGCCAGCGGCGACAACCGCGTGCTCGCCCCGGCGCTGCGAGACTACGGCAAAGCGCTGGCCAAGCTCGGCAAGACCGAAGAGGCGCTGACCGAGCTCCGGCGCGCGCGCGATCTCGCCGGTGAGTCCGGCGTGCGGCGCGAGGTGGGCGAAGCCATCGTCGAGATTTACCGAGCCGAGGAGCGGCTACCGCAGCTGATCGCCGAGCTCGAGAAGCAGGGCGGCGGCCAGCCCGACGGGCTGCGCACGCTGGGCGCGCTCTACGAGGAGACCGGGCAGGTCGAAAAAGCCATCGCCACCTACCGGCGCGTGCTGCAGAGCGACGCCAAGGATCTGGCCACACGCATGCGCGTCGTGCACTTGCTCGAAGTGCGGGGCGATCTCGATCAAGCCATAGCCGAGTACGACGCGTTGATCCGCGCCGCGCCGCGCAACCCGGATTTCGTCTTCCGCCTGGCGGAGGCCTTGATTTCGCGCGGGGATCGCAAGCGCGCGCTCGAGCGCCTGCAGGAGCTCGAAGCCCGCTCGGGCAACGACGAGGAGACGCTGACAGCGCTGGTCGACTTCTACGAGCGGGTCGAGGAAAAGCCGCGCGCGCTCGCGCTCTTGCAGCGTCTCGCTGCCGGCGGGTCGGCGGATCCCGAGCACCTGGTCGAGCTCGGCACCCGCTACTGGCAAGAAGGCGACAAGAAGAAGGCGCTCGCCACCTGGCAGCGCATCAAGCTGGTCGTGCCGGATCGCGCGCGCGCCCTGTCCACCCTGGGCGAACTCTACCTCGAGCACGACATGCCGGCCGAGGCGCTGCAAGCGCTCTCGGAGGCCATGAAGCTTGCGCCCAAGCAGCTTCGCTATCGCAAGGCCTACGCGCTAGCGCTGGAGCGCTCGAGCTCGTCTACCGCCACGCGCGAGCAGCGCTCCGCGCAGTTCGACGAGGCGCGTAAGATCTGGGAGCAGCTCTTGCGTGAAGCCAGCAGCGACGCGAACCTCGCGCGCGAAGCGCGCCAGCACATCGTCAGCTTGTGGAGCCTGGACGGGCAGCTGGCGGCGCGCATCCCGGCTCTGGAGAGCAAGCTCAAGCAAACGCCGCCTGATCTGGAAGCCGGGCGGCTCCTGGGCGAGGCGAATTTCCGGTTGCGGCGTTACGCGGACGCCGAGCGCGTGCTGCGGCGCGTGACCGACGCGGCGCCGAGCGACGTCGAGAGCCTGCTCGCGCTCGAGCGGGTTCTCGGGCTCGAGCACAAGCTGAAGGACGCGATCGCCGTGCTCGACAAGCTCACGCACGCCGACCCGAAGCGCGCGCGCGAATACTACCAGCGAATGGCCAGCGACGCGGCCGAACTCTACCACGACGACGAAGCCGTCTCCTACGCCGCGCGCGCAGTGGAGCTCAGCCCCGACGACGCCGAGGGTCACAAGAAGCTCGGCGAGATGTACCGCAAGCGCCAGGACGTGCGCCGCTCGATCGCCGAGTTTCGCCAGGCGATCAGCAAGAACGATCGCCTGTTCCCGGTTTACCTGGAGCTCGCGGAGCTCTTGCTGGGCGAGGGCTCGACGGACGAAGCGGATCTCCTGCTGCGCCGCGTGATCCGCGCGTCGCCCGACGAGGAGCTGGTCTCGCAAGCGGCGCGCCTCAGCATGCAGGTGAACCTCGGCAAGGGCACGCTCGAGTCGCTCGAGCGCGATCTGTTGCCGCTCGCGCTCAACAGCCCCGAGCGCGGCATTTATCGCCAGCTCTTGCTCGAGATTTACGGGGCCATGGCTTACCCGCTGCTCGAGCAGGCCAAGAGCGCCGACCCGCACGAAGCCGACGCGGCGCGCGCGGCGCTCGATCGCGTAGGCGAACGCGCAGTCAAGCCGCTGCTCGACGCGCTGTCGGACGCGCGCGAATCGTCGCAAGAGGTCGCTATCAGCCTGCTCGGCCACGTGCGCAACAAGAGCGCGGGACCGGCGCTCTTTTCCTACGCGACCGGCACGCAAGATCCCACGCTGCGCGCGCGCGCGATGATCGCCGTGGGCATGCTGCGCGATCCGGCGCTGCTCCCACGATCCGAGGCGCTGCTGCTCGCCTCGGGCCACGCCGTGGCGGACGACGCCGATCCGGTGGTGCTGGCCGCCGCTTGGGGCGTCACGCGCCTGCGCGCGCCGCGAGCGCAAGCATTGCTCTCCGCGCTGGCCGACAGTGACGCCCCGAATCTCTCCGCGCTCGGCTGGGTCGGCCTGGGCGCGCTCGGCGCGCGCGCCGCGCTACCGAAAATAGAACGAGCGCTGGAGAACAGCGCCAAGGGCCCGTTGCCGCGGGCCGCCGCCGCGTTCGCGCTGGGCGAGCTCGGCCGCTCGAGTCAGGGCGAGCTCTTGGAGCAGCTCGCGCATGGTCAGGATCCCACGCTGCGCAGCGCCGCCCTGCTCGCGCTCGCGCGACAAGACGCGCCCAACGTCGCGCGCGCGATCGCGGATGCCCTGGTCAGCGGCGATCCGTCGGTCGCCGCCGCCGCGGCGGACGCGGCGCTCGTGTGGTCGACGCACGATTACCGCCGCCCGCGCGATCTGCTGCCCGCGCCGGCAGGCTTGGTGGACGTGCGCGCGGTGCTCGACGGACTGCGCCCCGCCGGCTACGGCAAAGAAGAGCGCTCCGCGTCGCTCGACAAGCTCGTGCCCGCGCTGAGCGAAGCGTGCGTCGCCGCCGCGCAGGCTTCCCCGGAGCGCGCCCGCGCGGTCGCCGAGCTCTTGCTGGGCGATTCGGGTAAGCCGCCGTTCGGAGCCCTGCTCGATCCGAGCTCGAGTGCGCAAGCGCTCGCTCACGCAGCCGAGCTGAGCAAGAAAATCGGAGCGGAGCTCGTACCCACCTTCGTACGGCTTTCGCAGCATCTGTCGGTCGACGTGCGGCTGTTCGCGCTGCATTTCCTGGCCGGCCGCGACGAGGACGCCGCGCGCGCGGCCCTGGTCGGCGCGCTCGGCGACGCGCGCGCTGAAGTGCGCCGCGCCGCGCTCGGCGCGCTCGGCCCGAAAGACGCGAGCGCGCGCCCGGCCGTGGCGCGGGTGCTGCGCGACGAGTCGGATTGGGCGCTGCGCGCGGCGGCCGCGGACGCGCTCGGCCGCATCGCCGAAAAGACCGACGATACGGCGACCTTCACGGCGCTCGAAGCCTGCGCAGGGAAGGACCCGTACGCGATCGTGCGCGAGGCGGCGCTGCCCGCGCTGGTGCGCGTCAATCCGGCCCGCGCCCGCGCGGTTTTGACCCGCAGCCATGACACTGACCCCGAACCCAGGGTAAAAGCCCGGGCAGCCGCTCTGCTCGACGAGCTTCGATGATCCCTGGCCGCCCGATTCCGACTGCCCTGCGAGGACCGCTCGCGCTCGTGCTCCTGATTTGCGCGAGCGGCTGTCGCGATCTGTCACGCTTCGACAGCAAGCCGGGGGAAGCGTACTGCGGCGCGATCGTGGGCGCGCCCGAGTTCGAGGACGGGTTGTTCACGCCGGGGCTGCCGCCGCGGCTCACGCTCAAGCTCACGCTCGATACCGGCAAGCTCCACAGCGAGCCCGGCATTCTCTCGAGCAACGACAAGGCGGACGGCCTGTGCTCCGCTAGCGGCGATCCGCTCTTTCAAGACGCCCCATTGCGCGCTATCCCGCAGATCGACCACGACGTCTTGTCGACGATGACCTTCGGCGAGGGGCACGATCACGACTTCTTCGCGTGGGTCGACTCGCGCTGTCAGGGTACGGTGCTCGCGCTGGTCTCGCTGATGAGAAACGATCAAGTCGAGATGCGCTTGTTCAAGCCTGCCCCGATCAGCGCTACCGGCTCCACGCGCCCGGGCTTCGGTGTTTTTCTAATGACCGCGCAAGAGCACGGTTGCGGGTTCTGACGCTCATGGAACTGGTACTCGGTATCGAAACCTCTTGCGACGAGACCGCCGCTGCGCTCGTCACCCGCGCGGGTGATGTCGTGGGTGACGCGGTTCACAGCCAAATCAAGCTGCACGCGCCCTACGGCGGCGTGGTGCCGGAGCTCGCCTCGCGCGACCACCTGCGCAACGTCCGTCCGGTCGTTCAAGAAGCGTTCAAGCGCGCCGGCGTGCGTCCGGAGCAGATCGACGGCATCGCCGTGACCTGCCGGCCGGGGCTCACCGGGGCGCTCCTGGTCGGCGTGCAGACCGCGCAGGGCTTGAGCCTGGCGCTAAACAAACCGATCGTCGGCGTCGACCACCTGGTCGGGCACCTGCTGGCCGTGTTCCTGCGCTTTCCGGGAGTGGCGAGCGACGCACCGCCCAGCTACCCGTTCGTGGCGCTGCTCGCCTCGGGTGGGCACACCGCGCTCTACCGCGTGAATGGACCGCAGCTCGAGGACGTGAAAGAGCTCGGGGCCACGCGCGACGACGCGGCGGGTGAAGCCTTCGACAAGGTCGCCAAGCTGCTCGGGCTCGGCTACCCGGGCGGGCCGGTGATCGATCGCCTGGCCAAAGAGGGCAACCCGGACACCATCGACCTGCCCTGGCCCATGCGCCGCCGCGACTCGCTCGAGTTCAGCTTCTCCGGGCTGAAGAGCAACATGCTGCGCTGGGTCAAGGACCACGGCTTGCCCGGCGACGATCAGACGCTGCGCGATCTATGCGCCGCATTTCAGCGGCGCGTGGTCGATACCCTGATCGCCAAGGCGCTGGTCGCTGCGGAGAACGAAGGGATCCGCACGCTGGTGCTCGCCGGCGGCGTGGCCGCCAACCGCGAGCTGCGCACGCGCTCGGCCGAGCAGGCCGCGCCGCTCGGCATCCGGGTGGTGGTGCCCCCGTTCAAGGCCTGCACCGACAACGCGGCGATGATCGCCTACGCCGGGTTCAGCCGCCTCGCCCGCGGCGAGAACGACAGCGGCAAGCTCGGCACGAGCCCGCACAGCGCGCTGCCGCAGAGCACGCGCAAGGGGCGGGGCCGGCGCGCCGAACCCGCTCGCCCCTGAGCCGCGAGATCCATGGCCCGGCGAGCCCTGCTCGTAGTGCTGGTGGCGCTCGCGTCCGCCTGCCTCGTGTGCTGGAACCTGCGCGAAGACTCGCCCACCGAAGACGAGTGGGCGCACCTGGTGCGCGGCATCGCCTTTTGGCAGGAGAAGAAGGACACCAGCATCTACGTCCAGCATCCGCCGCTCGGGGACGCGCTGGCCGGCGTGCCCGCAATTTTCGATCACGCGACGCCGCGCATTTCCACGCTGCCCCGCTGGCAGACCGGCTACGCGCCCGCCGGGGACTACATCGCGATCGATTACGCGCACGCGCGCAAGCAGCTCCAGCAGGCGCGCTACGCGATGCTCGTCTATCCGATCGCGCTCGCTATTTACGTATTTTTCTGGTGCGAATCGTGGTTCGGGTTTCCGACCGCGCTGGCGGCGCTGCTGCTGGTCGCCTTCAATCCGACGCTGATCGCGCAGGCGCGCTACGTCACGACCGACATGCCGATTGCGACCGCCAGCTTTTTCGCAATCGGCGAATTCATCCGCTACCTACGCGGCAAGACCAGGAGCGCGCTGTTCACGGCCCCGCTCGCGCTCGCCTGGGCGGTGCTCGCCAAGCACAGCGGGCTCTTGTGGGTGCCGATCTTTTTCGCGATCGGCTTCGGCCTGGCGCTCGCGCAGAAGGCGCGCTTCGCCGAGCTCCCCCGGCGCGACGCCGCCGCCACGTTCGCCGCGCACGCGCTGGTGACGGGGCTATTCCTGATTTTTTCGATCAACGCCGCCTACAAATTCGATCGCAGCGGATTCACCGTCGCGCAGATCCTCGCTGCGCCCGAGCCGGTTCACTGGACCTCGAAGCAGTACCGCGATCGCATGCTGGAGGAGCGCAGCCTGCTCCCGAAGCTTCCACAGCGCATGCGCATCCCGCTGCCGTACACGTACGTGTTCGCGCTGGCGTCCATTCAAGAGCACAACCGGCGCGGCTACCCGACCTATTTTTTCGGCAGCGTCTCCAAAACCGGCAAGCTCCTCTACTTTCCCACGCTGCTCGCGATCAAGAATCAGCCCGCGCTGCTGTTGTTCGGCGGACTCGGACTCGCGCTCTGGTTGCGGCGGCGCCCGCTTCGCGTCTCGCTGGCAAGCGGCGTGTTGCTCGTCGCCTCCAGCCTTTTCCTGCTGAGCGCGATGCGCTCGAACTTGAACATGGGCGTGCGGCACGTGTTGCCGCTCGTGCCGCCGCTCTGCGTGCTCGGCGCGCGCGGCTTCGCGCTGGCCTGGGCGGCTGGGCGCACGACCATCGCGCAAGCGCTGCTCGGCCTCGGGCTGCTCTCGAGCCCTGCCAGCGCGGTGCTGGCTGGACCGGACTTCCTCGGCTACTTCAACTTTTTGTGCGGCGGGCGGCGCGGCGGCCACCAGATCAGCGTGGTGGGAGAAGACTGGGGACAGGATCGCAAGCGGCTCGCGGACTACGCGCGCGCAAAGCGGCTACAGCCTTTTTACTACTACCCGGAAACCATCACGCGAAAGCGTGAGTTCGACTTCTTCGAGGTGCCGTACAGCGAGCTCGAATGTCGCCGCTCACCGCCGCCGGGCGCGTACGCCGCGGTTCACCTGCAAGCGCTGCTCGTCAATCCGGGCCCGAGCTGCTTTCCCTGGGCGCACGGACTCGAGCCGATCGCGAAGATCAACGATCACGTGTTGATCTTCAAGCTCCCGGAGCTGCGCTAAAATTCGCCGCGAGGCTTCTTGATGCAGCGAACGGCGTTCGGCGCTAGACAGTCGCACCTTGCCCGCCCAACCGAACGCCGTCCTAGTCGCCGTCAAGCTGCCTGACGTCTCGGAAGCCGAGCTTCAGGCGAGCCTGGACGAGCTCGAGCGGCTCGTGACGACGCTCGGCTATCGCGTGACCGGGCGCGTGACTCAAGCGCGTTCGGGCCTCGCCCCGGCGGCCGTGCTCGGTGAAGGCAAGCTGCAGGAGCTCGCCGAGCTCACGGGCGGCAGTGGGGACACGAGCGCAACCGTGCCGCGCAAGCTCGACAAGGCGCGCGCACGCCGGCTACAAGCGCAGGCGGCGGACGATTCGGAGCTCGCTTCCGAGCAAAACGAGCAGGAGAGCGATCAGCAGGAGAGCGACGAGCCGGAGAGCGCGGTCGAGCTGGTGGTCGTCGATCACGAGATCTCGCCGAGCCAGCTGCGCAACCTGGAGCGCGCCACGGGCACGCGCGCGCTGGATCGCACGGGCCTGATCATCGAGATCTTTCACCGGCACGCGCGCAGCCGGGAAGCCAAGATGCAAGTCGAGATCGCTCGGCTGAAGTACGAGTCGCCGCGCATCCGAGAGTCACCGCGTGGCAAGGAGCGCCAGCGCGGCCGCGGCGCGGGCGAGGCCGCGCTGGAGCTCGATCGGCGCCGCATCCGCGATCGGATCGCCGAGCTCGGTGAAGCGCTCGAGCTCGTGCAGCGCGAGCGCGCCGTGCAGCGCGCGCAGCGCGAGGAAGCGCGCTCCGTGGCGCTGGTCGGCTACACCAACGCCGGCAAATCGTCGCTGATGCGCGGGCTGACCGGCAGCGAGGTGTACGTCGAAGACAAGCTGTTCGCCACGCTCGACACCACCGTGCGCGCGCTCAAACCCGAGGTCGTGCCGCGGATCTTGGTCAGCGACACCGTGGGCTTCATCAAGAAGCTGCCGCACGACCTGGTGGCGAGCTTCAAGTCGACGCTCGACGAGGCCAGCGCGGCCGCGCTGCTCTTGCACGTGGTCGACGCCTCCGATCCGCAGTGGCCCGAGCAGCGCGAGGTGACGCGCTCGGTGCTCGCCGAAATCGGAGCGCGCCCGGAGCGCGCCCGGCTCGTGCTGAACAAGATCGATCGCCTCGATCCGGCAGCGCTCGAGGCCCTGCGCGAAGCCGAGCCGGAAGCCTGGTTCGTAAGCGCACACGACGCGGCTTCGCTGGCCGCGCTACGCGAGCGCATCGTCGCCCACTTCGAAGCCGACTACGTGGAGCAGGACTATCTCGTGCCTTACAGCGAGCAGCGCTTCGTATCGGAAGCGCACGAGGCCGGCCGCGTGCTCAGCACCCAGTACGTGGACGAGGGCGTGATCGTGCGGCTGCGAACCGATTCCAAGACCGCAAGCGCGCTCGCTGCGCGGCTGGCTCGCGCGAATCAGCCGCGGTGAGGCTTGGCCTTGGCCGAGACCTTGGCCGCGGGCTTCTTGCTCGCGCTCGCGCTTCCGCTCTTCGCCTCGGCTTCGCTGATCAGGAACTCGACGTAGTCGCGGCGCAGGCGCACGCGGTAGGCGGGAACCTCGTCACGAAACTTGAAGGTGACCTCGGCGCCGGCGTTGCTGTTCGAGGTGTGCACGCTCTTCACGCGCGGATCGCGCTTGGCAATCGCGCTGCCTTGCTCCATCACCTTGCGGCCCGGCAGCACCACCACGAAGCCCGTCGGCTGCATCACGCCTTGAATCTTGCTGCCCTGGCCGTCCAGGCGCAGCCGGTAGATGGTCGGCGTATGCACCTTGCCGTGGCCCCAGGGAGCGACGTCTTCGGCCTTGCCGGATGCCTTGCCCGAAGGCTCCCCGGCACCTTTGCGGGAGTCGTCCGCGCTCTCGTCGGAGAAGGCCTCGTCGTCGGCGCCGGCCGGCGCTTGCTTCGCGGCCGCGCGCTCGGCGGCTTCCTCGCTCTGCAGCGACTCCGGAGGGGGCGAGAGCGGCGCGGGCTCCATGGTCGCCATCGGCGTGGGGCCGAACAGCGGCACGTTCGCAGTCGGTAGCGCCGCGGCAGCGTTGAGCGGTGTCGCAGCCGCGCTGAGCGGCGCGCCGGTGGAAGGCGGCAACGCAGCGGCCGCAGCCGTGGCCGTCTCCGCGCTGGCGGTCGCACCCGGCGGCGACGAGCGGTGCGCGGCGAGCGCGCCCACCGTCGCAAGCAGCACGACGCCGGAGGCGCCCAGGATCAGCTTCTTGTGCGCCGGCTTGAGCTTGCTGACCGGCGCTTCGCTCGCCCCGGATTGCGGGCGCAGGCGATGACCTTCGTTGGAGGCCGGGCCGGGCGGCGGTGCGGTCTTGCGCAGCTTGGGAGCGCTCGCGCCGCGGCGCGTGAGCTCCACGACCTTGGACGAAGCGCCCTTGAACAGCTCGCCCAGGCCCGAGGCCGCGCGCGTCGAAAACTTGGCGAACGACTCGCCCGCGCTCTTCATGGCCTCGCCGGCGTTGGTCGCGGCGACGCTCAGCTTGCCGCGCATCGCGGCGGCTTCGGCGTCCTCGTCGTCGTCCAACGCGGGCTCTTCCGCGGACGCTGCGCCGTCGGCGCTCGTGGTCACGGCGTCGGCGGAGAGCTTGAAGCCACGCACGGTCTCGCGTTCGGCGCTCGTGACGCTCGGCTCGGGCGTCGTGTCTTCGGAGCCCTCGAAGCGCAGCTGCACCACGAGTTGCGGCACGTTCGTGACCGGATCGATCGCCACGCTCACGCCGTCAATCTGCGCGTTCTTGCGCCCACCCTGCTCCAGATCCTCGATCTCGAGCCGGCGACCGACCTTCAAGAACTCGAGGCTCGAGCCGACCTGCACCTTGTGGTTCGAGCCTTCGCGCACGCGCGCTTTCATCGGCGAGCCGAGCCCTTCGATGTGCAGCCGCACGCGCGAGCCGATTTCGGCCGGGCTCTCGGCGCTCTCGCCGGCCGGCGCGCTCGCGGCCTTGTGACCTTCGCACAGGTCGCGTAAGGCTCCGACGCTGCCGCTGTCGAGCGCGGTGAACTCCACGCCGAACTCGCCGCCACGACCGCCCTCACGGCGCCAGGCAACACGCCCTTCGACCACGATCTCGCGGCCTTCTTCCTCGAAGCGGCAGACGAGCGGCGCTCCCTGTTCGGGGAGGTACGCCGTTCTAAGGTGCATACCGCGGGCGCTCACGTCGACCGCTTCGGCCTCGAACGCCGGGATCCCCGGCTCGTTCCCGCAAACTTCGACCAACGTCTCGACCGGCACTCGGCCGGCGCCTTGGGCGCGGCGCTCTTGGATTTCGCTCATGACAGCCTCTCCCACCCGAGTAGGTGAGCGCCCGTGTTTTGGCCAACTTTGTCGCGACGCGCGCGCGCCCGCCGCCGAACGCGCGCGAAAAATCCCGCAAATCTTTACAGGCAGCGGCCCACGACACATCATCCGCGGGCTCATGGCGCTGACGATCGTGGTTCGCTCCGGCGACCTCAAATCCCCAGCGGCCATCACCTTCGACGCCCCGCGCATCGTGATCGGCCGAGGCGATGGTTGCGAGGTGCGCCTGCCGGATCCGAGCGTGAGCCATCGCCACGCCTCGATCCGCCAGCGCGGCACCGAGTACGTGGTGATCGACGAGGGCAGCACCAACGGCACGTTCGCGGGCCCTGTTCGGCTCTCACCACAAGCGCCGCGCGTGATCCGCTCGGGCGATCTGATCCGCGTGGGTCGAGTCTGGCTCGAGCTCACGGTCTCGCAGACCCTCCCCACGCAGAACCCGGGCCTCGCAACCAAGGAGATCGCGCTGGCGCTCGTGGCGAGCTCGCTGTCGGGTGACGGCGAGCCGGTCGCGCCGTGCGTGAAGGTCAAGTCCGGACCGGACGCGGGCAAGGAGCTCACGCTCAGCGAGTTCGATCGCGGCTACGTCGTGGGGCGCGCGCCCAACGCCGATCTTTCGCTCAGCGACAACGACACCTCGCGCCGGCACGTCGAGCTCACGCGCCGCGGCGCTCAGGTGCTCGTGCGCGAGCTCGGCTCGAAGAACGGCGCCCTGCTCGGTGAGAACGCGATCGAAAGCGGTCGCGACATTCCCTGGCCCGTGCGGCTCACGCTGACGATCGGCGGCACGGAGCTCGTCTACGAGGACCCCGTGCTGGCTGCACTGGTCGAGATCGAAGCCGGCAGCGACGAGCGCATGCGCGACGACGACTCGATCGATCCACCGACGGTCGAGACCGCGGCAGCGCTCGCAGCGCCTGCCCTGGACGAACCGTCCGGAGCGCCGCCCCCGGTCCGCCCGCAGCACCGCCCGGAACCGAGCCCGCAGCGCGGAGGCTTTCGACTCGTTGATCTGTCGATCGCGCTCGTCGCGCTGGTGGTGATCGGCGCAAGCTTGCTCGGGTTGAGCTGGCTGTTCAAAAATTGAGCGTGAGCGGCGCGGTGCGCATGGCTTGACAGCGCTGCGCATTTTCGCTGGGCTCCTCGCCGGAGGTTCCGTCATGAAGCCCGCGCGCCTGCTCTACGCCCTGTCGTTCCTATCCTTCGCTTGCGGCCACATGGTCGCGCTTTCGCCCGAAGCCAAGAAGGTGGAGCTGATTCACGAGAGCGAGCGACCCCTGCACTGCAAGGTGCTCGGCAAGATCACTGGAGAGTCGCGCTCGTCGAGCGAGAAGGAAGCGCGCGAAGGCGCCGAGAACGACTTTCGCAACAAGGCCGCCGAGCTCAAGGCAAACTTCGCCATGATCGACAACGAGCGTGGCGGCAAGGTCGGCACGAGCTCCGAGATCTCCTCTTTCATCGGCGGCAAGGCCCTGCAGTGCCAGACCGAAGCCATGGAAGAAGCCAAAGAAAAGGCCGAAGCCAAAGCCAAGGAACAAAAAGAGCAGGAAGAGGCCGACCGCGAACAGAAAGAAAAAGAAGAGAAGGCCGCCAAAGAAGAAGAAAAGAAGAGCGGCAAAAAGAAGAAGGACGAGGACAAGAAGAAGGACGACTGAGCTTCAGCGATCCTTCGGCCCCTCGTCATATGACCTTGGCCGGTACTTCTTCTGCACGCCCCCGTTGGCTTCGCCGTTGAAGACCACGTCGCTGGTCAGGAACGCGAGCCAGCTGCCGGGGTACTTTTCGCCCAGATCGATCAGCTCGTCCTTGTGGGGCAAGACTGCTTTTTCGTCCCACAGGCATTGGAGCCCGAGCGCGATCAAATTCAGATCCGCCGGGTTCTTTTCGAACCCCTGCACGTAGTAAGGGAACGCTTCTTCGGCGCGGTGCATGCGGCAGAGCGTGTCCCCGTAATAGACGTAGGCCATCGGCCACTCCGGTGCGAGCCGCATCGCCTCCTTGTTAATCGTCAAGCGCTCGGGCAAGCGACCGCGCGCGCCGAGCATGACCGAATAGTTGAGCTGCGCCTTGGCGCTGAGCGGCGCCGCGTCCCGCGTGGAGCGCCAAAAGATCAGGTCGTCGGTATAGTCGAACGCGTGCGCCCGCGCGCGGATCACCTGCACCGCGAAGAACGCCGCGCTCGCGCGCAAGGCCCAGCCGGAACGCGCGCGCTCGAACAAGAGCGCGAGCAGGCACGACGAGCCGATCACCGGCAGGTACCAGAAGCGCTCGGCGCGCACGGTGGGCAACAGCACCGGGATGTTCGAGTGCGGGAAATAGGCGATTGGCACCCAGACCAGCGCGAGCGCGAGCAACGCCAGCGTACCGAGCTCGCCGGCCGCCGTGTCGAGGCCGAGCGCCAGGCCCTGGTCGCGCGCGTCATACTCGCGCACCAGGGCGACGATCCAGGCGCCGATGCCGACCAGCGGCGGCAAGAGCAAGAGCGCGCCGCCGATCACGCTGCCTGGAAAGAACAAATGATCCGGCACCGGCTCTTGTCGAAACGAATAGTCCCCACTCAACGACCAGGGCATGAGCACCTGGCCGATGCCCCGCGCGTAGACGCGCAACGCGCCGGCTAGGCGGTGCGGAAAATCGGCGTTGACCAGCGGATTGTTGATCGCGTCGTGCGGCAGCTGCGGCTGCTGGAACCAATGTAAAAACCGCACGAATCCGCGCGCCAGCGCGCCGGCGGTGTCCGGCAAGGCCGAAACCGGCGAGCTGCCCTCGGCGACCGGATAGAACTTCTTGCGCACCAACGTGTAGAGCACGAGCGCCGCCACCGTCACGACCGCACAGGCCGCCGCACGCACCACGCGCAGCGGCAAGCGCGGGTGCAAAATAGGAGCGCTGACCAACGCAGCCCAGGGTAAGAGCGGAATCGCGACGAGCACGCTCTCCTTGCTGAACAGCCCGAGCGTGGCGCTGCCGAACACGCAGAGCGGCATCAGCCAGAGCGGACGCGCGAGCGCATGCAACGCGAGCAGCACGAACAAGCCTGCCAGCACGTCGGCGATGCCGACCACGCCGGTCACCGCTTCGGTCAGCACCGCGCTGGTCAGAAAGCAACCGCCCGCGAGCCAGCCGGCCGCCCGCCGGCGCGTCCAGCGCAACACCAGCGAGGCCACGAGCGCCGCGTTCACCGCGTGCACCACCACGTTGACGCAGTGGTGCAAGAACGGCTCCTTGCTCACGTACCAGAGCGCGCGCCAGATCAGGTCCGGCAGCGGCCGATAGGAGCCGATGCTGCGCGTCGGCGGCAGCCCCCAAAAATCGACCTTGAAAGCGTGCCAGATGGGTCCGGCCTGGCCGTTCACGAACGGGTTCGCGAGCAACGCCTCCTGCTCGTCGAAGATGTAGTTCGAGAGCGGGCTGCGCACGAAGATCAGCGCGCTCAGCACGAGCGCGGGCACGAACGCGGTTGGAAAAACTGGATCCTCGTGCACGAAGTAGGCGCGCAGCGACATCCACAGCTCCACGAGCCGGGACCGCAGGCTCGACCAGGCGAGCCGCGCGCGCGCTGACCTATCGTGCATCCTCCGGGCTTCTACCCGAAAACCCGGGAAGGATCCTCCGCTGGTGATAACGTCGCCCCCGCATGGCGGCGTCCGAACGCTTCGACGGCTGCGAGGTCGTGAAAAAGCTCCACACGGGACCGATCACCGACCTCTACCACGCCGTGCAGGAGCCGCTCGGGCGGCCCGTGTTCATCAAGGCGCTCGGCTCGAGCATCCTGCCGTCGTCGCCTTTCGCGGCGTCGCTCGAGCGCGAGGCCCGCCTGCTCGCGGAGCTCAAGCACGAGAGCATCCTGGAAGTGTACGATTTCGTGCGCCGGGACGAGCGCATGTGGCTCGTCCTCGAGTACGTCGACGGCCCGTCGCTCGAGGCGCTGCTGGCCAAGGTCGGCCAGCTACCGCAAGCGGCTGCTTGCGCGATCGCGCTCGGCGTCGCGGCCGCGCTCGAGCACGCCCACCAGAAGGGCGTCGTGCACCGCGACGTGCAGCCGAAGAACATTTTGCTGGCCAAGGACGGCCGGGTAAAGCTCGCGAATTTCACGGTCGCGTTCGACGAGCGCATGCCGACGGCGCCCGAGCTGCTCGAGGGCAGCGACGGCTACGGCGGCCCCGCCTACATGTCGCCGGAGCAGATCCTGGGCGAGCGCGCCGACGCGCGCACCGACGTGTTCTCGCTCGGCGTCGTGCTCTACGAGATGCTCTGCGGCGAGCGTCCGTTCGACGGCCCCGACGATCGCAGCACGTCGCTGCGCATTCGCCGTGACCCCGCGCCGCCGCTCGGGCGCAAAGCGCCGCAGCTGACGCCGGCGCTCGAGCGCCTCACGCAGCGCTGCCTGGAAAAGATGCCGAGCGATCGCTTTCCCTCGAGCAGCGAGCTCCATGGCGCACTGCGGGCCGCGGCGCAGGAGCTCGGCTCCGAGCCCGCCCAGCAAGTCGTGCACGAGCTGCTTTCGCGTGCCGGCTTGTCGGGCGCACCACGCGCGCGCAGCGCTCCGCCCCCGCGCCGCTTACCCGCCTTCAGTCTGAGGCGGAGCTTGATCGGCCTCGTGGTCTGCTCGCTGTTGGTCGTCGCCGGCGGAGCTGCAATCCAGAGCGGCGCCGCCAAGCGCGAGGGGCAGAGCGCCGCGAGCCGCGCCGGGCACAAGCTCGAGCTCTTACCGGAGCGGCGCGCCTACCTGCGCGTCGTCGCCCACCCCTGGGCGCGCGTGGTGGTCGACGGGCAGGAAGTCGAGACGACTCCGTTCGCGCGACCGATCCCGCTCAGCGCCGGCAGCCACTTCGTGCGCCTCGATCATCCGAACGCGCCGAGCGAGCGCCGCACGATCGAACTCATGCCCGGAGAGACGTTGCTGCTCGACGTGACCCTGAAGGTGACCAGCGCAGCTCCGCCGAGTGCGAGCGCCGCGCAAGACGGCGGTCCGCCGGAAGACAACACGCCCTGAGCGCGCCGAGCGCTGCGCAGCGAAAGCTGAACACGGGCCCTGTAGGTGAGTGTGTGCGCGGCGCTGGGTCGTCGCTCGAGGTCGGGCTACTCAGGCAGCAATTTGACTAGAAATTGCCGTCCTCCGCGAGTGGTGCACCCTTGAAGTATGCGTTAGTGTTTCGCTATGTCGGGTGAGACCCGGCGGTGG
>JADMIO012752978.1_pt1 | contig 15865 bp, 13 predicted proteins | sample 8958161 | NCBI WGS metagenome assembly JADMIO01 (sample SAMN16585339, study PRJNA669376) | soil metagenome | isolation source: Crop rotation soil | place: USA: Cullars Rotation, Alabama | collected 2011
GCCCTCCGCCACACTTCGGACCACGCCCTCCGCCACACTTCGGACCACGCCCTCCGCCACACTTCGGACCACGCCCTCCGCCACACTTCGGACCACGCCCTCCGCCACACTTCGGACCACGCCCTCCGCCACACTTCGGACCACGCCCTCCGCCACACTTCGGACCACGCCCTCCCCAGTCCTTACGACTTATGTGTTTTTCCGCCACGCATCATTTAATGTACGAACGTCGCAATTGGGTTTTGCCAAGTTGCAAAGATATTCGACGTGGCGATTTCCGCCATACACCCCTTGCTCAGAAAATCGCATAGGAAGTGCCAGCATTGAAACGTCGTTTGGCAGTCGCAAGATTCACAAGAGGTCAAATTACGCGCATAACTCGTAACGCCCCGCAAAAGGATGTCCCCAAAGTCCTAGCAAGCAAAATCGCAGAGGAAGTTTTGGGTTGACGTGGCAGCGAAAAGTGGCAGCACCGAAGGGCGCCCACACACTAAGTCCGTGTACCGCGCGGTGCATCGTATAAAATGATGGGCTCGAATCGGGGGGACGGTGTGAATACTCAGTCTGTGCTGGCGGAACTTGAAGCGCTGTATCCCGGTAAGCTGATCAAAAAGTTGCCACCAGATGATCCCAAAGAGATCGTTTGCGAGTTTGATCCTAAAGAAGATCATCCTGATTGGAGTTTGGCCGTTGCCGTCATCGATCAGTCGGCGCCGCATTACCATCGCCAGACAACCGAGACCTATATGGTCATACGAGGAACGCTGACGCTGCACGTCGGGAATCAGGAGCTGACCTTGTTTGAGGGGCAGCAGTACACAATCATCCCCGAACAAGTTCATTGGGCAACGGGTGACGAGACGTGGGTTGAGGTTTATTGCAGCCCAGGTTACACATCCGACGATCATATTTTGGCGAAATGATCGCACCGGCGATCGTTTCGGGATTTTTTTGTTGAGCATCGTTCGTAGATCGGAGACTACGAGGTAGAAGCGGGACGGAAGCCCGCGCACCACACCGCCATCAGATCAACATGCCACCAAAGGCGCTACCAGTGATCGGTTTGGGATCTGCCACCACCGCCGCCACCACTTGGCAGGCACCACGCGTGGTGCCTTGATCAGATTTTTGTAAGGTAAATCGCGAAAAAAACATTTGTCTAATGATCGGCATGCCGTTATGATATCGGTCAAGGAAGGAGGGTGTGCGTGTGGATACCCGGAAAAACGTCGTTCATAATTTTGACCCGCAAGCTTCGCATGACGATGCTGTAAATATCGAGGGTCTGGAGGATCTATTTAACTGGGCATCAGAAGTGGTGGCGGACAGCAACGACCCACGGACACGCCGCACCAAAGAGCATAAGATTCGCCGCAACGTGCTGGAAATGATCCAGTACACCAAAGAAATGGAAGCGCGCGACAAGTATGCCGAAGAGATCAATTTCCTCCAGCGTCGTGTGATCGCATTACTACAAGTTATTGCCGAAAAAATGGATGAGAATGGGCAGCTTCGCCAGATCATTCTCAATCACTACTTTGCCTTCGCCCGCGTTGCGGAGTTGGAGTCCGAAGTCAAGCAGCTTCAGCAAATGACCTGGTATCGAGAAGAAGCGGAAGCCGAGCGCAAACACTTGATGGACGCACTCTCCAAGCTGAAAAAAGAGCGCGACTACCTCGACGAATTGCTGACCGTCACCGAAAATGAAAACATTCGGTTGGCGAAAATGTACACCAGCATGCGCGACCAGCTCGAAGCGATCAGAACCCGAAGATGGTGGCACCCGTTGGTGGCACTATTCCGTAATCTCTCCAACTGCGCCACCACCCCGTAGTTTCAACTTTCCCTCGAATCCCCGGTTGGTTGGCTCATAATACTTGCGCTCAGCAAGTTCATCAGGAAGGCATTGCATATCAGCAATGCCTTCACTGTAGTTATGGGCGTATTTGTATCCCTTGGAATAACCGATGCTCTTCATCAGCCTGGTCGGAGCATTGCGCAAATGCAGAGGGACGGGGTGCTGCAGCGTATTCAAAGCATCCCCGGATGCATCGCCATAAGCGCGATAAACAGCGTTCGACTTAGGTGCGTAGGCCATATAGACAACGGCCTGGGCGAGGGCCAATTTGCCCTCAGGCATACCGATAAAATCCACGGCCTGCATGGCTGCCACCGCCTGCGGTAGCGCCTGGGGTGCGGCGAGCCCGATGTCCTCAGAGGCAAAGCGCACCAGTCGTCGGGCTATGAACATGGGGTCTTCACCGGCTTCCAGCATGCGCGCCAGCCAGTACAAGCTGGCGTCGGCGTCGCTATTGCGAATCGACTTGTGCAGTGCCGAAATCAAATTGTAGTGATTTTCGCCGGTCTTATCGTATTTAAGGATCGCTTGCTGAACCGCCTGCCGCACCTCGGGTTCCTGAGGCGTTTTCAAATTCTTCGAACGGCACAGGCGAGCAAGCAAGTCCAGCGAGTTCAAGGCCGTTCGCGCATCCCCGGATGAATAGGTTGCCACCAGACTCAGCAGGTCATCGTCGAGAACGAGGTTGTACTCGCCGAGTCCGCGTTCCTTGTCTTCAAGGGCGCGCCGCAAAATGACAATCAGATTATCCAACTGAAGCTCGTTCATCACAAACACTTTCATGCGTGATAGCAACGCTGAGTTCAATTCGAATGATGGATTTTCAGTCGTGGCTCCAATCAGCAAAATAGTGCCGGCTTCCACATAAGGAAGGAATGCATCTTGCTGAGCCTTGTTGAAGCGGTGGATTTCGTCGACGAACAAGATGGTGCGGCGTCCCTCAATTTTGTGGAACGCTTCGGCCTCGGCCATCACGGTCTTGATCTCTTTGATCCCCGAGGTAACCGCCGAAAATGAGACCCACTTGCTGTCGGTACGATTAGCTATAATCCGCGCCAGCGTAGTCTTTCCGACACCGGGCGGTCCCCAGAGAATGAACGACGAAAGCTCATCGCCCTCAATCATCTGTCGCAGCAGGCTGCCGGGCGCCAGCAAACTTTCTTGACCGATGAATTCGTCTAAATCATTCGGCCGCATCCGCTCTGCAAGAGGCACATCAGCTTTTTTGTTCGAACTTGTCATCGTTATCCAACCGCCGAGATTCCCGCCCGCACGACTGTCCTGTTGAGTTCCTGGCAAGACCGGGTAATATCTGTATGGGCTTAGAAGCTTAGCATAGACCCTAATTCGCTGAGACGTCTCTCAACTTGATGCGCGCCTTACTAACAGTGCTTCTGGCAGCGGCTGCCGTTTGGCAGGCTCAGCCGGCGGTCGCCATGCAAACGCGCCGGGCGCAACCGCTGCATTCAACAGCCAAGCACGCCGTCAAAGACACGACGGTCTACGAGTCCGAGCAATTCGTTCTTTACGTCAATTCGCGGGATGCACTCGGTGAAGTCTACGCAACTGAGGATCCCGACCTGCTCAACTGGACGATGAGCGACCGCCGCGCCGTCGACAAGGCATTTCTCGAAGTCAAAAAACGCGCACCGGGATTGATCGCCCGCGCCTGCAACGGCGAGCGCATCCACGTCATCGTTGGCGATATGGATGATCCGGCTATGGACACCAACTGCGCGCGCATCAAAGTCAACCGTGTGTCCATCCGGCTCGGCGAGCGCTTTCTCAGAGAAACACTTGCCCATGAACTCGTTCATTACGTTGACTGCGGCAACGCCGTATCATCCCGCCGCGAGTGGAATGAGCTGATTTCGCAGGCACTCGACGAGTACCGCGCGAAATTCCCGAACAGTGCCATGCTGGATGATTCGCGCGTGCGCATGAAAGCCGAGCGCGCGCTGCACCGCTATCACTTGCCCAGCGATTACTCGGCGGAAAACGGCACCGAGGCGTTGGCTGAAATCGCCAGCGCCATGGTCATGAGCGATTTCAAGCCTGCTGAGAAAGTTTCTGAGTTCATCAACAAAAATATCCTGTCCATGCCCGATGGTCCAAGCGTCGAGTATCAGCTGTCGCGAGCTGCGCTGCGGCTTCTGGACGCCGGGAACAGCAAGGGCGCAATCGTGATGGCGACGCAAATGCTCCGAATGAACCCCGACAGCATCGATGCCCGGTGGCTGCTGGGACGAGCCTGGGATCAGGCGGGCGAGCGGGATCTGGCGCTGTTCGAGTGGACGCAGGCGCTGGCTATCGCACACAAAAACAAAGTGCCGGAATACTCCGACGACGTCTACACGCTCAACGCCAACATCGCCGACCTGAAGCACAGCAAGTAACGATGATCGCGGGCTTGCGCCCGCCGCTACGTACGACCGCTACTCGCGGTCTTTCGGCAGATACTTCCTAAGCCGCTCGCGATACTCGTCGGCTTTGCGGCGCAAGGCTTCTTCGTGCTGCTTGCGGATTTGCTCGGACTTCTTCTCCACGCCTTCACGCAATTGCGCCCGGCGGCTCAAGTCGCCCAGAAAATTCTCCTTCGCCATCTCTGCTTTCTCCGTCCGCTCGGACAAGCTTTGACGATTGAGAGAATCCGTGAGCTCGCGTCGCAGGACCTTGCGGTCGAGCCACGAACTCTCGTCTCGGACGCCTAGGGTGTTGTCGAAAATGTGTTCTCGGCTTTGCATCGGTTCGGTATCCCCTCGCCTGGTATATCGAATCGGTGACCCGTTGTAGTAGGGCCGTCGAAGCCATTCTAAGTCAATTCAGTAGATTTGAGGAGACAAAATTTTCTGAACTAATCAGCATTTTCCCTGTGGCGTAAGATTATTAAGCCGAGCATATTTAGTAGGAGTCAGCCCGCCGAATCGGGGCATATACAGGAGAAATGGAGGTCTCTCGCGTGGATTTAACCCGTCCTGATATGGTCTTGCGCTACAAGGCCGATGCCTCACGCAATGGTTTGCTCGTCATGGCGGCTACAGCGCCGGTCTGGGCAATCTGGATGCCCTGGGTGATGACCTGGCTCCTCACGTCTCTCATCCAGGACCTCACCACCGGCTCAATTACCTGGGACATGTTCGCGCTTTTCCTGTTCTTCCTGATGATTGTCCTGTCCGCCATTTCAACGGTGGTCGTTTGCCTGGACAACCGCCTGATAATCAGCGAAAAAGGTGTCAAAGTGCCCGTGCGCTTCATGCTGCAAACTCTCGGTCGCGTGCACTTTAAGTGGGATAACCTTCAGCACATAGTCTTTCGCAGAAACGGCAAGCCGTCGCCGGATGCCGACGAAATCTGCTTCGACTTCGACAAGTTGTCGCGTGCGCCTCTGAGACTCGATGGGTTCCAGCGCGAAGATATCCCGCAGATATTGCTGGCTGTCCAGGCCTACGCACCCAAGACTGAAATCGTTCCCAATGCCAGTGACGTCAAAGGCATCCCGATGACCGCCACCAGCGCGCCTCTCAGCTTCACCCGCCTGTGGGAAGAAGAACTGAACAATCGCTTCGGCTCCACCATTTTCGTCCCCCTCGAGCCCGGGCAGCAGCTCCAGAACGGGCGCATCAAGATCGTCGGACAGATCGCTTTCGGCGGGCTCTCGGCAATCTATCTCTCGAAGCTGGACAACGACCAATTGGTGGTCGTCAAGGAAGCCGTGGTTCCGCAAAACGCTGATGAAGCCTCGAAAGAAAAGGCCCTCGAGATGTTCAATCGCGAGGCGAAGTTTCTGTGCACCCTCAACCACCCGCGCATCGCCAACGTTTTCGACCATTTTGTCGAGGGCGGGCGCAACTACCTGCTGCTCCAATACATCGAAGGGAAGGACCTTCGCACTTATGTAAAAGAGCACGGACCGGTTCCCGAGCAGATTGTGATTCGCTGGGCGCGCGAGATTGCAGAGATTCTCGTTTATTTGCACGGGCTCGATCCGCCCATTATCCATCGCGACCTGACCCCCGACAACCTCGTGCTGGCCCGCGATGGCAGCATTTGCATGATCGACTTCGGCGCCGCCAATAACTTCATGGGTACAGCCACCGGCACACTCGTCGGCAAGCAATCCTATATTTCGCCCGAACAGTTCCGCGGCAAGGCGGTTCCGGAAAGCGATCTATATTCGCTGGGTTGCACTCTGCACTTCCTGCTCACAGGCAAAGACCCTGAGCCGCTCTCCGTTTCCCACCCCAAAGAGCTCAACAACAACATATCGGGCGACATCGACGCCCTGATTGCCTCGCTCACAGAGCAGGAAGTTCCTGACCGGGCAAAACCCTCTAATTCCGTGCTTTCAATCATAGATAAATTGTCCGGAACCGTTATGCAAAGACACTTTGAATCAGTAGGACATCATGGCTGAAAACGAGCAACTGGAAAACGCCGCCGAGAACGCTGGGCAAGCGTCCGAGTCCGCAGCGCCGGCAGATCAGGGCGCCGGACAAAACCCGGGGTACGAACGGCAGAAGCAGCGCATCAAAAGCCATCGCGCCCGCGACAAGCAAAACCGCACGATGCAGGTCGTTCAAATCCTTGCAGGCACAGCTATCATCGGCTTCGGCGGGCTGTTCCTGATTCAGCACGGCGCCGATCTGTTCCACAGCAACCAAAGCAACTACCAGTATCAGGCTCCGGACATCTATGAACCGGACACCACCAACGTCGATAACCAACCGACCTTCATCAAAATGCCCAACCTGGGCTCGACCGAAATGTGGAAGCAGATGGGCGCGCTGCTGGACCCGCTGGCGAAGATCAGCGCGGTGGGCGGCGTGGGGCTGTTCCTTTACGCGCGCTCGACGCGCCGCAAATACTTGGAATTCGACAAGATCGGGCTGCTAATCAGCGATTCAAGCAAACGCGGCGAAGGCAACGCGCGATTCATTCCGTGGGGATGCCTTGAGGGAGTCGAGGTTTTCTACGGCAAGAACAAAGCTCCCAAGCCGAATACCGAGACTCTCAACCAGCTTGCCGGCGAGATCGTCGGCGATGCCGCCAACTGCCAGATCGCGTTCTACGTCGATGACCAGTCCATCGTGAAGATCAGCTGGCGCGATCTCGTTTCTTGCTGCGAGCCGGGATCATTCATCAACGCCCTCAAGACCTGGGCTCCCGATGCTGCAGAGAATGTGCAGTTTCCGGGCGAGGTCGGCAAGATCGGCACCAGCAGCTATACGCAGCTATGGTTCAAGTACTACTCGACCAGCAGTGAGCGCAAGCGCCTCGGCCATCTGGCGCAAGGCGACCAGCTTCAGGAAGGTCGATTCACCGTCGCGGGGCAGCTCGGTGGCGGCGGTCAGGGAACCGCTTACCTGGCGGTAGACGGACAGGCTGGAGAAAATCAGCCGACCGAAGTCGTGCTCAAAGAGTACATCCTGCCCGTGCACCGCGGCGAGGTGGTGCTCGAGCAAACGATTGAGAAACTACGTCGCGAAGCCAACATTCTGCGCGAGATCGACCATAACAACATCGTCAAAATGATGGGTGAATTCATCGAAGATCACCGCGGTTACCTGATTATGGAATACGTTCAGGGACGGTCGCTGAAGGCGCTCGTAACCCAGCAAGGAACGCTGCCTGAAAAGACAGTGCGAGAACTTGCCTTGCAGATGTGCGAGGTGCTCGGCTATCTGCACGGCTTGACACCGCCTGTCATTCACCGCGACATGACTCCCGACAACTTGATTCTGCAAGATGACGGCGTCGTCAAACTTGTCGATTTCAACGTCGCGCACCAGCTCGAATCGCAGGCAACCGCGACGGTCGTGGGTAAGCACTGCTACATCCCGCCTGAACAGTTCCGCGGCAAGCCCACGGAACAAAGCGATGTCTACGCCTTCGGGTGCACCCTGCATTACATGCTTACAGGGCTGGATCCAGAACCGCTGACAGTTTCCCGTCCGCGTGAGTTCAATGAGCAGGTTTCCGAGGAAATGAACGAGCTTGTCGCACGCTGCACAATGCTCGATCACACCAAGCGCTTCTCAAACATCCATCAAGTGCGCGAGGCGCTGGAGCAACTCGAAAATCCCGACAAAGGCGCCACCATCAAACTCAACGAGAAAAAGGTCAGCGCGTAGCATATACCTCCATACATAAACTTGTAGCGGTCAGCGAAAGCTGACTGAACCGTTCTCGACATTGTAGTCTTCGATCTCGTCGGCTTTCGCCGACCGCTGCGGGTTTGGTTACGGAGTCCAACTGGGATTGGTCAGCGAGGTCATGATGTGATCTTGCCAGACGCCGTCGAGATAAAGGTAGTCGCGCGCGTAGCCTTCGACGACGAAACCCAACCGTCGCAGCAGTCGCCCGCTCTTCTCGTTGGTCGGCATATAGTTCGCCATGATGCGATGCAGCTTCAATTCGTCGAATCCATATCGAACAACCGCGCCGACAGCCTCGGTCATGATGCCGCACCCCTCCCAGCGATAATCGACGTTGTAGCCGAGATAGCAAAATTGCGCGGCACTGCGCATGATGCCACCAAGACTGGCATTGCCTATGCAAGTTTTGTCGTCATCGATATCGAAGATGAACATCCGCGCTGAGGCGTCGGTGTAGAACTCTTCGATGTTGCGCTCGATTTGCCGCTCCCAGAAGGGCTTGGTGAAAAAGTCATCGGGGTACTTCGGATTGTATTCCTTCAGGCGCTCGCGGTTGTCGGAATAGTACGCCAGCAGCGCATCGCGATCCTTTCGCTGCGCTAAACGCACGACAGTTCGTTCGGTGCGAAGGTTCGGCAAAACGGTGGTAACCATGCGCTCTTAAAATCCGGTTTGCACCGGCGCCCGTTCGGGCGTGGGTTGCGATGGCTGCGTGACCGCGAAGTAGGTCGATGGAATCAGATACAGCAGAAAGCACCCGATCATCAGCCAGACCACGAGCTTATAGTGTCTTCGAAAAATCTCCATTGCCCTTACCCCTCTTCGCTGACAATATTAGCAGGCTCGGCAGCCGGTTCATCCGGCGTCTCAGCAGCGGCACCGGCAGACTCGGGATGCAAAAAGCCAAAAATTGCCTGAGCGACGTTCTTCGGCAGCCCCGGCACAGCCTTCAAATCGTCCAGCGATGCCTGCTTGAGCGCATCGAAGGTTCCAAAATGCTCCATGAGCTTCTTGCGCCGCGCCGCGCCGACGCTGGGCAAATCATCGAAGCTGGACTTGAGCGAACGCTTGGCTCGCAGTTTTCGGTGGAACGTAATCGCGAATCTATGCGCTTCATCGCGCACTCGTTGCAGAAGGAACAGCGCTTCGCTGCGGCGCGGCAGCAGTACAGGATCGCTCTTGCCGGGCAAGTAGACCTCCTCCTGCTTCTTCGCCAGCCCCATCATCTCCAGCCGCTCGGTAATGCCTAGCTCGGATGCCGCCTCCTGAGCCGCATTCAACTGCCCTTTGCCACCGTCTATGATCACCAGATCCGGCAGCGGCTTGTCGCCCTCGATCAGCTTGCTGTAACGCCGCGTGACCACTTCTTTCATCGAGGCAAAGTCGTTGGCCTGTCCGTGCCCCTCTACGGAACGTATCTTGAACAGCCTGTAATCGGACTTCTTAGCTTGCGCATTCTCGAACACGACCATACTGGCCACGTTGTCGGTGCCCTGGATATTGGAGATATCAAAGCACTCTATGCGCTTGGGAAGCTTGCTGAGCTGCAGATCTTCCTTGAGTCTGGTCAGCACCTCCAGCACTTTGGCATTGATATCCGTCTCTTCTTTGAGGTTCTTCTCCAGCGCCTGACTGGCGTTTTTCTGCGCCATCGTCACCAGATTCACCTTGTCTCCGCGCTGGGGAACATAAACTTTGATCGCACGGTGAGCGCGCTGCGAAAGAAGCTCCACAAGCAGATTCACATCTTCGATGTCGTGTTGCAGAATCACTTCACGCGGGATTGAGATGTCTTCGGTTTCCGCATAGTACTGCTCGATGAAGCTCTGATAAGCCTCCAGATATAGGGTGCGATCATTGAGGGCAACGTCGAAATTTTCCGAACCGATCAGCTTGCCTTCGCGGATACGCATGAGAGTGATCATGATCTGCTTCTCTGTATGCGCTTCGGCGATGATGTCATTGCTGACGCTCGGATCTTGGAAGAAGACCTGCTGACGTTCCAGAACCGTCTGAAGCGCCGCGATCCGATCGCGAATCTTCGCCGCTTCCTCGAATTTAAGCGCCTCGGCAGCGCGGTCCATTTCCTTTTCCATGTTACGGACGGCTTCGCTCTGCCGCCCGCCTAAAAACAGTTCCACCTGAGCCACCATCTGATTGTAGAACTGCTCTTCCACCAGGTTCTGGCAAGGTCCGAGGCAAAGTCCGATGTGGAAGTTCATGCAGGGGCGATCTTTGAAAAGTGGCTTGCGGCGCTGGCGCATCGGAAAAACACGACGGAGAACGCGTACCGTTTCCCACATCTGACCAGTCTCAACGTAAGGACCGAAGACCTTCGATCTGGGATTGTCCTTTTTGTATCGCAATGGATCACGCACCATGATCAGTCGCGGGAACGGCTCATCATAAGTAATTGCCAGCCAGGGATAACGTTTGTCATCCTTGAGGTGAACGTTGTAGCGCGGCATGTGCTGCCGGATCAGCGTTGCCTCCAACAGCAGAGCTTCCTTCTCGGAGTTGGTCACAATCGTTTCCAGGCTGTGCACGCGCGGCATCATCACTGCCAGCTTCGGGCGTTCGCGCCAGGAATTCTCATTCCAATACGACCGCACGCGGCTGCGCAGGCTGAGCGCCTTGCCAATATAAATGCGGTCGCCCCGGACATCGCGAAAAATGTACACGCCCGGCTCATCGGGCAGCGATGCCAGTTGGTGAGTCAACTCATCGGTGGGAGGACAAGCTTTCATCTCTTATAGATTCTACCTGACCGCCCCGTAGCGGCGGGCGCGAGCCCGCTTCTACCGTAGCGCTTGGCATTATTTTGGCGAAGACTTCGCTGAGGTAGTCGACGCCGACGACTTCCATAGTGTCGAATTTGACGTTGAGCGGCAGGTTGCAGGCGGGAACCAGCGCGCGTTTGAAGCCCATGCGTGATGCTTCGCGAAGGCGACGCTCGAGGCTGGACACGGGGCGGATTTCACCGGAAAGTCCGACTTCACCTATGCAAACCATGAAGGGATCGACGGACCGGTCGAGACACGAGGTCGCTGTCGCCACGGCAATTGCAAGGTCTCCGGCGGGGTCGGCAAATTCAAAGCCTCCGACAATGTTGACGTACACATCCTGCTTCGAAAGCGAGAGTCCGACACGTTTTTCAAGCACGGCAATAATTTGCAGCACCCGGTTGTAATCGCAACCGTTGGCAACGCGGCGTCCGGTGCCGGCGGCGCTCGCACCCACCAGCGCCTGTACTTCCAGCAAAAGGCAACGGTTGCCTTCCGCCGAGGCAAGCACGGCCGTTCCCGACGGCGCCCGCTCGCCCGGTCGCTTGCTGAGCCGCTCGCCGAGGAACAGCGCACTCGCGTTGTCCACTTCCTGCAGCCCCTCTTCGTTCATCGTAAATATAGCGATCTCATGGGTTGATCCAAAGCGGTTCTTGATCGCGCGCAGAATGCGCAGTTGCCGCGAACGATCGCCCTCGAAGTGGAGCACTACATCGACCATATGTTCCAACACGCGCGGTCCGGCAATGCCACCATCTTTGGTGACATGTCCAACCAGCACCATGCATACGTCCTTCGCCTTGGCAGCGGTAACCAGTGATCCGGCACTTTCGCGAACCTGGCTGACCGCGCCGGGCGCGCTGCTGATCTCCGGATGGAACACCGCTTGAATGCTGTCTACAACGACGAACTGCACGTCATGCTCGGCGATGCGCTGCTGAATGTTAGCGACATTATGCTCGGAATCGATCAGGATGTTGGGCGAATTCAGCCCCAGCCGCGCGGCACGCATGCGCACCTTTCCAGCACATTGGGATCCTAAGCTTAGAATTCCACGTGGACAAGTTGTCGCGGCCGCTTCTATAGTGTCACCTAAATACTAGTGACTCCAGCGTAACTGGACTGGCCACAGTTAGGCCGCAAATGTAATCACACTGGCTCACCTTCGGGTGGGCCTTTCTGCGTTCGCGAGTGGACCCGATAAGCTCATGGAGCGGCGTAACCGTCGCACAGGAAGGACAGAGAAAGCGCGGATCTGGGAAGTGACGGACAGAACGGTCAGGACCTGGATTGGGGAGGCGGTTGCCGCCGCTGCTGCTGACGGTGTGACGTTCTCTGTTCCGGTCACACCACATACGTTCCGCCATTCCTATGCGATGCACATGCTGTATGCCGGTATACCGCTGAAAGTTCTGCAAAGCCTGATGGGACATAAGTCCATCAGTTCAACGGAAGTCTACACGAAGGTTTTTGCGCTGGATGTGGCTGCCCGGCACCGGGTGCAGTTTGCGATGCCGGAGTCTGATGCGGTTGCGATGCTGAAACAATTATCCTGAGAATAAATGCCTTGGCCTTTATATGGAAATGTGGAACTGAGTGGATATGCTGTTTTTGTCTGTTAAACAGAGAAGCTGGCTGTTATCCACTGAGAAGCGAACGAAACAGTCGGGAAAATCTCCCATTATCGTAGAGATCCGCATTATTAATCTCAGGAGCCTGTGTAGCGTTTATAGGAAGTAGTGTTCTGTCATGATGCCTGCAAGCGGTAACGAAAACGATTTGAATATGCCTTCAGGAACAATAGAAATCTTCGTGCGGTGTTACGTTGAAGTGGAGCGGATTATGTCAGCAATGGACAGAACAACCTAATGAACACAGAACCATGATGTGGTCTGTCCTTTTACAGCCAGTAGTGCTCGCCGCAGTCGAGCGACAGGGCGAAGCCCTCGGCTGGTTGCCCTCGCCGCTGGGCTGGCGGCCGTCTATGGCCCTGCAAACGCGCCAGAAACGCCGTCGAAGCCGTGTGCGAGACACCGCGGCCGGCCGCCGGCGTTGTGGATACCTCGCGGAAAACTTGGCCCTCACTGACAGATGAGGGGCGGACGTTGACACTTGAGGGGCCGACTCACCCGGCGCGGCGTTGACAGATGAGGGGCAGGCTCGATTTCGGCCGGCGACGTGGAGCTGGCCAGCCTCGCAAATCGGCGAAAACGCCTGATTTTACGCGAGTTTCCCACAGATGATGTGGACAAGCCTGGGGATAAGTGCCCTGCGGTATTGACACTTGAGGGGCGCGACTACTGACAGATGAGGGGCGCGATCCTTGACACTTGAGGGGCAGAGTGCTGACAGATGAGGGGCGCACCTATTGACATTTGAGGGGCTGTCCACAGGCAGAAAATCCAGCATTTGCAAGGGTTTCCGCCCGTTTTTCGGCCACCGCTAACCTGTCTTTTAACCTGCTTTTAAACCAATATTTATAAACCTTGTTTTTAACCAGGGCTGCGCCCTGTGCGCGTGACCGCGCACGCCGAAGGGGGGTGCCCCCCCTTCTCGAACCCTCCCGGTCGAGTGAGCGAGGAAGCACCAGGGAACAGCACTTATATATTCTGCTTACACACGATGCCTGAAAAAACTTCCCTTGGGGTTATCCACTTATCCACGGGGATATTTTTATAATTATTTTTTTTATAGTTTTTAGATCTTCTTTTTTAGAGCGCCTTGTAGGCCTTTATCCATGCTGGTTCTAGAGAAGGTGTTGTGACAAATTGCCCTTTCAGTGTGACAAATCACCCTCAAATGACAGTCCTGTCTGTGACAAATTGCCCTTAACCCTGTGACAAATTGCCCTCAGAAGAAGCTGTTTTTTCACAAAGTTATCCCTGCTTATTGACTCTTTTTTATTTAGTGTGACAATCTAAAAACTTGTCACACTTCACATGGATCTGTCATGGCGGAAACAGCGGTTATCAATCACAAGAAACGTAAAAATAGCCCGCGAATCGTCCAGTCAAACGACCTCACTGAGGCGGCATATAGTCTCTCCCGGGATCAAAAACGTATGCTGTATCTGTTCGTTGACCAGATCAGAAAATCTGATGGCACCCTACAGGAACATGACGGTATCTGCGAGATCCATGTTGCTAAATATGCTGAAATATTCGGATTGACCTCTGCGGAAGCCAGTAAGGATATACGGCAGGCATTGAAGAGTTTCGCGGGGAAGGAAGTGGTTTTTTATCGCCCTGAAGAGGATGCCGGCGATGAAAAAGGCTATGAATCTTTTCCTTGGTTTATCAAACGTGCGCACAGTCCATCCAGAGGGCTTTACAGTGTACATATCAACCCATATCTCATTCCCTTCTTTATCGGGTTACAGAACCGGTTTACGCAGTTTCGGCTTAGTGAAACAAAAGAAATCACCAATCCGTATGCCATGCGTTTATACGAATCCCTGTGTCAGTATCGTAAGCCGGATGGCTCAGGCATCGTCTCTCTGAAAATCGACTGGATCATAGAGCGTTACCAGCTGCCTCAAAGTTACCAGCGTATGCCTGACTTCCGCCGCCGCTTCCTGCAGGTCTGTGTTAATGAGATCAACAGCAGAACTCCAATGCGCCTCTCATACATTGAGAAAAAGAAAGGCCGCCAGACGACTCATATCGTATTTTCCTTCCGCGATATCACTTCCATGACGACAGGATAGTCTGAGGGTTATCTGTCACAGATTTGAGGGTGGTTCGTCACATTTGTTCTGACCTACTGAGGGTAATTTGTCACAGTTTTGCTGTTTCCTTCAGCCTGCATGGATTTTCTCATACTTTTTGAACTGTAATTTTTAAGGAAGCCAAATTTGAGGGCAGTTTGTCACAGTTGATTTCCTTCTCTTTCCCTTCGTCATGTGACTTGATATCGGGGGTTAGTTCGTCATCATTGATGAGGGTTGATTATCACAGTTTATTACTCTGAATTGGCTATCCGCGTGTGTACCTCTACCTGGAGTTTTTCCCACGGTGGATATTTCTTCTTGCGCTGAGCGTAAGAGCTATCTGACAGAACAGTTCTTCTTTGCTTCCTCGCCAGTTCGCTCGCTATGCTCGGTTACACGGCTGCGGCGAGCGCTAGTGATAATAAGTGACTGAGGTATGTGCTCTTCTTATCTCCTTTTGTAGTGTTGCTCTTATTTTAAACAACTTTGCGGTTTTTTGATGACTTTGCGATTTTGTTGTTGCTTTGCAGTAAATTGCAAGATTTAATAAAAAAACGCAAAGCAATGATTAAAGGATGTTCAGAATGAAACTCATGGAAACACTTAACCAGTGCATAAACGCTGGTCATGAAATGACGAAGGCTATCGCCATTGCACAGTTTAATGATGACAGCCCGGAAGCGAGGAAAATAACCCGGCGCTGGAGAATAGGTGAAGCAGCGGATTTAGTTGGGGTTTCTTCTCAGGCTATCAGAGATGCCGAGAAAGCAGGGCGACTACCGCACCCGGATATGGAAATTCGAGGACGGGTTGAGCAACGTGTTGGTTATACAATTGAACAAATTAATCATATGCGTGATGTGTTTGGTACGCGATTGCGACGTGCTGAAGACGTATTTCCACCGGTGATCGGGGTTGCTGCCCATAAAGGAGGCGTTTACAAAACCTCAGTTTCTGTTCATCTTGCTCAGGATCTGGCTCTGAAGGGGCTACGTGTTTTGCTCGTGGAAGGTAACGACCCCCAGGGAACAGCCTCAATGTATCACGGATGGGTACCAGATCTTCATATTCATGCAGAAGACACTCTCCTGCCTTTCTATCTTGGGGAAAAGGACGATGTCACTTATGCAATAAAGCCCACTTGCTGGCCGGGGCTTGACATTATTCCTTCCTGTCTGGCTCTGCACCGTATTGAAACTGAGTTAATGGGCAAATTTGATGAAGGTAAACTGCCCACCGATCCACACCTGATGCTCCGACTGGCCATTGAAACTGTTGCTCATGACTATGATGTCATAGTTATTGACAGCGCGCCTAACCTGGGTATCGGCACGATTAATGTCGTATGTGCTGGGGAAAG
>JADMIO012784982.1_pt1 | contig 15863 bp, 15 predicted proteins | sample 8958161 | NCBI WGS metagenome assembly JADMIO01 (sample SAMN16585339, study PRJNA669376) | soil metagenome | isolation source: Crop rotation soil | place: USA: Cullars Rotation, Alabama | collected 2011
CTTTCCTGCAGGTCTGCGGGGGCGTCGCGGCCGGTGGTGTCGTTCTTGCTCATGTCATCGCTATCTTTCTTTTTGCCAAACATATCCTGGTCCTTCTCCAGCTCGGTCGCCCGTGGCGACTTGATCCCGATGCCGAGTGCCCCATCCCGGCTACCGCGCGCCGACGCGGTTCTACGTCATCGCAACCGACCGTGCCGGCTGGTCATCACGGTCGCTGCCTCGGCGCGTCGCCACGCTTCGAACAGGTGCACCATGAAGGCGGTGGCGATCACGGGGGCGATCAGGTTGACGAACGGTACCGTCAACAGAAACGCAATGACGACTCCGGCCAGGAACGATCGTCCCCCATGCGCACGCCGCAGGACTCGCACCTGCCGCTGGTCGAAGCGCCGCAGCGCCACCAGCTCGTAAAACTCGCGCCCCAGAAGATACCCGTTTAAGCCATAGAAGACAAAGACATTAAGCGGGGGCAGGAAGATGCCCGCAAGATACAACGGCAGCGCCAGCAGATTGAGCCCGAGGGCGACCAGGGCAAAACGCAGCCCGCCCATGATCTGCTCGCCGACCGGCTGGGTCCGCGGCGGCGGCAGGCCGGGGTAGTAGCGGCGCTCGACGGCAGCCGCGACCTGGTCGAGGAAGAAGCCCACCACCACGGCGATCGTGGCCGGGAACAGCAGCCAGGCGACGAACAGAACGCCGGCGCCGGCCAAGAGGTCGATCGCGGCGTCGACCCAGCCGATGCCGACCAGACTCAGCTGGGCAAGCAGCACCCACGACACCGCCACCAGCGCGACAGTGACGGCAAGCGATGTCGCCAGGGTCAGCCAGATCGGCCGGCGCAGGCGTGGGTCGGCGAGCTGGCCGATCGCCATGCCGAAAGCGTTGAGCATAGCCCCAGGCTTCTAGCGGCATCGCGTCATTCGGCGCAAGGCCGCCGCGCTTGTGCCGGACGGGCGGCTGGCTATACTCCGCCCGCCTTGCCGCGCCGCTATCGGAGACCGGCGGCGATCCGGAGAGACCCCACCATGACCGAGCGGCTCGATGTTGTCGGGATCGGCAACGCCATCGTCGACGTGCTGAGCCACGCCGACGACGCCTTCCTCGTCCGCCATGGCCTCAACAAGGGCGCCATGACGCTGATCGATTCGGCGCGGGCCGACGCGCTTTATGGCGTCATGGGCGGGGCGGTGGAGGCGTCAGGCGGCTCGGCGGCCAACACCATCGCCGGCATCGGCTCGCTCGGCGGCCGCGGCGCCTTCATCGGCAAGGTCGCCGACGACCAGCTGGGCGAGATCTTCCGCCATGACACGCGGGCGGCGGGGACCGGCTTCGCCACGCCGCCGCTCAGCGGCGGGGCGCCGACCGCGCGCTGCCTGATCTTCGTCACCCCCGACGCCCAGCGCACGATGAACACCTATCTCGGCGCCTGCCTCGAGCTCGGGCCGGAGGATGTCGACCCGGCGCTGATCGCCGCGGCGAAGGTGATCTATCTCGAGGGCTATCTCTGGGATCCGCCGCGCGCCAAGGAAGCCTTCGTCAAGGCGGCAGCCCTGGCGCACGAGGCCGGCAATCAGGTGGCGCTGACGCTGTCCGATTCGTTCTGCGTCGACCGCCACCGCGAGGAGTTCCGCCAGCTGGTCGACCAGCATGTCGACATCCTGTTCGCCAACGAGGCGGAGATCTGCGCGCTGTGGCAGGTCGCCGATTTCGACACCGCCCTGCAGGCGACTCGTGGCCGCTGCGCCGTGGCGGCGCTGACCCGCAGCGCGCAGGGCTCGGTGATCCTCGCCGACGACGAGCTGCACGTCATCGATGCCGCGCCGATCGACCGCCTGGTCGACACCACCGGCGCCGGCGACCAGTACGCCGCCGGCTTCCTCTACGGCTATTGCCGCGGCCACGACCTCGCCCGCTGCGGCAGGATCGCCAGTCTGGCGGCGGCCGAGGTGCTGCAGCATTTCGGCGCCCGCCCGGAGGTTCCGCTGCGCGACCTGGTCCGCGCCCGGCTCGGCTGACGGACCTCTCACATGAGCCTGCGCAACCTCGCCATCATCGCCCATGTCGACCACGGCAAGACCACGCTGGTCGACCAGCTGCTGCGCCAGAGCGGCAGTTTCCGCGCCAACCAGCAGGTGGTCGAGCGGGCGCTCGATTCCAACGAGCTGGAGCGCGAGCGCGGCATCACCATCCTGGCCAAGTGCACCTCGGTCGCCTGGCACGGCGTGCGGCTCAACATCGTCGACACCCCGGGCCACGCCGATTTCGGCGGCGAGGTCGAGCGCATCCTCAGCATGGTCGACGGCGTCGTCGTGCTGGTCGACGCCGCCGAAGGCCCGATGCCGCAGACCAAGTTCGTGCTGTCGAAGGCGCTGGCGCTGGGCCTCAGGCCGATCGTCGTGATCAACAAGGTCGACCGCCCCGACGCCCGGCCGCACGAAGTCCATGACATGGTCTTCGACCTTTTCGCCGTGCTCGGCGCCAGCGACGACCAGCTCGACTTTCCCACCCTGTTCGCCTCGTCCAAGCTGGGCTGGGCGGCCGATTCGCTGGAGGCGCCGCGCACCGACATGGCGCCGCTCTTCGACCTCATCGTCCGCCACGTGCCGCCGGCGACGGGTGACCTCGACCAGCCCTTCGCCATGCTGGTGACGACGCTCGAATACGATTCCTATCTCGGCCGCGTGCTGACCGGACGCATCCACACCGGCACTGCCAAGGTCAACATGCACGTCAAGGCGCTGGCCCCTGACGGGCGGGTGATCGAGCATTCCCGGCTGACCAAGCTGCTCGCCTTTCGCGGGCTGGAGCGGCTGCCGATCGACAGCGCTGCCGCCGGCGACATCATCGCCATCGCCGGGCTGGGCGAGACGACGGTCGCCGACACCATCTGCGATCCGGCGCTGATTGCGCCGATCTCGTCCCAGGCGGTCGACCCGCCGACCTTGGCGATGACCTTCTCGGTCAACGATTCGCCGCTCGCCGGGCGCGACGGCGACAAGGTGACCAGCCGGATGATCCGCGCGCGGCTGTGGCGCGAGGCCGAGGGCAACGTCGCCATCCGGGTGCGCGAGAGCGAGAGCAAGGACGCTTTCGAGGTCGCCGGCCGTGGCGAGCTGCAGTTGGGCGTGCTGATCGAGACGATGCGCCGCGAGGGCTTCGAGCTGTCGATCAGCCGCCCGCGGGTGATCTATCGAAGCGATCCGGCGACCGGCCAGCGGCTGGAGCCGATCGAGGAAGTCCAGGTCGACGTCGACGAGGCCTATTCCGGCGTGGTGGTCGAAGCGCTCGGCAGCCGGCGCGGCGAGCTGACCGACATGCGCCCGTCGGGCGGCGGCAAGCTCCGGCTCTCCTTCCTGGTGCCGGCGCGCGGCCTGATCGGCTATCACGGCGACTTCCTGACCGACACCCGCGGCACCGGCATCATGAGCCGGCTGTTCCACGGCTACGGCCCCTACAAGGGGCCGATCGAGGGGCGGCGCAATGGCGTGCTGATCAGCAACAGCGGCGGCGTCGCGGTCGCCTACGCGCTGTGGTACCTCGAGGAGCGGGGGCCGTTGTTCATCGGCTCCGGCACCGAGGTCTATGAGGGGATGATCATCGGCGAGCACAGCCGCGGCAACGACCTCGAGGTCAATCCGCTGAAGGGCAAGCAGCTGACCAACATCCGCACGACCTCGAAGGACGAAGCGATCCGGCTGACCCCGCCCCGGGCGATGACCCTCGAGAAGGCGATCGCCTATATCGAGGACGACGAGCTGGTCGAGGTGACGCCGCGGTTCATGCGGCTGCGCAAGCGGCTGCTCGACCCCCACGCCCGCAAGCGCGCCCAGCGCGCCGGGGCCGAGGCGGGATAAGGGCCCCGCGGGGTCGCGCCAGCGGCCGATGATCGTCATCGTCGTCATAGCGGTCGTGGTCGTGCTGATGATCACGGTGATAGCGCGCAGCTGATCGCCCGCCGTGGACGACGACCCGGTGGCTCCGTGTTGGATCTTTTCCGCAGCTTGCTGTAAATTAAACTGTTGACAGTTTACAGAACACAGTCGACAGTCGCCACATGGAAAAAGACCCGACCTCCGACCTTCCGACCATTGCGGCGCTCCGCGAGCACTCGCTGACCGGCGTGGTGCAGCGCGAGATCGAACGCATGATCCTGCGGGGCGACCTCGCGCCCGGCGACCGCCTCAACGAGAGCGCGGTCGCCGAAAAGCTGTCGGTCAGCCGCGGGCCGGTGCGGGAGGCCTGCCGGGCGCTGGCCGAGCTCGGCTTCGTCGAGCTGATCGCCCATCGCGGCGTCTTCGTGAAGAAGCTCAGCCGCGAGGATGCGATCGAGGTCTATGACCTGCGCGCGGGATTGACCGGCCTGGCGGCGCAGCTGCTGGCCCCGATGCTGACGCCGGCCCATGTCGCCCAGCTTCAGGGCTTCGTCGACGAGATGGAGCAGGCGGCCGAGAACGCCGACTTCGAGCGCTTCTATCCCATCAACCTCGAGTTCCACGACTACATCGTCCGCGCGACGGGCAATGGCCGGCTGGTCAAGCTCTATCGCGGGCTGGTGAAGGAGTTCCATCTCTTCCGCACCCACGGCCTGGTGCAGCGCGCCTCGCTGCTCGAATCGAACCGCGAGCATCGCGAGATCGTCGAAGCCTTGAAGGAGCGCGACGGCCAGCGCGCCTATCAGGCGAGCGCGTCCCATGTCGGCAACGGCAAGGGCCGCATGTTGCGCGCGCTCGACGATCTCGCGGGAAGCGCTCCGGCGCGTCCGGCCGCGGCGTCATCGATCGAGCAGGACGCCTAGCGGCTGTGCTGGAGCTCTCGCTCGCCTGCCAGGACATCGACCGTAACCGCCCGATCATCGACGGGCGGGTGGCGATCGAAGGCTGCCGCGTCAACATCGTCGTCGGCCGGGCGGAGGAGATCTTCCAGCGTGCCTTCCGGCATCAGGAGTTCGACGTCTCGGAGCTGTCGCTCGCCACGCACCTCGTCACGACGGCGCGCGGCGATGGCCCCTATGTCGCGATCCCGGCCTTCGTCTCCCGCGCCTTCCGCCACTCGTCGATTTATGTCCGCAAGGCGGCGGGGATCGATCGCCCGCAAGATCTCAACGGCCGGAACGTCGGGGTGCCGGATTTTCAACAGACCGCCGGTGTCTGGGCCCGCGGCCTGCTCGCCGACGAATACGGCGTCGATCGCCGGGACATCCGCTGGTTCATGGGCGGGCTGGACCGGCCGGGGCGCACCGCGCGCGTCCCGCTCGAGCCCAACGGCGAGATCCGCATCGATATGATCGCCGCCGACCGCACGCTCTCCGAGCTGCTCGACGAGGGCGCACTGGATGCCGTGATCGCGCCGCGGCCGCCGAAGGGCTATGGCGGCAACGGCGTCGCGCGCCTCTTCCCCGACGCCCGCGCGGCCGAGGAGGCCTATTTCCGGAAGACCCGGCTGTTTCCGCTGATGCACGCGATCGGGATCCGGCGCGCGCTCGCCGACCGGCATCCATGGCTCGCCGTGAACGTCTACATGGCCTTCCGGCAGGCGCGTGCGGTGGCCATGGAAAGCCTGAAGCGGGCCGACACGCCGCAGGTCGCGCACCCGTGGATCGCCGAGGAGATCGGCCGGGTCCAGGCGGTGATGGGCGACGACTACTGGCCCTACGGCATCGAGCCGAACCGCAACGAGCTTGCGGCGCTGATGCGCTACGCCGAGGCCGACGGCCTGGTCGCCGGGCCGGTGCCGCTCGAGCGGCTGTTCGCCGCCTCGACCTTCGACGCCTTCAACTTCTGAACAAACAAGATCGGGAGGACCTTATCATGACATGGAGCAAGCGAGTTGGGATGGCGCTGATCGGCCTTGGCGCCGCCGGTGCGATTCCCGCCGGCGTCACGCAGGCGGCCGGCTGGCAGCCGAAGCGACCGGTGGAGATCGTCGTGCCGAGCTCGCCCGGCGGCGGCCAGGACCTCGCCGCGCGCACCCTGCAAAGCGTCATCGAGACGCTCAAGGTTTCGCCGAAGCCGATCGTCGTGACCAACAAGCCCGGCGGCGGCGGCACCGTGTCGATCGCCTATCTCGGGACCCACGCCGGCGACGGCCACTATGCCGCCGTCCAGGCGCTGCCGCTGATCACCAACCGGCTGACCGGCGAGAGCGAGATCGGTCTTGCCGACGTCGTCCCGATCGCCCAGCTGCTGACCGAGCAGGTGGTGTTCTCGGTGCCCGGCGATTCGCCGATCAAGAGCGGCCAGGACCTGATCGCGATGCTGAAGAAGGATCCCGCCAGCGTGACGGTCGGCGTCTCGAGCTCGCCCGGCGGCCAGAGCCACATCGCAGCGGCCCTCGTCATGCAGGCGGTAGGCCTCGATCCCGCGAAGCTCAAGATCGTCTTCTTCGATTCGGGAGGCGAGGCGGCGACGGCGCTGATGGGCGGCCATGTCACGGTGGCGGCGACACCGGCGCCGGTCGTGCTCGGCCCCAGCCAGGCCGGCAAGGTCCGCATGATCGCCGTGCCGGCGGCGACGCGCCAGAAAGGACAGCTCGCCGCCGTTCCGACCTGGAAGGAACAGGGGCTCGACGTCGAGTTCGCGACCTGGCGGGTGCTGGTCGGCCCGAAGGGCATGACGGCCGACGAGCTCGCCTGGTGGGACCACACGCTCGGCACGGTGATGGCCTCGCCGGAATGGGCCGCCGCGGCGGAGCGCAACCTGTGGACCGTCGACTACAAGAACAGCACGGACGTGAAAGCATTTCTCGACGCCGAGAACACCCGGCTGGCCGCGCTGTTGAAGGAGCTTGGCCTCGCCAAGCGATAGCGGCCGCCCGCGATCATCACTGGAGGTAAGCAATGTCCCGCGTCGTCCACATCGCCCTCAAGGTCACCGACCTCGAGCAGGCGACCAGGTTCTACACCGAAGTCTTCGGCTTCAAGGAAACCAAGACCGGCCGCAGCCGCGATCATATCTCGCGCCACCTGACCGATGGGCACGTCGACATCGCCCTGATGCTCTATGACGACGAGAACTCCGAGGAGGCGCAGCTTGCCGGGCCGGGGCCGCGGATCCATCACTGGGGCATCACGGTCGAGGACCAGGAGGCGACGGCGGCGAAGATCACGGCCTATGGCGGCACCGTCTTCCCCCATCTCGGCAAGGGTGCGCTGAAGTTCCGGGCGCCCGACGGCACCATCGCCGAGGTCGTCAAGGAAGGCCGCTACAAGACCGAGTGAACGGTGCGGCCATGAGCGCGCATCGGGCCGACGCAGCGCTGGCCGCCGTGGCGATCGTCGGGGCGGGCGCCTACCTCCTGCTGGACTGGAACCTGCCGAGCGCCCGGATCGGCGATCCCCTGGGCCCGCGGGCCTTCCCGGCGCTGATCGGCGGCGGGCTGGTCCTGTCGGGCCTGCTGCTGTTCCTCGAGACCTGGAAGAAGCGGCGACTCGCGGCGAGCCCGGTCGAGCCGCGATCGGCCGAGCAGAAGCACGTCCCGCTGCTGCTGGCCGCGATGGTTGCGTGGACAGCGCTCTACTATCTCTCGTTCGATCGTCTCGGCTACCTGATCGCGACGCCGCTCTTCATCCTCGGCCTGCTCAGCTACTTCAACCGGCGGCGCCACGTGGCGAACCTCGCCGTGGCAGCCGGCTTCACGATCGTCGTCTATCTGCTGTTCTCGACCCTACTCGGCGTGCCGCTGCCCGCCGGGCCGCTACCGATCTGAGGCGCCGCGGCCGATGGACAGCCTGTCCGGAATCCTGCATGGCCTGGCGGTGGCGGCGACGCCGACGCACCTGCTCTACACCCTGCTCGGCACCTTCATCGGCACGATGATCAGCCACCTGCCGGGGATCGGCCCGTCGGCAGGGATCGCGCTGCTGCTGCCCGTGACCTTCGGCATGGACCCGGCCACCGCGCTGATGATGCTGGCCGGCATCTACTATGGCTGCATGTATGGCGGCGCCGTCACGGCGATCCTGCTCAACACGCCCGGGGACGCCGCCGCGGTGATGACGGTGCTCGACGGCTACCCGTTGGCCCGCGCCGGCAAGGCAGCGTCGACGCTGGCGATCGCCGCGATCAGCTCGTTCATCGCCGGCACGCTGGGCGTCACCGCGCTGGCCTTCGTCGCCGTGCCCCTGGCCAGCATCGCGCTGCATTTCGGGCCGGCCGAATATTTCGCGCTGATCTTCTTCGCGCTGTCCACGGTGAGCGCGCTGACCGGCGATTCGCTGGCCAAGGGCCTGCTGTCGACCTTCCTCGGTCTGGCGCTGGCGACCGTCGGCATCGACCTGCAGAGCGGCGTGCAGCGCTTCACCTTCGGCGTCCTCGAGCTGTCGGACCGTGTCAATTTCCTGGTGGTCGTGGTCGGCCTGTTCGCGATCGCCGAAGTGAGCCGCATGGTCGAAGGCACCACGGCCGGGACGCTGCACACCGTGCGGGTCGAAGGCCGGCTGTGGTTCAGCCGCAAGGACTGGCGGCTCGCCTGGCCCGCCATCCTGCGCGGCACGGGTGTCGGCTTCTTCTGCGGCGCCGCGCCGGGCCTAGGCGGCACCGTCGCGGCGATGCTCTCCTATATCCTGGAGAAGAAGGTCGCCAGGCAGCCCGAGCGCTTCGGCAAGGGCGCCATAGAAGGCGTCGCGGCACCGGAGGCCGCCACCAACGCCGACACCTGCGGCGCCTTCGTGCATCTGCTGGCGCTCGGCGTGCCGGGCTCCGGCGCCACCGCGGTGATCATGGGCGCCTTCATCATGTATGGCATCCAGCCGGGCCCGATGCTGTTCCAGACCCACCCCGACCTCGTCTGGGGGCTGATCGCCAGCATGTATCTCGGCAACGTGATGCTGCTGGTGCTGAACCTGCCGCTGGTCGGCGTTCTGGCGCGGATCCTCTATGTGCCGCCCGGCATCCTGCTGTGCATCGTCCTCGGCATCGCGTCGGCTGGCGTCTATTCCTTCAACTACGACACGGTCGACCTGTTCATGGCGCTGGGATTCGGCGTGCTCGGCTACGCCTTCCGCAAGCTCGACATCCCGAAGGCGCCGCTGCTGTTCGGCCTGATCCTCGGCCACAAGCTGGAGCAGTCCTTCCGGCAGGCGATGACCATCTCCAACGGCGACGGCACCGTGTTCGCGACCCATCCGATCGCTGCCGGCCTGCTGCTCTGCGCGGCGATCTCGATCGGCGCCTCGGTCTGGGCACGGCGGCGACCGCGCGCGTTGCTGAAGGAGGCGGAAGGCCGCATCGCCGAAGCGTGACGGAGGCTGCTCCGCCCGCTCGCCGGACGACCCTGGCCGAGATCGCCGGCCTGTTCCTCAAGATCGGCTTGACCAGTTTTGGCGGCGGCCTGACGGCGTGGCTGTTCCGCGACGTGGTCGATCGCCGGCGCTGGCTGAGCGAGGAGGAGTTTCTCGGCGGCCTGACCTTGGCGCAGATCCTGCCCGGTCCCAACGTCGTCAACCTGTCGATCTATATCGGCTACCGGCTGCGCGGCAGCGCCGGGGCCGGCCTGGCCGTCGCCGCACTGCTGGTGCCCCCGACGATCGTCGCGGTGCTGATCGTCGCCCTGCTGCATCGCATCGGCGAGGCCGGCTGGCTGCACGACCTTCTGGAAGGGGTCGCGGCCGGCGCCGTCGGCATGACCATCGCCGTCGGCTGGCGGGCCGCCCGGCAGGCGGCGACGCGCAACCGCTGGGCGCCGCTGTTCGTGGCCGTGACCTTCCTCGCCGTCGGGATCATGCGCTGGCCGATGATCCCGGTGATCGTCTGCCTCGCGCCGATCTCCATCCTGCTCGCCCGCCGTTAGCGATGCGCAACGTCTATTGGCAGCTGGCTCTGGTGTTCGCTCCGCTGTCGCTGCTGTCGTTCGGCGGCGGCCAGGCGATCATCGCCGACATGGACAAGCAGGTGGTCGGCTTCCATGGCTGGCTGACGCAAGCCCAGTTCGTCGACCTGTTCGCGATCTCGCGGGCGGCCCCCGGCCCGGGCTCGCTGCTCTCCGCCTTGGTCGGCTGGCGGGTGGCGGGGGTTCCCGGCGCCGCCGTCGCGGCGCTGGCCTTCTTCCTGCCGTCGTCGCTGATCGCCTATGCCTGCACCCGGCTGTGGGGACGCTTCAAGGGCGGCCGGTGGCAAGAGCCGCTGGAGCGCGGCCTGGCGCCGATCGCCACCGGCCTCATCCTGTCCGGCGCCTTCGCGGTGCTGCGGTCCTCCTCCGGCACGCACGCGCTCTGGGTGATCGTCGCCGCGGCGGCGGCCCTCTTCATCCTGCGGCCCCGGCTCAATCCCCTGCCGGTGCTGCTGGCGGCGGGCATCGCGGAGGCGGTCATCGGCTGGCTTTCCTGAACCGCGATCTCGTGCCGCGCGACGACATCGACTATGCTGCCGTTCGGCTGTTGCCTTCGAAAAGCGAGTCGGTTGCTCTCTCCAACGCCCATGCCCAGACGATGACCCAGGCGGCGGCACGCCAAGGCGGCGCACGAGCCTGGCTGCAATCCTTTGCGAACTATTTCGAGCCGCGGCTGATCGCGGTGCTGTTCATGGGCTTCTCGAGCGGGCTGCCGCTGGCGCTATCGAGTGGCACGCTGCAGGTTTGGCAGACGCGCTCCGGGGTCAGCTTGGCGACGATTGGCTTCTTCGCCCTCGTCGGCGTGGCCTATAACCTAAAATTCGCTTGGGCTCCTCTTATGGACCGCGTACCGCCGCCGGGTCCGCTGGCTCGGCTAGGTCGCCGGAGGGGCTGGGCCGTCACGACGCAACTTGGACTGATTGTGTCCCTGTTGCTTCTCGGCACAAGCGATCCCGCTTCGTCGCCAATCATCACGGCCCTGTGGGCCGTACTGGTGGCTTTTTGCTCCGCCAGCCAGGACATCGTCATCGACGCTTACCGTATCGAGTTGCTCGACGAGCAGCAGCAAGGCGCCGGCGTCGCCATGACGCAATACGGCTATCGCCTGGGCATGCTGGCGTCGGGCGCGGGTGCTCTGTATCTCGCCGCCCACCTGCCCTGGTTCGTGGTCTATGCGGTCATGGCGGCCCTTGTCGGGATTGGCATCGTCGCGGTGCTGCTTACCCGGGAGCCGTCGCAAAGCAGCTTCATCGCGACCGACGCACCCGCTCGGGGCTGGCGGCTTCGCGTTCTGGCTTTGGCCGGGGTCGCAATTGCGGCGATCGCGGTCTTCTTCTTCGTCAAGCTGCTGCTCGCCCGCTTGGGCCTCCCGGCGTGGGTGCCATTTGCCGCGGCGAGCATTCTTGGCTGCGCCACGCCCGTGGCCATCGTCATGCTGCTGCCACACTCCGCCGCTGGCACCGGAAAGGGGTCCGCCGCCTATGCAGAACTGAGGTCGTGGCTCGACAGCGCGGTGCTCTCGCCCTTCGGCGAGTTTGCCAGCCGCCCGGGCTGGGTCGCCATCATGATGTTCATCGTCCTCTACAAGCTCGGTGATGCTGTCGCCGGCGGAATGTCGAACTCCTTCTATGTCCAAATTGGCTTCAGCAACGAGGAGATCGCCGGCGTCAGCAAGATCTTCGGTCTGTTCCCGACGTTGATCGGTGTGTTCATCGGCGGATTGCTGGTCGCGCGGATCGGCATCATGCCGGCGTTGCTGGTGGGCGGCGTACTGCAGATGCTGTCGAATCTCATGTTCTCCGCCCAGGCGGCCATGGGCCATGATGTTCATTTTCTCATGCTGACGATCGGCATCGAGAACCTGGCCGGAGGCATCGGCACGGCCGCCTTCGTCGCCTACTTGTCGGCGCTCTGCAATGTGGCATTTACCGGCACTCAGTACGCCCTGTTCTCATCGCTGATGGCGGTTGGACGTACGGTTCTGTCGTCGCCGAGCGGGGTGCTTGCCGAGCAATTCGGCTGGTTCAACTATTTTCTGGTAGCGACCGCGCTGGCAATCCCCGGGCTGCTTGTGCTGCTCTGGATGATGCGCCGATACCCCGTTGAGCAGGTGGCAGCTGCCCGATGAACGAGGCAACCGCGCGCTGCGAGGTCTTCGAAGGCGACATCACCACGCTCGCGGTCGACGCCATCGTCAATGCCGCCAACACCGCGCTGGCGCCGGGCGCCGGCGTCTGCGGCGCGATCCACCGCGCCGCCGGGCCGAAGCTCGCGGCGGCGTGCCGCAAGGCGGCACCTTGTCCGACGGGCGAGGCCAGGATTACGCCCGGCTTCGCCCTCAAGGCGCGCCATGTGATCCACGCGGTCGGGCCGGTCTGGCAAGGTGGCGGCGCCGGCGAGGCGGCGGCGCTAGCCGGCTGCTATCGAAGTGCGCTCGGACTCGCGCGCGACCACGGACTCGCCAGCATCGCCTTTCCGGCGATCTCGACCGGCGTCTACGGCTTTCCGCCGGCGCAGGCCGCTGACATCGCCGTCGCCACGGTCGGCGAAGTGCTGGCGGCGACACCTTCCATCGAGCGCGTCATCTTCGCCTGCTTCGATGCCGGGACCGCCGCGCTTTATCGCGCCCGCTCGGGCGGCGGATAGGAGACAGCCATGGCCAGCCTCGATTTCACCATCGCCGTCGCGCAGATGGACTGCGCGGTCGGCGAGATCGAGCCCAACCTCAACAAGATCGGGCACTTCGCAGCACTCGCCAAGCGGCTGGACGCTGGGCTGGTGATCTTTCCCGAATGCGCCACCACCGGATACTTCGTCGGGGACAAGCTGGGAGTACTGGCCGACGGGCCGGACGGGCCGGTGGCGCGCCAGCTCGCCGACATCGCGCGGCAGAACGCGATCGACCTGGTCTGCGGCCTCTACACCCAGGAGAACGGCGTCTTCCGCAACTCGCAGAAGGTGTTCTCCGCGAAGGGCGCGCTGCTCGCGACGTATCACAAGGCGCATCTCTTCGCAGTCGAGCGTACGATGTACAGCGCCGGCGACGCGCCGATGGTGGTCGAGACCTCGGTCGGCCGCCTCGGCCTCACCATCTGCTACGACCTGATCTTTCCCGAATATGTCCGCAAGATCGTCGAGCTCGGCGCCGACATCGTCGTCAACAGCACAGACTGGATCAACGATCCCTACCAGCGCGATGTCTGGGGCTGGACGCAGGAGCGCGTGCAGGGCCTGGCCTCGACCCGGGCGCTGGAGAATGTGGTGCCGCTCGCCATGGCCTGCCGCACCGGCCGCGAGAGCGCCGGCCCCAATCTCGCCTTCGACAGCATGGGGCCCTCCTGCGTGATCTCGCCCTCGGGCAAGTTCCTCGCGCGCCTCGACGTCGGCGAGGGCATCGCCACCGGCCGCGTCGACATCGCCGCGGCTGAGCTCGACCGCTGGACCGACATCGCGACATACCGCAAGGACCGGCGGCCGGATCTCTATCGCTGAGCAGCACCATGGCTGTCGCGGCGCTACGTCCCGTCGGCCTGACGCCGGAGCGGATTGCCGGCGGGCTGCTGCTGTCGGCCGAGGCCGGCTGGAACCAGATCGCCGACGACTGGCGCTTCATGCTCGGGTCGGGCGCGGCCTTCGGCTTCGCCGACGACAGCGACCGGCTGGTTGCGTCGGGTCTGACGGTGGAGTTCGCGGATTACGCCTGGATCAGCATGATCCTGGTGACGCAAGCTTGGCGGCGCCAAGGGCTGGCGACGCGGTTGATGGAGCGTTGCATCGACGCGCTCGACAGAAAGCGGCTGATGCCGGCACTCGACGCCAGCCCGGCGGGACGCGAGGTCTATCGCCGGATCGGGTTTCGCGACACGGCGGCCTCGACGCGGCTCGGCGGCGACCTGAGCAATGCAACCCCGCCGGCAGGGAGCGAGCTGGCGGCGTTGACGCCGGCTGACCTCGCCGCGGTCGCCGCCTATGACAAGGTCTCGTCCGGCACCGACCGCACGCTTCTGCTGGGCCATTTGCTGCAGCGCCTGCCGCCGGCCGCTTTCGTCGCGCGGCGGCAGGGCGCGGTCGGTGGCTTTGTGATGGCGCGGCCCGGCCGGATGTCGGCGCAGATCGGGCCGCTGGTGGCGGAGGATGATGCGACGGCGTTGGCGCTCCTCGCCGCCGCCGGCCGCGCGATCGGCGGCCCGGTCTGCCTCGACCTCTTCGATCAGCGACAGTCGCTGCGCGCCTGGCTCGACGGCCGCGGCTTTCGTCCCCTGACGCGCTTCTTCCGCATGGTCCGCGGCCCGGCGACCATCGCCCCGGAAGATCACAAGACCTATGTCATCGCGGGCCCGGAGTTGGGTTAGACACCTTCCTGTCATCGCCGGGCTCGACCCCATAGCTTCGCTCCATCCATACCTCGTTCGTCATGCCAGGCCTTGGTGTTTAGCCCGGAGACATGGGTAACACCTGTTCGGAGACATGGGTGACAGGTCATCGGCTTAAGTGCTGGATGCCTTGGCGACACGAACTCAGCGTCGCTTGATGTGAGTGATTGCCAGCGATGGGTGCGAGGGATTGTCCAGGTAGTCCACAGGAGGGACCCGCGCGCGCCGCGCAGCGCCTCTACAGCGCAAGCGGAGCGGCGCGCGCGGGAGGTCCCTGTGGACCCACCTGGGCAATCCCGGATCACGCCAGCTACGCCTGGTGCAGCGACGATTTCTCGATGAAACCCGATGCGGCGTAAGCGTTCGGTGATCCCACCGAGGTTGCCGTGAGCAATGAGCGCTTCGGCTCTGCTTGTTCAGGCGGCAGCTTGGCCATGGAGGCGCCCGGCTGCCCAGTTCCAGGGCAGCAGCTCGTTGATGCGCTTGGCTGGGTGGGTGGCGAGGCGGGAGAGAACGTCGCGCAGCCAGGCCTCGGGATCGACGCCGTTCAGCTTGGCGGTCTCGATCAGGGTGTAGATTGCGGCGGCGCGGCGGCCGCCGTCATCGGAGCCGGCGAAGAGGTAGTTCTTGCGGCCCAGCGCGAGCGGCCGGATGGCGCGCTCGGCCGCGTTATTGTCGATCTCCAGCCGGCCGTCGTCGCAATAGCAGGTCAGCTGCGGCCAGTGCTTGAGGGCGTAGCGAATGGCGCCGGCCAGGTCGCCCTTGGCCGAGATCCGCGGCAGGGTGGCCGTGAGCCAGGCCTCGAGTTGCTCGAGCAGCGGGCCGGCGAGCCGACCACGGACGGTGCGGCGAGCCTCTACCGGGCTGCCGCGCACTCGGTCCTCGATCTCGTAGAGCGCGGCGATGCGTTGCAGCGCCATGGCGGCCAGCGGCGAGCTCGTGGCGGCGTGGAAGTCGAAGAACTTTCGCCGCACATGCGCCCAGCACGCCACCTCGCTGATCGCGCCCTGCCGATAGAGCTCGTTGAAGCCGGCATAGCCGTCGGCCTGCAGGAAGCCGTGGAAGGAGGCGAGATGGCGCTGCGGATGGTCGGCGCGGCGATCCGGGCTGTAGCGGTAGAGCGCGGCCGTTGGCGCCGGGCCGCTCCAGGGCCGGTCGTCGCGCACATAGACCCAAAGCCGGCCGGTCTTGGTCTTGCCGGTCCCCGGTGCCAGCACCGGCACCGGCGTGTCGTCGCCATGGATCTTGTCGGCCGCCAGCACGTGAGCGGCGATCGCCTCGACCAGCGGACGCAGAGCAAAGGCGGCCTGCCCGACCCAGCCGGCCAGCGTCGAGCGGCCGAGATCGGCCCCCTCGCGGGCGAAGATCTCCGCCTGGCGGTAGAGCGGCAGATGGGAGCCGTACTTGCCGACCAGCAGATGGGCGAGCAGCCCGGGGCCCGGCCGGCCACGATCGATCGGCAGATCCGGCGAGGGCGCCTGGTGGATCGTCTCGCAGCACCGGCACGACATCTTCGGACGAATGTGCTGGATCACTTTGAAGTGCCCGGGTACGTACTCCAGCACCTCGCTGCTATCCTCGCCCAGCACCCGCAGCGCGCCGCCGCAGGCCGGGCAGGCGGCCGGCGGCGCGTGCACCACCGCCTCGCGCGGCAGATGGGGAAAG
>JADMIO012752979.1_pt1 | contig 15856 bp, 15 predicted proteins | sample 8958161 | NCBI WGS metagenome assembly JADMIO01 (sample SAMN16585339, study PRJNA669376) | soil metagenome | isolation source: Crop rotation soil | place: USA: Cullars Rotation, Alabama | collected 2011
CTTTCCCGCATGCGCCGTCCGCCACCGCGCGGCGCCGACGTCGCCTATCGCCTGCAGGTGCCGTTCGAGGATGCCGCGACGCTGAAGGCGCAGCGGATCACGCTTTCCACCGGGACGATCGACCTCAAGCTCCCCGCCGGCTTCGACAGCGGCACCCAGGTGCGGCTCGCCGGCAAGGGCCAGGAAGGGCCGGGCGGGGCCGGCGACGCCATCGTCACCCTCGAGATCGCCAACCACCGCTTTTTCAAGCGCGACGGCGATGCCGTTCGGCTCGACCTGCCGGTGCGGATCGACGAGGCGCTGCTCGGCGCTAAGGTCAAGGTACCGACCGTCGAGGGCGCGGTGATGCTCTCGATCCCGCCCAAATCGACCTCGGGCAAGGTGTTGCGCCTGAAGGGCCGCGGCTTCCACAAAAGTGCCAGCGAGCGTGGCGACCAGCTCGTCACGCTGATCGTCGACGTGCCGGGCGACGACGACGAGCTGACCGCCTTTGCCGAGAATTGGAAAGGCGGCGGACGCAACCCGCGCGCGGGTCTCGGCGTCTAGGCCTGGATGGAATCGACCGACACCTCCCCGCTCACGCCCGAAGCGCGGGAGCATGAGCCGCCGCAGCATGAAGTCGCGCCGTCCCACTGGTGGGGACGGATGCTCAACGTCGGCTGGCGGGTCGCCGTCGGGGTCTATTCCGACGGGTTCATCCACGCCGGCAATCTTGCCTACCTCACCTTGATGTCGCTGTTTCCGTTCTTCATCGTCAGCGCCGCCCTGGCCCGGCTGGCGGGTCGCAGCGGCGACGGCCTGCGCCTGGTCCATTCCTTTCTCGAAACCTTGCCGCCGAGCGTTGCCCATCTGCTCTATGCGCCGATCAGCGACGTGCTCGCCGCCCGCACCGGATCGCTGCTGTGGCTCGGCGCGCTGGTCGGGCTGTGGACCGTCGGCAGCTTCGTCGAGACGATTCGCGACATTCTCCGCCGCGCCTATGGGGTGACCAGCTATCGCTCCTTCTGGCGCTATCGCATGGGCTCGGCGGCGATCATCATCGGCTCGGTGGTGGTGGCGATGCTGGCGTTCAGCATCCAGGTTGCCCTCACCGCGATCGAGCAGGCGATCTATTATCTGGTGCCGGTGTTCCGTGAGGCGGCCGGCTGGATCAGCGCCTCGCGGCTGGTGCCGCTGACCGTCACCATCGCCGCGCTTTACGGCCTGTTCTTCACCCTGACCCCGTCGAAATATCGCAATGCGCGCTGCCCGAAATGGCCCGGCGCGGTGTTCACCGCGCTGTGGTGGTTCGCCGCGACGACATTGCTGCCGCTCGTATTGTCATGGCTGGGCGGCTACGACCGTACCTATGGCAGCCTTGCCGGTGTGATTATTGCGTTGTTGTTCTTCTGGCTGGTCGGATTCGGTCTGGTCATCGGCGCCCATCTCAACGCGGCGCTGGCGGAAACACCGAAGGCGACGGTAAAGAACGGGTGATACAAGGTCTCGGGGAGTAGCAATGGGCGGACTGATGGAGGGGAAGCGGGGCCTGATCATGGGGCTCGCCAACGACCGCTCGCTCGCCTGGGGAATCGCAAAGGCGCTGCACGCCCAGGGCGCCGAAATGGCGTTCAGCTATCAGGGCGAGGCGTTCGAGCGCCGGGTGCGCCCGCTCGTCGCCGAGGTCGGCTCGGACTTTCTGATCGATTGTGACGTGGCCGACATGGACTCGCTGGACGCCGCCTTTGCCAGCCTTGCCAGCCGCTGGCCGAAGATCGACTTCCTCGTCCATGCGATCGGCTTTTCCGACAAGAACCAGCTGCGTGGCCGCTATTACGACACCACGCTCGACAATTTCCTGATGACGATGAACATCTCGGCGTACAGCCTCGTCGCGGTGACCCAGCGTGCCCGACCGATGATGACCGACGGCGGCTCGATCCTGACCCTGACCTATTACGGGGCCGAGAAGGTGGTGCCGCATTACAACGTCATGGGCGTCGCCAAGGCCGCGCTCGAGGCCTCGGTGCGCTATCTCGCGGTCGACCTCGGGCCCGAGCGGATCCGGGTCAATGCGATCTCCGCCGGCCCGATCAATACCCTGGCCGCGCGCGGCATCGGCGATTTCAACTACATCCTCAAATGGAACGAGCTGAACTCGCCGCTGCGCCGCAACGTCACGATCGAGGATGTCGGCGGCGCCGGCGTCTATCTGCTGTCCGACCTCGCCAGCGGCGTCACCGGCGAGATCCATCACGTCGACGCCGGCTATAACGTCATCGGCATGAAGGCCGAAGACGCGCCGGATATCGCGCTGGCGTGAGCATCAACAGCTTCGGGCGGGTCTTCCGCTTTTCGACCTGGGGCGAGAGTCACGGGCCGGCGCTCGGCGCGATCGTCGACGGCTGCCCGCCGGGCCTGTCGTTGTCCGAAAGCGACATCCAGCCCTGGCTCGACAAGCGCCGGCCCGGCAGCTCGCGCTTCACCACCCAGCGGCAGGAGCCGGATCAGGTCCGCATCCTCTCGGGCGTTTTCGAGGGGCGCACCACCGGCACGCCGATCAGCCTGATGATCGAAAATGTCGACCAGCGCTCGAAGGATTATTCCGAGATCGCGAAGTCCTATCGGCCGGGCCATGCGGATTATGCCTATGAGGCGAAATACGGGCTGCGCGATCCGCGCGGCGGCGGCCGCTCCTCGGCGCGCGAGACCGCCGCGCGCGTTGCCGCCGCGGGTGTTGCACGGCTGGTGATCCCCGAGGTCCGCATCCGCGGCTATCTCGTCGAGATCGGTGGCGATGCGATCGACCGCGCCACCTTCGACGACGCCGAGATCGACAACAACCCGTTCTTCTGCCCCGACGCCGGCGCCGCAAAGCGCTGGGAGGCCGCGCTCGATGCCGCGCGCAAGGATGGCTCGTCACTGGGCGCGGTGGTGGAATGCGTCGCGACCGGCGTGCCGCCCGGCTGGGGCGCGCCGCTCTATGCCAAGCTCGACAGCGAGCTCGCTGCCGCCTGCATGTCGATCAACGCGGTCAAGGGCGTCGAGATCGGCGACGGCTTCCATGCCGCGCGGCTGCGCGGCGAGGAGAATGCCGATGCGATGCGCCCCGGGTCGGACGGCAAGCCGCATTTCCTCGCCAACCATGCCGGCGGTGTCGCCGGCGGCATCTCGACCGGTCAGCCTGTCGTGGTGCGCGTCGCGCTGAAGCCGACCTCGTCGATCCTGACCCCGGTCGAGACGATCACCCGCGACGGCGAGGCGACCGAGATCTCGACCAAGGGCCGCCACGATCCCTGCGTCGGCATTCGCGCGGCGCCGGTCGTCGAGGCGATGATGGCGCTGGTTCTCGCCGACCAGAAGCTGCTCCACCGCGCGCAGTGCGGCTGACCAAACGCGTCCGCGTTCACGGCCTCGTCCAGGGCGTCTGGTTCCGCGACTGGACCATTCGCGAGGCGAGGGTGCTCGGCGTCGACGGCTGGGTGCGCAACCGCCGCGACGGGACCGTCGAGGCGCTGGTCGCGGGCGAAGCGGATGCGGTCAATGCGATGATCGAAAGATTGCGCCTTGGCTCGCCCAACGCGCGCGTCGATCGGCTCGAGATCGAGGACAGCGACGAAATCGTCGCGTCGGGATTCACCCGCGCGGCGACGCTATAACCAGCTCTCCACCGCGGGCCGGTACTCGACCCAATATTGCCAACCGAGGTGGATCAGCTCGATGCTGATCGTGACGACCAGCAGCCGGAACGCCCAGATCTTCGCCTTCGGCAGGTTGGAGGCGAGCACGCCGCAATAGCCGCCGACGACGCTGCCCGCCGACAGCACGATGCCCTCCATCCATTTGATCTCGCCGGCGCCCCAGAACATCGCGATGGCAATGCCGGTCGCGACCATGCCGAGCGCGACCTTGAGCGCATTGGCCTGGGCGAGCGGATAGCTGCACACCAGCATCAGGATCAGCATCAGATAGGTCGCGCCGTCGAGCACGACGAGGCCGAGCCAGAATCCGGTGGCGAACATCAGCAGCAGTGCTTTGGCGCTGACCACCGGCTCGGCGGTCAGCTCACGCAGCAGCGCATCCTTGAGCTTGGTGAAGAGCAGCAGCAGCGCGACAAGGATTGCGCCGGTGATGAGCAGGCCGAGCGCGCGGTTCGACATATGCTCGGCCGAGAGCACGCCGGCGATGCTGCCGAGCGCAAGTGGCCCGAGCAGCTTGGCGGCTGCGATCCAGTCGAGCTGCTTGCGCCGCGCAAAGCTGGCGGTGGAGGTGGCGAAGCCGAGGAACACCGGCAGCCGGTTGGTCGCATTGGCGACCGCATCGGGCACGCCGAGCGCCATCATGATCGGCAGCGTCACCGCCGAGCCGGATGAGGCCAATGTATTCAGCAGACCGCAGGCAAGGCCCGCCAGCACCAGCACGAGCCAATAGCCTGTCGTCGCCCAGTCCATCGCCGTCTCCCCTCCGACGGGGGCGGGCTCATAACGGCATGAGTCTTAAAGTCGCGCTAAGCGCCTAATCCTCGAAGGGATCGCGCACCAGGATCGTGTCGTCGCGCTGCGGCGAGGTCGAGACCGAGGCGACCGGGCAGCCGATCAGCTCCTCGATGCGGCGGATATACTTGATCGCCTGCGCCGGCAGCTGTGCCCAGCTGCGCGCCCCCTGAGTGGAATCGCTCCAGCCTTCGATCACCTCGTAGATCGGCTCGATCGCCAGCTGCTCCTGCGGATGCGGCGGCAGATAGTCGTAGACCTTGTCGCCGACCTTGTAGCCGATGCAGATCTTCAGCTCCGGCAGGCCGTCGAGTACGTCGAGCTTGGTCAGCGCGATGCCGGTGATGCCGCTGACCGCGACCGATTGGCGCACCAGCACCGCGTCGAACCAGCCGCAGCGCCGCTTGCGCCCGGTGTTGACGCCGAACTCATGGCCGACGCGGCCGAGATGCTCGCCGATCTCGTCCTCGAGCTCGCTCGGGAAGGGGCCCGAGCCGACGCGCGTGGTGTAGGCCTTCACGATGCCGAGGACATAGCCGACGCCCGACGGTCCCAGGCCCGACCCGCCCGCCGCGGTGCCGGCGATCGTGTTCGAGCTGGTGACGAAGGGATAGGTGCCGTGATCGACGTCGAGCAGCACGCCCTGCGCGCCCTCGAACAAGATGCGGTCGCCGCGCCGGCGCGCTTCGTTGAGCGTCAGCCACACCGGCTCGGCATAGGGCAGGACGAAATCGGCGATCTCGCGGAGGTCGGCGAGCAGCCGCGCGCGGTCGATCGGCGGCTCGCCGAAGCCGGCGCGCAGCGCGTCGTGATGGGCGCAGACGCGGTCGAGCTGCGGCTCGAGGTCGTCGAGATGGGCAAGGTCGCAGATGCGGATCGCGCGCCGGCCGACCTTGTCCTCATAGGCCGGGCCGATGCCGCGCCGCGTGGTGCCGATCTTGCCGGCGCCGCTGGCGTCTTCGCGCAGGCTGTCGAGATCGCGGTGGAACGGCAAGATCAGCGGGCAGGTCTCGGCGACCTTCAACGTCGCGGGCGAAATCGACAGACCCTGCGCCTGCAGCTTGCCGACTTCCTCGCGGAAGTGCCAGGGATCGAACACCACGCCATTGCCGATCACCGACAAGGTGCCGCGCACGACACCCGACGGGACCAGCGCGAGCTTGTAGGTGTTGTTGCCGATCACCAGCGTATGGCCGGCGTTATGGCCGCCCTGGAAGCGCACGACGACGTCGGCCCGCTCGGCCAGCCAGTCGACGATCTTGCCCTTGCCTTCGTCGCCCCATTGGGCGCCGATCACGGTGACATTGCCCATGGTCAGTCCAGCGGTTGAGGAGTGGTGCCGTCGAGGCGGTGGCTGCAGCCGAGCGCACGCGCATCGCATTGCGGCGTGAGCGCGGCGACCGTCGCCCAGCCTTCGGCGCGCAGCGTCTGGCCGATCGCGGGATCGCTGCCGAGCGGCAGGAAGACGCGCGCGCGGCCGCCGCGATCGAGCCCGGCGTCGACGATCGGATCGAGATAGAGCGAGAAACCGGTCGCCGGTTCCTCGACGCCACCAGCACCGACGACGGTGTAGCTGCCGCCACGGCCGACTTCGCCGCGCACCTGGTCGCAGAACAGCGAGAAGCCGATCCAGCTCTGATATTCGAAGCCATGCCGCTCGGTCGGGTCGAGCGCGACCTGCGCGGTCTCGCCGATCGCCGTCGCGATGTGGCGGACCGCGCCGAGGCGGCTGTCGAGCAGCTTGTGGCCGGGAAGCGTCTCGAGCCGGGCGAGCGCGGCATCGACCGGCCCTGTGGCCTCGATCAACGGCAGATAGGCCTGGGCGCCGAGCGCGGTGAGCGCGCCGGCATCCTTGCCGTCGAGCGCATGGGCGACCGCTTCGGCGTCGGTCACCGGCATCGGTCCGGCGGCGAGCAGCGGCACCAGATCGGGCAGGGTGAGATCGACCTTGAGGCCGGTCGCGCCGGTCGCGGCGAGCGCGTCGAGCGCGACCCTGATCGATTCCGCGACGGCATCGACATGATCGGTGCCGACGATTTCGCCGCCGGCCTGGCACATCTCGCGCTCCGGCCGCAGCTGGGTACCGCGGACCTTCAGCACCTGCCCGGCATAGGTCAGCCGCAGCGGACGCGGCCGGGCGGCCATGCGCGTCGCCGCGATCCGCCCGACCTGGGCGGTGATGTCGGGCCGCAGCGCCAGCATGCGCTGGGACACCGGGTCGACGAAGCGCAGCAGATCCTGCGCTCGCGCCGCCTTTAGCCTGCCGACGAGATTGTCCTCGAACTCGATCAGCGGCGGCTCGACCCGCGCGTAGCCCCAGGACTCCATCACGCCCAGCACCGCAGCACGCATCCGCCCCAGCGCCTCCGCCTCCGGCGGCAGACGATCGCGCAGCCCCTCGGGCAGCAGGGCGGGCGAGAGATCGGTCAAAGGCGCAGTGCCTTCACCGTCCGCACGCCCGGCAGGCGGCAGACCTGCCACATCGTCGGCTCGCTGACCGGCGTGTCGACCGACAGCAGCAGAACCGCCTCGCCGCCGGCCGAGCGCCGGCCGAGGTGGAAGGTGCCGATGTTGACGCCGGCCTCGCCGAGGCAGGTGCCGAGCCGGCCGATGAAGCCGGGCGTGTCGTCGTTGATGATGAACAGCATGTCGCCGCTCAGGTCGGCCTCGATCTTGATCCCGAAGATCTCGACCAGGCGCGGCTCGCGATTGGCGAAGAGCGTGCCGGCGACCGACTTCTCGCCCTCGGGGGTTGTCGCCGAGACGCGGACGAGCGTGTGATAATCGCCCTCGCGGTCATGGCGCACCTCGCGCACGTCGAGGCCGCGCTCGCGCGCGAGGAACGGCGCGTTGACCATGTTGACCGTGTCCGAATAGGTCCGCATCAGCCCGGCGAGCACGGCACCGGTGATCGGCTTCGGGTTCATCTCGGCGGCGGCACCCTCGACCTCGATCGCGATCGCCGTCATGCCCTCGCCGCCGAGCTGGCCGATGAGGCCGCCGAGCTGCTCGGCAAGCGTCATATAGGGCCGCACCCGTGGCGCTTCCTCGGCCGACAGCGACGGCATGTTGAGCGCGTTGGTCACCGCACCCTGCATCAGGAAGTCCGACATCTGCTCGGCGACCTGGATCGCGACATTGACCTGCGCCTCGTCGGTCGAGGCGCCGAGATGCGGCGTCGAGACGAAACCGGGCGTGCCGAACAGCGGCGATTCCTTCGCCGGCTCGGTGACGAAGACGTCGAGCGCGGCGCCCGCGACATGGCCGGAATCGAGCGCCGCCTTGAGCGCCGTCTCGTCGATCAGGCCGCCGCGCGCGCAGTTGATGATCCGCACGCCCTTCTTGGTCTTGGCCAGATTCTCTGCCGACAGGATGTTGCGGGTGGAATCGGTCAGCGGCGTGTGAAGGGTGATGAAGTCGGCGCGAGCGAGGAGATCATCCAGCGTCACTTTCTCGACGCCGATCTCCAGCGCGCGCTCCGGCGTCAGGAACGGGTCATAGGCGATGACCTTCATCTTCAGCCCCTGCGCGCGGTCGGCGACGATCGAGCCGATGTTGCCGGCGCCGATCAGCCCCAGCGTCTTGGCGGTCAGCTCGACCCCCATGAAGCGGTTCTTCTCCCATTTTCCCGCCTGGGTCGAGGCGTCGGCCTCGGGCAGCTGGCGGGCGAGGGCGAACATCAGCGCGATGGCGTGCTCGGCGGTGGTGATCGAATTGCCGAAGGGGGTGTTCATCACCACCACGCCGCGCGCCGAGGCGGCCGGGATGTCGACATTGTCGACACCGATGCCGGCGCGGCCGACGACCTTGAGGTTGGTCGCAGCGGCGAGCACCTCCTTGGTCACCTTGGTCGCCGAGCGGATTGCGAGACCGTCATAGTCGCCGATCATCGCGATCAGCTCGTCCTTGGTCTTGCCGGTGATCTCGTCGACCTGAACGCCGCGCGAGCGGAAGATCTCCGCGGCCTTGGGGTCCATCTTGTCGGAAATGAGTACTCTGGGCATGTCTCTTCGTCCTCGCCGCCGCTCGACGGCGCGTGGCCTGTCGGAAGCGGCGGATGATGATGGGGTGGTTGGCGCCTGGGCCATGCGGCGGGCGCTACGATCGTGCCTCGTGGAACGCCCAGTCGAGCCAGGGACCGAGCGCGACGATATCGCTGGTGTCGACGGTCGCGCCGCACCAGATGCGGATGCCGGGGGGCGCGTCGCGATAGCCGGCGACGTCATAGGCGGCATCGGCATTCTCGAGCAGCGACGCCATCTTCTTGACCAGCGCCAGCTTGGCGTCGTCGTCGAGGCCGGCAACGGCGTCGTCGGCGAACTTCAGGCACACGCTGGTGGTCGAGCGGCTCGCCGGATCGGCGGCAAGATGATCGACCCAGGGCGTCGCCTGGACCCATTCGTCGAGCGCGGCGGCATTGGCGTCGCTGCGCGCGACCAGCGCATCGAGCCCGCCGAGGCCGGCGGCCCATTCCAGCGCGTAGATATAGTCCTCGACCGCGAGCATCGACGGCGTGTTGATCGTCTCGCCCTCGAAGATGCCGCCGATCAGCTTGCCGCCCTTGGTCATGCGGAAGATCTTCGGCAGCGGCCAGGCCGGGGTGTAGCTCTCCAGCCGCGCGACGGCGCGCGGGCCGAGGATCAGCACGCCATGGCCGCCCTCACCGCCGAGCACCTTCTGCCAGGAGAAGGTGACGACATCGAGCTTGTCGAACGGCAGCGGCATGGCGAAGGCGGCGGAGGTCGAATCGGCGATCGTCAGCCCTGCGCGGTCATCGCGGATCCAGTCGCCGTTGGGCACGCGCACGCCCGAGGTCGTGCCGTTCCAGGTGAAGATCACGTCATGCGACTGATCGATCGCGGCGAGATCGGGCAGCGCGCCATAGGGCGCCTTGACCACCGTCGGATCGAGCTTGAGCTGCTTGACCGCGTCGGTCACCCAGCCTTCGCCGAAGCTCTCCCAGGCGACCGTCGTCACCGGGCGCTGGCCGAGCAGCGACCACATCGCCATCTCGACCGCGCCGGTGTCCGAGGCGGGGACGATGCCGATCAGATGCGTGTCGGGCACGCGCAGAATCTTGCGGGTCAGGTCGATCGCATGCTTCAGCCGGCTCTTGCCGAGCTTCGAGCGATGCGATCGGCCGAGCGCGCCTTGCGGCAGCTTCTCGGGCGCCCAGCCGGGCGGCTTGGCGCAAGGACCAGAGGAAAAATGGGGGCGCGCCGGCTTAGGCGCAGGCAGGTTAGTCATGGTCTCTCCTTCCAGAGAGCGCGCGCCGCGTTGGGACGGCGTGGCCCGCGGGCGGTCATAGAGGCGGGATTTCCGATGTCAACCTGCGGACGGGCGATTTCGTTGCATTGCAGCATGACTGTGCTTTGCGTGTTCGCGCGGGCCATTTGGCTGCTAAGAAAGGCGCCGAGCCCACCGGAGACAGGCGGGCCGAAAGGAGCGGAATGACCAGCGTAGCAGGCAGCGCCGGCAGCACGGCGGCCCAGGAATGGCGCGAGAACTGGCCAATCGTCTTCACCGCGCTGCTCGGCAATCTGCTGCTGAGCATGCCGGTCCTCTCGATCGGCGTGTTCATGGCGCCGCTCGAGCAGCAGTTCGGCTGGACCCGCGCCGAAAGCTCGATCGGCGTCAGCCTCTATGCCTTCGTCGGGGCGGTGCTCGCGCCGATCATCGGGATCATGCTCGACAAATGGGGCGCCCGCAGGATGGCCATCCCCGGGATCGTGCTCACCGGCCTGCTCTACGCCCTGTTCGCCACCAACAACGGCTCGATCGCCTATTGGATCGCGCTCTGGCTGCTGCTCTCGGCCGCCAATCAGCTGATGATCACGATGGTCTGGTCGGCCGCGGTATCCGACGTTTTCTTCGCCGGTCGCGGTCTCGCGCTGGGTGTGACCTTTTGCGGCAATGGCCTGGCGGCGATCGTCGGGCCGATGCTGTCGAATTACCTGATCGAGCATGTCGGCTGGCAATTGGCCTTTGTCTGGATGGGTCTCGGCGTCGGTGGGCTGGTCGCGGCGGTCGCCTGGTTCATGTTGTTCGATCGCCACGAACGCCAACGCCGCGGCATGGCGCCAGCGGGCACCGCCGCCGCGGTTCTGACCGGCCTGTCGGTCCGCGAGGGCGTACGCTCGGCGACTTTCATCAAGCTCATCATCGCAATCTTCATGGCCTTCTTCTTCACCATGGGTCTCGTGCCGCATCTCTACCCGATTCTCCGCGGCACCGGCCTCGCGCACGAGATTGCCGTTTGGCTCACCAGCGCGCTTGGCGTGGCGATGATTGTCGGCAAGATCGGCATCGGCTGGCTCGCCGATCGGATCCACGCGAAGCTGCTGCTCGCGCTCTGCTGCGGCATGCCGGCGATCGCCTGCGGCTTGTTTCTCGTCTCGGCCGGGTCGCTGGCAATTCCGCTGGTCGCAGTCATCTTTCTCGGTATCGCGATCGGCTCGCAGCTCACGACGACGATCTATCTGTCGACGCGCTATTTCGGCATGCGCTGCTTCGGCAAGCTGTTCAGCTTCATCGGCAGCGCGCTCGCCCTGGCCAGTGCCATCGCGCCGTGGACCGGCGGCAAGATCTTCGACTTGACGCACAGCTATGCCGTGCTGCTGACCGCCGGCATCCCGGTGTCGCTGCTGGCAAGCATGCTGATCCTCTCGCTCGGCGCCTATCCGAAATTCGCCGAGCCCGAGGCGTCTTCCACGCCTGAGGCGTTCAAAGGAGGCGAACCCGCGACGGCGCATAGCTGAGGGGGCTGTTGTTGGTGACTCCGCCCGGCTAGGGGCGATTCATGCCTCGCGCCGCCTTGCTTCGGTCATCCCAGCGCTGGCTGGGGCCGTTGCTGGCCTTGCTGATCGTCAATGGCTGCGGTGGGCCGTCGCCCCCGGCGCGCCGGCCGGTGTCGCCGCGCCCGCAGCTGAGCAGCGCGGCGCTTCGCCAGTGCCTCGCCGATCTCGATCGGCTCGGCGTTCGCTATCGCCGGCTGCCCGATCAGAATTTTCCCGGCGGCTGCGAGCAGATCGGCACCGTCCAGCTCGCCGATATCGGCGTGCCGGTCACCGGCCTCGGCCCGGTCACCTGTCCGCTCGCCCGGGCGATGACCGGCTGGGTGCGCGACGCCGTCCAGCCGGCCGCGCGGGTGTGGATGTCGAGCCAAGTGACCAAGGTCGAGACCTTCGGCAGCTACGCCTGCCGGCCGGTCAACGGCATCGCCGGCAACAAGCTGTCCGAGCATGCCTTCGCCAATGCGGTCGACATCTCCGGCTTCGATTTCGCCAATGGCCGGCGGGTGACGGTGCTTGCTGCGTGGAACGGCGAGGATCCCGACGGCCGCGATTTCATCCGCGCCGCCTTCGGCTCGGGTTGCCGCCATTTCACCAAGATCCTCGGGCCGCAGGCGAACAGCCTTCACGCCAATCATTTTCATCTCGACATGGGACGCGGCGATTATTGCCGCTAAGGCGACGCGGTCAGAAACTAGGAATTCGTCAGACATGACCAGACAGACGATCAAGCCGCCGGGTCGTGTCTTCCCGACCGCCAAGCGCGACGCCGACGCCGCGGCGCAAAGTAGCAGCCATCCGCAAACCGAGCATCCCGCCTATCGCCTCGCCTTCCAGGACATGGATTTCCTGCTGCGCGAGGATCTGCGGCCGGTGCGCTTCCAGCTCGAGCTGCTGAAGCCCGAGTTGTTGCTCGAGGAAGCCGGTATCGCCTCGACCTTCGTGTTCTACGGCTCGGCGCGGATTCCCTCGCCGGAGGCGGCGCCGGCGCTGGTCGCCGCGGCCAAGACGCCGACCCAGCGCGCAATCGCCGAACGGCTGGCGGCGAAGTCGGTCTATTACGAGGAGGCGCGACAGCTCGCCGAGCTGGCTGCGGCCACGCCGCTCGACGAAGAGGGGCGGCGCCATTTCACCGTCTGCTCGGGCGGCGGCCCGTCGATCATGGAGGCGGCCAACCGCGGCGCGGCCGAGGCCGGTGCGCCGACGATCGGGCTCAACATCGTCCTGCCGCATGAGCAGACGCCGAATCGCTGGGTCACCCCCGCGCTCAGCCTCAACTTCCATTATTTCGCGCTCAGGAAGATGCATTTCCTGCTGCGCGCGCGGGCGGTCGCGGTGTTCCCCGGCGGCTTCGGCACCTTCGACGAGACTTTCGAGCTGCTGACGCTGATCCAGACCGGCAAGATGGCGCCGCTGCCGATCCTGCTGTTCGGCGAATCCTTCTGGCGGCGCGTGATCGATTTCGACGAGCTTGCCGCCGAAGGGGTGATCTCGCCGAACGACATCAGCCTGTTCCGCTTCGTCGAGACCGCCGAGGAAGCCTGGGCGCACGTCGAGGCGCACTACCGCGGTATGCCGCTGGCTGAAAAATAGGCTGTCCGCTGCCGGACGGCCGGACCGGCTCAGATCCCGTGAACCGGCTCCGACGGCTTGGTGCCCGGCACGACCGGCTGGGTCTTGGCCTTTTCGTCAGCGGGGGCTGCTGCCTCGGCCGTGGCCTTGGCGCCCGCCTCGCCGGCGGCCGGCTTGGCGGCCTCCTCGGCCGGCGCCTTGGGCAGCGCCTGCGGATGATCGCTTTGCGAATTGAGATAGCCGATGACATTGGCGCGGTCCTGCGGGTCGGACAGGCCGGCGAAGGTCATCTTGGTGCCCGGCGCAAAGGCCTTCGGGCTGGTCAGCCATTCATTGAGCTTCCCAAAATCCCAGGCGCCGCCCTTGCCCTTGAGCGCATCGGAGAAGGCGAAGCCATTGGCGCCCTGGCCGATCGGCTCGCCGACGACGCCCCAGAGATCCGGGCCAAGGCCGTTTGCGCCACCCTTTTCGGCGGTGTGGCAAGTCTGGCACTTCTTGAAGGTCTGCGCGCCTTTGCCGGCGTCGGCCTGGGCCATGTAGAAGGGGAACGGCTTTTCCGCCGCCGCCCCGCCCTCGCCGGGGGCCGCTTCGACGCCCTTGACGATATAGGCCATCTTCTCGGGCCGCTCCTGGTGGTAGACTTCTCCGGTCACGATCGACGCACCGAGCGCGACGATCAGCGCCGCCAGCACCCAGCCCGCTGCAGTATTGTTCCGATCGTCCATGCCCCGAAGAACCTCCGCGCGCCCAAAAAGCGTGGCTTCCTTAGTGGGGCAGGCGCAACGCCGCAACCCGCTTGCCGTTCGCCTTCCGCCGCTTTAGCCGGAAGCGCCGATGGAGAATTATCCCGCCCCCGCCCGCACGCTCGTTGCGGAGATGACCGCGGCCGCCGCCGCCGAGCCGGCGCGCGCCGTCGCCTTCCAGGGCGCCCCAGGGGCCAATTCGCATCTCGCCGTCGCCGAGCTGTTCCCCGACGGGCTGGTGCTGCCCTGCTTCGATTTTGCCGATGCCTTCGACGCGGTGGTCGAGGGCCGCGCCGGCCAGGCTGTGATACCGATCGAGAATTCGCTGCATGGCCGGGTCGCCGACATTCACTTCCTGCTGCCGGAATCCGGGCTGAAGATCATCGGCGAGCATTTCATGCGGATTCGCCACTGTCTGCTGGCGACCGACGCGGCCAGCCCGATCGTCGAGGCGATGAGCCACCCCCAGGCGCTCGGCCAGTGCCGCCACTGGCTCCGCGCCCAAGGGATCCAGCCGGTCGGCTATCCCGACACCGCCGCCGCGGCCGCCTTCATCGCCGAGCATCGGCCGGAGGGTGTGGCGGCGATCGCCCCGGCGCTATCCGCCTCGCTCTATGGCCTGGAGGTTCGCGCCGAGGGCATCGAGGACGAAGACCATAACATGACCCGCTTCGTCGTGCTGGCGCGCGAAGAACGGCAGCCCGCTAATGACGGGCCGATGATGACGACGCTGATCTTCGAGGTCCGCAACGTGCCCGCCGCGCTCTACAAGGCGCTCGGCGGCTTTGCCACCAACGGCGTCAACATGACCAAGCTCGAAAGCTACCAGCGCGGCGCGACCTTCTCGGCGAGCGAGTTCTACGCCGACATCGAAGGCCGGCCGGAGGATCCGCCGGTCGCCCGAGCGCTGGAAGAGCTGCAGTTCCACACCAAATGGGTCCGGCTGCTCGGCACCTATCCGCAGGAGCGGCGACGCGGCGTCGATTGAGGCGCGCTAAGCGCCCTCGACCCAGCGAGTCAGCAAGGTATGGGCGATGGCGAAGGGCGGCGGCGTGTTGAACGGCGCGCCCTCGCTGCCGGCCAGCGCGGCGGCGACACCAGCGCGGTCGACCCAGATCGCTTCGACGATTTCCTGCTGGTCGAGGTGAAGCTCGGGCGAGGCCACCTTGGCGATCGCGCCGATCATCAGCTGCGCCGGATAGGGCCAGGGCTGGGAGGCGACGTAGCGGACCTCGGTGACGGCTACGCCGGCTTCCTCGGCGAGCTCGCGCGCGACCGCTTCTTCGATCGATTCGCCCGGCTCGAGAAAGCCGGCGAGGGCTGAATAGAAGCCGGGCGGAAAGCGCCCCTGGCGGCCGACCAGCACCTTGTCGTCATATTCGGCGAGCATGATCACGACCGGATCCACCCGCGGGAAATGCTCGGTGCCGCAATTGCCGCATTTGCGGCCCCAGCCGGCGCGAAACACCTCGGTGGGAAAGCCGCAGACGCCGCAGAAACGATGGTTGCCATGCCATAGCAGCAGCGAGCGGGCGGTGCCGTAGATCGCCGCCTTCTCAGGCGGCAGGGCGGCGAGGATCTGGAAGCGCGAGACGACCGCGTCGGATTGATGGCGCTCGGCCGGGATCGGCGCGAAATGCGGCACGCCGTCGAGCAGGCCGAGCAGCACCGCCGCCTCGTGGCTGACCTCGCCGTTGATCGCCGCCCAGGCGAGGTCGGCGCCGTCGAGCACAGGGTCGATGCCTTCGAGCCGAAGGATCCGCGCTGCCGGATGCGACCAGGCCGCGGCATAGTCTTCGGCATTGTTGCGGAGATGGTCGGCGCGGTCGAGCGGCGAGCCGGTGAAGCCAGGACGAGTCATGCCGCCCGGACGTAGCGCGGGTCGGCCCGCGATGCCAGCGTCGCGGCGCGGGCGAAGAGGCTGGGCAATCCGGCCTCGTCGATCCGGGCGATCGGCCACCATTCGCCATCGACATCGCTCTTCGCCTCGGCTGCGACGATCCGCAGCTTCAGCGCGAAATGGGTGAAGACATGCTCGACCTCGCCGATCTCGCGCCAGTCGGCCGTGGCGGGTGCGCCGTCGAGGCCCGGGTCGTCGGCGGTCCAAACGCCGCTCGGCAGCGCGCGCATGCCGCCGAGCAGCCCGCGCGCCGGGCGGCGGATCAGCAGGACATGGTCATCGCGCGTGAGCCAGAAGGCGGTGCCACGGCGCATCGGCCGCGGCTTCTTCGCCAATTTGCGTGGCAGCTCGCCGGCGACGCCGCGCCGGCGGGCGGCG
>JADMIO011222232.1_pt1 | contig 15855 bp, 14 predicted proteins | sample 8958161 | NCBI WGS metagenome assembly JADMIO01 (sample SAMN16585339, study PRJNA669376) | soil metagenome | isolation source: Crop rotation soil | place: USA: Cullars Rotation, Alabama | collected 2011
GTCGTCGAAGTCCGCGTAGTCCACGCTCGTCTCGAGCGTGCCGCCGGTGACGTTCTGTAGACCGGCCCGGCCGAACCGCTCGACGAGGTCGCCTTCGCTCACGCCCGCCCGCGGCGGGTCGTCGCCAACCCCACTCGGGTCAACCTCGCGAGCAGCGCGCCAGAAGTACGAGAGCATCGGCAACCCGCCGCCCGGGATGTCCCACATGGCGGCGGCGACGGTGCCGACGGGCTTCGTCACGCGCACCATCTCCCCGATGCCTTGGTCGGCGTCGCTCATCCAGGCGACGACCAGCGAGCACATGGCCGCGTCGAAGGTCCCGTCGTCCCAGGGCAGCGACTCGGCGACGCCCTCGCGCACATCCGCGCGTGGGATGCGTGCCCGGCAGGCAGCGGCGAAATGGGAGGCGGGGTCGATCGCGGCGACGTTCTCCTCGCCGACGCGCTGGGCGAGCTCGATGGCGAGCGCGCCCGGGCCGCAGCCGACGTCCAGGACCCGCATGTCGGCGCGCACGCCGGCGACATCCGCGAACTTCGGCGCCAGCCCCTTGGCATAACGGCCCATGAAGCGGTCGTACTGCTCGACTGCGGCGGCGGTGAACTCTCGCGCAGCGGCCATGGAACTCAGCCTCTCCGATCGCGTCCCGTGCTGCAAGCGAGATCCGGCGTCGCCCGCGTTGCCGCATGGGCATTCATGCCCGCTGCCCGACCGGTAGCGTCGAGTCGGAATGGTCAGCGAACCTCGACCGCACTCCGCCGCGTACTTCGGTGACGAACGCGACCTCTGGTGGAATCGCGACTACCTCGAACTCGTTGCGCAGCGCTTCGATCTGGCGGCCGCGTCGCGAGTGCTCGATGTGGGATCTGGAATCGGCCATTGGGGCATCCTGCTCTCCTCGGTTCTCGCCGTCGATGCCGAGGTGACCGGCATCGACCGGGAGGAGCGTTGGGTCGCCGACGCAACCCAGCGTGCCGCGACCGCTGGGCTGGGCGACCGCTTCCGTTATCGGCGCGGGACCGCGGAGGCGCTGCCGTTCGAGGACGGGGTATTCGACCTTGTCACCTGCCAAACGGTCCTGATCCACGTCGTTGACCCAGCTGCCGTGCTTGCCGAGATGGCGCGCGTGACGCGTCCGGGAGGGCTCGTTCTCGTGGCCGAGCCGAACAACCGTGCGTCGTTTCTCGTCGAGACCAGCACCAGCGTCGAGATCGATCTCGACCGCAAGCTCGAGGGTGTGCGGTTCGGCCTGATGTTGGAACAGGGCAAGCGGTCGCTCGGTGAGGGCGACAACTCCATCGGCGATCTCCTGCCAGGCCTGTTCGCTGCAGCAGGGCTCCGCGAGGTTCAGGTGTACGTCGCGGACAAGGCCGGCGCGGTGTGGCCGCCGTACGCCGACGCAGAGCAGCAGGTGCTGAGGCAGGCCTGGATCACGAATGCCCGCAGCGGGTTCTGGACGACCGACCGCGCCGACGCACGGCGTTACTTCGTCGCCGCCGGCGGCGAGGAGCGTGAGTTCGACACGCTGTGGGACCGCCGGCTCGAAGAAGAGCGTGTGGCGGCCGATGCCCTCGAGCGGGGCGAGATGCACTCCGCGGGCGGGGCGATCCACTATGTGATCGGCGGCCGCAAGCCCTGATCGATGGGCTGAGGACGACCAGCCCATGGGCCCATGGTTGCGACGCCGGCCATCGCCCACGATGACGACGTCATCAACCGGCGCGGGCCGAATCCCGCAAGGAGGAGCGTCATGCCCGTCAAGTCCACTCGTTTCGTGATCGCCGCCGTCGCGGCCAGCGCCATCTCGCTGCCCGCGACCGCGACCGCCCGCTTCCAGAACGACCCGCCGGCTCCGCCGGAGACGCCGCAGGCCGGCGTCGCTCCGACGAGCACCGGCGACGGCTTCGACTGGGGCGACGCCGCGCTCGGCGCAGGCGGGATCCTGACCATCGTGCTGCTCGCCGGCGGCGGCGTCGCGATCGTCCGCCACGGCCGCCAGTCGGACAGCCCGTCCGTCCCCGCACACTGACCCCATCTCATCCGCGGCATGGCGCACAGCGGGAGGCGCCGGTCGCGGGTCATCCTCCGGCTGCGGCCGCCTCCAGCGCGGTGCGCTCTGCCCACTCCAGCGCCTCGTCGAGCGGCATGGCCTCGATCTCGGCGCGGCACTCCGCCTGCGCCTCGTCCGGCAGGTTGTGGCGCGCGGGAGCCAGCCCCGCCTCGAGCTCACTCCGCAGGAGCGGTGGAGCGGTGAAGAACAAGGTGCGGCGAAGGCGCTCGGTAACCGCAGCGACCATGAGCGCATCGCGGTGCCGGCCAAGCGCGGCGAGGCAGACCGCGATGCCGTCCAGCTGCATGGCGACGTCCAGCTCCGGGGCGCCGTCCATGTATGCCAAGTAGTCGGCGATCGCCTCGGCCGGACGTCCCACGCCCATCAGCGCGTCGGCGCGCCTCGAGACCGCTCCCCGGGAGGCCCACTCGGTGCCGCCCGGTTTGACGATCCTGTCGACGACCTCGAGCGCGCCCGTCGCGTCGCCGCTCGCCACCAGCGCTTGGGAGTAGGTGAGCTCCGCCATGTCTGCGAGCCACGGCTCGTTGGCACGGCGGCAGACTTCGCGGGCGGCCAGCGCGTCGTGCATGGCTGCCGCTGCGTCCCCGGCCAGCGCGTGAGCGTCCGACCTGCCGCAGAGGGCCATGGTCAGCCCTGGCGCTTCGCCCAGCTCCTGCCACGCGCGCACCGCGGCGTCGCCCAGATGCGGCTGCGCCACGGTTATCGCGTACGCCGTCCAGGCCAGGCAGACTCGCGCGTGGAGCCGCGGCTCGGCTTGGGCGGAGAAGGCTGTGGCGGCCTTCAGCTCCGCAAGGTGCCAGGCGTGGCTCGGGCCCGCGAACACCCAGTGACAGGTGGACGCCACCAGGCGAGCGTGGACCTCTGGGTCGTGATGCCGCGCCCACGTGAACGCTGCCCGGAGGTTGTCCTGCTCGGGGTCGAGCACCGCGCGGAAGCCAAGCGGATCGCGCATCCAGGCGAACTCGACCGGGTCGGTGAGCTCGAGCAGCGCCATGGCGTGCTGGCGACGGACGGCGTCGAGCCGGCCGGACTCCTCCAGAAGGCGAGCAGCATGAGCGCGCACAGGCGGCGGCATCACGAGCCTGGCGCTCGCCTCGCGACGCAGCAGGGAGTGATCGTGGAGGGCCGCGAGGCCGTCGATGACGTTCTCGCCCTCGACGGCCTCGGTCAGCGCGACCGTGAAGCCTCCCGCGAAGACGGACAGATCGGCGAGCAGTGCACGCTCGCGGTCGGACAGGAGCGAGCACGTCCAGTCGAGCGCCGCGAGCATGCCCCGCTGGCGCGGCGCTGCATCGTTGCGCCCGGAGCCCAGTGCCGCGAGCCCCGCTTCGAGCTCAGCCAGGAGCGTGTCCGGGTCGAGCAGCGTCAGGCGCGAGGCCGCAAGCTCGAGGGCAAGCGGCAGGCCGTCCAGCAAGCGGCAGATCCCGGCGATCGCCGCGCTGCTTTCCGAGGTGACTTCCAGTCGGCCTCCGGCGCTCGTCACGCGTTCGGCCAACAGGGCCACCGCGGGCGAGGCGCGCAGCGCGTCGAGGTGCGTGACGCCTTGGTCGGGGAGCGGCAGGCCCTCCAGGACGTGGACGTGCTCGCCCTCGACGCGCAGAGGCGTCTGGCTGGTCACCAGGAGCCTCAGCCCGGGCGTATCGGCCAGTGCAGCCACGTCCTTGGCGGCGGCCAGCAGATGCTCGAAGTTGTCGAGCACGAGCAGCAGTCGCCGCTCTGCAAGGCGGTCGGCGAGCCAATCGATGGTGGGCTCTGAGCCGGGCTCGAAGAGGCCCACCGCCTGCGCCACGGCGCCGGGAACTGCAGCGACGTCACGCACGTCTTCGAGCGCAACGAAGAAGGTGCCGTCGGGGAAGCACGCGGCGGCAGCGCGTGCCGCGGCCAGCGCAAGCTGCGTCTTGCCAGAGCCACCCGCGCCCGTGACGGTCACGACCGACGCGGCGCTGTCCTCGAGCAGCCCGCGGAGTGTCTCGATGTCTTCGTCGCGACCGACGAGGCTGCGGCGCTGCGCCGGGAGGCGCTTGCGTCCTGGGCTCGACGACCGCCCCGCCCGCAGTGCCCCGGCGGCGGCAGCGGCAAGCTCCTCGGTCGTGCTGAACCGCTGCGTGGGGTCCTTGGCCATCGCGGTGGCGACGACGTCGTCGAACTGCGACGGCACCCCGGCGACCACCGCGGAGGGACGCGGCGGCTCGGACCACAGATGGGCGTCGAGCGCGTCGAGGTCTCGCTCCGCCGCAAATGGCCGCCGCCCGGTCAGGCAGTGACACAGGACCCCACCGAGCGCGTAGACGTCCGCGGGCGGCCCCACGTCCCCGCCCCGAATCTGCTCGGGCGCCATGTAGGCCGCGGTCCCGACGATCCCTCCGTTTCGCGGGAATGGGTGCTGCGCGTCTCGTTCGACCGTCAGCCCGAAGTCCGTGAGGAACGCATCGCGGCCCGACACGAGCACGTTGCCCGGCTTGACGTCGCGATGGACCAGACCCTGCCGATGCGCGGCACCGAGGGCGGAGGCCACGTGCTCGACGACCTGGACGGCACGCTCGGGCTCCAAGCGCCCGTCGTCGAGGATCGCCGCGAGGTCGCTTCCAGGCACGAAGCGCATCGCGATGTAGAGCTGCCCGCCCTCCTCGCCCACCGCGTAGATCGGCACGACATGGGGGTGCTCGATCTGCGCCGCCAGCCGCCATTCCTGCTCGAAACGCGCGCGGAACCCGGGTACGCGCGTGAGCTCGGGCGCGATCAGCTTCAGGGCAATATCGCGGCCGATCCGCTCGTCCGATGCGCGGTAGACGACGCCCATGCCGCCGCGTCCGATCATGCCCTGGATGACGAACGTGGCGAACCGTGACCCGCGCGCGAGCATCGCGTTCGCCGCTGGCTGGCCGGCCATGGCCGCCGGTTCCGTCTTGGCGTCCGCTGGACCGGTCACAGCTACGTCGTTCCGCTCGTCACAAATCGCGCTCGCTGACGAGTCCGGTGGCGAAGGCGAGAGTGACGAGCCGCCGGCGCTTCTCGAGTTGTGGCAGATCGCTGATACCGAAGCGGGTGAACAGCGCGCGCATGTGCGTCTTGACCGTGCCGACGCTGACGACCAACTCGGCGGCGATGGCGGGGTTGGTTGCCGGGGAGGCATCCGCGACACCGCCCTTGAACGGCCGGCAGAGGGCGACCAACACCAGGCGTTGCGCCTCCGTCACGCCGACGGCCAACTCGCGATCGTCGGCGTACTGCGTCGTTGCGGCGGACCCACCGTCGCCACGGCAGAAGAGGATCGACGCATCGCCGACCGTCACGACGTCGGCGTCGGCCAGGCGCCGACGGCCGTTGATCCGCTGGCCACGCACGAACGTGCCGTTGCGCGACAGGCCGTCGTCGGTCAGGACCCAGTCGGTGCCGACCCGCTCGAGCTGAGCGTGCAGGCGCGAGACCTTGGCGTCGTATGCCAGGCAGACGTCGCAGCCGGGACTGCGGCCGATCGTGATGCGCTCGACGGTGTCCGCCAGATCAACGATCTGCTGCGCATCGTCGCCGTCGCGATAGAGCAGAAACGGCACGCCCCGGCGCTCGGCGGCAAGGCGCTCCTGCAACTCGACCGCGGTCGATTGGTGCGGGGCATGCGGATCGAGGCCGCGGACGCTCACGTGAGAGTCCTGATCGTGCCGACCAGCTCGACGACCGTGCGCAAGCCGCGATCGTAGAGCGTGGGGTCAAGAAAGACCAGACCATGGGCCAGTGGAAGCACCCAGGTCCGTCCGCGATCTTCTCCGTGCCGAACCCACGTACGAGATCACTACGCAACAGGAGCACGCATGCTCGTCTTTCCCAGGTCGATCGCAGTACCAAAAATCGCTCGGCTGGCTGTTATTGGTGCCACCGGTGCACTGCTCTCACTGTTTGCGGCACCGGCCCGCGGCTTCGTCTACTGGGCTGAGGGCGACGCCATTGGTCGTGCGAACCTGGATGGCTCCAAGCGACAGGACCGCTTCATCAGGGTGTCGAGTGGCAACCCGAGGATCTCAGTCCTCATGACCGATGTCGCGGTCAACGCCCGGCACGTCTATTGGTCGGCCACCCTCCGCCACGGGGGCAGCTTCGACGCTTGGCTCGGTCGGGCTCGTCTCGGTGGCTCGCACGTCCAGCGCAAGCTGGTTGTGTCGGACAAGGTCTGCGATGGCATCGCTCTCCAGGGAAGCTTCATGTTCTGGAGCACGAGTTTCAGCCATCACGAGACCCTCGAGCGAGCGACGCTCACCGGCTCTCATCAGACCCGGCTGGTCGGACCCCCGAAGCTCAACAGATCGCCCGGTCACATCGCCTCAGACGCGACCCATGTCTACTGGGCCAGCTCGGATGTCGATCTGCCTGACGGTGGCTACGCGAAGGTGTCGATAAATCGCGCACACCTGGACGGCACCGGCGTCGAGGAGAACTTCATCCCGTTGCCAAAGGCGCAGTCAAGTGACGTCGCGGCGCTGGATGTCGACGACGAGTACATCTACTGGATCGGCGCGCATGGCATCGGTCGCGCCAGGCTCGACGGCACAGAGGTCACACCGCGTTTGATCGATACTGACTTTGGCTTCGCGTTGGCCGTCGACGGGGAGCACATCTATTGGGCCGAATACGGCACTCCGCGAATTGGCCGCGCCAACCTCGACGGCTCAGGCGCCCAGCCGAAGTTCATCACCACCCGACGCGGCACGAACGTCACCGGCCTCGCAGTCGACGCAGGAGGGGCGGCGGAAACGCGTCGAAAGCCAGGGTTCTCCACAGAGTTGTTGCAAACCGCGACGAAGATGTGACAAAAGCGGTTCCGCGGAACCGCGCCGCGATGGGGAATCCGACGGGGCCCGACGCCGGTGCGTCGGGCCCCGTCGAACGTGGTCAGCCGATGGTGATTCTCAGCAGCGTCGGGCCGAGCGGTGTGGTGGCGCCGGTTCCAAGGAAGTCGCTGGCGCCGTTTGCCAGGTAGATGACGGTCTGCTGCCCGTGGTGGATGAGCGTCATGTTCGCCGCTCCGAGCAGGCCGTCCGCGTTGGTGGCGATCGGGGTGATCGTGCCGCTTGGCGTGATGCGCAGAAGCTCGTTCGTGTCGAGCCGCGTGACGTAGACGTTGCCGTTTCGATCGTCGAGCACCATGTCGTCGAAGAAGACGCCGGGCGCGCTGAGCTGCGCCCAGACCGTCGCGGTGCCGGCGTTGCCGTTGGCCAGGATCGGGATCCGCAGGATCTTCCCTGCCTCGACCGAGACGTAGGCGGCGTGGTTGAAGACCTTGACGCCGTCCGGGAGGACCAGGAGCGGATTCGTGGCGATCGTGGTCCAGGGCTGGGCGACACCGTTGCGGATGCGCCAGATCCCCAAGCCGAAGATGTCCGTGACGTAGAGGTCTCCAGTCGCGTCGTCGAGTCCGAAGCCGTCGGGCGCCACCATGTTCTGCGAGCCCGGAACCGGCGTTGCGCTGGTGCCGTTGGCGCTCAGCTTGAGGATGATCCCCTGTGCAGGTGGCCCGAACGACCCCGGCCGCGCGGCGTAGAGGCGATGCGACCGGTCGTAAGCGAGCCCGATCGGGATCCCGAACGCGCCGCCTGGTATCGAGGTCAGCAGCTTCTGCTTGCCGTTCGGGTTGAGCTGGACGACGTCAGCACCCGCGATCGCCGCGACGTCGCCGATGTTCGTGGCCGCTGCAGCGACCGGAGCATGGAGCGCATCGAACGTGCTCAGCACGCTCACCTGAACCCCCGGCGCTGCCGCCTCCGCCGATCCTCCGGCCAGCACCAAGATGGCCACAGCGGCGGTCGCCGCGACACCGAAACGCTTGAACATGGCTGCTCCTCCGTGGGGGACACGCGTTTCCGGGGCTGACGCGAGCCTCTCATCACTGCGCGGGGAGAGTCAAGCGCGGTTAGGGTCCACGAACCGGGCCAGCGGGTCCGAATCCCAATCGAGGAGGACGACATGGACGACCAGCAGACGCGAGATCACATCCAGCAGCACGCCGACTCTGTCGTTCGTGGTGACATGGACGCGATCGTCGCCGATTTCACCGAGGGCATGCGCCCGCATGTACCGGAACTCGCCACGGCACTGCCGCAACCCGTGACCGCCGCCGATGTGCTGAGCGTGGATGTCGGCGAGACCGAGAGCACCGCGACGATCCGCTACTCGGGTGAGGACAGCGAGGTGACGATCCGGTCGCACTGGCAGGACGAGGGCGGCCGCCCCGTGATCGTGCAGGCCGAACCGGTCGACTAGAACGCAGGCCCGGAGTGCGACACCGCGCAGTCGCTGGTCAGCAGACGACCTCCGGATGCGAGCCTGGACCTGCGCCACATGCCGGTTCAATTTAGACTCAGGCTCGTGTCGAACACGATCGTCGATGAAGTCGCGCTCTCGCCCGATGACGATGCGGCGGAGCTCATCTTGATCCCGTCGCCGGGATGGTCAGACACAGACGATGAAAAGCACGAGCTCCATCAGCGGATCCACAACGCAGTCGGCTACGTGCTCGATGGGCGGCTGCACGAACAGTCTCCCGAGACCGAGGGTCACCCCTGGCGCGTCGTCGTCTATTGGCGGGACTCCAAGCCGGCCGAAGCAACGTCGGCCTGGCTCAAAGAGCTCGGCCAGCGCGTCGCGCAGGCCGGGGGCGAGCTCGTAGAGAAGTTCGCCTGAGCGCGGCGTGCGCCATTCCCGCTTGGCAGAAGAGCGCGGCTGACCGCGATAAGGCGCGTTGCCGCTGACCTGGCACCAGGGGACCTGGTCCCCTGATCGTCACTCAGCCTTGCGATGGCCGAATCGCTCGGCTTCCCGGAACTACGGGTCACGTGCACGCGGGCGCCGGCGCCAGATGACTCAGCGCAAGTTCTGCGTTGCTCTCGCGTTGATAGGTCCCTGCGGGCAATCGGACGGCGTCCGCATCGCGAGGTCATCGAAGGCCACCAGACTCCGGGGGGAGATTCATGTATCAGGTACAGCGCAGGGTCATTTGGCTACTCGCTGCCGCGGCGATCCTTGGCGGATCCATGGCGGCGCGGGCGGACGATGTGAGGCCGTCCGATAGCTGCGACGCCGGCACCCAGGTGCTGAACGTACCCCCCAACATGTACGGCGCGTTCCACGTGGCCACCATCACGGAGGGCGACTCGGTCAGTTTGTGCGTCCGCATGCGCGAGCCTGCGGCCGTCGGTGGCCGGCTGACCATCGACTTCAGTGGCGTCGACTACGACATCCAGGATTGGGCCATCGATGGGCACGCCGAAGCGTGCGACACGGTGGTCGCGGAAACGGACTATCACATAGCCAAGATCTCGCGCTCGAGCGATCTCGCGACCGACCCATCGGTCTGCCTGAGCTATCGGGGCAGGACAATTCGCCTACACCAGCCTCATGTCGGTCCGTTCGTCTACACGCCGACGGCGACGTGGCGCGGCGATGGCATCAGCGAGGAAACGGTCGTATGGAGCACGACCGTCACCAACTCTCATGTGAGTTGCACCCTGAACGTGCTAGGCGGTGTGCGGAACGGGCAGACACCGGTCGCGAGCGTCGGCAGGGGAGCGGAAGCAACGTGCTCGGAGCCGATCCGTGCCATCAGGCTGACCGCGGTCGCCGACGATGCGCAGGTGCGTGATACCGCTCAGGTCAACGACGATCGGATGAACTACCCCCAGAAGGGCTGCGACGGTGCGGCCGATTGCCATGTCTACGAGGACCGGCTCGGGATCGCTGGACACACCTATCGACTGGGTGGGGGATTCACCATCGACGCGACGATCCTTGATGACGATCCATGGGACAACGAGCCATGGACGAGCTACCCGTCGGAGTGCTACCAGGACATCTTTCCGGAAATCTTGTACTGCGAAGCCTGGGACGTGGCCACCGTGACCGCTGGCTGAGGCCGGCAATGGAGTTGCTCCGAAGGACCCGCGTTGGTCGGTGGCAATGGTCGCCGGCAGTCGCCTGGCCCGTCCACACGTAGGCCGACTGAACTACGATCGCAAGCGTGGTGCTCGAGCCGCGTGCCGAGAACGGACTCCGGGACGTTCGCGTCGCGATCGTCGGCGCGGGCTTCGGGGGCATCGGCACGGCGATCAGGCTGCGCGAGGCCGGCTACGACGACCTGGTGATCCTCGAACGCGACGCCGGGCTCGGCGGGACGTGGTGGGCGAACACCTACCCGGGCTGTGCGTGCGACGTCGCGGCGCACCTGTACTCGTTCTCGTTCGCGCTGAACCCGGACTGGAGCCGCTTCTTCGCGCCGCAGGCCGAGATCCTCGACTACCTCCGGCGGGTCGCGCGCGAACGCGGCATCGAGCCGCTGATCAGGTTCGGCACGGAGGTGACCGGGGCGAGGTGGGACGAGGACGCGAGCCACTGGCGCGTGGAGACCAATCGCGGCGAGTTCTCGGCGCAGGTGCTGGTGTCCGCGGCCGGCGGGCTCACCGAGCCGAAGCTGCCCCTCGTGCCCGGTCTCGACAGCTTCACCGGGACGATGTTCCACTCCGCGCGCTGGGACCACGGCCACGACCTGCGCGGCGAACGCGTGGGCGTGATCGGGACGGGGTCGACGGCGTCGCAGATCGTTCCCGAGGTGCAACCGCACGTCGAGCGGCTGACGGTCTTCCAGCGCAGCCCCGGCTGGGTGCTGCCCCGCCTGGACCACCCGCACAGCGACTTCCAGAAGCGGTTGCTGCGCCGGTACCCGGTGCTGCAGCGCGCGATCCGGTCAGCCGTCTACTACAACAACGAGCTGCTCATCCTCGGTCTCGTCCGGCGCCCGCGGCTGCTGACCGGGCTCGAGCGGCTCGCTCTCCGCTACCTCGAGCGCCAGGTACCGGACGCGCAGATCCGCGCGAAGCTGACCCCGGACTACCGGATCGGCTGCAAACGGGTCATCATCAGCAGCGACTTCCTCAAGACGTTCATGGAGCCCAACGTCGATCTCGTCACCGACGGGATCCGGGAGATCGTGCCGGACGGCATCGTCACCCGGGACGGCCGGAAGATCGAGTTGGACACGATCGTCTTCGCCACCGGCTTCGACGTCATGAACCCGCCGCACTACCGCCACGTCGTCGGCCGTGAAGGGCGCAGCATCCGTGAGGTCTGGGACGAGGGTGGCATCCGCGCCTATCTCGGGACCGTGATCCCCGGCTTCCCCAACCACTTCGCCCTGCTGGGCCCGAACACGGCGAGCGGCAACAACTCCGCGCTGCAGCCGATCGAGGCCCAGATCGGCTACGCGATCGACGCGCTGCGCGCGATGGACGCTCGAGGCGCGACGGCGGTCGACGTGCGCCCGGACGTCATGGAGCGCTTCGACGGCGAGATCCAGCGGCGGCTCGCCCCGACCGTCTGGAACAACGGCGGCTGTCACTCCTGGTACGTGGGCCCCGACGGACGGAACTTCACGACCTGGCCCGCGTTCGCCAACGAGTACAAGCGGCGGCTCGCGCGGTTCGACCCGGCCGAGTTCGAGCTGACGAGCGCGCCGGTCGCAGCGGCGGTCTGAAGCGGTCGTCCCTCATCGCCTGGGCACCAGGATCTGCGCGAGCGCTCCGCTCTGGAAGCGCTGCTCGTCGACGACGTCCAGCTTCAGGTGCCCTTCCAGCTCCGCGAACGGGCTGCGTCCCGCGCCGATCGCGATCGGGACCGTGGTGAGCTGATACTCGTCGACGAGGCCCAGGCGGGTCATCGACGCGGCGAAGCCGGGACCGCCGTGGACCAGGACGGTCCCCTCGTCGTCCCGGGCCTTCAGCTCGGCGATCCCCGCGACCGGATCCGTGAAGATCTCGGCCGGTCCCCAGTCCGCCTTCTCCAGCGTGCGCGAGAAGACGGCCTTGGGCTTCTCGTTCATCGCCGTGGCGATCGGCCCCTCGGACGCGGCCCAGTGCGGGCCCATGATCTCGTAGCTGCGGCGCCCCATCGCGTGGACGCCGGCCGCGTCGAGCGCGCGGCGGTTCCACTCGCCCGAGTCGTCGCCGAACCATTCGAACATCCATTCATGGGTCCCGTCAGGGCTGGTGACGAAACCGTCGAGGGACATCACCATCTTGAGGACGACTTTTCGTTCGGTCATGTCGGTACAGACCTGATCGCTCGCAGAGATTCATCGCCGTGGGCGCGTGATTAGGGTGTCGGCGATGGCGGACACGACCTGCCACATGTCGATCTCGCTCGACGGCTTCGTCGCCGGGCCCGACCAGAGCCGCGAGAACCCGCTCGGCAAGCGCGGGCGCGAGGTCCATGCCTGGCATCTCGGCGACGAGCGCGCCAACGACGCCGATGCGACCGCGGTCAGCTGGCTCATGCGCCCGCGCGGCGCGTACGTCATGGGGCGCAACATGTTCGGGCCGGTGCGCGGCGAGTGGGATGAGGACTGGCGCGGCTGGTGGGGTCCCGAGCCCCCGTATCACGCGCCGGTGTTCGTGCTCACCCATCACGCGCACGAGCCGATCGAGATGGAGGGCGGGACGACGTTCCACTTCGTCACCGACGGCTTCGACGCCGCGTACGCACAGGCGCGTGAGACGGCCGGCGAGGGCGGCGTCGACATCGCGGGCGGCGCCTCGACGGTGCGCCAGGCCCTCATCGCCGGGGTCGTCGACGAGCTCACGCTCGACGTCGCCCCGGTCCTGCTCGGCTCCGGCGAGCGGATCTTCGATGGTGTCGAGTCGTTCGGGTTCGAGCCCGTCGAGGTCCTGCATTCGCCGCTGGCCACACACATCCGCTACCGCCGGGCGGGATGATCCGGCGCGAAAGGTTCCTTGATGACGCCTGAAGACGCTCCCACCAGCGGCCGCAGCCTGCGGTCGACGATCACGTCCCAAGGAGAGGTGCGGCTCGCGCTCGAGGAGCGTCCGCTGCCTGCGCTGGGCGAGGGCCAGATCCTTGTCGCGGTGGAGGCCACGCCGATCAACCCGTCCGACCTGGGCATGCTGCTCGGACCGATGGACCCGCGGCGGCTGACGCCCGACGGCAACGATCTCGTCGGCAGCGTGCCCGCCGAGCTGCTGCCGCTGTTTCGCGACCGGCTCGACAAGCCGCTGCCGGTCGGCAACGAGGGGGCCGGGACCGTGGTCGCGGGCGCGCCGGAGATGGTGGGCAAGCGCGTGGCGCTCTTCGGAGGCTCGATGTGGGCGGACTACCGCGTGGCCGATGCCGGCGCCGTCGTCGAGTTGCCCGACGACGTCAGCACGGCCGAGGGCGCTGCCCTGTTCATCAACCCCCTGACCGCGCTGGCGATGGTCGAGACGATGCGGGCGGAGAGCCACACGGCGCTCGTGCACACCGCCGCCGCGTCGAATCTCGGCCAGATGCTCGTCAAGATCTGCGCGGCCGACGGCGTGCCGCTGGTCAACATCGTGCGCAAGCCCGAGCAGGTCGAGCTGCTCGAGGGAATCGGCGCAGAGCACATCATCGATTCCTCGCAGCCGGACTTCGCCGAACAGCTGACCGAGGCCATCCGGACGACCGGTGCCACGCTGGCCTTCGACGCAGTCGGCGGCGGGACGCTGGCGAGCGACATCCTCAACGCGATGGAGCGCGCACAGCCGCCCCTCGAGCAGTACACGCCCTACGGCTCGACGACCCTCAAGCAGGTCTACATCTACGGCTCGCTGGACTTCTCGCCGACCGTCGTCGAGCGCAGGTTCGGGCTGACCTGGAGCCTCTCGGGATTCCTGCTGACCGTCGCGCTGGGCAAGCTGGGCGGCGAGGCCTTCAGGCGCATGCGGGCCCGCGTCCAGGCCGAGGCGAAGACGACGTTCGCGTCGTCCTTCGCGGAGACGATCGGGCTGGCCGACGTCCTCGACCTCGAGAAGCTTGGGGTCTTCGCGCGGCGCAGCACCGGCACCAAGTACCTCATCGACCCGTCGAGCGACCGCCCGGCCTGAGGTTTCGTCTCAGCGCAGCGGCGCGAAGAACGTGCGCAGCTCGTCGACGAGCACGGTCGGCTGTTCGAGCGCGGCGAAGTGGCCGCCGCGCTCGAGCTCGTGCCAGTCGCGCAGGTCGCTGAAGCGGCGTTCGGCGACGCGGCGCGGGAGGCGGAAGAGCTCGCGCGGGAAGATCGAGCAGCCCGCCGGGACGTCGATCGTCGGCAGGTCGGTCGCGCCGAAGCTCTCCCAGTACAGCCGCGCCGACGAGGCGCCGGTGGCCGGCAGCCAGTAGAGCATCACGTTGTCGAGCAGCACGTCGCGAGCGATGACGTTCTCGGGATGGCCGTCGCAGTCCGTCCAGTCCCGGAACTTCTCGACGACCCAGGCGCACTGCGCGGCGGGCGAGTCCACCAGGCTGTAGCCGAGCGTCTGCGGGCGCGTCGACTGCTGTTTGGAGTAGCCGGTGCCGCTGCGGCGGTGCTCGACGTAGTCGGCCATCGCGGCCTGCTCGGTCGCCGTCAGCTCGCCGAGCCCCTGGAACTCGCGGGCGGGCGCCACGGGCATCGTCAGGTGGATCCCCGCCAGATGCGCGGGCTCGCCGAGCGCGAGCATCATCGTGATGATCGAGCCCCAGTCGCCGCCGTGGGCGCCGTAGCGCTCGTAGCCGAGCCGGGCCATGAGCTCGGCCCACGCCGCGGCGATCCGCTCGGTGCCCCAGCCCGGCCGTGACGGCTTGTCGCTGAAGCCGTAGCCCGGAAGCGACGGGCAGACGACGTGGAAGGCGTCCCGCGCGAGGCCACCGTGAGCGACCGGGTCCACCAGCGGTCCGATCACGTCGAGGAACTCGACGACCGAGCCCGGCCAGCCGTGCGTGAGCAGCAGCGGCAGCGCGTCGTCCTGCGGCGAGCGCACGTGCAGGAAGTGGATCCCCAGGCCGTCGATCTCGGTGCGGAACTGCGCCAGCGCGTTCAGCCGCGCCTCGACGCGCCGCAGGTCGTAGTCCGTCTGCCAGTACTCGCACAGCTCGCGCACGTACGCCAGCGGGATGCCCTGCGACCAGTCGTCGACCGTCTCGGGCTCCGGCCAGCGCGTCCGCGCGAGCCGCTCGCGCAGGTCGGCGAGCGTCTCCTCGGAGATCTCGACGACGAACGGGGCCAGCTGACTCGGCACGAGGGCTGGAGCCTAGGGAGCCCGCTGCTAGGTTGGTTGCTCGTGCAACAGCACGGGCGCGAACTTCACCTCGGCTGGATCCTCGCCCTCTGCTGCCTCGCGCAGTTCATGGTCATCCTCGACGTGTCGGTCGTCAACGTCGCGCTGCCGTCGATCAAGGAAGACCTCGGCTTCGCGCCCGCCGATCTGCAGTGGATCGTCAACGCTTACACGCTGACCTTCGCCGGCTTCCTGCTGCTGGGCGGCCGCGCGGCCGATCTTCTGGGCCACCGACCGGTGTTCATCGCCGGGCTGCTGCTGTTCGCGGCGGCCTCGCTCGCGGGCGCGCTGTCGACGTCGCAGCTCGGGCTCGAGCTGGCACGCGGCGCGCAGGGCCTGGGCGGCGCGGTCGTCGCCCCGGTGACGCTCTCGATCCTGACGACCTCGTTCACCGACCCGGCCGAGCGCCAGCGCGCGATGGGCCTCTGGGGCGCCATGGGCGGCGTCGGCGGCGCCACCGGCGTGCTGCTGGGCGGCATCCTCACCGAGGCCTTCGGCTGGCAGGCGATCCTGCTCATCAACGTGCCGGTCGGCCTGGCGATCGCCGCCGGCGCCCGCCGCTACGTCGCCCGGCCCGAGCGCGAGCGCGGCGAGCACAACTACGACGTGCTCGGCGCCGTGACCGTGACGGCCGCGCTGCTGATCCTCACCTACGCGATCGTCCGCACCGACGTCAACGGCTGGGGCTCGGCCGAGACG
>JADMIO010703413.1_pt1 | contig 15854 bp, 16 predicted proteins | sample 8958161 | NCBI WGS metagenome assembly JADMIO01 (sample SAMN16585339, study PRJNA669376) | soil metagenome | isolation source: Crop rotation soil | place: USA: Cullars Rotation, Alabama | collected 2011
CGCGACAACTTGTCCACGTGGAATTCTAAGCTTAGGATCCCAATGTGCTGGAAAGCCGATCCTGTACATCGACTGGCTCTGCGACTGGGCCGCGTACTGGCTCGCGAATCTTTCGATGCTCGAACTGCTGGAGTACCTCGGCACTTTCTCGATCCTGATTGCCGTCATCGTCTATTTCGTCGAAGCGCCGCAGCGTCGAAAAACCAAGCACTACCAGGCTTGGCAGGTGATCAACACCGCGCAGGGCAAGGGCGGCAGCGGCGGGCGCATCGAAGCCGTTGAGGAATTGAACGACGACGGCGAGCCGTTGGTCGGCATCGATCTGTCGGGATCATTCCTGCAGGACGTGAAACTCGAAAAGGCGAACCTGCGCCGCGCCGATTTCAGCGGCGCCGATGTTCGGCGGGCGAAACTGAATGGCGCGATGCTGCAGGACGCGTCGCTGCATTCGACGAACCTGCGCGATGCCAATCTGGGTGGCGCCGACGTCGACGGCGTGGATTTCGAAAATGCCGACCTGCACGGCGCCGACCTGAGCGATCTTCATAACTGGAAATCGATTCGATCGATCAAATCCGCCGACATCGGCGAAGCGAAAAATCCGCCCGGCGGGTTCGTTGAATGGGCCGTCGGCCAGGGCGCGGTCAACAATTCTGAGAAATCGAAGTAACCGCTGTGGTACAATCGCCGCACACGTCATGCTCGACCAACTGAAGACCAGGCTCGCGTCTTTGTTGTCGCGCCCGCGGCCGATGAAGCCGCAGACCGAGCGGCAACTCGCGGGACAGCTGGCGGAACATTCATCGAATCTCTCCGGATTTCTACTTTGCGCCGCCGACGTTCTCGAAGATCACGAGATCGATATTCTTTTCGCCTCGATCTTCACGCCGACGCTCGACGAGCGCGCCGAGCTCGCCGATTTGCTTTTCCACTGGCGGCCGACGGCAGGCGAGCTGCAGCAGATCATCGACGAGATGCCGAAGACCGTGCCCTTCGCGAAGATCAAATTGCCGGATGGAACCGACGCGAATCTGACGCTGCACGAAGTGATGGCCGATCGATTCGTCAAATTGCTGCGATTGGATTCGGGTCCCGATGCGGCGACTGCTGCGGCATTGCGCGACGCGTTGCCGGCGGAGTTGTGGCCGATCGCCGTCGCGCTGCTCTGCGAGCGCGGGATGACGGCCGAACATCAGCACTGGTTCGCCGCGTTCGTGAATCACGTGCGGTCGCATCGCATGATCACGCGTGGATTTCTGCAGACGACCGCCGAGTTCATCGCCGGGCAGAAGGATCTCGCGAAGGAAAAAGTTCTCGCCGCCGCGGAGGCGCTGATGCGCGCGACCGAGAGCACGGCTGCGTACACGTCGGGCGGGCATAACTACTGGTCGCCGGACGTCGCGCAGCATCATCAATATCGCGGCCAGGGCCGGATCGACAAAGAACTCGTCGAGCAGCGGCAGGCAGAGGTCGGATTCGTCACGGCATTGGTGGAAGATCTGAAATCATTCGATCCGCATTGAGAATCGCATGGAGAAAGACAAAAAAATCGCCGACACGAACTGGGGACTGAAGCCCGACGATCAGCCCGCCAACGCGAAGGAAGTGGCGCCGCATCTGACGCAGGCGTATCGATACGATCCGAACGAGCCGGACGTCGTGCGGAAAATACTGCTCGCGCAGCGGCGTGGGTTCAACACGGCCAACCGCGTGCGCGTCGAAGCGGGGCGGACGATCGTGCTCGACATCAACAAGGACGAATTCGTGATCGAGGGATTGAGTTACGGAGATCCAAAACTCATCGAGCTGCTCGATTTGCTCGGCGCCGCGTTCAACCGGCCGGAGTTCGCGAAGCTGCCGAAGGACGAACAGACGCCGCGGGAATTCGCGCTGAGTCGCGCCTGGGCGTGGGGGGCCGAACGGGCGGGCGGCTAAACGAGATATCACATCACGCGACGGGGACTTTGAATCGCGGCGTCAGGCGTCGTTCAATCGCTTCGAACGCCGGCCGCGGCGTTTCGCTCGCGATGGCGCCGCCCAATTCTTCGAGCTGCCATTTCGCCGCTGGATCTTTCGTGTCTCTCGCGACGCTCGTCACCGCGTTCATCAGGTCGTACCGCGTCCGCTGCTGCTCTTTCGTGAATCGATCCATGATCTCGACGAGAAACCGGCGGTTCCGCTCATGACGCGCGAAGAACGGCAGCATGAGGAGCATCAGGTCCGCGGCCGGATCGACGCTGCGGCGCATCTCGTCGGCGTTCTGTTCGAAACTATCCGGCGACGCGCACGCGCGGATCGCTTCGCGCAGCGGCCACTCGATGCCGATCACCGGATCGAGATTCGCGATCGACAGCCGTTGCGTCTGCACCGTGTGCGCGAAGATCGCGCCGTTCGTGCAGACGAGGCGGAACACGTACGGGCTGACCGAGATCTCGCCGTTTTCGACGCGAACGGCCACCCCGCCCTGGACGCGGTCGCCGCGGCGAATGTCGAGCTCCTTCGGCAGGATCGAGCGGACGTAAAGCCGGCGGCCGTCGTCGAAACTCTCGCGGACGGTGCCGTCCAGTTCGGTGATCTCCTCGGTGAAAATCGAAAGCAGCTCGTGCGTGTTCAGCATGATCGTCTCCCGGCTGAGTAACCTAAGTTGTGATCCACAATTCCTAGGACGCGCGGGCGGCGGGAATAGTTTCAATCGGATTTCGCGAACGTCATTTCTCGCGCGGCAGGGCATTTTCGGCGAGAGCTTCAAACGGAATCAGTGTGCCGATGACGTAATCTTTCTCGGCCAGGACGTCGGTTAGTGGGCAGTTGTCGATGTAAACCCAGCCGCTGACGCTTTCCTTCGGATTGCGCTGATGTTTTGCGGCAGTGACGACGATCGAATCGCCGCCCGTGTTCGCGATCCCGAGAACGGGATACGCACCTTTCGGCGCGTGAATTTTCATCGCGGGGTGAGTCGACTGATTTTCTTCGCAATAGATTGTTGCGTAGAAATAGTTCGATTCTTCGCCGATGACCGTCCGAGCGACGATCGCGATGCCCTGGCCATAAATCCATGGGCAATAGCGGAAGTCTTTGATCGGCTCATGGAAGTCGACGCGGTGATCGAAGGTTTTGCCGGCGTGATCGAATCGAACGAGCAGAATCTTCGGATCGTTCGGATCGACGTTGACCGACGTGATCGTCGCGGGAACGATTTTTACGGCCGGTTGTGTTGATGGCTGTGTTGCCGGCTCGGCTGCGACGGCGGGCCGACAGATCAGCAAAACCGCGAGGATGAAGGCCGGCAGAATTCGCATCGATCACTGTTGATACAACGCACGGGCGGCCGCGGAGTTTCAGTGTTTGCTCCAGAACGATCGGAATCGACCATCGGGCTGCGGCTTCTTTTCGACCATGGCGTGCCAGTAGTCGATTTCGGTTTGAAAGTTGACGTAGCAATCGTACGAATCGATCGGATCGGGTGCGTACCAATCGTTGGCGCGTTTCGATTGTCGGCTGGCGGCCAGTTTTCTGGCCCACTCACCCTTCTCGAGATGTCCTCGCTTAATTTCAGATTCGATCCACGAAAGCGGGGCGATGATTTCGAATTCGTAGTCGTTCGTGTTCCAGAGTTGGGCCGAGTTGTAGGCGTAAAGGGCGGAGTGGACGACGGTCACGTCGGCGGGCGGCTCAGTGCCAAAGACGCGCTTGAAGTTGTCTTTCTCGTCCTTGAAGACGCCGGTGCTTTGGCAGCCGGCGAGACAGATAAGTGCGATGAGGATCAGGGCTTTTCGCATCGACAGGATGTATCGAAATCTGAAGCTATCGCCAAATCATAAGTGATTTAATTCACAAGCCGATCTTTGTTGTTTTCGCCAAATTCACAAAGGTATACTGGCGGCCTGCGTCGTTCCGATTCCTGGCCATCGTAGGAGGCTGCTATAGCAGCATCCGTGCCCGGCGGGGCTTGAACACGTCGGATGGTGGGATTCGTGCAACACGACCGCACGACGAATTTGTTGCCGCGCGATCGCGCCACGTCCGCACACCGGCCTGCCGGACTCCCGTGATGGCTCTGTCCATCTCGCTTAGGAGTCGTGCATGAGCGGTTCCAACGGCAACGGCAAACACACCTATCCGGGCGTTCCAACCATCACCGACGGCAGCGGCGCCGTTATCTGGGTCGAGATCAACATCACACAGGCGGCTTGCGCGTACCCGATCACGTCGTCGACGACGATGGGCGGGGGATACTCCGGCGCCGTTTCCAACGGCCAAAAAAATCTCTGGGGCGAAAAACTGATCTTCATCGAACCGGAAAGCGAACATTCCGCCGCGGCAACGTGCGAGGGATTCGCGCTGGCGGGTGGACGCGTGACGAATTTTACGAGCGGGCAGGGGCTCGTGTTGATGAAGGAAGTTCTCTACACGATCAGTGGTAAGCGGCTGCCGATCGTGTTTCACATCGGCGCGCGCGCGCTCACGTCGCACAGTTTGAATGTACACGCCGGTCACGATGACGTGATGAGCGTCGCCGACACCGGTTGGGGGATTCTCTTCGGACGAAATCCGCAGGAGGCGTGTGATCTTGCGCTCATCGCGCGGCGCGCGGCCGAGGCGTGCCAGTCGCCGTTCATGAACGTGCAGGACGGATTCCTCATCACGCACACGATCGAGAACGTGCTGCTGCCCGAGAAGGAGTTCATGTTGGAATTCGTCGGCCGGCCGCAGGATCGGATCCTGAATCTGTTCGACGTCGCGCACCCGATGATGACGGGCGTCGTGCAGGACCAGGATTCCTACATGAAGGGGAAAATCTCGCAGCGGCACTATTACGTGCACATGAAGCCGGCCGTCATGGAGGCGATGAAGAAGTTTAGTGACGCGACGGGCCGCAAGCTTGATCTCATCGAATCGTATCGCATGGAAGATGCGGAGTACGCGGTGGTCGGCATGGGCTGCATGATGGAAACCGCCAAGCCGACGATCGACTACATGCGCAGCGAAATGAACCTGAAAGTCGGCGCGGTGAACGTGTGCAGCTACCGGCCGTGGCCGGGGCCGGAGATCGTCGAGGCGCTGAAAAACGTCAAAGCGTTCACGGTGATGGAACGGATGGACGATCCGATCGCGCCGGCGAATCCGCTGATGCGCGACATCAAGACTTCGTTCATGGACGCGCAGCTGCAACTCGAAGAATTCCGCGACGCGAACGTGCGCGTGGACAAGCTTCCCATGATGCTGCAGTGCTCGGCGGGGCTGGGTTCGCGCGACATTCGGCCCGGTCACTTCATCGGTCTCGTGCAGAACATGCGGCAGGCCGTCGAAGGCGCTCAGCACAAAGAATTCGCGACCGTCGGCATCAAGCACGAAACCGCGATCGAGCCGCCGATCGATCCCGATGTGCGGCCCGAACACGCGTACTCGATGCGCGGCCACAGCGTCGGCGGATACGGATCGGTGACGACGAACAAAGTCATCGCGAGTTTGATGGGCGATCTGTTCGGCCTGCACGTGCAGGCGTATCCGAAGTACGGATCGTCGAAGAAAGGTCTGCCGACGACGTACTATCTCACCGTCGCGCCGTCGAAAATTCTGACACACTGCGAACTCGAGCACGTCGAGTTTATTCCTCTCAACGATGTGAATGCGTTGAACCTCGGCGACACGCTTCGAGGATTGGCTCAGGGCGGGACAATCTTTTTGAACAGCTCCAAGACCACGCCGCAGGAAGTGTGGAAGGGCGTGCCGATGTGGGCTCGCAAGCGCGTACGGACGGATCAGGCGCACGTGATGGCCCTCGACACGTTCAAGATCGCGGACGAAGTCGCGACGAATCCCGAGCTGCGCATCCGCATGATGGGCATCGTGCTGCTCGGCGTGTTTCTCAAAGCCACGCCGTTCGCGCAGCGGCGGGGAATGAGTTTCGAACAGATCATGGAAGGCGTCGAGAAAGCCGTGCGAAGCTACTGGGGCAAGCGCGGCGAGCAGGTCGTGCAGGACAATCTCACCTGCATTCGGCGCGGTTACCAGGAAGTCTTCGAAGTGCCGCGCGAGGTGATCATGGATACGTCGCTGGACGAAGTGAGTGCGCCGACGGCGCTGCCTGTGGTGTCGTAAGTCTTTAGCCGAAAGCCCACGGATAGCTATCCGTGGGCGTTATGAGGAGATGCAATGCCGATTACTCCCGCGAAATTGCCGACGAATGCGGACGAGGTCGTCGATCGGGCGAAGTTCTTCTCGCGCGTGTTGCCGCTGTACGAGAAGGGCGTCGGTGATATCGAACTCGAGGCGGATCTCGATCTGGCCCGCTCGGCGGTGCCTGCCGGCTCGGGCGCGCCGCGGGATTTCTCGTTCATCGCGCCGGAGATTCCGGAATTCATCGCGGCGAACTGCGTCGGCTGCATGGATTGCGTGACCGAATGCCCGGACACCGCGATCCTCGCGAAAGTCATTCCGAAAGAGCAGGCCGACGCGGCCCTGGCGAAAATGTCGCCGGAGAAACGCGCGCAGGTGGAAGGCGATTGGTCGAAGACTCGCAAATACTGGCAGGGCTACGAAAAGCAGGGCAAAGAGCCTGGGTACTTTGGCATTTTCATCGATCCGACCAAGTGTAAAGGTTGCGCCGAGTGCGTGCAGGTGTGTGACGACCATGCGCTCAAGATGATCAAGAAGACCGACACGAACATGCCGGTCATTCGCGAGAAGTGGGATCACTTCAAATCGATGGGCCCGACCCCGGCGTCTTATATCAATGACAAAGTGCTGGCCGACATGATGCTCGCGGACAGCGCGCTGCAGTACGTCGGTGGCGCGGGATCGTGCGCGGGATGTGGCGAAGCGAGCGTGCTTCGCATGTTCGTCGCGGCGACGTGTTACAAATATGGGCCGGAGAATGTCGGGCTCATCGCGGCGACGGGATGCAATACAGTTTACACGTCGACGTATCCGTACAACCCGTACATGTTGCCGTGGAGCAATTCGCTGTTCGAGAATGCGCCGACGTTCGCGATGGGCGTGCGCGCGAAGTGGAATCAGCAGGGTTGGGAGAAGAAGCGACTCTGGGTCATCGGCGGCGACGGCGCGATGATGGACATCGGATTTCAGTCGCTGTCGAGAATGCTGATGTCGGGTATGGATATAAAAGTGATCGTGCTCGACACGCAGGTTTATTCGAACACGGGCGGGCAGGCTTCGACCGGCACGTTCATGGGTCAGAACACCAAGATGTCCGTGCACGGCAAAGAGATCGCCGGCAAAACGGAACGACGCAAAGAGCTGGCGCAGATCATGATGATGCACCCCGACGTGTTCGTCGCGCAGACGACGGCGGCGCACGTGAATCACTTCTACAAAGCCGTGCTGCGGGCGAACGAATACAAGGGCCCAGCCGTCATCATCTGCTACACGACCTGCCAGCCCGAGCACGGCGTGGGCGATCATCTCGCCGGCGAGCGTGCGAGATTGGCCGTGGATTCGCGCACGTTCCCGTTGATGATGTACGATCCGGAAGCGGGCGATCGCATCAAGGATCGTCTCAGTCTCAAGGGCAATCCGATGCCGGAGAAGGATTGGTATCACGATCCGAAATCCGGCGAGCAGGTCGATTTCATTACCTTCGCGCGCGGCGAAGGAAGATTCGAAAAGCATTTCGACAAGGAAGGCCACGCCACTGCCGCGCTTTATTTGGGAAACGAAGACCGCCGCAGGAACTGGCGAATACTGCAGGAGATGGCGGGGATGGAGCCGGAGAAGCACGAACCCGTTGCCGCGGCGCCGACAGCGCCGGCACCGGCTCCGGTGGCGTAAGTTGCGAACAGAAATTTTCTGGGAGGTAGTATGACAGGCCGAATGAGTGAATCGCATATCTACGACGGACCAGGGGACGACATCGCGGGGCAGGTGGACAGCGGGGATCGGATTATTCTTCTTCCCGATTCGCCCATCCAACAGCGCGATGCAGACACCACCGAGAAGATTCGAATTCTGTGGGGCCAGCGATTGATCGACGATCTGCTCGCCGGGCGATATCGCACGCTTGTGTGCGCGGTGAACGCGCACGACAACAGTCACGGGATCATCTCATTGCTCGCCGATCGACTGCCGACGAGTCAGTGGCACGAACCGTCGATTACCGAATACGCGAAGCACTTCGTGCAGCCGCACAACGTGACGGTGATCAAGTTCGACATGGACCGCGTGCAGGTGCTGGCGCTCTTGCGTCCGAAGGATCACGAGAACCTGACGATGGGCGATCTGAAGAGCGGGTTCCGCATCGTCTCGGCGATGCTGCGCGATCACAGCGAGCGTCAGCCGGCGGCGTCGGTGTGTTTCCTTGGCGCGCGGGCGAACAAACTTTCCGAATCGAACGGCCGCGAGCCGAGCTTCGAAACGGTGCTGAAGTCGATGTACGAATCCGGTTTTCGCGGCGACGTTTATCCGGCGCCGTGGATGTGGGAATCGGCGCCGCGCGGCGTTTTCCCGCGCTATCCGTTTCCCGAAGGCTTCAAACAGATGTGCGACGGAGGATTCTGAAGCGGTCCTATGAATATGGTGCGCGCATGGCGTGAGGCGCGGGTGAATTTTAATAAAATCAATCGGAATATTCGGCATTACCGACAATATTTGGTGGGCTCGGCAGTATTTTTGTCGAGGGCGAATTTTCGTCTTCAAAAACTATTGATCTTTCATTCTCCGTGACCGATAAAGGTTTCAGATTGCTTCACGGGCTGTTCACCTATGTCCAGCATTCTAGTTATTGACGACGCCGATAGTTTTCGTGAAATCGTCGCGCGCCTTCTACGCACCGAAGGCTACAGCGTTTTGACGGCCGCCAACGGCCGCGAAGGGCTGGGCGTTCTTGAAGGCGAAAAGCCCGATCTCATCCTCCTCGATCTACTAATGCCCGAAATGGACGGTCTGGCGTTCCTGCAGGCAATGCGCGCCAACCCGCAGTGGCAGGGCATCCGCGTAGTCATTTTGACGGCCCTGACCGAGGGCGACATGCTCACCGAAGCCCGCAAACTGGTCACCGGCGAATGCATGCTCAAGGCGCGGTTCTCGCTCCCCGAATTCTTCAGCACCGTGAAACAGTATTCCACGACCACCCCAGCCTGATTCTGAGTCTCGGCCTTCATCCAGATTCCCATTCACAGATCCCAGCGAACGTTATCGAGCATGTTTCTTGTTGAAATCTGCCCGAAGATTACGATGCTGTAATCAAAGGTTGAATTTCGCACATGCATCGGAAGGTCGGCGGCGCGATATTATCGGTCTTGGTCGTAGCGGCAGGCGGATGTTTTTCCGCCCCGCGCGGTACACCGGACGTGACCAGCGTCGATCCGTCGCTGAAAATCCAGGGCATCGCCAAGGCGGTCGATCAGAAAGATCGATCCAAGGCGCAGCAGATGGTGAAGGACCTGGACAACGACGATGCCGCCGTGCGATTTTACGCCATCGAGGGCCTGGAACGGCTCACCGGAGAAACCTTCGGGTACCGGTACTACGATGATGAGGACCAGCGCAAGCCCGCGGTGAAGCGCTGGCAGGATTGGATGAGGGAGCAGAAGTAGAATGTCGATTGCCGAATTCCGAATGCCGAACTGAGTTTTCGATTCGGAATTCGGAATTCGAAATTCGGCATTGTGACTTATGTCGAACCAGCCGGCCCATGTCGGTACGAAAACGTCGTCGGCGACGCGTCTTGAGTTGAAGATCGCGTCGGACCCGGCTAATCTCGCCGAGGTTCGCAAGCAGGTGGAAGCCTTTTGCGGACAGAGCGGGCTTGACGAAACCGCCTGCGGCGACGTCGGATTGTGCGTGAACGAGGCGATGGCGAATGTCATCCGTCACGCGTATGCTGGAGCGACCGATCGTCCGATTCTGGTTACCGCCGAGCGCATTCACGACGGCCGCCGCGATGGTGTGATCGTGAGCATTCGCGACTGGGGCAACGGGTTTAACCCCGAAGCCTTGGTGGGCCGGCCGCACGACAAGAACAAGCCCGGCGGCCTGGGACTCATTTGCATCCGCGAGATGCTCGACGGGTTCAAGTTCGAGCCGCAGCCCGACGGCATGTTGCTGATGTTGACGCGGTATCAACGATAAGACTTTTCACTTACGGCGATTTCCCATGAGCGGACCGACTTCCAACCCGATCAAAACAAGCAGCGAGCTGGTTCCCGAAGCGAAGAAAGTCGGTGACGCCATCGTCGCGTCGATCCGCGGGGAAATCGATCTGCACAACAGTCCCGAGGTCCGCACCGAATTGCTTGACCTGCTGACGAAGAACTCGCCGAAAAAACTAATCCTGAACCTGTCGCAAGTCCCGTACATGGACAGCAGCGCCATCGCCGTGCTCGTGGAATCGCTCCAGAAGATGCGAAAGATCGGCGGGAAGATTTTCCTGACCGACCTGCAGCCGCGCGTCAAAGGCCTGCTCGAAATCGCCCGCCTCGACACCATCTTCGGCATCGTCAAGAACGAAGAAGAGGCGCTGGCGAAATAGCTTGAAATGACGAAATTCGAATGATGTATGACGAATCAAATCCGAATGTCCAATGATCATTTGAACATTCGCCATTGATTCGTCATTCGTCATTCGTCATTCGAATTTTACGATGAACCTCCTGCTTCGCCCCATCTCCGCGCTCGGACAATTCGCGCTCGACGTTCTCGAATTCATGGGTGGGCTCGGCTACCTGCTGAAGGACATGCTCGCGGTCGCTCACGTGGCGCTGTTCAGCAAACGCGGGTGGAAGTGGGGATGGAGAAATCTCTGGGTCCAGATGGACCGCGTCGGCGTCAAGAGCATCCCGATCGTCAGCCTGGTGATGTTCTGTATCGGATCCATTCTGGCTTTCCAGATGGCGCCGATCCTGAAAGACTTCGGGATGGTGTCCACGGTGGCGGACATCATCTCCATCGCCACGTTTCGCGAGCTCGGGCCGCTCGTGAGCGCGATCGTGCTCACCGGTTTTGCCGGCGCGTCCATCGCGGCCGAAATCGGCACGATGGTGGTCAGCGAGGAAATCGAAGCCCTTGAAGCAGAAGCGATCAGCCCGATTCGTTTCCTCGTCGTCCCGCGCGTGATCGGCACGAGCATCATGATGGTGTTCGTCGCCGTCGTGGGCGATTTGCTCGGCATCCTCGGCGGGATGATGGTTTCAAAATTCTTCCTCCACATCAATTTTACGCAGTACCTGAAACACACGTTCGACATCGTGAAAGAGCGGGACTTCATCACGGGCCTGATCAAGGCCGGTTGTTTCGGCACGCTGATCAGCGGCATCGCGTGCTACCTGGGCCTCAACGTCACCGGCGGCGCGCAGGGCGTCGGCGTGGCGACGACACGCACCGTCGTGCTCACGATCGTCGCGTTGATCTTCGTCGATCTCATGTTCACGGGCGTCTTCTACTATCTCGGATGGTAAATGTCTGAACCGGTTATCCAGGTCATGGACATGACGAAGCGGTTCGGTTCGCGAACCGTGCTCGACGCCATCCGTCTCGACGTCTTCAAGGGCGAAGTGCTGTGCATTCTCGGCGGCTCGGGCTCGGGCAAATCCACGCTGCTCCGCCACATGATCGGCAACATCAAGCCAGATTCCGGCGACATCATCGGCCTGGGCAAAAGTCTGAAGCGCATGACCAATGATGAGATGACGACCTATCGCAAATCGATCGGTGTCCTCTTCCAGAGCGGCGCGCTCTACAACTCGATGAGCCTCGCCGACAACGTCGCTCTGCCGCTGCGGGAACATTCCGATTTGCCGGAAGAGACGATACAGATCATGGTGAAGATCAAGCTGGAACTCGTCGGCCTGCGCGAGCATTCCGACAAAATGCCCTCCGAAATTTCCGGCGGCATGAAGAAGCGCGCGGGCCTCGCCCGTGCGATCGCGCTCGATCCGCAGATCCTGTTCTACGACGAGCCGTCGGCCGGCCTCGATCCCGTTACCAGCACCGAAATCGATCACCTGATCATGGATCTCAACGAAAAGCTCGGCGTGACGACGGTGGTCGTCACCCACGAAATGGACAGCGCATTCCGAATCGCCGACCGCATGGTGCTGCTCGATCGCGGCAAGTTCATCGTCTCGGGAACGGTCGACGAAATGAAGAATTCGTCCGACCCGCTCGTGCGGCAGTTCATCTTCGGCCTCGCCGAAGGACCGCTCACTGATCGTCGTCGCGCCGGTGGATACGAAGTGGATTTGCTCGACGGGAAACCGATCTAGAAATCAGGGACATCGCAACAAAGCCCGCGGATCGCCATCCGTGGGCCTGCGAAGGAAAGTAAACATGGCTTCCGAAAACCGCTCGGCAATTCGCGCCGGCACGTTCATTGTGATCGGCGTGATTCTGATCATCTCCATCACCGTCGCCATCAAGGGCTTCGGGCAGATCTTCATGCCCAACCAGCACCGCGAAGTCGTATTCCTGCTCACCGACAATGTCGGCGGCCTCAACGTCGGTGATGACGTTCGCCTCGGTGGATACAAGGTCGGCGTCGTTAACGACATCGACGTCATCGGACTCGACACCGCCGAGAAGGAACAGCCGAGGATCGTCGTGAAGTTCGCGATCCCAAAGCGCTACGTCCTGCGAAAGGATCCGCACATCGGCATCGAAGGAACGCTCACCGGCACGAGTTGGCTGAATATCGATTCGCTCGGCGGCGGCGAAGCGCTCGCGTCGGACGCGCCACTCACCGGCACGCCCAGCGCCATGGGCGCGATCTTCGCCTCACTCAGCGGCGTTGCCACCGAATTCAAGACAACGACGATTCCGAAACTCAACAACACGCTCGACACCTTCAAGCAAACCGCAACCTCCGCCACCGGCGCGATGGAATCCGTCAAAGATCTCTTTGGCGGCGAATCCAAGACCGATTTCAAGGGCACGCTCGCCAACCTGAATGCTTCGACCGGCAAGCTCAAGGAAAAACTCCCCGCCATTCTCGACAAGGTCGACGGCGCCCTCGTCAAACTCGACGGCACGATCGATTCCACCAAGGCCACGATCGATGACATTCGCGTCTCCGCCGCCAACGCGAAGGACATCACCGCGTCCGCCAAGGCCGTCATCTCCGGCAACAAAGGCAAGCTCGACAACATGATCGCCTCGCTGAAAGCGACCGGCGACAACCTGAAGAACGCGACCGCCGAGCTCCGCCGCAGCCCCTGGCGCCTGATCTACAAGCCCGCCCCCGGCGACGAACAGAATCTCCAGCTGTACGATTCGGCGCGACAATTCGCCGACGGCGCCAACAAGCTCAACGACGCCGCCCTCGCTCTCCGCGACGCGATGCAGAATCCCAACCTCGACAAGGCCGAGATGCAAAAGCTCGTCGAAAAACTCGACGAGAGCTTTGGCAATTTCAACGACGTCGAACAAAAATTGTGGAAGAGCGTCAAGGAGTGACCTTCGGCCGATCCTGTTGCGGCACCGTCACGGAAATGATTTGCCGCTGCGGCTGAAGCGTCACCACAACGTCAGGCTGAAAATCCCCGCGCGGAAACGGAACGTGAGCCGTCTGGTTCGGCACATCGATGTGCTCGATCCGCGCGTCGGGAATCCGCTCGCGAATCAGGGCCCACATCGGATATTCGATCACTTCCGGATCGATCACCAGCCCGACATTCTTCGCACCACCGGCCGCCACCGCGTTCGCCATGTTGGTCATGATCGCCTCCGCCCGCGGCGACGAATGGAAATAGCCGTGCGTTCGCGACGACCTGAAGACGCTTTCTTCGCCCAGCAGTGGATGATACGCGCTGTTGAGTACATACGGCATCGCGCCCGCCACCAGCACGATCAACACAACGCTCGCGACGCGCGGCTTCATCGATTCGACCACTCGCCCCGCGGCGCACGACGCCAACACGAACAGCGGTAGATGCAACCGGCTATGCCACGGCTGCCACCTGAATACCCACGCGAAGAGCACGTACGCGCCGACTACCGCCGCCGCGAAAATCCGCAGCCGATGGGACGATTTCCACCGCGGCAGGCAGAGGCAGGCGAAGCATCCTGCGATCAACAGCGTGTGCAGAAACATCCCCGCAACGTCCTCGCTGTTCCATCCGTCGGATACGAAAAACGTTTCGCCGATCCACGTCGTTCCCGGATTGTCGGCATTGAGTCCGATCGATTCGTGCAACGATCGCACCCATCCCGCGATGTGATGGTTCCACGAAATCATCGGCGACCCCAGGTCGACGGCGAGATTCCGCATCACATTCGAAATCACGACACCGGGCCCGAACGCATCGTTCGCGAACGCGATCGCGGGATATTTCCCGACCGCCGGCTCGCGCGACATTCCCAACGGCGAGCCGAACGTCCGCCAGTTCCGCGCGAACGCGCCGGCGTTCAACGCCAGGGCAATCGCAGCGGCAACCACGACCGGCCGCAACATCGCCGCGCCGTGCAGGCGGATGATCTGGATCGCGAACCACGCGACAAACGGAATCGCGATGACGAAAGTCGTTCCTTTGGTGAAGATCGCCAAGCCCAGCATCACGCCGGCGAAGATCGTGGCGAACGATCGCCTGCTCGCATCCGTCGCGTCCAGCGCATCGAACGCGAACGACACGAATCCGATCATCCACGCGGCATGCACGTAATCGTTCTGTGTCGTCGATGCTTCGAGGATGCCGATCGGAATCGTCGCGGCGACCGCGACCGCCAGCCAGCTTCCTCGCGGGGTCGCGCCCAGTTGCCGCGCGACGCGCCAAACGCCCGCCAGCGTGACAATCATCGCCAGCCACTGCACGAGGTTCGCCAGCCGGTCGCCGCCGCTGGTCACCTGCAGTTGAAGGATCAGATATTCCGCCCCGGGCCCCATGTACAGCTGCCGTGGCACGTGCGTCGGATAGTGACTGACCGATTGATTCTGTATCCAGTGCGCGACGCGCGCCAGGTGATAGGTCATCGAATCGTGATTGTTCGCAGCGCCGAAAGTCGCCGCGATGAACGTCAGCACGACGATGGCAGCCACGACGGATTTGAGCGCGATCGATCCGTCGCCGCGGCTGAAGTGCGCAACACGTATCCTCAATATCGCCGCGATCAGGGTTGCGTCAATTGCCACCCACGCAATTGTCACGGCAGTAGGGGTGATTGCATGAAGCGAGCCGAGAAATTCCGTGAGACCGATCGATGCGATCGCCCATCCCCCGAAGGCAAGCAGGATCGCGCCGCCTTCGTCCCGCGCGCACCTCGATCGCGCGAGCAGGAACATCAACAGCAGCGCTAACAGTGGAATGATTGCGAGCATCGCCCCGCGCCATCATACGCAGGCGGCGGAGGCCGGCCAAATCTGCGAACGACTACGGTCGCGTTGACGGCAGCTTGATCGCGTCGTCCTTCGCCTGGTGCGTCTGTTCGCCGACGGCTTTGAGGACGACGTCGTCGAACATCACCACGCCGGGATGGAGATAGGTGTAGAGATCGATCCGCAGCGACGTCACCGGGAACGCGACGTGCTGCGGGTTGAGATCATCGACGACGGTGACCCACTGGCCGCCCGTCGCTTCGGTGGGCGGGACCTGCCGTTTGTAGATTTCGCGCTCGGCTGCTTCGCCGTTGATGTTCTTGCCGGTGGTGTAACCCTTCACGAACACGTGTAGCCGCGGGCCGTCGCTGCGATATCGAAAGCTCAAACGGTAGCGCGTGTTCGGCTCGATCTTGATCGCGTCGGAGATGCACGCCATGCCGTTGTTCTCCGCCGCGTACTGCGAAAGATTCATCGCCAGCACGTTGTTGGGCGTGCCGTCGCCGACCATGCGGTAGATGACGATCTTCTCCTTGTCTTTCCAGCACAGTGGGATCCGAAGCTTGGAATTCACGTGACTTGAAGTCGCGGC
>JADMIO011627996.1_pt1 | contig 15854 bp, 16 predicted proteins | sample 8958161 | NCBI WGS metagenome assembly JADMIO01 (sample SAMN16585339, study PRJNA669376) | soil metagenome | isolation source: Crop rotation soil | place: USA: Cullars Rotation, Alabama | collected 2011
TTTCGACGCCTTCAAGGGCACGGAAAAGGATTTCAACCAGGAAAAACCCATAAAATTCGCGAACGCAAATATAAGGCCTGGGTTATTGGTGAAGTGCACAAGGGCCGCGGAGACGTCAAGATCAACTGAATACCGGGGAGGCAGGAGCCCGCCAGGTAGCGAAGGCAGGATTGACTTTTAATGCGCAGCCAGCCATCATTGGCCCCGACGCAACGCTTCGTTTATGGCCGTACAAACACCCAGATCGCCGATCCCATCACTGAAAAAGCGAAGATTTAACTGGCGAGTCAGCGACGTCGTTCGCAAGGGGATCCAATTCTATCTGGAAACGTCTGCACGACTGCGAGGACAGCGGTTTTATTGTTCGGCCCTCGCCGGGGAATCGGAATACAATATTACAGTCAATTGCGACCTGACGGTGTCGTGCAATTGCCAGGATTACAACGGTTCCGGCCACATGGGCGATCTGAACAAGAACTCATTTAAAGAGGTTTTCTTCGGGCCGCAAGCGCAGCATCTGCGGACGGAACTAGCAAAAGGAAAGCTGCCGATTGTGACCTGTGCGCGATGCAATGACCTTAAGCGGGTTTGCAAATCGCAAGTGAAGGTCATCGAGAGTCCAGGAGCTGCCCCCGCCGAACCCGGCGCGCAGGCCAACGGTAATGGTGCCCGGAATGCCACATTGACGCACAACCGCGCCTCGCCGCCTCAGCTTTTCGCCGGACCCGAGCCGCGGCTGCCCTATAAGGGAATGCTGCTCGAGAACACCGTCCGTTGTAATATTGACTGCATCGGGTGCGATCGCCAATCCGCCGCCCGCATTCGAACCACCTTGCAAATGGACCTCGCCAGGCTCTCGCGCATGGCCGACCTGGTCCACGAACTCGGCTTGCAACAATTGTTTTATCTGAACCTTGGTGAGCCTTTCTTATCACCGAACATCGGCCAGGAGTTGCCGCTGTTACGAGAGAAGAATCCGGATTGTCGAATCGTCATTTCGACCAATGGCATCATTCTGAACAATGACATAAAACGTGAGGCTGCTCTCAGCGCCAGCCATTTGCTTTTTTCAATCGCGGGCATCAGCGACCCGATGCTCAAGAAATACGAGCATCATGGCAGTTTCGAGAAGGCGTACGGAAATATGAAAGCGCTCGTCGATTATCGCAACGCGCGCGGCTTGTCCCACCCACTGATTGAATGGAAATATCTCCTCTTCAACTGGAATGATCGACGCCGAACCATCGGGCGGGCCATCGAAATGGCCAAAGCGGCCGGTGTGGATGCCATCTCATTCTGGCCCACAAATAATCCGTTTTATGGCTATTCGTTTCGCTACCGCCTCGGCCTGCTAAACCATGTCGGGATTAAATCCTGGAAAGGCAGGGAAGTGGATTTGCGTTCAACAGCGCCAAAGAACGAAGTCCCAGTTAGCAACGGCGATAGAACTCCCAGACGGGAGTAATTCTGCCCTATTTCTTTTCCTGCTCTTTAATTCTCTTCTCGACGTCCTCGGGCTTGATCACTTCGATCTTAGCCCCTTTCTTCAATTCATCGGCGGAGGGCACCTTGATAATATCACTCGTTAACGGCTGGGCCGGCGCGGGCGCCGCCTGAGGCTCGGCACTGATTAGTTCCACCTCGAAAATCAAGGTCGAGCCGGGTTCAATAGTGGGACCGGAGCCACGATCACCATAGGCCAGTGACGAAGGAATAAACAATTGCCATTTAGAGCCGGTTTTCATCATCAACAGCGCTTCGGTCCAGCCCTTAATCACTCCAGTCACAGGAAATTTTGCCGGCTGGCCTCGCTTCATCGAGCTGTCGAACTCGGTGCCATTAATCAGCGTGCCACGGTAGTTCACCGTCACCACGTCGTTGCTCTTGGGCGTCGGGCCGGTGCCTTCTGTCAGGACTTTGTATTGCAATTCAGCAGTCTTTCCATCCGGCAGAGTGACTGTATGGGTCTTCACGCCTTCTTTCTTCTTATTCTCGGCAAGGAATGCTTCGCCCTCTTTACGATTCTTTTCGGCCTTTTGCGCCCGCTCTTCCTCGCGTTTGGCGTTCATTTCCTTGGAGTAGCTTGTCAGCACCTCGCGCGCTTGCGCCTCGGTAAGTTTCGGTTCCTTACCGGTCAGCACGTCCTTAATCGCCGACGCCAGGGTATCAACATCCACGTCATACCCGCTGCGTTTCAGATTATTACCGATGTTCATTCCGATGCTGTAACTAACTTTTGCCTTTTGGTCCTTGAGTTCCGCCTTATCATCTGCAGCCCGAAGGGCCGGTTGCAGCAAGGCAAAGCCCAATACCGTAACTAAAAACAATTTCATACCATTTCTCATAATTATTGATGCCAAATCCATTGGCAGCCGTTTCATTTACACTATCCAAAGAGAATGTCCAGCGCGAATTCATTCGAGCAACAGGCTCCGACCGGACGCATTTTCTGTGAAATTATGATGGCTCCGGGTCGGAGGCCGGCGCTGCGTTTCCCGCAAAATCCCCGCAATTTAATGATGGACATGCCGCCGGCCAGCCACTAACATCCGCTTAACTCAGAAGGGATACTGCTATGGCGCGGCTCGTAGTCAATCCAGGTTCTCCAACGGCTTGGGAAATCGAACTCAAACCTGGCGCAAATACCATTGGACGAGGGTTTTCAAACGACTTCAAGATCCCGGATCCATCGGTTTCCGGCTCACATTGCCAGATCACAATAGATAACGGCAATGCCACCATCAAAGATCTCGGGTCCACGAACGGCACGTTTGTGAATCGGGCACCCGTGAGCGAAACTCCGCTTCAAGCTGGACAGACGGTACACCTTGGCAGCGTGGAGATGCGTTTTGATTCCGACGCGCCCGCTTATGTTCTCGCCAGCAACGCACCCGTCACCTTTCCGCCGCCCCTGCAGCCCCTGGCCGCCCCAGTGGTATCTGTCGCGCCGCCCGCCACGATCACCGGCTCTCAAAATTGCAAGTCCCACCCAAAAACTGCGGCCCGCTTTTTTTGTACCAAGTGCAATTTGGGATTTTGTGAGCTGTGTGTCACCTCCCGCAGTGTTGGCGCTGCGATGCACAAGTTTTGCCGCCGTTGCGGGACCGAGTGCAGTCCGCTTCAGGTGAAACTGCAGCGGCCAGGGGATTCGGAAAATTTTTTCCGCCGGTTACCAGGCGTGTTTGCCTACCCGGCGCGCGGGTCGGGTCTGTTCGTTCTGATTGTCTGCACGATCGTAATGTCGGCCCTGGACTTCATCAGCGCGGGACTGTTCTCGATCTTTATCACCATGATCTTCTTTGGATATTTGTTTTCATTCATGCAAAACATTATCCATTCCACCGCATCGGGGGATGAAGAAATGCCTGGGTGGCCGCCATTTGACGGTCTGTACGGATGCTTTTTCCGTCTGGCAGGCGCTGCGCTCGTTTCGTTCGGCGCAGCATTCGCTCTGTATTTGGTAGCCTTTTTCAACCAGGAATCTTCGGCAGGCAGCACTTTCATGATTCCGGCCCTGATACTTGGCTGCCTCTATTTTCCAATGGCTCTGCTGGCCGTAGCGATGAAAGACACGCCTCTGGCTGCGAACCCATTGGTCGTCCTGCCCGCGATTTTCAAAGTGCCAGTGGAATACATCCTCGCGGTGGTCGTGCTTGCGGCGGTCATGGGGCTTCGGGCCTCTGGAGCGCCACTGATCCACTCCATTTTTCCGAGAGAACTAATGACCCATTCCATGCCCAAGCTGTTCGCTTACCTCGGTGCGCGCGCCATCTGGGGTTTTGCAAACGTTTACCTCCTCGCGGTAAATGTCAGAATTCTGGGACTGCTTTATCTCACCAAAAAGCAGAAACTCGGCTGGTTCGAACATTAAAGAAAGTGATGCGACGGAGATCTGCGGGCATATAACGACAAGCCCGTGCAGAGTTTCAGATCTGGCCCTATTCCTGTCTTCAATGAGAAGCATTGCACGAGAAACGCTTTCTCCTTGAACGCGCGCTGCCTCTGCGGCAAATTCATTGCTGCCAGGGCCCATGGATTGTGGACTTACGAAACCCGCCAGGGCCGGAAGGCAGCAACGGTAGTTTGCTCTGCATCTGCCGTGGTCACCCTGGCTTTATTAATTTAAAAACCCAGAGGGCAGACTGCGAATGAACGACCAGATGCCAAATCGCACCATCCGCTCCGGCTCTGCGCATAAATGAATTATCAAGTCATCGCCCGTAAATACCGTCCGCAGCGCTTCAGCGACGTCGTCGGGCAGGAGCATGTGACCCAGACGTTGTCCCGCGCAATCGAGCAGAAGCGGATCGCCCACGCTTATCTTTTCTGCGGCCCGCGTGGCACTGGCAAAACCACCATCGCCCGGATTTTTGCCAAATGTCTGAACTGCACAGGCGGTCCGAAGGTCGATTTTGACGACTCTGATCCCAAGGCCCAGGAGATCACGGAGGGCCGCTCGCTCGACGTGCTGGAGATTGATGCTGCCAGCAACCGCGGTATTGATGAAATCCGTGGTCTGCGCGAGACAGTGAAATACGCCCCGGCGAGCTCGAAATTTAAAATTTACATCATCGACGAAGTTCACATGCTCACGAAAGAAGCTTTTAATGCGCTTCTGAAGACACTCGAAGAGCCTCCCGAGCATGTTAAATTCATGTTCGCAACGACTGAGCCGGAAAAAGTTCTTCTGACCATCCTGTCTCGCTGCCAGCGCTTTGATCTTCGGCGCATCCCCGCCGCCTTAATCGTCAAACACCTCGAGCACATTGCCACCAAGGAAAAGGTAAAAATCGAACCCGCGGCCCTCTACGCCATTGCCCGCGGGGCTGAGGGCGCAATGCGCGATGCGGAATCCACCCTCGACCAACTCATTAGCTTCTGTGGAAGCAACATCGAAGAGGCGGATGTTCTTTCCATGTTTGGCCTGACCGCGCAAGGCCAATTGCTCGAGCTTTCACGCTCGGTGCTGGCCGGGGAAGTCGAATCCGCTTTGCGGCAGTTGAATGAGCTGGCTAATGGCGGCAAGGACCTTGGCCGGCTTCTCGCAGACCTGCTCAATCATTTCCGCAACCTGCTGATTTTTCAGATTTCACGCGGTGATCTGAGCATGTTTGAAATTTCGGAAGCCGAGGCGGCAGCGCTGGGGGAACAATCCAAAATGGCCACCGTGGAAGGATTGACTCGGATTCTTGAGGTCCTCGGAGATGCGGAGCTTCGCTTGCGCGATACCGCCTCAAAGAAAACGCTTATTGAAGTCACACTTCTCCAGGCCATCGAGGCTCGTCATGCAGTCAGCCTGGATTCCGTGCTCAAACAGTTGCGCGCCTTGCGCGAAAATAGCGGCGAAGAGGTTCTTTCGATTCCCGCAGTATCGACTCCGAATCCTGCTTCGGCCCCTAAACCATTCCGTGCGGAAACCGCGACGCTGGAGCCGCAGTCCTTGGCGGCGGCAGCGGCCGCAGCGGTTCCGATTGCCGCGCGTGAACAGAATCAAAGTCCGGCATTTTCGCTCGATGGCGATCTGGCAGATTTATGGGGGAAGCTCCTCGAGGCGATCGGACGGGTGAGCCAGTTTACGCGCACGTACCTGCTCGAAGCGCATCCTGTTTCATTTGCAAACAAGGTGTTCACGATTGGGTTTGATCCGCAGTTTGAAGATCACATCGGCCTGGTGGACAATGCGCGCAACCATTCGCTGCTGCAAACCAAGCTGCTCGAACTTGGCCACAGTAATGCCCAAATAAAATTTGTTAAGGCCGAAGCCCCCCTCCGCCCTGCTCCTGTTCCAGTGGCATCACAGGCGTCTGCGGAAATCTCTGCTCCACCCAGGCCCGCAGTTCCCGGGCCCGCCAGGTCCGCCGCCGTCCCCACACCAAAAGATCGCGTCATGCCGGTCCCGTTTAATAAAGAATCGTTCGCAAACGACCCGCTCATTCAAAAAGCGCTGGCGATCTTCAAAGGCCAAATTGTCGAAGTCCGCGCTTAATCTCTATAACCATCAACCAACCACTTAAAACAAAATGTCCAGCATCGGCAAACTCATGAAACAGGCGCAACGGATGCAACAGCAGATGGAACAAATCCAATCTGCTCTGGCCAGCCGCACTGTTGAAGCGACTAGCGGTGGCGGCGCGGTCAAAGTGGTCGCCAAGTGCGACGGCACGCTTGCTTCGATCAAAATTGATCCACAGGCGCTCAATCCTTCCGATGCCCAGTTGCTCGAAGATATGATTCTCAGCGCGATTAACCAGGCGCTCAGCCAGGCCAAAGAAATCTCCAGCGCCGAAATGGGCAAAGCAACCGCAGGGTTTAGCTTGCCCGGTCTCACGTGATGATCTTCACGCTCGAAATTCCCAGGTTTTACTCTCCTGCGCTCTGAGTTGCCCCAATGCCCCTTCTTCCCGATTCTATGGCTGCGCTCATCGCGGCCCTGACGCGGCTGCCTGGAATCGGGCCGCGTTCTGCCGAGAGGATTGCCTTGCATCTCCTGCAGGCGGACTCTGGCGAGGTCCGGCAACTCGCCGACGCCATGCTAACGGCACGTGAGCGAGTCCGTTTCTGTGAAACGTGCGGGGCATTTACGGAAAAACCGGTGTGTGAGCTTTGCTCCGACTCGCGGCGGGACTCATCTCTTATCTGCGTGGTTGAGCGGCCCGTGGATATTCTCAGCATCGAAAAATCAGGCACTTTCCGTGGAAGGTATCACGTTCTGGGCGGCAAAATCTCACCTCTCAATGGTGTGGAACCCGACGACCTGCGCATCAACACCTTGGAAAAAAGGTTGGAACACGAGCCGATCCGGGAAGTCGTGATTGCTCTTGGCACCGATGTAGAAGGCGATGCTACGAGTTTTTATCTGGCCAGGCGCTTGGTTCGCGAAGGGGTCAAAATCACTCGAATTGCGCACGGGCTTCCGGCAGGCACCGGGCTGGAATTTGCGGACGAACTGACCCTCAGCCGCGCGCTCGAAGGCCGCCGTGAACTCTCTATTTGAAGTTCAATTGAACTAACGCAATTAACTTCCTCGATTTAACATATTTAACAAATTAACTCTTTTAAGCCTTCCCCATGCCCCGCCCTCTCGTTGTAGTCTTCGATCTTGGAAAAGTCCTGCTTGATTTCGATTACGGAATCGCCTCGCGAAAGATCGCCGCGCGCGGCAATCTTGCAGCCGAGGCGGTAAAACAGTTTATCGACCACTCGCCGTTGTTGTTTCGGTACGAAACGGGTCTGCTGACCAAAGCTCAATTCTTTGGCGAGATTTGTTCTGCTACCGGTTTTTGCGGCGCTTTGGAGGAATTCAGCGAATTCTTCAGCGATATTTTTGTGCCAATTGATCCAATGATCGCCCTTCAGGCCGATCTCCGGCGCACAGGCATTCCAACTTTTATTTTTTCCAACACCAACGAATTAGCGGTCGAGCATGTTCGGAAGAAGTTTTCCTTCTTCAATAACTTCGATGGTTACATCTTATCTTACGAGCATGGCGCAATGAAACCGGACTCCAAACTTTATGAAGTCGTGGAAAAGAAATCGGGTCGAAGCCGGTCCGAAATTCTTTATTTGGATGATCGGCCGGAAAACATCGCCGCTGGAGCGGCCCGCGGCTGGCAGGTCATTTTGCAGGAATCGCCCGAGAAATCCCGGAGCGCTATTGCATCACTCGGGTTAATCAATGGCTCAGTTGGACCAGGTTAACGAGTCAGCTCCGTTCGTCGTTCTGTTTCCCGTTCAGTAACGCTTCGATCAAATGGTTGGTGTCACCCAGCGAAAACAGCCGGTCGGCAATGTCGTTCAAGGCCAGACGAGTGGTTTGAAATCGATCGGCCAGCGTGCTCAAAACCTCTGACATCGCATAACGCTCCGCCAGCCGATGATCACTGGCGGCGCGGTACTGCGTTTGCCCGATGCTTTCGTAATATTTCAAATTGGGAAAACCTCGCGCCTCGGCCCGGAACCGGATTCGATCCGGGAACACGCCCGATAAAAACAACGAATGATTTCCCATATGCACGCGAATGAAAAAACTCGTGCGGTCGTCGGCAGTCTGCAAGGCAGTCAACATTTCGAAAAAATAATCGAGTGAATTGCTCTGGCCCGGGAGCACGCAGCGGGAACGCTCGGCACTGGAGAATTCAGCGAGCACTTCGGCGACGTAATCGGCTACGCTGCGGTTTTGAATGTCCGAGCGGCGAAACACGTGCCGCACGAGAATATAGAAGTAAAAGCGGCTCGTTACAGTGAGACAGCCGCGCCGCTCGAGCAGGGCATGGAACAATGCCTCATCATCCAGGATTAAGTCGCGCGATTCTTCATCCGCGAGCAAATTGACGAGGCATTCCGCTGTGCCCAGCTTGCGTCCGAGCACCGAGACAATAAACTCGATGTCTTCAGCCGCGAATTGAATACGGCAGTTGGGTTGAATCATTTTCATCGACTTGCCAATAATTCATCACCAAATCTTGACCGGCGTCGCCGGGCCGCTGCCGCGGCGCCCGTTCGGTCGCAATTTATGTTAAAGCAAAATTCGATCCATGAAAAGTACTTGTCTATCAGGTTAATCCCTTAGCGAAGGGCAAACGAAATGCGAATGACGAGACGCCAAACATTGCACACGGCTGAAGGCGGGTTTGGGTTCTCGAGTTTCATCATTCCTTCGCGCTTCGTGATTCGGCTTTGTTACTTTTGCGCAGATAATCGTCACAAATTCAAACCATGTCATCCCTAAGAATCCCCGCCCGCTCCCGAAGCGAGGCAATGGATTGGAGCCTCGTGCTGGTGAGCCAGGGCATTGAGAGTACTATCCAGCACACCGAGGAGACGCCTGCCTGGGGCCTGCTGGTGACCGCCGAGGACTACGAAAGGGCCCTTTACTCCATAGAGCAGTATCAATCGGAAAACCGCGGGTGGCCTTGGCAGCAGGCAATCTTTCGACCCGGATTGCTCTTCGATTGGGGCAGCCTGGCGTGGGTAGCCCTGGTGACGTGCTTCTTTTGGCTGGATGCGCAGTCAGGAGTGGGCAAAGCAGGAATAATGGATACTGCTGCGGTATCGCATGGCCAATGGTGGCGGTTGTTTACCGGCATCTGGTTGCACGCGGACCTCGCCCATCTGGCTGGAAACGCGACGCTTGGTTTTGTTTTGCTCGGATTGGCGATGGGACGATTCGGCACAGGCGCCGGTTTACTTGCCGGCTACCTGGCGGGCGTCGGCGGGAATGCATTCGCATGGCTATTTTCTGCCGGGCAAGTTTTAAGCCTGGGCGCGTCTGGAATGGTGATGGGCAGCCTGGGCTTGCTTGCAGTCCCTGCGTTTTCGTTTTCGCGAAGAACTCCTCAGGCCAGCAGGTTGATTGCTGCCGGCCTTTTCGCGGGGGTAATGTTATTTGTGCTGCTCGGGTTGAATCCAGGAACTCACATCCAGGCTCATGTGGGCGGGTTCTTGAGCGGTTTAGCGTTCGGAGCGTTGCTGACGGCTCTTCCGGTTCTCTCGCGAAATGCTTTATCCAACCTCGCGGGTGGTTTGCTTTTTACGCTGCTGGTGATTATTCCGTGGTGGTTGGCATTGCGCGCCTAAGCGATCACCAAAAAAGAACCGGGCCACATACGCCAAGGAGTGGGGGTGGGGAACCCCGCGGAAGAAATCGTATATGGCCCGGACCAATGTTTACGCGTCTAAAATACATGAGATCTTAAATTCGAAAACAGAACAGGGATGAAGTGGCTCAAAATCGGGGCCAAGTGGATTCCTGGGGGGTGAAATTCGCGTTCAGCCTCTCGTTTTCAAAGGAGGATCGACCACGGAATTGAAAAGCAGTGCTCTGAATCAGCTCAAGGACACATCCGCTTGCCGGAAATCATCGTCAACTTTTGCCCTTCGTAGAAAATCAAGCCCGAGTAGTCCATCACTGCTTGCACTCGGAGGGACTGTATGACTCAAGATCGGAAATTCAGTGCGCTCTTTGCCCAAAGTGTTGAGGCGGGCGATTTGATCCATTCATCCTCAAACCGTTTCCGCATCTCCTCGTTTGTCATGGTTTGTTCCATGCTGAAAAAACGTACCGAGATGAAAATCAAACGCAGCTCGAGTCATTTCAATGTTGATCCTGTACATATCGGATCCGCTGGATTCAAGTGGATCGCTTTTGGACAACGTTTTCACTGTCTCGATTTTTTTAATCCGCCAATTCCCTTCGGCTTTGTTCAGCAGCAACTTTAACTCTTGCACGATAACATCCTTTTCTCCGGCAATTTTCCCCCTCAAAGTCAAATGCGCCTCGGCGGACTGCTTGTCCGGTGCAAGGGCAAGATTGACATCGAGGAAATCCACTTGAAGTCCGCCTAAGAGGGAACGCATTTGCATCGCGGCCTGGAACAGCTCCTCCCGCCCGTTCAGAACAGGCGCCGGACGCCCCGGCACTTCCACACGAATCTCAACATCGGCCGTGAAGAAACCAGCCACTCTTTGCGAGTTGGCGAGGATTGCAACCGGTGATTCTTTGCCGCCGAAGGAAACCGATTTGGCCAGCTCGGCCAGGCGTTTGCGAATGACTCGCTCGGGACTGGGAAAAAGGACGGTCCACAGCCATACGCCGGCAGCGATTAGCAGCCCCGCCAAAAGCGCCCTCCGAAACCGACGCATCACAAGAGCACCTTCCCAACGATTCGCGAACGTTCCGCCTTGCCTTTGGTATGGTCGGCTTCAGGCATTGACCGGTTGTCACCGACAAAAAAATACTCAGTTGGTCCGAGTTGCTTCGGCGCTATTTCCCAGTCGCACCTGCTCTTCTGATAGGGCTCCTCGAGCACACGGCCATTGATCATAGCGTGTCCTTCGTGAAAAGCGACGGTCTCCCCCGGAAGGCCAATAATCCGTTTCATATACATGATGCTGATGCCGGAGGTGCGAATAGCGACGACATCGCCACGCCGTGGCTCATGGAACAGGTACGCCAGCCGATTGACAAAGTTAACTTGATTGTCTTTGTAAGCCGGAATCATGCTCATGCCCTCGACGTGAATCGGTAACAGCACGAATCGGAAGACGACAAAACATGTGACGACCAACACCAGAATGCGCACCGCCGTGCGCTCGGGCTTTCGCCCAATGATGATCGTTCGCAGCCAGTTCGACTCGGTCGTTTCCGCACTCATTGCTGTAAACATCGATCCTCAATGTCGTACTCCTAATGACATTCAATGCGCCAAAGCAAACGGGCAAGAAGAAAGTAGTGACCGTAAAAAGTGACGCCGCTGAAAGAAGGAGTCACGGGCAGGACGATTTCAGCGCCGTCACTGCCTGCGTGCCATTCACACCCCACTGATGGCGGTGGATCGCCGTTTAATGAATACTAATGTCTGGCGCTCGCCTCGCCACGCAAGGTGATCATTCCCTTGGTGATTGCGAATTTAGTCAGTCCGGCGACATTATGAATATTGAGTTTGCGCATGATGCGCTCGCGATGGGTCTCGACGGTACGCACCCCCACACCCAGGTGGCTGGCGATTTCTTTGTTGCTCAGTCCTTCGGCAATTTGAATCAGGACCTCTCGCTCGCGATTGGTAAGCTGGGTGGCCGCGGCACTTTCGCCCGGGCTGCGAACGAATTGATTCAGAGCAACGCGCGCAACGTCGGGACTAAAGAAGGCTTCGCCCGAGTCAACAGTTTCAATCGCCTTAACGAGTTCATCGGTGGAAGCTTCTTTGAGAATGTAACCGCGCGCGCCAGATTGGATAATGCGCAGGACATAATCGGTATTGCTGTGCATGGACAGGATTAGAACTTTTATATTTGGCAATTCCTTGCGCAGCACTTCGGTCACAGCCAGGCCATTCATGTGCGGCATGTCAATGTCCATCAGAACGATGTCGGGACAGAGTTCTTTGGCCTTGCGCACAGCCTCAAGGCCATCGGCTGCTTCGCCCACAATCAACAAACGCTCCTGCCGCGCGAGGCAAGAGCTGATTCCCCTCCGAACGACCGGATGGTCATCCACCAACAATAATTTAATGCGACTTTTCATTTTTTCGGTACGACTTCGATCCAACTGGTTGCTCCGCGCGTGATTGGTCCGCAACGTATCGGCCACTGTAAAAGCGGCCGAGGTAGCGGTTCGAGAAATGGCTGGTGAGACGAGGGTGTTCATGTTGCGGTTGATGGTATTTCAGAAAGCGTAACTTACGCCAAAGACTACTAGTACGGCCTCGCCCAAGTCGAGGACAGATTCCTTTTGCGTCACTGGTTGATTGTTAAGAGTGCGGCTGTCAGTGACCGACCGGCCGGCACTCTGGAATTGGACACCACCGAACAGGCTGAGTTCAGTTGTGATCGCGAGAGAAAGGTTGCCGGCGACGTAGCCGCCGACCAGAAAATCGGTTTGTGATCCCGAACTGGAGCGTGGCCCGCTAACCTGGCCGGTATCACTGAGTGTGACGGTTTCATTATAGCTGAAAGCGGTGTTTGCCGCGACCAGGCTCAAACCGCCGCTGAGAATGAAAGAGAGTCTTTTGTAAACAGGAAGCTCGACATAAGGCCCCAGCCGCAATGTAAATACGTCGGAATCAATTTTTCTCTGGCCCGTAATGATCGCGTCACGAGAAATCACTGAGGTTGTGCGGTCCGGGGAGGCGCTCATCAACGGTCCCGGGCCCATAAATGTGCCGTGGTAAGGAGCCTCGGGCACTACATTGACGCCGCCCGGGATCGCAAAGGAATCAGTGATACGGTTCACTGTAGCGAATAAAGTATGGCTATCGCTCGCATCGACCAAGGTGTAACCGAAAGCGGCTTCGAGACCGAACCGGAGGTTCTTGTGGCGATAAAGCTGCCGGCTGTAAGACAGCTCGAAGCCATGCTGAGGATCGTTCTCGCGGTTTTTGGAAACAGCGTTAGCTGGTGACGAGGAGCTTTCCATCACGAGTGAATTGCCCTGGAGCTGATTGGCATTCTCGTAGCCCCAATTCCAGGTCGTGCCGCCAGCATTGCCGGAAATGTCCACACGATTGTAAGAACCGTTGTCGTAGTTTCGGTTGAAGGTGGCGCCCGTCGGCGGGCCGGGGTCGGACAACGCCGGCAGCCCGCCCAGTTTTTTGAAATCCACCGTGATGTTCATTCCCATACGGTAGCTGAGTCCGATTCGATTTAGCTTTTCGGGCGGACTCATTTCCAAAGCTCTTGCGGCGATCGAACTCCCTGAATCCGGAGTTTGTGCCCAACTCCACCGAGCAATGACTATGACTGCGGCAAGAACAATGGGTTTCGGCAAGTGGGCTTTCATAGGGATGGCTGGTTGACTTGTGCGGTTAAGGCATCAGCAACAGACGATAGAATCGGTGCGGTTGCGTCGCCGGCGAGCTCTCCGTCTTGGGTTGGCCATTGTCAATCCACTGAAGCTGGGTGCCATTGCCCGTAATTGCGGGGCTGGCTGTTTCCCAGTTACGAAGGTCGCTGCTGTATTGGACGGAATAGAGGCGGTTGGAAATTGAGGCAAACTCTGTCCGGCAGCACCGCCCCTCGATCTATGTGCTGGCCTAACCCCACCGAGGACGCGCGCGTGCTCGGCGTAACCAACTGCGCGACGAGTGTCGGGTTGGGTGCAACACGGTTGGGCACGTAATACTCGATCGTGAAATCCACATAGCTGCCTGATGCAACCGGCCCGAAGGATTGCACGTATTGGACTCCATTGTCGGTGCCCGAAGGATTGTAAACGGTGGCGCCATTGGTCAGGCCGGAAACATAGACCCGAACGGCGTCAAAGCTTGAATAAGTTGGATTGCTCACCCGCACTGTCTGTTCGAAAAGACCAGTTTGCGGATTGAAATGCATGGCAGCGATGATCGTCAGAGGTGGGTGTTCAAGGACGGTGATACTGACTGGAGCGGAGGTGGCGGTATTTCCGCAACCGTCGGTGGCAACCGCAACGAGGGTATAGGTGCCGGCGGATACATTTGTTGCTATAATGAAATACGGTGCACCGTCGGTAGCTTCACCGACTTTATTCGTGCCTGAAAAGAACTCAACTTTGGCAATCACGCCGGCTGTATCTTGCGCATCTGCGAGCACCGTAAATTCCGCCGGCGCTATAAAGATGGCCCCATTCGTAGGACTCGTTATGCTCACGGTCGGCGCGGTCGTATCGATCACTGTGACCTTTTGACTGCATCGCGCGAAATTGCCGCACGCGTCAGTCGCCTGCCAGGTCCGGGTCGCATCAAAGGTAGTGCCGCAATGACCAGCCACATTGGTGACCGTGCTGAAAATTGTTATCGTGTCGTTGCCACTGTTGTCACTGGCTGTAGGAGCGTCAAAGGTCCAGGCTGCGCCTTGTTCCACTGTCTTTGTGGTGCTGCTGCAAGTGATCACCGGGGCGGTTGTATCCACCACAGTTACCTTCTGACTGCACGTGCTGCTGTTGCCGCACGCGTCGGTCGCCTGCCACGTTCGGGTTGCGTCGAAGGTGCTGCCGCAGTGGCCGGACACATTTGTAACCGTGCTGAGAATCGTAATCGTGTTGCTGCCGCTGTTGTCAGTCGCTGTGGGCGCGTCAAAGGTCCACGCCGCACCCTGCTCGACTGTTTTATTCGTATTGCTGCAAGTAATCACCGGCGCGGTTGTATCCACCACTGTCACCTGCTGACTGCACGTGCTGCTGTTGCCACAAGCATCGCTGGCCTGCCAGGTGCGGGTCGCGTCAAAGGTGCTGCCGCAGTGGCCGGTCACATTCGTTACCGTGCTGAGAATCGTAATTGTGTTACTGCCGCTGTTGTCAGTCGCTGTAGGTGCGTCAAAGGTCCACGCTGCGCCTTGTTCCACTGTCTTATTGGTGTTGCTGCAAGTGATCACCGGCGCGGTCGTATCCACCACAGTTACCTTTTGACTGCACGTGCTGCTGTTGCCACAAGCATCGCTGGCCTGCCAGGTTCGGGTCGCATCAAAGGTGCTGCCGCAATGACCCGATACATTGGTCACCGTGCTAAGAATCGTAATCGTGTTACTGCCGCTATTATCAGTCGCTGTCGGCGCGTCAAAGGTCCAGGCTGTGCCTTGTTCCACTGTCTTATTGGTGTTGCTGCATGTAATCACCGGCGCGGTCGTATCCACCACTGTCACCTTCTGACTGCATGTGCTGCTGTTGCCGCAAGCGTCGCTGGCCTGCCAGGTCCGGGTCGCGTCAAAAGTGCTGCCGCAGTGGCCGGTTACATTTGTAATCGTGCTGAGGATCGTAATCGTGTTGCTGCCGCTGTTGTCGGTCGCTGTGGGCGCGTCAAAGGTCCAAGCCGCGCCTTGTTCCACCGTCTTATTGGTGTTGCTGCACGTGATTACCGGCGCGGTTGTATCCACCACAGTTACCTTCTGACTGCACGTGCTGCTGTTGCCACAAGCATCGCTGGCCTGCCAGGTTCGAGTCGCATCAAACGTGCTGCCGCAGTGGCCGGACACATTCGTTACCGTGCTGAGAATCGTAATCGTGTTGCTGCCGCTGTTGTCAGTCGCTGTGGGCGCGTCAAACGTCCAGGCTGCGCCTTGTTCCACCGTCTTATTGGTGTTGCTGCACGTGATTACCGGCGCGGTCGTATCCACCACCGTCACCTTCTGACTGCACGTGCTGCTGTTGCCGCAAGCATCGCTGGCCTGCCAGGTTCGAGTCGCATCAAAGGTGCTGCCGCAGTGGCCCGATACATTCGTTACCGTGCTAAGGATCGTAATCGTGTTGCTGCCGCTGTTGTCTGTCGCTGTGGGCGCGTCAAAGGTCCAGGACACACCCTGCTCGATTGTCTTATTCGTGTTGCTGCACGTGATCACCGGCGCGGTTGTATCCACCACTGTCACCTTCTGACTGCACGTGCTGCTGT
>JADMIO011437945.1_pt1 | contig 15853 bp, 13 predicted proteins | sample 8958161 | NCBI WGS metagenome assembly JADMIO01 (sample SAMN16585339, study PRJNA669376) | soil metagenome | isolation source: Crop rotation soil | place: USA: Cullars Rotation, Alabama | collected 2011
ATAACCTTTTTTGGTTTTGCAGGAGTTCACATTCACCTTATAACCGGGCAACAGTTCCATCGCAGATTTTACTTCTTCGTTGGATGCTTTGGTCTCCTGCAGACAAAGGATATCAGGATTCATTTCCTTGATATCCTTGATAAAATCCTTTTTGATAATAGACCGGATGCCGTTCACATTCCAGTTAACCAGGTGTAGCGATGCCATGAACAGATAATTTGAACATGCGAATTAGCAGGAAGGCTTTAAATAAAAAAAGGCCCTGGTAAGGCCTTATCCAATATTCTTTGCCAAGCGGGCTTGAATTAAGCCTTTTTTTCAGCTTTCGCTTTGGACTTGAATTCTTCTTTGATCTTTTCGATATCGACGTTCTTGATAACGGGCTTGAAGTTCTGAATCTTCAAGGTCTGCCGCCTAACCGCTGATTTTGCCTTATCCTTGCGGTTTTTTCTCTTAAGTCTGGTTACTGACATGGCTTTTAATGTTAAAAGGAGGGCAAAAATAAGCTGATTTCGCCTTTCTACAAAATCTACCTTGAAATTCTTCTCTTATTGCACTCACCCGCCCACCGCCTGTCAGTCGACGGCTTTTCGGTCCACGGTCGACGGCTTTTCGGTCCACGGTCGACGGATTTTCGGTCCACGTTATTTGCCGGAGCTTAAGGCTGACGGCTAATAAGCGCAGTCAAAGCGACCACCCACCTATTGGTAGTTGCAAAAGGCTGTCGACAATGGACCGAGGGCAGACCGTCAGCGGGTGAGCCAGAAATATCCGGTGAGTTGCGTTAAATGGCTAAATTGTCGCAATTTTTTATGGAGAAACCCAGCCTGCCAAAAGGCACACGAGATTTCGGACCAGCTATCATGATTAAACGACTGTTTATTCTGGATGCTATCCGTAATGTATTTCAGAATTATGGTTTCCAGCCTCTCGAAACTCCGGCCATAGAGAATCTTTCAACCCTCACTGGTAAATACGGAGAAGAAGGCGACCAGCTTCTTTTCAAGATCCTGAACTCAGGAGATTTTTTAAAAGACGCAGATCAAAAACTCCTGCAAGAAAAAAATTCAAAACAATTAACATCCGGTATTTCAGAAAAAGGCCTGCGTTACGATCTCACTGTTCCCTTTGCACGATATGTTGTGATGAATAGAAATGAGGTCAGCTTTCCTTTCAAGCGTTACCAGATCCAGCCTGTCTGGCGGGCAGATCGTCCGCAGAAAGGGCGTTACCGCGAATTCTTCCAATGCGATGCGGACGTTGTAGGAACCAACGCGCTGATTTGTGAAGCTGAGATCATTCTCATGATCAAAGACGTGTTCAAAGGACTCGGCATCACCGATTACACCATTAAAATTAACCACCGGTCTATTTTAAATGGTGTGGCAGAAATTATTGGGGCGGCAGGAAATGAAATGAGTCTTTTTGTGGCGATCGATAAGCTCGATAAAATCGGCGAAGAAAAAGTGAGGGAGGAACTTCTCGGTAAAAATTTCTCTCAGCAGTCGATCACGACATTATTCAGCTTCCTTCATGTGAAGGGTTCCAATAAAAACAAACTGGGTTTTCTTTTCTCAAACTTCGGAGAAAGTGCCGCAGGAAAAAAAGGTCTTCGCGACATGGAAGAAGTTTTTGAGCTGCTCGAAAGCTATGGCGATAATGGAAATAACATTGAGTTTGATATCTCGCTCGCGCGGGGATTGAGCTATTACACCGGTTGCATTTTTGAAGTGAAGGTCAATAACGTCAGCATTGGAAGTGTGAGTGGTGGTGGCCGATACGATAATCTGACACAGGCTTTTGGTGACAAGGACAATCTCTCCGGAGTGGGATTTTCGTTTGGTGTTGACCGTCTCTTTGATGCGATGGAAGAGCTCGATCTTTTTCCTCAAGGAATGACTGTTTCGTCAAATGTACTGATCTGTCACCTCGAAGAAGAAAGTTTCAGGTTTGGTCTTGGACTTTTACAAAAACTCCGTCAGGCTGATATTGCTGCGGAGATCTATCCCGATCTTTCCAAACTGAAAAAGCAGCTTGACTATGCTAACAGGAAAATGATCCCGTTCACCCTGGTCATTGGGAGTGAAGAAGTAAGCTCAGGGCAGTTAACTTTCAAGAATATGCAAACCGGTGTTCAGGAAAAACTCACTATAGATCAGATCATCGAAAAAGTTAAACACGCGCAGCTTAAACCGGAATGACCACGCATACTGTCTCGGATAAGAAGTTAACGTTGCAGGATCTTGCAGGCGTGCTTGCCGGCAGTACCATGCTGGATCTTTCCGCGGCGGCCAAACAAAAGATCATCCGCTGCAGGGAATATCTCGACAAGAAGCTGGAAACTACACGACAGCCCATCTATGGAATTAACACGGGATTTGGTTCACTGTATAACCGGAACATTTCTCACGACCAGCTTGAGAAATTACAGGAGAACCTGGTTAAGTCCCACGCCTGCGGAACGGGTCCCGATGTACCGCAGGAGATCATCAGGCTCATGCTTTTTCTGAAAGTGCAATCCCTGTCGTATGGATATTCAGGTGTTCAATTGATCACGGTGGAGCGATTGATTGACATGTTCAATAAGAACGTACTTCCCCGGATTTATGAGATGGGATCGCTTGGTGCATCGGGTGATCTCGCCCCGCTTGCGCATCTTGCTCTTCCTCTCATCGGTGCAGGAGAAGTTTATTCGGCCGGAAAATTGTCGGACGCATCCGCGATAAATAAACAACACAGTTGGGAAAATATTCATCTTCAGGCAAAGGAAGGACTTGCGTTACTGAACGGAACGCAATTCATGAGTGCCTACGGTGTTTACTGCGTTTTGCATGCCCAACGGTTGATCACACTCTCGAATATGATCGGCGCGTTATCGCTCGATGTGTTTGACGGCAGGATTGAACCCTTTCATCCATCCGTTCAGCAGATAAGACCTCAACCCGGACAAACAAAAGTTGCACGCCAGATCAACGATCTGCTGAAAGGAAGCGATCTGATCGTCCAATCAAAAAAACATGTACAGGACCCATACTCCTTCCGATGCATTCCACAGGTTCATGGAGCAAGTGCTGATGCCATCGAGTATGTTTCCGGGGTATTTCTTACAGAAGTAAACAGTGTAACAGATAATCCTAACATTTTTCCGGAAGAGAACGCCATCATATCCGCAGGAAATTTTCATGGCCAGCCACTGGCCCTTGCGCTGGACTTCTTGTGCATTGCGCTTGCTGAACTGGGAAGTATCTCTGAGCGAAGAACTTATCAGCTGATATCGGGAGCAAGGGAATTACCCTATTACCTTGTTGCCAATCCGGGTATCAATTCAGGGCTGATGATACCACAATACACGGCAGCATCGCTGGTGAGTCAGAATAAGCAGCTGAGTACGCCGGCCTCTGTCGATTCTATCGTATCATCAAACGGTCAGGAAGATCACGTGAGCATGGGTGCGAATTCAGCAATCAAGGCATACCGGGTAGTTCAGAATCTGTATTCCATCCTGGCTATTGAAATGATGACTGCGGCCCAGGCGCTGACCTTCAGAAGGCCCTTGAAAACTTCAACTGTGCTGGAGAAACTGGTGCATACTTTCAGGCAATCTGTACCGTTTATAGAAGATGACCGCATCCTTCACGATGATATTGTCAAGTCAGAAAAATTTTTGAAGACAACAGAAATTGATGTATGAAGAAGTATGCTTTTCTGATGTCAATCTGTTTGGGCATTCCGATGATGCTGTGCGCCCAGTACACCAGCAACAACGGACAGTTTGAAGTTGATCAGATAAAAGGTTGTGCACCGTTAACCATTACCATTTCAGTCATTCCACCATTTCAATGCGACTCCAGCAATCCGTGCGCTGCATTTTATGATTTCGCCAATAATCCCACCGTTTCCGAGCCGCTGATAACGCCTCCATTTGTTCATACCTATACACAGCCTGGTATTTACACATTGCATATTCTGATGGGCGTTCAGGCTGATGATATTCAGATCGAAGTCACACCGAATGTTCCGCCTCAATTTGATGTCTATACCTGCGCAGGCGATGCCGTCTCCGTCAATATTACGGACACTGCCTACGATGGATATATCATCGACTTCAACGACGCAACGGTGATTACCGCGGAGAGTGGTGACACGCAGAATCATACGTATGCCACGCCTGGAAATAAAACGGTTTCCGTTCGCGGCGTAAATGATGACGCAGCTGATAATTGCAACGCTGCAGTTAAAAATGTTATGGCGATGGCAACACTTCCGACACCAACGATTGACTCGATCAGGGTGGTGGATGCTTCAACCATCAAACTGGCTTATACTACCCTGCCGACAATTCACTACAAACTTGAGTTCGGAATAAATACAGGAACGCCAGCGCAAACCTTCGATGCAAGGGTCTATAACACAACCATCGATACGATCTTTACTTTAAATCCTGATGAAAGATATTTTTGTTTCCGGCTGGCCGCATTTGATCATTGCGCCAATGCCATTACATCCTATTCAAATATCATCTGCACGTCCGACCTGGATCTTGAAGTGGTGAACAATGCCATCAACGTGACATGGCAAACCAGTACTACGGTGCCAGCCTTTGTTAATTTCTCCTTGAGAAAGGAGGAGTATTCAGATCCCGTTCTTTCCTTTTCAACCCCGTACAACACTACTTCAGTGTCGGACACCGATGTCGACTGCGGTATTCTGTATTGTTACACAGTCACAACAATTTACAGCAATGGCAGCACCAGCAAATCCATGAGGAAATGCGAGACTGCTATCTCGAGCGATATTCCGACACCCGTGGAAAACCTAACGGCGATGGTAGAGCCAGCAGACATGGTACTGGAATGGGAACCCGTTACGGATTTTATACCTGCGGAATTTACCGTTCGCAAATCCATTCAAGGTAACTATTCAGAGCTGACGAAGACCACTTCTTTGCAGATCCACGATGTAACTTACCTTACGCAACAACAGTCTTGTTACATTGTATCCTATACGGATGCCTGTGGTAATTTAAGTCCGCCAAGTATTGAAGCCTGCCCTATCCGCCTGGCCGGAAGCCTGGACAACGCCAATAATATAAACATAACCTGGAGCGCCTACACAGGATGGGCTCATGGCGTTTCCAGTTACGAATACGAAAAATATTCGGTTGACGGTGAGTTGTTGGACGCCCGAAACATGGGAACTGGTCTTTCCTTTTTTGATGATGAGGAAGATCCTCAAAACCAGACGTTGATCTATGTTATCAGGGCGAACGCCGTAGAACCGGGCCTGCCACAAGCAGTCTCAAACGAGATCAGGGTGATAAAAGATCCCAACCTCTTTTATCCAACAGCCTTTACGCCCAACGGTGATGGGCTCAATGATGTATTCAACGTTATCGGTCAGTTCGTGGTAGATTTTGAAATGGACATTTTCAACCGCTGGGGTGAGCTCATGTTCACAACCAGCGACTTCGAAAGAGGCTGGGATGGAAACTTCAGGGGAAATGCCATGCCGGAAGGAACCTATACTTTCGTCGCGCACATAACCGATAACGCCGGGCGCACGTTCAAGAAATCAGGGTCTGTACTGCTGATCAAAAAAAATAACTAAAAACGCTTTGCCGCGTACGGTCTGCACAAAAGCTGTTTATTTTTGTCGTGTTCAATATTCCTGAGTAATCTCAGTGAACTAAATTTTCCGACTATGTTTGATATGATGAAAATGATGGGCAAGATGAAAGAGGTTCAGGCCCGTCTGAAAGAGGCCCAGGACAATCTTGTCAATGTGAAAGCAACCGGAGAATCCGGTGGAGGCCTTGTAAGAGCTACTGTGAACGGCAAAAAACAATTGGTTCTTCTTGACGTCGATCCAACCCTGTTGAAAGCAGATGATAAAATTGTCCTGCAGGATCTTATTGTGGCCGCGGTGAACAAAGCTTCGGAGGAAGCAGAAGTACTGGCCAAGGAGGAGTTGAGAAAAAGTACAGAAGGCCTTATCCCCAATATTCCGGGACTCGATCTTAGTGGCATGATGGGATGACAAAGGTATCCGTTGTCATTCTCAATTATAACGGCGAGAAACTGCTCCCGCAGTTTTTACCATCAGTAATCCGCAACTCTCCCGGGGCGGAAATTGTAGTTGCCGACAATGGATCACAAGACCAGTCACTGGCGCTGCTGAAAAAATCTTTTCCTGAAGTAAGGGTAATGGCACTGGAAAGGAATTTCGGTTTCTGTGGCGGATATAATCGTGCATTGCAGCAGATCAAATCAGAATTATACGTGCTGCTGAACTCGGATATTGAGGTAACCAGTGGATGGCTCAGCCCGCTGATTGAAATTTTTGATCGTAACCCAGACGTAGCAGCGTGTCAGCCAAAAATTCTTTCTTATAGGCATCGCGAACAATTTGAATATGCCGGGGCCGCTGGTGGTTTGATTGATACGCTGGGATATCCTTTTTGCCGGGGCAGGATTTTCAAAGAAGTGGAACAGGATCACGGACAATACAACGACGAGCGTCCGGTATTCTGGGCCAGCGGGGCCTGCCTGATGATCAGGGCTGAAGTATATCATCGTTTTGGCGGACTGGATGAATATTTCTTTGCGCACATGGAAGAAATAGATTTGTGCTGGAAGATTAATCGCGCAGGTTTAAAAGTATTTTATTCCGGGAAAAGTGAAGTCTATCACCTGGGCGCCGGAACTCTGAATTATGATAATCCCATGAAGACCTATCTCAATTTCAGAAACGGACTGATCATGATCTTCAAACATTTCAAAACTTCGGAACTGTTTTATAAACTGCCCTTGCGGATCGGACTTGATTGGGTGGCATCCTTACTTTTTTTGATGAAGGGTGAGTTCAAAAATTTTCTTGCGGTTGTCCATGCGCACTTCCATTTTCTCGGGAAGATTAATTTTCACACCACAAAAAGAAGAGAAGTGCAGAAAATCAGCCACACTTATCACAGGGAAAACATACATCCCGGTATGATCGTTTTTGATTACTACCTCCGCAGGAAACGATTGAAAAATCAATAGTCCCAGATAGGACTCCGTTTGCGCAGATGCTTGCGGATATTCATCACAAATGCCAGCGCCAGATAGATGATCACCGGCGATCCAAACGTGATAAACGAAGCATAGATGAAGAACAAACGGATGCTGGAAGTAGCCATTCCGAGTTTTTCGCCCAGGCGTGTGCACACACCGAAGGCGTATTGTTCACAGAAATGCTGGATTTTATTAGTTAATTCGCGCATAATCCTTTCATTTTTAACTTTCAACTTTCTAAAAAGTTGATTTATCGACCAAAAATCCGGCTTACAAATATAACGCCATGCCTCGAGTGATGTAATGGCTGGAATCTTATTTTTTTGACTATAATTGCAAAAAAATAGGCGTAAGCTTAGTTTTAAACCCTGATTATAAACAACATAACCTAAATCCAATGAGAAAAATCGTTTACTCATTTCTGATTATCGGTGCATTAACCCTTGGAGGCTGTACCCTGCCTAAGATGGTAAAAATGGCTAAAGATCAACAGTTAACAGTCACTCCCAACCCATTGGAAGTTCATAAAGACACTGTTGCGTTCGATATGGCTGCTAATCTGCCGGTCAAAATGCTGAAAAAAGGTACTGCTTACACCTTGAATACCTATTACAAATATGGTGAACAGGAAATGGCACTGGAACCTATTGCTTTTAAAGCAGAGGATTATCCAAATGCCGCTACAGAGCAACCTAAAGTCACCAAAAACTTTTCATTTGCCTATGGCCCCGCTATGAAATCTGGCGTGCTTGAAGTGGAAGGCGTTGCCTCAAAAGGCTCCAAATCCAAAGCATCACCCCGCATGCAGGTTGCCACTGGTGTGATCACCACTTCCAAACTTGTTAAGCCTGTTTTCTTTGCCGCTTACGCTGGCCATGGCTACAACAACCAGGAAGAACTTGTTCCGGTGATCATCCCTGACTTCATTTTCGAGCAGGGTAAGTCTAACCTGCGGTCTACTGAAATCAAGAGCGCAAAAGGAAAACAGCTGGACGCTTTCATCGCATCCAAGAACGCTACCCGTACCGTGACCATCACCGGTACCCACTCTCCTGAAGGTGCTGAGCGGATCAACAGCAAACTTTCTCCGGATCGTGCTGCTGCCATTGAAAAGTTCTATCGTGCTGAAATGAAGAAGTACGATTACAAAGGCATGGCGGACTCTATTAAATTCATTCTTAAGCCGGTGATCCAGGATTGGACAGAGTTTAAGAATGTGCTCGCATCCTATGAGGGCATCTCCTCCGATCAGAAAGCTGAATACCTGAATATCATCAACGCAGGTGGAACTTTCGAAGCACAGGAGAAACAGATGAAAAAGCTTTCCACGTATAAGAAAGTATTCAAAGATGTATATCCCAAGTTAAGAACAGCCAAGACTGAAATCCTTACTGTAATGGATAAGAAGTCTGATTCCGAAATCGCTGTTTTATCAAAACAGATCACACAAAACCAGGTTTCAGCAGATACACTTTCGGTTGAAGAACTGATGTATGCCGGAACGCTCACGCCTTCTCTGGAAGAAAAAGCTGCCATCTATGAAGCGGCAACCAAGAAAGGAACTTACTGGGCCGCACATAACAACCTCGGCGCTGTCTACATCGCACAGGCTATTGAAAATCCTTCTAATGCATCTGCATTGGCTGACAAAGCTCTGGCTCAGCTCGAGATTGCCGCTAAACTGAACGATGCAGCTGAAGTGAATGCCAACCTTGCTTCCGTGCACCTGATGAAGGGCAATGCTTATGCAGCCAAGAATCATGCAAGCAAAGCCCTTGGCGCTGGATTGAGCGGCGACAATGCTGCAGGCGTTAATGGCGTTAAAGGTGCTTCTGAGATCATCACTGCTAACTACAGTGCAGCGGTTACTTCTGAGTCATCGGCTACGGATAATGCAGAAAACCTCTTCAACAAAGGTTTGGCGCAAGTACTCAATAAAGATTATCAGAACGCGTTGACCTCCTTTAACGATGCCACCAGGAAGAATAGCAATTTAGGTGTTGCTTATTACGGTGCAGCTATTGCTTCTGCCCGCCTTGGAAATGCTGATGGCGTTGTCAGCAACCTAACAAACGCAGTAAAAGCTGATCCTACCCTGAAGGAAGCAGCACTCGCTGATCTTGAATTCGCTAAATGGTCTTCTACTGACACATTCAGGAACGCGCTGAAATAATTAAAATCTCATTGGATTTTGGATAAAACCCTGTTTCGATAATCGGAACAGGGTTTTTTATTGACAGCTTTCCTTCAATCGGTTTTGCCAATCCCACCTCAGATACTATTTTTACACCTGCCTGCCGAAGCTTAACGTATGCAGTAACTTTACCAGTCTATGAGAGAAATCCAGTTCAGAGAGGCCCTGCGGGAGGCTATGAATGAAGAAATGAGACGCGACGAGCGTGTGTTCCTGATGGGCGAGGAAGTAGCCGAATACAACGGTGCCTATAAGGTAAGTCAGGGCATGCTGGAAGAATTTGGTCCGGACAGGGTAATTGATACGCCTATCGCGGAGCTTGGGTTCGGTGGCATTGGCGTAGGCGCTGCCATGAATGGGATCCGCCCCATCATTGAATTCATGACCTTCAATTTCTCGCTGGTTGCCATCGATCAGATCATCAATGGTGCTGCCAAAATGATGTCCATGTCTGGCGGTCAGTTTAATGTACCGATCGTATTCCGCGGACCTACCGGAAATGCCGGTATGCTCAGCTCACAGCACTCTCAGAATTTTGAAAACTGGTTTGCGAACTGCCCTGGTTTGAAGGTGGTGGTTCCAGCCAATCCATATGATGCAAAAGGCTTGCTGAAATCAGCTATACGCGATGATGATCCTGTCATTTTTATGGAGTCCGAGCTGATGTATGGCGATAAAGGTGAAGTGCCCCAGGAGGAATATCTGATCCCTATTGGTGTCGCAGATATTAAAAAACCGGGTACCGATGTTACGATCGTGACCTTTGGCAAAATCCTTAAGGTGGCAATGGCCGCCGCCGCGGAATTGGACAAGGAAGGAATATCAGCAGAGGTAATTGACCTTCGTTCTGTAAGACCTATTGACTACGCTGCAGTTGTTGAATCGGTAAAGAAAACTAATCGACTGGTGATCGTTGAAGAAGCATGGCCACTGGCCGCAATCTCCTCCGAGATCACTTATCATATTCAGAAGTATGCATTTGATTACCTGGACGCGCCGGTCCATCGTGTGAACAGCTATGATGCACCGCTGCCTTATGCACCCACATTGATCCAGGAAATATTACCTACCGTTGAGAAAACTGTAAAGGCGGTAAAGGCGGTAATGTATAAGGATTGATCAGGATTTAGCCAGCAGCATTTTCCAGGCTTCCTCCGTTTTGCCATTTTTTAGTAACTGCTGAGCGCTGCTGTGTACAGCGTCAACTCCTTTTTCAAGGACTAATTTTATCTCCTGATTATTGGTGAATTCTTCAATTGCCTGCTGATCCGGTAATTTTTCAACATTGGCTAACAGTCCGAGATCATTTCCTGTCAGGATCCTGCTATTCCTGATATGTTCCGGTATCTGATCAATACCAATTCCCGTTTTATCAAGCGGCTTGGGAACATTAAAGATCGAGTCTCCCTGAACACGACAATAATAATCGGCGCCGAGGCGTGCAACGGCATCCATCTTCCAGGGGTCGATGCGACCTGCCTCATCGAGGATCTCTTCCTTTATGTGCAGGAGTAACACTTCACAAATCACCAGGTTTCCCGCACCTCCCTTTTCTCCTGTCGGCATGATCTGCAATACCCTGCATTCCATGGAGACCGGCGATTCACCGACCCTTGGAGGTTTAATCAACTGGGACGGAACCGGCGTAAATCCTGCTTTAATAAACTCATTTACACTTTTGGGATACTCCGTGCTTGCAAGTGAGGTTTGTTGCACCATTGAATAATTCACCGTATTGATCACCACTTCCGGAACCTCCAAAAGATTTTCATACGTATGCTTGGTTGAATTATCGCGGCTCCTGCGCGATGGAGAAAAAATAAGGATCGGCGGATTTGATCCAAAACAGTTAAAAAAACTGAAGGGGCTAAGGTTAACATTTCCTTTTTTGTCAATCGTGCTGGCAAAAGCTATGGGCCGTGGTGTGATGGCACCAAGCAAGTAACTGTGAAACTTAGGTTGAGGGATTTCTTTTGGATTGATCGTAAGCATATCGCAAAGTTCATAGGACCTTAGCGCCTCTTTGCGCCGTCGCGTCTTTGCGGTAAAACTGACACCGCAAAGTCGCTAAGACGCTAAGTTTCGCGGAGGAAATACAGATTTTTGACTTCTAATATAGACTTAAAGTAGTTATCCTTTTGCCGGAAGGATTTTTCCGCTGCATTCACCGAAACCAATTCTCACCCCATCCTTTTCCGCATGTCCACGCATAATGATAGTGTCTCCGTCTTCAATAAAAGTTCTTTCACTTCCATCCGGCAACCTCAGGGGTTTCTGTCCATTCCATGAAAGCTCGAGCAAAGATCCGAAAGATCCGGGTGACGGACCGCTTATTGTTCCGGAAGCATACACATCGCCTACCTGAATATTGCAACCATTCACCGTGTGATGTGCCAGCTGCTGATTGATGTTCCAGTACAGATACTTGAAGTTTGACCGGCAGAGTGTCACCGGTTCATGTTGACCCGTCTTCAACAAAACTTCCAGCATGATATCAAAATTGCGTTTGCCTTCTGTTATCAGATAGGGCAATACATGCGGAAACTGGGTTGGGCCTTCTACCCTGAAAGGTTCGAGCGCATCCAATGTAACTACCCAGGGCGAAATAGTCGATCCGAAATTTTTCCCAAGAAAAGGTCCAAGCGGAACATATTCCCATTGTTGTATATCGCGGGCAGACCAGTCATTAAACAAGACCATTCCTGCTATATATTTTTCAGCGTCAGAAACATGAATAGTGTCCCCCATTTTTGTTTCGCCGCAAGTGATAAATGCAACCTCAAGCTCAAAGTCCAGCTTTCGGGTTGCCGAAAATACGGGTATGTCCTGGTCTGGGTATTTCAATTGTCCTTTAGGCCTGTGAATGTTCGTACCGGAAACCACGATAGAAGAAGCGCGGCCATGATAGGCAACAGGCAAATGTTTCCAATTAGGTAACAATGCATTTTTAGGATCACGGAACATCGATCCCACATTAGTGGCGTGTTCCTCACTGCTGTAAAAGTCTGTGTAATTGCCGATCCTTACGGGCATCTGCATCTGAACTTCCTGCCTGGGAATTAAAGCAATCTCACGCGCGGCGGACTGTGACTGAAGCTCGTCATTATCACTTCGCAGCAATTCCGATATCCGCTCTCTGACTTCCCTGATCTTTAACTTTCCAAGCGAAAAAAAATCGTTGAGATATGGCTGATTGAAAATTCCGGCAGGCAGGCTAAGTCCGTCCAGAAAACCATTCTCCTGCAGATAGACCAGGTCAATTACATGATCTCCAATTGCCACGCCTGCCACAGGTGTTAAATACCGGGTCTTGAATATTCCAAAGGGAAGATTCTGAATAGGAAAATCCGAGTCCTTCGGTACCTGCACCCAGCTTTTCAATTTTGGATCGTTTGCCTTCAGCATCTGCTAATACTTTCGTAGGTAAACCTATATTTTTCAGTGCAAGCCAGCAAGCCGGAAGGAAAGTTTAACTTCGCAGCAATGAACACGCTTCCGGAAGAATTTCAGCGCATCATGCAAAAAAAGTTAGGCGATGAATATTCCAAGTTCATTGCTTCCCTTAACGAGCCACCTCCGGTAAGCATTCGAATAAACCCACGCAAAATCGCTCCAATAACTTTCAAGGAACAGGTGGCCTGGTCATCATACGGCAGGTATCTTTCTTCAAGGCCTAATTTTACGCTCGATCCGTTACTTCATGCAGGATGTTATTACGTTCAGGAAGCGAGCTCCATGTTCCTGGAGCAGGCAATTGAACAAGCTGCGGACCTCAGCGGTTCATTAACGGTGCTGGACCTTAGCGCAGCACCCGGCGGAAAATCCACGCACCTCCTGAGTTTGCTGAATGATAAAAGTCTGCTTGTCGCGAATGAAGTAATACGATCAAGATCCAACATCCTGGCTGAGAATATTCAGAAATGGGGATATGCCAATGTGATCGTCACCAACAATGACCCGCACGATTTTCAAGCCTTACAGGGTTTTTTTGATGTTGTGGTTGTCGATGCGCCATGCTCCGGAGAAGGTCTGTTCAGAAAAGATCCAGACGCCATTGAGGAATGGTCCCTCTCGCAGGTAGAACACTGTGCCAGCCGGCAGAAGCGGATCATTTCCGACGTGTGGCCTGCTTTAAAAAAAGACGGGATCTTTATCTATTGCACCTGCACGTACAATGAAAAGGAGAATGAAGATAATCTCAACTGGCTTGATGAGCAGCATGGTATTGAATTCATCTCATTGCAAACACAAAAAGAATGGGGTGTTCACGAAATTTCAAAAGGCCAGGCGAAAGGATACCGATTTTTACCTCACCGGGCGAATGGAGAAGGATTTTTTATATCCGTTATGCGAAAAAAAGATGAAGAATCCAGTGTCAAAATAAAAGCAAAAAGAGTACTCAGCGTCAATAACCGGACACGCAATAGCTTAAAATCCTGGATCCAAAATCCTGAGCAATTTAGTTTCCTTCCTTTCCAGGATTCTGTTTATATTCTTCCTGCCGAAAAAATAAATGAAGCACAATTTATTCTCGAGAACCTGAAAATCGTGCAGGCGGGGTCAACCCTTGCAACGATCAAGCATGAGAAAATCATTCCTGATCACGCCCTTGCTTTAAGTATCAACATTCAGAAAGACAATTTTAACACGATCACGGTAGATCACGAACAGGCTATCAGCTATTTACGTCGGGATACGATTCACTTTCCCGATGCTACAAAAGGCTTTAATCTGCTGGTCTACGAAAATATTCCATTGGGATGGGTGAATCATCTGGAAAGCAGGACAAACAATATGTATCCGCAGGAATGGCGGATCCGCATGGCACTACGCGCTACGGACAATAATAGTCCATAAAATAAATATCTGAAAAATATTGTCAGCAGGTCTTTCAACTGCGTTGCAGTTTTGCCTTAGTTAACGGAAAACGACTTAATCCTGGTACCGGCAACGGAGAAAGTTATTGAATTAGCAGTAACGCATCTTCCCAGTCATGAGGAGGAGAAAGTGATAATGGTTTCGAGGTAGAAATTGCAACAGGTGATGACCTATTTCCGGTAGCGGGATTGATCCATATAGCCTTGGCCGTTGTGGCCTTAAGCTTATTTACGTTGACCTTTACCTCGCCGGGTTTTGGAAAGTATATGAACATCCATTGGCTGTCGGAAGAGATGGCGGCAACGGCTCCATCAGATGTTTCAGCCAGCAATCCCGGATCCGGATGCAGGTTCCACCATTCCAGCGAACGGAGAACCTCACCCATAATTTTCATCGCGTGTGCTCCTGGGGAATTATACCATGATCGCCAGGTGTGCGGCGAACGCCAATTGTCTCGATGTCCGTAAGTGTAATATCCACCAGCTATATAGGACCAATAACCTGCCCGCCGGGTGTGTAGTGCAGTGGTACTGTCTTCGGCTTCGTAGCGCGCTTCGCCATTGACCACTGGTTTGACTGGCGTTAGATTGTAATCTTTCAACACCATATCATAATTGATCTTTTCATTGCTCCACGTTTGAAGCGTATTAAAGGCGAGCCACGGCAGTTGATGAAGGAAGCTGGACGATTTTGGTGAGGGGTCGGGGTGAATCGTTATGTAGTGAGCGTTGCCGTCACCCTCCTGAATTCCCTGCGTTGCCAGCTGAATATAAGCAACGGATGCGCTATCCGCATGTGGATACATACTCCAGATGATGTTTGTTACATTTTTATATCGCGACGCCAGCCATGATGCCCACGGCCGGATGTTCTCAAGATTGATCCTTCCTTTCTCAATATCCTGGGCGTGAAAAACTCCGATCACCCATGTAACGCCCAACCGGGCTCCTTCTCTGACAATCGAATCGACCCGCGAAAAATATTGTTCATTTGGCTGGGATGGATCACCTGACAGCCATGCTTCCTGGCTGGGCGTGAAATCAAGGCCATGACGTTGTCCCCACTCGGGGAAAACGCCAGTTGCCATAACCTGAATGACGTTAAAACCCTGCTTTTTTCGTTCAGCCATCAAGGCTCTGGCCTCAGCGAAAGACATGACGTGAAACATTTCCCATTGTGTGTCGCCTTGCCACAAGACTGGTTTACCATTGTTGTCACTGAAATAATGCCTGCCCGAATTCACGTTCAGCATTTTTTGCGCAAGTGTACTTCCAATCCCTCCACATGACAAAATGATAATTAAAACCAGCTGGCAGAGCCTGGCTTTAATCAGTGAAAACACAGCTCCGACTGGTGCCCTGCCAGCTTGTTTAACTTTATTAGCCTGCTTCATTCCCCGATAGTCGTGTGGTTAAGCGAGTTAAAATTTAGTTAATTTTTGGAATCTCCAAATAGTAAATCGCTGAGTCTCAAGATAGATAAGCATCGAAATTATTCGTGCTTCAACGATTCGGCAGGGTTCAGCATCGCTGCCCGAATGGTTTGAATGCTCACTGCAAGAAAGGTGATCAGTAAAGTAATTCCTGCTGCAATCAAAAATACGTCAGAGCCGACTTCAATCCGGTAGGCGAATTTGGTTAGCCATGCGTTCATGAGCTTGATCACGACCGGCACGGCGGCTGCGCTGGCAAGCACAACCATGATCATGAATTTCCGGTTCACCATGAAG
>JADMIO010400452.1_pt1 | contig 15852 bp, 16 predicted proteins | sample 8958161 | NCBI WGS metagenome assembly JADMIO01 (sample SAMN16585339, study PRJNA669376) | soil metagenome | isolation source: Crop rotation soil | place: USA: Cullars Rotation, Alabama | collected 2011
CGCGACAACTTGTCCACGTGGAATTCTAAGCTTAGGATCCCAATGTGCTGGAAATGGTAATGCCGCGGTCGGCGCCCAGATGATCGCCTAAATAATGCAGCACGTCCGCGTCAAAAGTAATGCCTTGCGCCGAGAGGGTAGAACGAATCAGCGCCTCCAGCGAGCGGCCTTCATCACGGTAGCAGGGAAGGGCGGCCAGCGCCGGCTCTTTCTCGAATAAGGCCCTGAGCGAAGAACGCGGCCCCAGCTCATCGGCCAGTACGATCAGGAACCCGTCCCCCTTAGCATGCGCCAGCGCCGACTGGATGATAGGAGTCGACTTATCGCCTGCGTCTCGCAGTTTAACCAGCCTGCGGCCGCCCATAAGGCTCATGGCGCTGAGCTCGTCCGCCAAGCGCGCTTCATCCTCTAAAACATGCGTCTCGTTAAGTTCTATGACATTAAACGGGTCGGAGGGGTTGTTCGCCACCTTCTTGCACAACTGTTCCGCCCGCTCGCGCGCCAGCCCTCCGTCCGGCCCGTAGAGCAGCACGCCGCGTAATCCTGCCGGAGGGGATTTGAGAAAGCCCGGAATATCGTTCACCGCCAGTTTCATTGTCTGCTCTGTTCCCCCTCTGCATGGCGCACGAAATAGCCGCTTAAGCGCAGGCGCAGGTTTTCGGCGAGCTCTGCCACGCCGTTGGCCGTGATGTCGTTCTTCCCTACATACGTCGAATAATGGTCGTCAGTGATGTTATAGCTGGTGAGGTAATGCACCTCGCCGCTGGTGAGCGGCTTCTTGTCCTGCTTGCGGTAGAGCTGGTATTTGGACTGCAGCAGCACGTTATAGCGCTGGATGGTGCCGTCCGGGCGCACGATAACGGGCGTAAGCTTGCGCGTGATGTCTGCCGTGAGCCCATAAGGCTGCTCCGCGCCGGAACCGGCAGGATTGAACTTATCCTCCAGCGCGATCTGATACAGCTGCCCCATACGTCCGGCGTCGATAGGATCGACACTGACAGGGAGCAGTGGGCTAGTCGATGTTTCGCCACTTTTACGTGCATACATCGGCTCAAACCCGCAGGCGGAAAGCAGCAGGGCGGAAAGCAGAATGGCATATAAACGCAGCATCATTTCACCACTATATTCACAATCCGGTTCGGCACAACAATCACCTTCACTACCTGCTTGCCTTCCGTATGCGCCAGCACCTGCGGATGGTCCAGCGCCGCCGCTCTGGCCGCTTCCTCGGCGGTGTCGCGCTGAAGTTCCAGTGTCGCGCGCAGTTTACCGTTCACCTGCACCGCCACCGTGACCGATTCCTCCACCAGCAATGCCGGATCGGCCTTCGGCCACGGCCGCTCGCATAATAAATCCTTACGTCCCCAGCGTTGCCAGATTTCCTCGGCAAAATGCGGGATAAAAGGCTGTGCCAGATGGATCAACGCCTCACGCGCCTCAGAAGTATCGCCGTTGGCTTCCTCGATGGCATTGGAAAGCTCGCGCAGGCGGGCCACCGCCTTGTTGAAATGGAAATGCTCAAAGTCGCGCGTCATTTCCGCGATGGTTTTATGCGTCTTGCGGCGAAGCTCCCCATTAGCCTCTCCCTTACCGGTAACTGGTTCCTTGAGCAGACGCCACAGCCGGTTGATATAACGCCAGGCGCCGTCAATGCCGGCATCCGTCCATTCGAGGTCGCGTTCCGGCGGCGAGTCGGACAGCATGAAGAGGCGCGCCGTATCCGCCCCGTAGGCTTCGATGATGTGGCGCGGGTCCACCGTGTTTTTCCTGGATTTGCTCATTTTCTCGGAGCGGCCGACGATGACGGTCTCACCCTTTTCGTCCAGCCAGTTGCCGCTCTCTTTGCGCACCTGTTCGGGGTAGAGCCAGTTTCCCTCCTTATCGCGGTAGGTCTCATGGGAAACCATGCCCTGCGCCATCAGCGCCTTGAAAGGCTCGGCCGGCCCGTCGATCAGTCCGCAGCGCTGCAGCGCGCGCGTATAGAAGCGCGAATAAAGCAGATGCAGCACCGCATGCTCGATGCCGCCGACATAGCAATCCACCGGCAGCCAGCGGGCGATGGCTTTTTTATCCAGCCCGCTATCCTTGCGCGGCGCGGTGAACCGCAAAAAATACCAGGATGAATCGATGAAGGTGTCGAACGTGTCCGTCTCACGCTCGGCCTTGCCGCCACAAGCAGGGCAGGGAACATGCTTCCATGTGGGATGGCGCGTCAGCGGGTTGCCAGGCGTGTCGAATGTTACGTCGTCGGGCAGCGTCACCGGCAGGTCTTTGGCGGGCACCGGTACGATGCCGCATGTGCCGCAATGGATGATGGGAATCGGGCAGCCCCAGTAGCGCTGGCGCGAAACGCCCCAGTCGCGCAGGCGGTAAGTGGTTTTCGATGTGCCGATACCTTGTTTTTCGAGTTCGGCGATGGCACGTTTCTTTCCTTCCTCGACCGAGAGGCCGTCGAGGAAACCGGAATGCACCAGCACGCCCTCATCGGTATAGGCTTCATTGCCGACCGGTTCGTTTTCCTTGCCCGCCGGTGCGACCACGCGCGTTACAGGAAGCCCGTATTTGCGCGCGAAATCGAGATCGCGCTGATCGTGCGCGGGGCAGCCGAAAATGGCGCCCGTGCCGTAACCCATCAGCACGAAGTTGGCGATATAGAGCGGATGTTCTTTGCCGGTAAAGGGATTGACAACTTTAAGCCCGGTATCGAAACCTTTCTTCTCGGCCTTTTCGATGGCCTCTTCCGAAGTGCCCAGTACCTTACATTCTTTGATGAACGTCGCGGTATCCGGGTTATGCGCCGCAATGTCCTGCGCCAGAGGATGTTCCAGCGCAATCGCCACAAAGCTCATCCCATAAAACGTATCGGGGCGCGTGGTGTAGATGTCGATGCCGCTTTCGATCACTTCCTTGCCGGGCTTTCGGCACAGCACCTTGAGGGTGACGAGCGCGCCTTGCGATTTGCCGATCCATTTCTCCTGCATGAGGCGCACTTTTTCCGGCCAGCCGGGAAGCTCTGAAAGTGCCGCCAGCAATTGCTCGGAAAATTCGGTGATGCGAAGGAACCATTGCGAGAGACGCTTTCGCTCGACCGGCGCGCCGCTGCGCCAGCCGCGGCCATCCACCACCTGTTCGTTGGCGAGCACGGTGTTGTCCACCGGGTCCCAGTTCACCTCCGCTTCCTTGCGGTAAGCGAGGCCCGCTTTTAGAAATTCGAGGAAAAACGCCTGTTCGTGCTTGTAATAATCCGGATGGCAGGTGGCGATTTCCCTGGACCAGTCATAGGAAATCCCCATGGACTTGAGTTGTCCGCGCATGGTGTCGATATTTTTGTAGGTCCATTCGGCGGGATGCACCTTGCGCTCGATCGCGGCATTCTCGGCCGGCAGGCCGAATGCGTCCCAGCCCATCGGGTGCAGCACCTCGTACCCCTGTGCGCGCTTGAAGCGGGCTACCGCATCGCCCAGCGTGTAGACGCGCACATGCCCCATATGGATATAGCCCGATGGGTAGGGGAATTGCTCGAGAACATAGTATTTAGGTTTTTCTACTGTCTCCGGTGTTCGCTTACTGCTCACACCATGAGACGCGCTCAAGGCTGCGCTCGGATTACTATCCTCGCCTGTACCCTTTTCGGCAACCTTGAAACTGCCGCGCTCTTCCCAGATGCGCTGCCATTTGGCCTCGGTTTCGCGGGAATTATATCGTTCGCTGTCGGACATGGTATTCATTATTTATTAACGGTAATATCCTACAATTATCGGGGTAAACCATTCAGCCAGCTTACATAAAATGCAAGACAAAAACGAGGATGCAGTTTTATCTCCAGGCGAGCGCCAATTGCTAGACCGGCGCGCAAAAGAGCTTAAGTCATTCAGGCCGACGGAAATGATAACCAATCCTTATTTTTTACGCGCCTCAGGTGAACGCACTGATTTGGACGACGGGCTGGCCGTAGTGGCTAAAAGCAAGCCAGCAGCTATTGTTCATGTTCATAAAGGAAATATCGACAATACCGATATATCCCTGAATAAATTTATTTCTTATTGCCGGGAACATGGGGTCGAAACTATGTACACGTTATTTCCCATAGGTCTTTATGACAACAATGTTGAGGCAGGTGAATTATTGATGAGCCGCGACAGCAACGCTTTGGAAGAAATAGCCAGCATTTGTGAAGGAAATAGAAAAATATATGAACATCAGTGTCTGCTTTCTCAGCGCACTGGTGTGTCTGTAGAAGAATTACTGAGATCTGAGGATGAATCTGGGGCTTCTGGATATCGCGATAAACGACTAGGACAGTTGCTCGGCTATCCCACACAAAACATCGAGAAGCATTTAAAAGGTCGGAGAGTTTCAAAAGAAGCGTTCGAATCGGCAGTAAGAGAAGCAAAAGAGAAGCTTGCTGCATCGCATCAAACGAGTTATCGGCAAGGCCAGTATGCCGTTTCGGAAGTTACACGAAATGCTTAAAGGGTTTCTTATTTACTAATCGCGCGCACTTTGAGCTGGCGGGCGCGGGTGAGGATGGTGTCCTCTAGCTCGCGGGCCACCGATTCATTGACCGGCGTATCCTGCCAGGTGCCGTTGTCTTTTTTCTGCTTGAACACGGTGATGCGCACGCCATCGGAACGAAGCGTGCGGTCGAGTATCAGCGCGTTGACCTTGAAGCGCTCGCCCGGCGCCTTGGGATCTTCATACCAGTCGGTGATGATGACGCCGCCGAAAGGGTCGGCCGAGGCCAGCGGCATGAAAGCCAGCGTGTCCAGCGTGGCGCGCCACAGATAGCTGTTCACGCCCAGCGGCGAGCTGCCTTTCTCTTCCTTATCGTCGCCGCCCAGCGAGAATATACCGCCTTCGCCGGTGAGCTTGCCGCGGGCTTCCCGCCGCTCGTCCTTGGGCGTGGTCGGCGCCTCGGGCCGCTGCCCTTTCAAAGCGCCGCAGGCGGCAAGGGTGCAGCATAGAAGCGGAACAAACAACCAGTGATACTTGAGCGAACGCATGGATTCCAACCTCAAAAGAAAACCTAAAGGCAGCGGCGTAAAATTACCGTAGCGTCTTTTAGCACAGAGTTTTCGGATTAGAAAGTAACCTATAGCAAAGGGTAACAGAGCGGAAAGCCGAGGATAGTAATCCGAGTCCTTTAGTGGCCGAAGCGCCTTAGGCTCATGGTTCGGGATAGGAATCCCGAACCGGAGCAATCAAACAAAAAGAAAGGGCGGCATTTTCATGCCGCCCTACTCTTTAGGTCAACTTGCTTCGATTAGAAAGCGAGTTCGGTACCGACGAGCACCACAGTGCCATCGTTGTCAGCAGCCGCGCCGGGGGCGTCCATATCGTAGAAGCTTACTTCCACGTACGGGGTCAGGCCTTCAGCGAGCTTGTAGTCAGCGCCGATGGAGAGGTTGTTGAACTCATCCGTGCCAGCGCCGGCGCCGAACAGGTCGGTTTCGCTATCAAAGTAGGTAGCGGAAACGCCGAACGGACCGAAGTCATAGGCGGCACCCAGGGTCCAGTAGTTGGACTCGTCAGCCGTACCGGCAACGCCGGTGCTCAGGCTGTCGTCCCAATCACCATAGGAACCCGCTACGCTGAAACCAGCGAAGCCGAGCTGCAGACCAGCGTTCCAAGCGCGGATGTCTTCCGCACCGGTACCGGCGGCAGCCGTATCGGTGTCACCATCGCCCCACTGGCCGGTTACGGCAGCGGCGAGGGTCACTTCGTTGAACTGGCCTTCATAGTTAATACCAGCGGAGATGATGTCACCAGCGGAGGCGCCATCTTCATCCGTACGAGTTACAACCTGGCCACGATCGGTGAGATCGGGGGCATAGCTGACACCCACCTGGAAGCCCGAGAAACGGGGCGAGTAGTAGGTGATCTTGTTGTCGTTGATGGTCGACTCGTCGCCGGCAACCAGGAGGGAGCCATGCGAAGCGGGCAGACGGGGATCAAAGACATAAGGAGTGGCAGCAGTTGCGGTGAAGTTAGCGAAATAATGCCAGTCGCCATCGATACCACCGGTAGCGCGGGCAATATTGGCAGCATCCACCTTCATGGTGTAATCAGCGCCTTCAGCCGAACCCAGCTCGAAACGGCCCCAGCCGCCATCGAGGTATACATAGGTGCGGGAAGCGTTGAAGCCCTGGTTGTCAGCATCGGAGGAAACGCCACCGAAGCCGCTGTTGTTAGCAGGGTTTCCAACGTCAGCTTCGAGATCGATTACAGCGCCGTAGCCGAGGCCCTGGTCGGTCTTGCCATCAACGTGCACGGTCACTTCCGTGTCGTTGCGGAAGCCATAGTCGCGCTGGTTGTCGCCAGCAACACCGGGGGTGTCGGTGAGATCGTCACCGCTGACCCAGCCAGCCTGAAAGTCAGCGAAGCCGCCAACCGTCACTTTGGGGTTCTCAGCGGAAGCGGCACCCGCGAACAGGGTGACGGCGCCGATGAGAGCGGTCGTACCAAGAAGAATCTTTTTCATGTTATCATCCTTATTTTGAGTTTAAGTCGTCTTTTAGGTGCACAGGATCCGTATGCATCACCTGGGGACTGTTTTAATGATTGGGAAGTTCGGCGCAAGCGGTTATGAAAGAAGCGGGGGGCAAAATAGCAGCTTTCCAGACACGCTGTTGCATTTGTACAACAAAATTAACCGCGACCATGATATCGAAAACCCCATAATATATATTGTGTAACAATAGGTTATATTGATCATTCCACACCCCTCTGGTTAATCTTAAAATGGGGGATTAGGCGATTTTTAACCCGCGCGCGCCATTCTATGTTATTCATTGTTTTTCCATCATAATTCGGATAAATCGCCAGAATGGCTGATACGGTCTCCCATAAGGCGGCGCTGGTGACTGCCCGTATAGAGGAAATACGAAAAGCGTCTCCTCTTGCTGCCGCCCAAGTGACGCTGGTCGCCGCCAGCAAAAACCAGCCGGAAATAAAATTGCGCGAAGCAATCGCAAGTGGCGTGCGGGTGTTTGGCGAAAACAAAGTGCAGGAAGCGGAAAGTAAATGGCCGGGCCTGCGCCGTGAATTTCCCGGCCTGCGGCTGCACCTGATCGGACCACTGCAAAGCAACAAAGCACGAGACGCCGTGGAATTATTCGACGTGATCGAAACGCTGGACCGGCCGAGCCTCGCCGAAACGCTGGCAAAAGAAATCGCGCGGGCGGGCAAAGCGCCTGAGTTGCTGATACAGGTGAATACCGGCGAAGAAAAGCAGAAGTCGGGTATCGCGCCGAAAGAAGCGGATAATTTCATCGCTTACGCAATCAAAGAATTGAAGTTACCCGTCACCGGCCTGATGTGCGTGCCGCCGGTGGATGACATTCCCGCGCCGCATTTTGCCCTGCTGCGCGAGATCGCGCTTCGCCATGGGCTTTCCAACCTCAGCATGGGCATGTCGGGAGATTTTGAAACGGCGATCCGCTTCGGTGCCACTGAAGTGCGCATCGGCACCGCCTTGTTCGGGGAGAGGGTGGTTTAATTTTGCTCCCGCTAAACTTTAACTGGCGATATTTGTCGACGGCGCTGCCGCCTGCAGGACGTTCTGCGTTTTCGCATAGTGCTGTAATGCTTCAGCATAGCGGTAACGGTGGCCGTTGGAACTATGCAGTGCTGCCATCATTGCCGGATTGTTTCCTGCATCGGCAAAGCTCACCGGCTTTTTCGCCGGTTCGGCAAACGCGGCAGTAGCATTGGCAGCGAGTCCTTGTCCGGTCTGTTGTATAGCGGCGGATTCCACCACCGCCGACACCACGCCAATGGGGCCGGCGAAAAGCGCACCGCCCGCCATGCGTGGGCCCGGCGCCATCGTATCGCCGGTGAGCGCCTGGTAAATAGTCGAGACCAGCGGAATATGCTGCAGCGGGTTGACTATATCGAGCAGGTCACTGAAGCTGAAACCGTCGGCGCCCCAGAAGGAATTCTCGCCGGGTCTAGCGTTGCTGCCGGTCGGTGACGGGGCAACGGGGCCGCGTGATGCCAGGCGGAACGGATGCAACGCCGACGGGGCGGAGGCGAGTGGCGCAGATCCCTCCGCCGGCACCTCAAATGCCTTAAGCGGCGCCAGCGGTGTGAGCGCTTGCGTTCCTTGCGCGGCAGCGGCATTGCCGGCACGCGGCTCGGGCGTGATAACGACGGATGTCGGTGGGCGTATAGCGTCAGCGCTCATGAGATTCCCCTTGTTACCCTGATATTAATGCAAGGGCCGGGCCAGTTTATCCAAAAGGAAAATCAAGGGAATAGGTCGGTTGGCAGTAGATAGACAGGAAGGGCGGAAAGGAAAACGGCAGTTTTTGCCGTGCTAACTGAATATTAACTAAACCAGCAACATAATAATACCGGTCTCGAAAAAGGCGATTCATTATGAAATTTGATAACCCATACGCACATGAGAAACCACGCCTCACGCAGGAAGGGGCAAGGTTATTGCTGGATTATATTAAGGGTGGCAGGCATGGAAGCTGGGCGGAATTTGATAATCACGACTTTCCTATGACTGTACTGGATAATGCCAGCTACGAGGCCGCCAACATTAGACAACGCGTCAATGCTAATTTGCCCAGCATGTACGCGCGCCTGCTTGGCAATCTCGCTGAAGTAAAACCAAACGACGCACAATATGGCGGCGCTGAAATTAAAATCAGCATTCACTTAGGCAGGCTGGAAGCGCTGGCAGAAGGCCACGCGTATGAAGAGCCCGCCGCCAGAGCCGCTAGAGGAGCAAAGGCCGCACCTCATCGCGGGGAAAGACAAAAAGAGCCTGTGATACGCGCGCATTCACTGACAGTCGAAGAAGCAAGCCAGTTGCTGGAAAGCGAACATGCGGTAAGGTGCAATAATCGTTTTGAAGAATTCGGCACGGTATATAGTTTTGGTTCGGGCACGCCGGGTAAATTATTGCCCGAGAAATATCGTACTGCCTTTTTACGGTTTCAAGTCGGGCATCTGCGTGAACTTCTTGGGTCGTATTGGAAAGAAAAGCTGAACGAATTGCTCGATGACCCGCCGCACAGAGGAAAAAACGCTACACTGGCGCGCGAAACGCACGATGACGCCAACGTCGTATTCGTTCATTACCCCGAACTTGATATTATGGTTAGGCGTGCTGCTACAGAGTCGGCTATTGAAGGCCGAGCCCAAGGACAAAGTGTACGAGAAGTACTGGAAGAAATAGGGCGAATGAACGCCCGGAGACGAACAGAAGGAAACGAGCGTTAACTAGCCAGCGCCTCAACGAGTGCTTCCGACAATGCCAGTTCCGCCCCGGCCGCCTGTTTCTGCTCATCCGTGCCGGACACTTCCACTTCGCGTTTGGCAGAAGCAAGGCGCGCCTGCACGTCGGCCAGCGTCAGCGTGGAAAGGTCAACCTCTTGTTCGGCAAGTATGGTGCAGTGATCGGGCGTCACTTCCGCCACGCCGCCGACCACGAAGCTGCGCTTTATCTCGCCGCCCTGCAGATGGAATTTCACTACGCCGGGACGGATGACGGAGATAAAATTCATGTGGCCCGGCAGCACACCGAAATCGCCCTCGACGCCGGGCACCTCGACCATCTCGACCTGATCGGAGAAAACCAAACGCTCTGGCGTAACCAGCTCAACGGGAATTGTGTCGGTCATTTGCCCCGGTCCTTAATGAGGGTTCCTACGGTTTTCATAATAACGGCCAATGGCGGATTAAGCTGCACTTTAGTAGCGGCGTCTGGATTAGCAGTACCGCTTTCCAACTGCAAGCCTTGCGTGGAAAGCTTATTCAGAAAAGCGCGGATACCGTCGCTCTCCTTGAAATAAATCTCGAGATATTCGCCGCCGTCATCACGCTTGCGGACCCAACCCAGGCGTGCATCCGCCGGGAAGACAGTGTTAATCATGTCCGCAACACCCTCAATGGCATCTTTTTCTCCGCGCAACCCCAAGTGAAAGCTATATCCCAATGTCATCAAGGGAGCCGGCACGATGATATCCGCGCCGACTTCCAGCAGCGCCGGAGCGCCGGCCTGCCTGGTTTCGCGAAACGCTGCACGTTCTTTGGCAAGTCGACGAGCCTCTTGCCTGGCTTCCGCTATATGCGTTAACACTATCTGCGGAGGCTGGGTTGCCATCTCCTCGAACGCCTCGATCGCAGCAATCGCTCCTTCGGCAGAAGCGGCGCGCATGAAAAGCTGCTGGTGGATGGTTATCTGCTCGGCGTTGAATTTTCCCTGCTCGGAAAGATCATGCAGATCAGGGTCGATGTGAGAGGAAATAATATGATGGATATAGTCTAACGCTCCAACATCGTCATGATCCGCCGAAAGCGTGATGCTGTTATCGCTTGCTTCGATCTCTACAGGGAGGTGCTCTTCTTCACTCAGACGACGCAGTGCCTCGGCCACCTCTTCAGCAGCCTCAGGTGACGCCACGGAAATAGTAAGCAGCTTGCGGATATCGGGCGGGGTAATGGCTTCGGAACCAATGAGCTCCTCAAGGCCAGTATGCATGACAGATCTACCCGCCAGTTTCCTAATATCGTGGTGGTTGCTAAGAACCACTTTCAGGGGATAGTGCATCCCTCCGGTTCTGCCCCAGACAGGCTCTACCGTTACTCTGACCTGGTCCATGCCTTACCCTGTTTTACGAAGTACAAACAGAGTATAGGCGGAAAACGGTTAAAGGAGAGTTAAGCTGCTTCCGCCGCCATTTTGCGGGCTTTTTCCACCGCTTCCTCGATGGTGCCGACCATATAGAAGGCGGATTCGGGCAGGTCGTCATACTTGCCCTCCACAATACCTTTGAAGCCGGCGATGGTGTCGGCGAGGTTGACCAGCTTGCCGGGCGAGCCGGTGAAGACTTCGGCCACATGGAAGGGCTGGCTCAGGAAGCGCTGGATCTTGCGCGCGCGCGCCACGATCTGCTTATCCTCTTCCGACAATTCGTCCATGCCCAAAATGGCGATAATGTCCTGCAGCGATTTATAGGTCTGCAGCACCTTCTGCACGTCGCGCGCCACTTTGTAATGCTCTTCGCCAATCACCTGCGGGTCGAGCAGGCGCGAGGTGGAATCGAGCGGGTCGACCGCCGGGTAAATACCCAGTTCGGCGATCTGGCGGGAAAGCACGGTGGTCGCATCCAGATGCGCGAACGAGGTGGCGGGGGCGGGATCGGTCAAATCGTCGGCGGGCACGTAAATCGCCTGCACCGAGGTGATGGAACCTTTCTTGGTCGAGGTGATGCGCTCCTGCAGCTGTCCCATGTCGGTGGCGAGTGTGGGCTGGTAGCCCACAGCGGAAGGAATGCGCCCCAGCAGCGCCGACACTTCCGAGCCGGCCTGGGTAAAGCGGAAGATGTTGTCGACGAAGAACAGCACGTCCTGGCCTTCGACATCGCGGAAATATTCGGCCTGGGTCAGACCGGTGAGCGCTACGCGCGCGCGCGCTCCGGGCGGCTCGTTCATCTGGCCGTAGACCAGCGACACTTTGGATTTGCTCTGGTCTTCGAGGTTGATAACGCCCGACTCCATCATCTCATGGTAAAGGTCGTTGCCTTCGCGGGTGCGCTCGCCGACGCCGGCGAACACGGAAAAGCCGCCATGCGCCTTGGCGATATTGTTGATCAGCTCCATGATGAGCACGGTTTTGCCCACGCCGGCGCCGCCGAACAGGCCGATCTTACCGCCCTTGGCGTAGGGTGCGAGCAGGTCCACTACCTTGATGCCGGTGACGAGGATTTCCGACTCGGTCGACTGGTCGACGAATTCGGGCGCCTGTGCATGGATGGGCGCGGTCTTTTTCGTTTTCACCGGGCCGCGCTCGTCGATCGGCTCGCCGATGACGTTGATGATGCGCCCCAGCGTTTCCGGCCCCACCGGCACCGAAATCGGCGCGCCGGTATCGGTCACTTTCAGGCCGCGCTTCAAGCCTTCGGTCGAGTCCATCGCGATGGTGCGCACTTCGTTTTCACCTAAGTGCTGCGCCACTTCCAGCACCAGCGTCTTGCCGTCATTCTTGGTGTGCAACGCGTTCAGGATCGCGGGCAGGTGGCCGCTGTCGAATTTCACGTCGATCACCGCGCCGATGACCTGTGAAATGCTGCCTTGCGCTTCTGCCTGCTTCGCCATGATATGCTCCGGAAAATCCTGATAATGGGTGATGAGGGCTGCACTTATATTTTCTTGAGGCGAGTTCCACAAGAATATTTTTCGTGAGAAATATTTTTGGCAACCGCAGCGGCAGAAAGCGAATTAATACCAGCCCGGCGGATCGCTGGCGGGGAAGGAATCCCGGATAGTCTTGTCGATGTTGCGCTCGCTTAAATGCGCGTGCATCGCTTTTTCCTCGCGCACGTAGCGACCCACGCGACGAAATCCGTGAAGCGAACAGGCGAAGCGTTCCAGCCAAAACCTGGTCTTAATAAGCAAGTTACTGATTAAAGACATTTTTCTCTCCGTTACATCATTTAAGTTACTGTATGAAAGATAAATTCTCTGCCTGTATAGCGACCGAATATTCAACTACAGGTTGTTTATATTACACACACATGCTATCTATGCTGGTTCATTCAGGGACAAGAAACCGCATGCAAAAAGCTTTGGCGAAATTATTCTGGATGATCCGGTTGCCCCTGCTGATGGCCGTATTGCTGCTGGCGGCAAGCGCCGTGCTTTACCAGTCTTACCCCCACGCGGCGTTCCTCACGCTCGCGATGTCCAGCCTGCTGTACCTGTTATGGTCCGGCTTCATCGCGCAATATTTCATCATTCCGCCGATGCGCCGAATTGCCAGCACCTTCCAGGAGGGGGTTGCCGCCTTTCCGGAAATTTCCCAGAAATTCACCGGTAAAAACAGCCTGCAATCCATCTCGACCGGGCTGGTTGACGTGTTTGGCTATCTCAAAGAAAGCCTGGCGCTCTACCAGCAGGCGATTGGCAGCGCCGCCGAAGCAATCATCACCGCGGACGCGGGTGGCGCGATACGCAGCGTCAACGGCTCGGCGCTCAAAATGTTCGGCTATCTGCCCGGCGAAATTATCGGCCAGAATTTAACCTTCCTCATACCGGCCGCCAAAGCCGAAAGCTTGCGCCAGTATAACGGCAGCGAGCTCGACGCGATGCGTAAAGACGGCAGCAGGTTCCCGATCTACCTTTCGGTAAGCCATATCGAAAGCGCGGCGCATGGCGACGTGTTCTTCAACGTGGTGATGGATCTGAGCATGGCGAAGCGGCGCGAGCAGGAGCTGATCGATGCGCGCGATGTCGCCGAGACCGCCAACAAGGCGAAAGACGCTTTTATCGCCAATATCAGCCACGAGCTGCGCACGCCGCTGAACGCCATCCTGGGTTTTTCGGAGATGCTGCGCTTTTCCAAGCTTACCGCCAAACAGGTGGAATATCTGGAGCATGTCCATAATTCCGGACAGTCGCTGCTCGCCATCGTCAACGAGCTGCTCGACCTTTCGGCCATGGCGCATGGGCGCTTGAGCATCGCCCGTCATCCATTTAACCTGCACAAACTATTATGGGACGTGGCGGCAGGATTCGAACTGGAAGCAAAGGAGAAAAACCTTGTCTTCAAGCTGGAGATGCCGCCTGCCATGCCGCGCTATTTCTTAGGGGACGGCAACAAGCTGCGCCAGATTGTCGTCAACCTGCTCAGCAACGCCATACGCTTCACCGATTACGGCTATGTGACGTTGTCGGTACGTCCGCGCGAAGGCGAAGCGCCGCCCGGCACCATTAACTTGATGATCGAAATCGAAGACAGCGGGGTGGGGGTGGCACCGGAAAAACGCGAGGAGATTTTCGAACGCTTCAGCCAGGCCGACAACAGCTTCACGCGCAAATACGGCGGCACCGGTCTGGGGCTGGCCATCTGCCGCGAGCTGCTGGAACTGATGGAAGGCACTATACGCTACGAATCAAATCACCCGCGCGGCAGCCGCTTCATCGTCGAATTGCCGCTGGAGCTCAGCACGGTGCGCGACTTTGAAAGCGCCCAGTCCGGCAAACCTGCTGAAGCGGAAAAGGAGGCGCGCCTGCGCGTGCTGGTAGCGGAGGACGATTTTTCCAACATGGCCCTGATCAAGGAATTTCTTTCGCGCCATGGCTGCCGCATTTTCACCGCTACCAACGGGCTGGAGGCCATTGCCGTCTTAAAGCAGGAACAGGTCGACATGCTGCTGCTGGATATCAGCATGCCGGTGATGGACGGGCTGGAGACCATTGCCGCCGTGCGTAAGATGCAGGTTAAACCGGGTTGCCGGCCGGTGTTCATCGCTGCCATTACTGCCAACGTCATGCGCGGCGACGAGGAAAAATTTCGCGCCCATGGATTCGACGATTACGTGCCTAAGCCCATTTCCTTCGACGCTATTTCCCGGCTGCTTGAAAAATATGCCAGTAACACTGGCGGCAGTACGCCCTCTCAAACAGCACCCGTTGCCATACCACCCGCTCTGGGCATGCATTAACAATATTGCGTCTCCCGAACCCTATTGGGGCTGCCATACAGGATTTTTATATGCTGGCGCTGTTATGTATGGCGCTTCCTTATTGCCCGAGCGCAATGATGGGGTGTGATTTTCACACCCATCCATCAAACAGGAGACATACAATGGAAACGATCAAGAAAACCGACATGAACCGCGACCCGTTAACCGGTGAGCCGGGTTCTCATCCCGTAGGCGTCAGCGTCGGCACTGCTGCGGGCGCTGCGGCAGGCATTGGCGTGGCGGCCGCCACCGGCGCTGCTGCCGGTTCGATGGCAGGTCCTGCCGGCGCCGTTGCAGGCGCCATCATCGGCGGCGCTGTGGGCGCTGCGTTCGGCAAGGATATCGCCGAGGAGATCAACCCCACCGCCGAGGAAACCTACTGGAGCGAAAATTATAAAAACCGCCCCTATGTCTCCAGCACCGATACCTACGATACTTACCGCCCGGCCTACCGCCATGGCGTTGATTCCTTCAGCCGCTACGAAGGCAAGAGCTTTAACTCCGTCGAGCCTTCCATCCGCAGCGACTGGGAAAAGACGCAAACGAATGCGACCCTGCCATGGGATCGCGCCCGCGAAGCGACGAAGGATTCCTATACCCGCCTGTCAACCCGCTACAAGGACAGGTTAGGCTCGTCGGATGCTTCGTCCACCAGCGCGTATGAGCATAAATACGGCACGGATAAAAAGGCTTCTTAAGCGTTAAGCCTTCCCGGATGCGAAACGGGCCGGGGGAATTTTTTCCAACGGCCCGTTTTATTTTTAAAGGAGACGTCACATGCCGCGCAACGCAAGGGAGACTATTCCCGTCTGGGTCATGGGCGACCGGGCAGCCGCTTCCTTTCCTGCCTTGCATGAAAAAATCAATGCTGATGTCTGCATCGTGGGCGGCGGCATTGCGGGGCTTACCAGCGCTTACCTGCTGCAGAAAGCCGGGCTTAATTGCGTCGTGGTGGAAGCGCGGGATATTGCCGCCGGCGAAACGGGCCGTACCACCGCCCATCTTACTGCCGTGCTTGATGAACGTTACTTTCGATTGGAGGAATTACATGGAAAGGAAAATGCGCGCCTCGCCGCCGAAAGCCACCGCGCGGCGATTTCCCATATGGAAGCCCTGGCCGCAGCGGAAGGCATCGACTGCGCGTTTACACGCCTTGATGCTTACCTTGTCGCCTCAGGCGCCGCGTCTGGAAAAGAACTGAAACAGGAACAGGAGGCGCTGCATCGCGTCGGGCTGACGGATGCCGCATACATACCCGATATAACCGCGTTTAGTGAAGAAGCCGCATGGGAGTTTCCACACCTGCCGGCCCTCCATATTTCCAGCACAGTGGGATCCGAAGCTTGGAATTCACGTGACTTGAAGTCGCGGC
>JADMIO011200173.1_pt1 | contig 15851 bp, 15 predicted proteins | sample 8958161 | NCBI WGS metagenome assembly JADMIO01 (sample SAMN16585339, study PRJNA669376) | soil metagenome | isolation source: Crop rotation soil | place: USA: Cullars Rotation, Alabama | collected 2011
GCCGCGACTTCAAGTCACGTGAATTCCAAGCTTCGGATCCCACTGTGCTGGAAAGATGGTTTGCCTGTTTCACGCAGGCTTCATCACCGTCGCGGGCACACACTTGATCGAGCGGCCGAGCGCTCTGGGCGTGCTTTTCAACGGACACGGGGCCGTGTTGCTGTTTTTTGTGCTGAGCGGCGCGGTTCTGCGCCTTTCGCTTGGCGCCCACTGGGCACGGGAGACCAGATCGCTTGCGACCGATTTTCTGATCGCCCGCCTCTTTCGCCTCTATCCCGTGGTCATCGCGACCGTGCTCGTGTTTGCCCTCGTGATGTGGGCGCGAGGCACGCCAACCGATCCCTTGCACGTGCTCCGGAACGCCTTGCTTCTGGAGGCCACCATGAACGGCCCGTTCTGGTCGTTGCAGGTGGAGGTGGTCGGTTCGCTACTCGTTCTGTTCGCGTTCCTGCTGGAGCGACGGTTCGGTCTCTGGATCGTCGCAGCCATCGCAGCAATGATCGTGCCGCTGTCTTTCCTGGGATCGAACCGATTCATCGGCCCGCTGGACTTGAGCCTGCTCTACACCTTCCTGGCCGGCTACCTTGTGGCCGCCGTGCCGTGGCCGCCGCTCAGCCGAGGCCGCTTGGCGGCCATCCTCGGCGTCTCGATCGTTTTGTTCTTTACCGCATTTGCGATCGGCAACGTGCTCACACGCTGGCTGCTGATGCTGACCGTGGTGGGCGCCGCGGGGATGGTGCTTGTGCTGTCGACCGAGTCGTATCGGAACAGGCTCTCGTCCACGCCGCTGCGGCTCATCGGGATGTGGTCGTACAGCTTCTACGCACTGCATGGCCTTGCATGCGCCGTTGTCCAGGACGTAGCGCACAGGATGCCCGCGTTCTGGCCGCCTCAGCTCGCCGGCCCGGTTCTTTTGCCCCTGACAATTGGGGTGGCGCTGCTGATGGCAGTGCCGCTCTATTATCTCGTGGAGCGGCCGGGGATGAAGCTTGGGACGCTCTTGCGCCGCCGCATCCGGCTGGTGCCGGCCCGTGAAAGTCCCGGACTTGCCGCCAGAGAGCTCGGCTAGCGATCGGCCGGCACGAAGCCGCTATTGCAGCCGCGGCTTCCGAGTCCCCTCTCCCACCAAGGTCGCGGCATTTCGGAACGTGCGCGGGGGGCGCGGCTGCCTTCTGCCGCTGCTTCCGCGCGAGCCCGACTCCCGGGCGATCTGCAACAGCCCGCTAATGCAGCGATAGAGCATGCGCGGCGGCAGCCTCGCCGGTGCCACCGCGGCGTAACCCGCAAATCGAGCGGCGCTGGTGACATGGTGCGTGAGCGCGTCGGTCAACAGCAGCGCCGGCACCTGGCCGCGTCCCGGGGCTTCGCTGCTGGCGGTCCATGCCGGGACCTCATCGGGGACCGCCGGAGGCAGAAGGACAAGGCAGGCGTCCACCTCGCCGGAAGCACATTGAGCGCGGGCCACATCGAGACAATCGGCGCGTTGCACGTCGGCAATGCCCATCCGAACAAGCGCGCCGATCAATGCGCTGCCGCAATCCCCCACGGCAACGACGACCACACGCGCACTTGCAAACGCAACGCCCCGACTCAACGCCACCACCCCGACAACAACCCCTCGTGGAGCAGATCATAGGCGCAAACGCAGCACAAATGTCGGTAGGAGCGTAGTGCGCACGCAGAACGCAGCATTTTTCTTCTTGCGTGGTCGCGATGGCGGCGCTGCGGCGTTGACGAGGTGCTGACAACGGTGCTGAGGGGGGAGTGATGCAAAGATGCAACGCATCCTGACTTCGCACCCTGCCTTCCTTGTTTTATCAATCCCTGCCTGATTTTATATGGTTAACCTGCCGCGTTAGTGGGGCTGTTGAGGGGCAGATGGACGAGTTGATCGGGCGTCTCGTCGCCAAAACCGGCGTCGACCGAACGGCTGCGGCAACGGCCGTCGGCATCATTCTGCAATTCCTGGCCAAGGAAGGTCCAGCGGACAAGGTTCAGAAGCTGATCGATCAGCTTCCGGGCGCAGCGGAAGCTATTGAAGCAGCGCCACCCTATTCGAATGGCGGCATGTTCGGCGGCGCAGTGATGGCCGCCGGCAGTCGCATGATGGCCGCGGGTCTCAGCATGGGCCAAGTCCAGTCTGTGACACGCGAAACCATCGCCTATGCACGGGAAAAAGTCGGGGAGGACGCAGTCGGCGAGATGGTCGGCGCGATCCCCGGTCTCGGTCAGTTCGTCTGACGCTTTGTAGCGGCGGGCAACTGGCGGAGAAGTTGAGGAGCATTCGATGAACTACCCTCTCAGCCACATCGACGGTCTCGATGGGGATGAAATCAAGGCTCTGAAGGCGCTCGGAATCCGCACCACGGAACGATTCCTGGAGGCGACCAAGAGTCCGAGGGGTCGCCGCGAGCTGGCGGGCAAATGCAGCATCAATGAGAAACGCCTCCTGGCGTGCGCCAATGCCTGCGACCACCTGCGTATCAAGGGCATGGGCCGCGGGTATGTCATGCTGCTTCGGGAGATCGGCGTCGATACCGTCCGGGAGTTGCGCTACCGCAAGCCCGAGAACCTGATGAGGTCGATGAAGGAGGCCAACAAGCGGAAGAAGCTCGTCCGCGTGCTACCTTCGGAACAACTCGTGGTGCGCTGGGTCGAATACGCCAAGAAGCTCAACCTGAAAATTACCTACAAGAAATAGCTCGCAACTTTCTCGGGCGCCACCGCCCGCGCCTTGACACCCCTGCCCCGGCCGGAGCAAGCCACGGCTGTGAGCGAGACCGTAAAACCCGCCGTAAAGGCCGCGCATCGAGGCGCAAGGGAACCGCTCGCCGCCCTGCTATCGCCCGGGCGGCCGGTGGTGATGGGCATCCTCAACGTGACTCCCGACTCGTTTTCCGACGGCGGCCAGCACTTCACGCCCGGTGCCGCCATCGAACACGCGCGGCGCATGGTGTCGGAGGGCGCCGACATCCTCGATGTCGGGGCAGAATCCACGCGCCCCTACGGCGGAACAGTCGCGGTATCGGTAGACGACGAGATCGGCCGGCTCGGGCCTATCCTGCCGGCCGTTGCCGAACTCGGGCGAGCCGTGTCCATCGACACCATGAAGGCGACGGTTGCGGCCTGGGCGCTCGAGCAGGGCACGGTAGCCATCGTCAACGACGTTTGGGGATTGCAGCGAGATCCCGACATGGCCCGCGTGGTCGCAGACTACGACGTGCCTGTGATTGTCATGCACAATCGGGAAGCCGCCGATCCTGCGATCGACATCATGGCGGACATCAAGGCCTTCTTCCAACGCTCGCTCGATATCGCGACGCGTGCCCATATTCCGTTCCATGGCATCGTGCTCGACCCGGGCATCGGCTTCGGGAAGACGCCAGAGCAGAGCCTGATCGCGATCGCGCGGCTCGCGGAGCTGAAGTCTTTCGGACTGCCACTGCTGGTCGGCGCATCTCGCAAGCGCTTCATTGACAGCGTGTCGCCCGCTCCGCCGGACAAGCGCATCGGAGGGTCGGTCGCCGCGCATCTGCTCGCTGTGGCGAATGGCGCCGCGATGGTCCGCGTGCATGACGTCGCCGAAACCGTGCAGGCGTTCAAGGTTTCGGCGGCAATGCAAGAGGCCGCACGGTGAGCGACACGATCTTCGTCAAGGAGCTCCTCATCCACGCCCACCACGGCGTGATGGAGCACGAGTCCAAGGTCGGCCAACGGTTCATTCTCGATCTCGAACTGGCGATTGACCTGACCGGTGCCGCTCGTTCCGACAAGCTCGCCGACACCGTGTCGTACGCGGCGATCGTCGAGCGCGCGACGGCCGCATTCACGGCGAAGGATCATCGATTGGTGGAATCTGCTGCGGGCGCGGTCGCCGATGCGATCCTGTCCACCTTCTCCAAGGTGGCGTCGGTCAAGGTGACGGTCCACAAGCCTCACGCCCCCATTGCCGCCATTTTTGCGGATGTCGGCGTGATACTGACGCGCTCGCGCCAAGACCGGCAACATGGCTGACGCACTGCTCGCGTTGGGGGGAAATCTCGGCGAGGTCCGCCGGACCTTCGATCGCGCGCTGGCGATGCTGTGCGATGGCCAAAAGACGTGGCTTGTCGCCCGCTCGTCCGACTACGTGACTCCGCCATGGGGGGTCGAAGAGCAGCCGCCGTTCATCAACTGTTGCGTCGCGGTCGAAACCAACCTGACGCCCCGTGAACTGCTCTCACGTGCGCAGGACGTCGAACGCGCATTCGGCCGCGACCGCGGCAGGGAGCAGCGCTGGGGACCACGGACGCTCGACATCGACATTCTGGCCTACGACAACATTGCGATGGCCGATCCAGACTTGATACTTCCCCATCCGCGGCTGTTCGAGCGGGCCTTCGTGCTGGTGCCACTCGATGACATCGCACCCGACCGGGTGATCCGGGGACGGCGCGTTCGAGAGGCGCTGGCGGGCATCGACGCCACCGGAATTGAGCGCCTGCCGTCCCGCCGGTGACAAGCCGGGGGCGTTGGCCCTCGGCTTGCGACGTGCCATTTTCAACCATGGCCGAGATGCCCGACATGCTCCCATTGGCCGCCGAATTTCCTCCGGCGACGGAGCCGCAATGGCGTGCGCTGGTGGAGAGCGTCCTCAAGGGCGCGCGCTTCGAGGACAGACTGCAAAGCCGCAGCGCGGATGGGCTTGTGATCGAGCCGCTATACCGACGCGCGGCAGCGACCGCCCTCGCCAGCGTCCGCGCGCCGGGTCAGCCTTGGCAGGTGATGCAACGGATCGATCATCCCGATCCTCACGCCTGCAACGCCGAGTGCCTGCATGAATTGGAAAACGGCGCGAACGGCCTCGTGCTGATTCCCGTCGGCGCCATCGGCGCTCGTGGCTACGGGTTTGCGCCGGGCGCCGACGCCATCGAGCGCATGCTGGCCGGCATTCACCTCGATGCCGGGATTTCCGTCACGCTGGAATTCAGCCCACACGCTCCGAATTTGGCGCTCGACCTTGCGCGGCTGGTCGAGCAGCGGAAGCTCGCACCCACAGCGACCGCCATCGGATTCGGGATTGATCCGCTGGGCGCATTCGCGCGGCACGGTTGCCTGCCGGAGCCCTGGCCGGCCGTTGCACGGCAGACCGCGGACGCTGTTGCGGACCTGATCAAGCGTGGCTTCAAAGGACCGTTCTGCGCTGCCGATGGGCGGGTGGTACACGATGCCGGCGGCACCGAGGCGCAGGAACTGGCTTTTGTGCTGACCGCAGCGGTCGCCTATCTGCGGGCACTCGAAAGCGGCGGCATTCCGCTCGAGACGGCACGCCGCGCGATTGAGTTGAGGCTCACTGCGGATGCCGACCAGTTCCTGACCATCGCGAAATTCCGCGCGCTGCGGCGGCTATGGCAACGTGTCGAGGAGAGCTGCGGGCTCAAGTCCGAGCCTATTGTCATCTCGGCAGAGACGGCATGGCGCTCCATGACCCGCGACGACGCCTACGCCAACATCCTGCGTGCGACCATCGCCGTGTTCGCAGCCAGTGTCGGCGGCGCCGATGCCATCTCGGTGCTGCCGTTCACACAGGCGCGCGGCCTGCCCGACCACTTCGCACGCCGTGTCGCACGCAACCTCCAGCACGTGCTGATCGATGAAACCGGCGTCGGCCGCGTCGGCGATCCAACCGCCGGCACCGGCTGGAGTGAGGACCTGACTGGCAAGCTCTGCGCCTCGGCGTGGACGCTGTTCCAGGAGATCGAAGCCTCTGGTGGAGCAGCGGACGCGCTCGAGCGAGGTTTGATTCAGCAAAAGGTCGCCGCCGCTCGCACCGAGCGGGAGCGTGCCTTGGCGGCAGGCACGCAGACGCTCGTCGGCGCCAATGCGTTTCCCGACAGCGCACCGGCGAAAGTGGCGGTGCTTGACGTGGTGCCGCCGAACCTGCCCGAATTGTCGGCCGCCATCCGTGCCGAGCCGCTGAAACCGGTCCGGTTTGCTGCACCGTTCGAGATTTCGTCAACGCCAACCTGACGGAGCATCCGATGACCAACGCTTCCAGCTTTTCGGCCACGTCCGGAGACGCACCGATCGCGCATGGCACCGGCTGCCTGTGCCACATCTCGCGCCGCGGATTCCTCGCAGGTGCGGCGGCCGTCGGAGCCGCCGGCTTCACGGCGAAGGGGCTCGCTCAGGCGCGCCCGCGGCGCATCGATGTGCACCATCACATGCTGCCGCCGAAATACATCGGCGAGCGGCTTTCGGCGGGCATTACACCGGGCTCCGCCGGGATCGCCAAATGGACGCCGGAACGCACGATCGAGCAGCTCGACAAGAACAGCATCCAGACCGCGATGCTGTCGATCTCGCAGCCCGGCCTGAAATTCGACGACGTGCAGGGCACGCGCAGCATGCTGCGCTACACCAACGAGTACGGCGCGCAGCTCGTGCGCGACCATCCCGGCCGCTTCGGCCTGATGGCGACGCTGCCGCTGGTCGACATCGAGGGTAGCCTGCGCGAGATGGAATACGCGCTCGACACGCTGAAGGCTGACGGCGTCAACCTGCTGACGAGCTACGGCAAGCTCTATCCCGGCAATCCCGTCTTCGACCCGGTGTTTGCCGAGATGAACCGGAGGAAGGTGGTGGCATTCTTCCACCCCAACATGCCGGTGTGCTGCACCGGCATCCTGCCGGACGTGCCGGGTCCGACGATCGAGTATCAGTTCAACACCGCCCGCGCGATCACCAACCTGCTCTACACCGGCACGCTCAGCAAATACCCGGACATCAAGTATATCTTCTGCCATGCCGGCGGCGCGCTGATCCCGCAGATCGGGCGCGTGGTGCGCCACGCCGAGGAAGATAAGAAGATCGCAGCGCGCTTGCCGAATGGGCCGTGGCACGAGATCAAGAAGCTGCATGTCGACACCGCACAGGCGGCAAACCCGTGGAATTTCGGTGCGACACGGACCTTCCTGCCGATGTCTCAGATCCTGCTGGGAAGCGATTACCCGTTCGTGCAGGTGGCGGACACGGTCGACTCCCTGCTGTCGCTCAACCTCAGCGAGGTCGATCTGAACGCGGTCACGCGGGACAACGCGCTGCGTTTGTTTCCGCGGCTGAAGGCAGCGTAGCCGATCGGTGACTTCCGACGCGAGCAACAAAGGAGAATTCCGCCGTGGTTCTGCTCCGTAATTTCCCGACCCTGCTCTGCGCAACGCTCGCACTGGGGATGATCGCGACGCCGGGCCGGGCGCAAGATCCCTTCTACAAGGGAAAGCGGCTCACGGTGCTGGTCAACTACGCTCCCGGAGGCGCGACGGATGCGGAGGCCCGCGTGTTTGCACGCCATGTCGGCCGCGTGCTGGATGGTCAGCCGAACGTCGTGATCCAGAACATGGAAGGCGCCGGCGGCCTCGTCGGGGCGAAATACGTCGGCGAGATTGCACCGCGCGACGGAACACTGGCGGGATATTTCACCGGAACGGCGTTCATCTATGCGATCGAGCCCAGTCGCTTCAAAGCGGACTTCAAGACCTACGAGTTCATCGGGATCCAGCCCAGCACGTCGATCAACTTCGTCCGCACCGACGTGCCACCGGGCATGAAGGTGCCGGCAGACATCATGAAGACCAAGGACGTCATCATCGGCAGCCTCGCACCCGATTCATCGAAAGGCGTCCGCATGCGGCTTGCCTTCGATATTCTCGGCATTCCCTACAAGTATGTCAGCGGGTACCGGTCCGGCGGCGCCGCCAAGCTCGCGTTCGAGCGCGGCGAGGTGAGTTTCTGGGGCGAGTCGGCGCCGAGCTACTACACCATCATCGAGCCCTCGCTGGTGAAATCCGGCATCGCAACACCCGTTTATGTTGATTCCGGCTTCGACGGGCGGGACTTCTACGTGGCGGATGCCGTGAAGAACGCGCCGGTCTCCGCCTTCCACGATTTCTATCGGTCGATCAAGGGCACGATGCCCACGGGCCCGTTGTGGGAAGCTTACAAGGCGCTGGCAGCGGCCGACGGCACGATGTTGCGCCTGATCGTGTTGCCGCCCGGCGCACCGCCAGTGGCGGTCAACGCGATGCGCGAGGCACTTGTGCGTCTCAACAGCGACAAGGCCTATGCGGAGGATTCGCTGAAGGCGTTCGGCTACGTTCCGGTGTGGCGGGCGGCAGCCGACAACAATGCCGTCGCGGCGCGCTCCATGACTCTCTCTCCCGCGACCCGGACGTTCCTGCAGGACTACATCAAGAACCCGCGGTAGTCGTCCGGTCCACCATCGTTACCTATGCGCGCCGGCTCCAGCCGGGAGGCGACGCCGTGCGCTGGCGCGTCACCGGCATCAGCGCGCGGTACTTGCGCGCGAAGCTGCGCAGGCAGACCTCGGTCGCGCCCAGCGGGCCAGCCTCGTAGCTCGACGACGCCATGCCGGCCTGCACACTGGCGATCAGCGCGGTGTCTTCCTTGTTGACCTGCCGGTTGATGCGCCAGTTCAGATAGCGCGCCGCTTTCATCTCGCGGCGGTCGTCGGGATGCACATAGGCGATCTCGCGGATCATGGTCGCAGTCGCGGTGAGCGGCAGGAACTGCATGAAGTCGATCTGGTCGGGATAGATGTCGAACGCGACGTTCGGCCAGAGCTTGAAGTAGGTCCACAGCCGCTGCCGGTCGTCCGGCAGATGCGCGACGCGCGGCAAATATTTCTGGTAGGCGCGCTCGGACAGGTTCGACGACGGCTGCTCGCGCAGATGGCCCCACATCTTGTCGACCCAGGGCTTGGCCTCGATGCCGTAGCCGCGGCCGAACAGTCGTGTCAAGCCGGGATGCGCGACGTTGATGTGCAGCGAATCCGAATAGTTGTCGGCGATGTTCTTCCAGTTGACCGCGCGGGGCCGCAGCGTCACCCGTCCGAGCGGGACAAGCTCATGCATGCGGTAAACCGCGATCTCGTGCTCGTACGGCGCCATCATCTCGGCAACCGACGGGCCATCGCCCGCGAGTCGGACGAAGATGAAGCCGTGGTAGATCTCGCTCTCGACGGGTGTCAGCCCATGTAACGCAGGATCGAGGCCGACGAAGGTCTCACGGAACGGCACGCCCGCGAGGTTGCCGCGCAAGTCGTAGCTCCAAGCGTGATAGCGGCAGATCAGGCGCAGGTTGCAGTGTCCGGACGGATCATCGACGAGACGCGAGGCACGATGCCGGCAGACATTGTGGAAAGCGCGCACCACGCCGTCGTCGCCGCGGACGGCGATGATCGACTCGTTGAGGAAATCGAAGCTGTGCCAGTCGCCGGCATTCGGGATGTCGTTGACGTGGCAGACCACCTGCCACGATGGCCGGAACACGCGCTCGGCCTCGTGCGCGAAGAACTCCTCGTCGTGGTAGAGCCAGCCCGGCAGGCTCGTGAACTCGTCGGGATCGCTCCCGGCGTCCGCGAACTGGCGGCTCGGCGGCAGGGTTTCGTTCATCGGTTTGCTTCGGCTCGACAACAATGTCGGCATGGCGATTGTACAACATTCGCCGCCCGCCGCGGGTTCAATTCTCCGAAGCCTTGACCGGACCAACCGCCGTGATCGCAACCGGGCGATTGATCGCCGCCACCAGCGCGTAGCTGATGATCAGCAGCAGGAACCACGATCCGAGCTTGCCAAACGACACCATCGCCCACCCCGATGCCTGGTGCGGATAGAACCAGGTCCGGGTGATGGTGCCAAGATTCTCCGCGATCCAGATGAACAGCGACACCAGGCCAAGGCCGACGAGGAGCGGCATGCGCCGGTGCACGTGCCAAACCTTGTAGTAGATCCACGATCGGCCGAACAGCAGAACGGTCGCGGCGAACAGCACATAGCGAATGTCGAACATGTAGTGATGCGCATAGAAATTGACGTAGATCGCCACGGCCAGGAGATAGACCGCCCACAGCGGTGGATGATGCAGGAACCGGAAGTCGAACAGCCGCCAGCAACGCGCGATGTAGCTTCCGATCGCGGCATACATGAAGCCGGAGAACAGCGGCACGCCGCCGATCCGGAAGATCGCGTCCTCCGGATAGACCCACGAGCCGACATGCGTCTTGAACACCTCCATGATCGTGCCGACGACGTGATAGACGAGGATGACCTTCGCCTCTTCCAGCGTCTCGAGCCTGAACGCCAGCATCCCGATCTGGATCGCGACTGCGGCGAGGAACATGAAGTCGTAGCGCGCGAGCGGTGCGTTGCGCGGATACCAGAGATAAGTGCCGACGATCAGCGCGACCATCGCGCCGCCGAACAGGCAGGCCCAGCCCTGCTTGATGCCGAAGCGGACGAACTCGTAGGCGAAGGCAGTGGCCTTACGGTGTTCCGCCCAGCGCCCGATCCGCGCCTCGATGGCGATGAAGCGGCGCAGCGGCGCCCAGAGGGCGGCTGCGCTGGCAGTTCGGGGATCGGAGGAAGGCTTGAGCAAGGAGGATCGGCCCGGAGAGACCGAAATCCGTAACCATCAATAACGGCAATGCGGGGGCGGACTACGAGGCGGACCGCCATGGCGATTCCGGCCCCACCATCTGATATGAGTGGCGCAAGCGAGCGCTTCGCAAAGAGTCAGCATGGCCAGCCGCATTCCGAATTTTGCCGATGTCGATTTCGCCGACCCAGCGGCAACGCCGCCGGCTGGCGGCGGTGAGCCGTGGCTCACGCCTGAAGGCATCGCGGTGAAGCCGCTCTACGGGCCGGACGATCTCGCCGGGCTCGACTTCCTCGACACCTATCCTGGCATTGCGCCTTACCTGCGCGGCCCCTACCCGACCATGTACGTCACCCAGCCGTGGACGATCCGGCAGTATGCCGGCTTCTCCACCGCCGAGGATTCCAACGCCTTCTACCGCCGCAACCTCGCCGCCGGACAGAAAGGCCTGTCCATTGCCTTCGACCTGCCGACCCACCGCGGTTACGACTCGGACAACCCGCGCGTCGCTGGCGACGTCGGCATGGCCGGCGTCGCGATCGATTCCGTCGAGGACATGAAAACGCTGTTCGACGGCATCCCGCTCGACGAGATGACCGTCTCGATGACGATGAACGGCGCCGTGCTGCCGGTGCTCGCGAATTACATCGTCGCCGCCGAGGAGCAAGGCGTTTCGCCCGACAAGCTCGGCGGCACGATCCAGAACGACATCCTCAAAGAATTCATGGTGCGCAACACCTACATCTATCCGCCGAAGCCGTCGCTGCGCATCGTCTCCGACATCTTCGCCTACACGGCGAAGCGCATGCCGAAGTTCAATTCGATCTCCGTGTCCGGCTACCATATGCAGGAGGCCGGCGCGACCTGCGATCTCGAGCTCGCCTACACGCTCGCAGACGGCGTCGAATACGTCCGCGCCGGCATCGCCGGCGGCCTCGACGTCGACACCTTCGTACCGCGGCTGTCGTTCTTCTGGAACGCGGGCATGAACTTCTTCATGGAGGTCGCCAAGCAGCGCGCCGCGCGCATGCTGTGGGCCAAGCTCATGAAGGTGTTCGAGCCGAAGTCGGCGCGGTCGCTGACGCTACGGGCACACACCCAGACGTCAGGCTGGTCGCTCGCCTCGCAGGACGTGTTCAACAACGTGGCGCGCACGTGCATCGAAGCAATGGCAGCGACGCAGGGCGGCACGCAGTCGCTACACACCAATGCGCTCGACGAGGCGCTGGCACTGCCGAGTGATTTCTCCGCCCGTATCGCCCGCAACACCCAGCTCGTGCTGATGCGCGAATCCGGCACCACCCGCATCGTCGATCCCTGGGGTGGCTCGTACTACGTCGAGCGCCTCACCGCCGAGCTTGCGAAGCGCGCCTGGAGTCACATCCAGGAGGTCGAGGAGCTGGGCGGCATGGCGCGCGCCATCGAGGCTGGATTGCCGAAGGCGCGCATTGAGGAGGCCGCCGCCAAGACCCAGGCGCGCATCGATGCGGCGCAGCAAGCGGTTATCGGTGTGAACAGGTTCCGTCCGGAGGGCGACGACGCAGTGGACCTGCTCAAGGTCGACAACGCTGCAGTGCTGCGCAGCCAGACGCAGAAACTGAATCGCTTGCGGCGCGACCGCGATCCGCAGGTCGTGGCCGAGAAGCTCGCGGCGCTGACGCGCACCGCGGGCGGCGGCAATGAGAATCTCCTTGCGCTTGCTGTCGACGCCGCGCGCGTGCGCGCTACCGTCGGCGAGATATCGCAGGCCCTGGAACAGGCCTTCGGCCGGCATGCGGCCGAGGCCAAGGCGATCTCCGGAATCTACCGGCAAGAGCCCGGCGTTTCCGAGGCGGTCGCCCGCGTGCGCGGACTGACCGCGGAATTCGCCGATGCTGAAGGACGCCGTCCGCGCATTCTCGTGGCCAAGATCGGCCAGGACGGCCATGACCGTGGCCAGAAGGTGATCGCGTCGGCCTTCGGCGATCTCGGATTCGAGGTGGACATCGGGCCTCTGTTCGCGACGCCCGCGGAAGCAGCACGCCAGGCCGTCGAGCACGACGTGCACATCCTTGGCGTATCCACGCTCGCCGCTTCGCACCTGACGCACGTGCCCGAATTGAAGGCGGCGCTCGATCAGGCCGGCCGCGGCGACATCATGATCGTGGTCGGCGGCGTGGTGCCTCCGCAGGACTACGCAGCGTTGAAATCAGCCGGTGCGCAGGCGATCTTTCCGCCCGGCACCGTCATCGCGGATGCGGCAGAGGATTTGCTCAAGGCGCTCACAGGACGCCGCAGCAACGCGGCCGTTAAATAAGCGGGAGTTCATATGCGTCAGCTTTTCTTAGTCCCGGCGGCCGTTATCGCGCTCGCTGCCCTCGCGCACGCCGAGACCAAGCCGCAGATCTCCATCAACACCAAGGCGGCGGAGATCACCGTCACCGTGGAGGATCTGCTGCGAAAGCATCCGGGGCTTGCCGAGGACTGTCTCGCCGAGGGCCGCCGCTGGGCCGAGCGCATGCGCGCGGAAGCCGCCAAAGAGCTGAAGGAAAACCCGGAATTTTTCCAGGAGGGACGGCGCTGGACGATGGAGCGCAGCTATGAAATCACCTCCGTCGTCGGCCGATACATCAGCGTTCTTCGCGACGACGGCACCTACGAAGGCGGTGCGCACCCAAACCGGAACCTCAACACGATTCTTTGGGATCGCAACCAGAAGAAGCGCATCAGCATCCGGCCGTTCTTCCGCGAGACCGCAGACAATGGGCCCACGATGCGCGAGCTGGCGCGGCTCGCCCGCCTTGCCGTCGCAACCGAGAAACTCGAACGCGACACGATCAACGTCGATGTCGAGAAGGACAAGCTGACGCCGGAACGTCTCGCCGAGCTCGACCGGCAGATCTCCGAAGGTATCCAGCCGTCGCTGCTCAAGCTCGGTCCGGTATCGCTGGCGCTCTCGACGCTCCCGAACAAGAGCGCCGGCATGATGTTCCACTATTCGCCTTACGATGTCGGAGCCTACGCCGAAGGCGAATACACGGTGTTCGTTCCGTGGACCGCGTTCCGTCAGTTCCTGACGGCCGAGGGCCTATCGACCTTCGGCGGCGATCTGCCGAAGGGCGACAAAACACCCTGAGCGTTCAAGAAGCTGAAACAATTGTGCCCCGCTCGCGCAGGGCACAATCACTTCATCTGCGTTTAGGCGTCACCGCGACGCGCGCTGGTCCGCCGTGCGCTTCTCGATGATGCCGCGAGCGTGCTTGACCACGTGGTCGGCAACAATCGCGTGGCCTTCTGCGGTCGGATGGATCGCACCGCTGTAGAGCCCGGCATAGGCCGGCTGCAGGATGTCCACCACCAGCACGCCCTCGCGATGTGTGTTCGCCGTCAGGAATGCATCGTTGGGCGTCCGGAACAGGCGCCAGTGCCGCCCATAAGGCAGGGTCGCCGCCGGCGAATAGGGCTTGAAGTCGTCGGCGCCCGGCGGCCGCCGCGGCACGCGCATGTTGACGCCGTCCTGGAACGCGCGCTTCGGATCGCGCGCACACAAGCCGCGCTTCGTGAACTCGGGCACATGGTCGGTGATCAGATGGAAGCCCGTACCGTTGCCGGTCGCGAGATTGGCTGGGCAGTTCGCCCCGCGCTGCGCGATGCACTGCATGCGCTTTTGAAGGTCATTCAGGAAGTCGGCAGTTTCCTGCAAGCGCCCGCGATGGAGCTTGAGCCCGGGATGGACGTCCAGACCGAGAGTGGGCTGTGACCCGCACAGGGCGCCGGTTTCGTCGTACTGGACGGGCTCGTAGGCGGTCTGCAGCACGCGCGCCGGTTCGACACCGAACCCTTGCTGCAAGGCATCCTTGAGCGCCTTCATGCGTTCGTCGAGAACTTCAAGGTAGGCGCGCGAGACGTTCGTGCCGAAGCGGATCGAACTCCCCATCCAGGCCGCGATCGGCGCGAAATCGGACGCGCCTTCGGTCATGGCATAGGCGAGAAGTCCGCTGAACCCGACGTCGTTGCCGCCGATCGAGAGCATCACCATGTCGATCGACCGCTTGCGGAGATTGGGCGGGCACCAGGCCATTGGAATGGATTGGTGGGAGATCGACGCATTGCCCGTCGCATAGACCGGCAGGTTGTAGCTCGCCCGCATCGTACGGGCCGCCGCACCGCCACGGCACAGCAGATCGCTCAGTTGATCGAGCTGAGCACGCACCTTTGCAGTCTTCGGATCGCTGAAGCCCTCACGTGCATCCATCTCCCCGAACAGCCCGTGCACGATCTCGGCGCCGGAACAGGAGAAGGTCGCAAGTGTCACCGAGCGGTGTCTGTTCTCCAGCGCGAGCTGCATCGCGACGCGCACCGGATAGCCATACTGCGAACGGTGGCAGTCGCGGCTGAGCCACTGCGCTGCCGCCTTGTCGAAGGCGGTGCGGAACTGCTGCGACGAGATGCGGTAGAACCGTTCGGCCAGTTCGTCTTCCATCAACCGGCGCGGCAGCACCTTCGGATCGATCTGGCTGTCGCCGGACATCAGGCCGAAGCGGCCGTTCTTGATCTCCATATCCGCTTCCGGCCCGCGCGCGATCTCGTCCTGCACGAGCCTCGGATCGTAGACCAACTCGCGGTTGGGACTGAATTGCACCGGACGATCCGGATTGCTTTCGCCCGAACCGAACGAGTCGCCGAGCGCCACGATGAACATGTCCTCGACCACGACGTCGCGATCGGCAAACTGGCGGCCGTCCGGCAGGGTCACGGCCACCGACACACCGGAATTGCGCGTCTCGAGCGAATACGGGACGCGCGGGATGGTCAGCGGATTCTTGCAAGCCTGCTTGCGCGTTTCGATCTTGCCGTCGGTGCGGCGTGGACGCCACATCCACGTGCAATCTCCGGTGACACCTTCGAGGTTGGCCGGCGCGATGCGGATGGAGACGGTGTGTGCCTCAGGCAGGACATAGTCCTCCCGCACCGGTGTCTTGCTCCAGGAATACTGCCGAAGGCAGGTGGGATTGTAATGTTTCCACTGCCCGTCGTGGCTGTAACAGGTGTCGCCTAGCGTCTGGGCCGCCCAGCCGAGCCGGCTTTGCTGATAACGCTTGCCTGCGGTTGCGGCACAGCGGTCAGGCGACGACGAATCCCGGCAATCCGGGTCGTTCAAACGGCGCTCGGTGCGCCACACAATGTCGCGGGGCAATGCGCCAGCCGGATCGCCGCGCACAGCGTTGTAGGCTTGTTCGTGCAGCGCAAAGGAGCGCGTGCTCTTGAAAAACCGGAACGGGTTTTCGACCTGCCAGATCAGGTCGTTGGCCTGCGCCGAATTTGCACCAAAAAATACGACGATGGAGACGACCTGCACGGTCGTCGTCAGCCGAATGCGGCCCATCTTTCCAGCACATTGGGATCCTAAGCTTAGAATTCCACGTGGACAAGTTGTCGCG